>ODAK010001660.1_pt1 | contig 23921 bp, 20 predicted proteins | sample 1539591 | NCBI WGS metagenome assembly ODAK01 (sample SAMEA3539303, study PRJEB22396) | soil metagenome | biome: tundra; feature: field; material: soil | place: USA | collected 2010-05 | depth 0.15 m | reverse complement strand
ATACAGCGGCGTCAGATGTGGTTTTTCCGCCCTCGTATCGAACTCCGCCTGCATCTTGCGCAGGTCGCCGCCGGAGGAAAACGCGCTGCCCGCGCCGGTCAGGATCGCGACCCGCGCCGATTTGTCCTGGTTCAACCGCCCCAGAGCATCGACGATGCCGTCGACCATCTCGGCCTCGGAGATCGGATTGCGCATGCCTGGGTCATTGAGGGTGATCGTTACGATGGCGCCAGCCGCCTCGTACAGCACCTTATCAGTCATGATGATTTCCTTTGAACAGGGAGTTTTTGCCTTGACGCCATCACGTATTGGTCTGGTTCGACCGGGCCATGACGACAGCAGGCGCTAACGCAAGCCCAGACCGCGGGCGATGATCACGCGCAGGATCTCGCGTGCGCCGCCCCGCAGCGAGAACGACGGCGCATGCAGCATCGTATGCGCGAGTGTGGCGGCGAAGGCCTGAGTTGAACCGCGATCCGGCTCGGCCGCCACCAGCGTGCGTGCGATCTCCGGGATTTCCTGTTCCAGCAACGCGCCGAGGTCCTTGACCAGGGCGGCTTGCAACGCGGGGTTCTCGCCTGCTTGCAGCATTCCGGCGACCGACCGGGAAAGCCGCCGCAATGTCATGATATGTGACGTGAGCCGGCCGATCGCCGCCGCCGCCGCGTCCGACGGATCGCGACCCAGAGCGCGCACCAGTTCGATGAGCAGCCAGAACGAGGACAGGAACCGTTCCGGGCCGCTACGCTCGAACGCCAGTTCGCTGGTCACCTGGTGCCAGCCGTCGCCTTCCTGGCCCAGAAGTGCGGACTCCGGAAGCAACGTGTCCTGGAACACGACTTCATTGAAATGATGCTCGCCGGTCAGCGCCAGGATCGGCCGGATGGTGATGCCCGGCGTGTTCCGCAGATCCACCAGGAACTGGCTGAGGCCGCCATGCCGGTCTTCCGAACGTGCTCCCACCGGCGCGGTGCGGCAGAACAGGATCATGTATTGCGAGAGATGCGCGAAGCTCGTCCAGACCTTGGTGCCGTTGACCAGGTACCCGCCCTGGACCTTCGCCGCCCGCGTGCGCACCGAGGCGAGGTCGGAACCGACATCCGGCTCGCTCATGCCGATGCAGACATAGGTCTCGCCGGCGGCGATCTCCGGCAGGATTTTCTTTTGCTCGTCCGAGCCGACGCGCAGGATCAACGGTCCCGATTGCCGGTCGGCGATCCAATGCAATCCGACCGGCGCTCCGGCGGCGAGCATTTCCTCCAGCACCACGTAACGTTCGAGCGCGGAACGTTGGTGCCCGCCATGCTGCTTCGGCCAGGTCATGCCGATCCAGCCGCGCTTGCCCATCGCGCGGGAGAATTCGGGATCGAGTCCGGTCCAGGATTCCGCCCGCTCCACCGGTTTGCGCGCGGCGAGTTCGGTCTTCAGGAAATCCCGGACCTCCTGGCGAAGCGCCTCGGCTTCCGGGGAGGGCGGGGGCGGTGGAAAGGTGAACGCGGGCACGGGGGACTTTCAGGCAACGGTTACCCGCCGGTAGCGCGCGCGCCTTGTGGGGTCAACGGGCGGTTGGTGCCCGCGGACGCTGAGCATTCCATTGGGGTCAGATAATCGATGATGAGCGGAACGTGACAACCACGGGATAGCGCTTTGTCGCCTCCCGCCCGCACCGTATCGCCCCGAACGAAAAAGCGCGCCGAATATTCAGAAGTCGACTCGGCACAGGCGGTCAGCATCCCAATGCCGATGGGCGTGGGGTACCTTCCAATTCAACATAACAACGAAAAGCCTCAGGCCTGATGACAGTCCGTGGGGTTACACAGGTGATCAGGACGCAATCGAAGGCAGCGGTCGCCGGACCGTTCCCATTGAATAAGGCTGTGATGGCGTCGAGAAATAACGTCAGTCCCGACTCTACAACCCATGTGTCTCCGGTTGACGCGCGGAATTCCAAAACCGCGATATTTCCACCCGCCGACGCCCGTTGTCCACAACATACACAATCCAATAAGTGGTTCGCGCAAACCGAAACAATTTGGCACGATACGGTTCACCGGTTTCATGGAACCATGAAAAAGCGTTTGGATTGTTGGCGATGACGATCTCGAGGTCGCGTTCCAGCGCCTCAAGATAAGCCCGTGCGATGCGAGGCCCCGCTTCCCGTTTCAAATGGCGAGCAAATTGACGAATATCCTGACGTGCCTGAGGAGAGCGGACAATCTCGTATGGCGTCGCCCGGGTCAGGGCATCGACCGCGGCGGGACTCCCAAAAGAACATTGAGCTCCTGATCGGTCGGATCATTTTCCAGGATCGCCTCAAATTCCTTTCGCAGCATACCCGGCTTCAGCACATCAAGATTTCCGGCCGCGATTTCGGTGCGGCTTTGCTTTAGGCTCGCAAGCTACTCGGCCCGCTCCCCATCCGAGATGAGAGGCACTTCTTCAATCGATGGAACAAAATAACTTGTCGTTGATTTGGCGCGGGACATACCGAAAGTTTATCACGCGAGTGGCGTTTTTCAAGGCTGATCGCTCCGCTTCCCCGCGATCCTTATCATCGGCGCATCCGCCGAGGCCGCCTCAACCACCCCAACAATCGCCGCCGTCATCCCCGCCGCGACCAACGCCCGCAAGCACGCCTCCGCCCGCTCCGCCGGCACCCCGCCCAACAAACCACCCGAGGTCTGCGGATCGATCAACACGCGTTCCCGCGGCTCGGTGCTCAGGTTCGGCACAGCGCGCGCGTTGTCCGGTGCGAGCGTGCTTTCGACCCCCTGAGCCGCGAGTTCCAGTACGCCCGGCAGCACCGGCACCGATTCGCGAAAAATCGTCGCCGCGACGGCGGAGGCGCGCGCCATCTCCGCCAGATGTCCCGCCAACCCGAACCCGGTGACATCGGTGCACGCGGTGACCCCGTGCTCCCGCAGCACCCGAGCCGCCGTCGCATTGCTCCGGCACATCGACTCGATGGCGGCGGACAGCCAACTCGCCCGGGTCAGGCCACGCATATGGCCAGCCAACACGATCCCCGTGCCGATCGGTTTGGTCAGGATCAGTGCATCGCCGGGCCGCAACCCGGATTTGCGGGTCAGCGTCTCCGGCGTTGCCAGGCCGGAGACGGCGAAGCCCAACGCGGCTTCGTCGGCCTCGCCGCTGTGACCGCCGACCAGGGTGCAACCATCTTCGCGCAAAACCTTGCTCGCCCCGAGCAGCATCGCCGACAAGTCCGCCCGCATCTTGGCGCCTGGGCCGTAGGGCACGGCGGCGATCGCCAGCGCCGTCCACGGCCGAGCGCCCATCGCATGCAGGTCCGACAAAGCGTGCGCCGCCGCGACCTGGCCGAACACAAACGGATCGTCGAGGAACGCCCGGAAATGGTCGACCGACTGCACCAGTAACTGGCCCGGCGGAACGCGCAGCACCGCCGCGTCGTCCGGCGCGTCGAGCCCGATCACCAGATCGATGTTCGCACTGCGCGGCAGATCGGCCAGAGCGCCGGCCAGCACCTCGGCCCCGACCTTCGCGCCGCACCCGCCGCAGCGCATCAGCGCCTCCGGGTCCGGCTTCATGCGCATTTCGGTGTACATCCGCATCCAGCGCCGGTCGATCCAGTCCTTCCAGCGCCAGACCAGCCAGCCGGACAACGACAGACCGTTCCGCCATGCCACCGCCCGCCCGCCGCCGAGGCCGAGAATAACCAGGGCCTCGCGCTGCGGCCGCCAGCGTTTCAGCGGGCGGCTCTGGGCCGCCAGGCGAAGGTTCCGCGCCAGGACCGCACCCGCTCGGACCGCCCAGACCCCGGCTTTGGGGCGTGGCGAACGCTGGATCGAGGCGCAATCGCCCGCCGCGAAAACCGCCGGATCGCTGATGCTGCGCAAGGTCGAGTCGACCTGAACACAGCCTTTCGAGTCGCAGGCGAGGCCGGCATGGGCCAGGAACGCCGGCGCCTCAACGCCCGTCGCGTGCAAACACGCCGCGGCGTCAAGGAAACTGCCGTCGGACAACGCCAGCCGCCCATCCCGGAAACTGCCCGCCATCGCGCCGCGAACGATCTCGACCGAGGCATCGACCAGCGCGGTGACCGCGACCCGCCGCGCGGACTCCGGCGCCTCGATCAGCGGTTCTGGCGTGGCGGACACCAGTGCGATCCGGTATCGCGACCGATATCGAAACGCCAGAGCGAGCGCGAGTTCGACGCCAGCTGGGCCTCCACCAACCACCACGATGCGATCATGGTCGCGGATCGTGCGTTCAATCTCCCGCAATTTCGCGAGGAATCGGCCGATCGGCTTGACCGCGATCCCACCATCGGGAGGCGCCGCCGGTTCGCCGCCAACATCGATCGACAGCAGATCGTACGGCACCTCCGGCCGGCCAGGAACGGTCACGGTCCGGTTATCGAGCTGGATCGAGGTCGCCTCACCCAGGATCAGGCGAGCACCGGCGGCGGCGGCGAGCGGGGCGAGGTCGATATGCCCCTGGTGGGGCTCGTAGTCGCCGCGGATCACACCAGGGAGCATGCCGGAGTAGGGAGTTTCGGGCTCGCGGCCGATCAGCGTCAGACGGACGCCGGGCTCCGGGCGCATGGCGAAGCGGCGCAGCACCCCCACATGCGCGTGGCCCGCCCCGAGGAGCAGAATGTCCGTCTCGATGGGGCCGCGTGGTTGCATTCGGCGCAGGTTAGCGCGCCGGCACGGCGATTCGGCATGGTCGTGTTTGGGGCATCGACGTCAGGCGGCGGCATCTGGGTAAGCGCCGGGGCATTGCCCCGGACCCCACCAAGAGGCGCTGCCTCTTGGAACTCCGCCAAGGGCAGTGGCCCTTGGAACCATTGATTTGGTGGGTGCTCTGAGGAGGGCCAACGGAAACCTTCCAAGGTCTCGGTCGGCCCTCCTCAGAGCACCCACCAATGGACAGATTTCAAAGGGCCTCGCCCTTTGACGGAGGTCCAGGATTGGGCCGCGAAGAGCGGACCAATGCGCCTCCTGGCGGGTTTCAGGGCAGCGCCCTGAGGTCCACCCAGATACCGCCGGCTGACATCCCGACTCACGTCGACGCCGCGGCGATCCGCGCCAATGCCTCGTCCCGGCCCAGTGCGGCGAGGGTTGCGTCGATGCCGGGGCTTACCGTCGATCCGGTCAGCGCCGCTCGCAGCGGCTGTGCCACCTGACCGAGCTTCCGGCCGGTTCGTTCTGCGAACCCACGCAATGCAGCGTCCAGACTTTGAGTTGAAAAATCGGTCGCCGCCAATGTCTCGCCGACATCGCGCAGCAGAAGCCGCGCCTCGGCGGTCAGCTGTCCCGCCGCCTTCGGCTCCATCGGCAACGGCACCACCTTGGCCAGGAACGCGGCGGAATCGGCGAGTTCGACCAGCGTCTTCGCCCGTTCCTTCAACTGCGGCATCAATGCCCGGATGCGGCCCGCCGCGATCGACCCCAGGGACAGGTCCGGACGATGGGCGAGCCGCCGCAGGACCTCGTGCGTCAACCGGTCGTCATCAGCCTTGCGAATGTAGATGCCATTCAGATTGGTCAGTTTCGCGTAGTCCATCCGCGAGGCGCCACGATTGACGGCGTGGATGTCGAACAGGCGGATCGCTTCGTCGCTGTCGACCACCTCAAGGTCGCCATGCGACCAACCGAGGCGCAGCAGATAGTTGCGCAGCGCCTCGGGCAGAAAGCCGTCCTCGCGGAACTCCAGCACCGACACGGCGCCGTGCCGCTTCGACAGTTTCGCGCCGTCGGCACCGTGGATCAGCGGGATGTGGGCGAACGCGGGCGGCTCCCACCCTATCGCCTGGTAGATCCGCACCTGGCGGAAGGTGTTGGTCAGGTGGTCATCGCCGCGGATCACATGAGTGATCGCCATGTCGTGATCGTCGACCACCACGGCGTGCAAATAGGTCGGCGTGCCGTCGCTCCGCAGGATGATCAGGTCGTCCATCTCGGCATTGGCGACTCGGACGGTGCCCTGCACCAGGTCCTCGACGACGGTGTCGCCGTCCCGAGGCGCCTTCAACCGGATCGCCGGCTTCACCCCGGCGGGTGCCTCCCGCGGATCGCGATCCCGCCAGCGTCCGTCATAACGAGGCGACCGCCCCTCCGCGAGCGCTTGTTCCCGCATCTGCCGCAGCTCCTCGGCCGTGCAGTAGCAGTAATACGCCTGACCCTGAGCGAGCAGTTGATGCGCGACCTCGGCATGGCGCGCGACGCGGGTGGACTGGAACACGGTTTGCTCGTCCCGGGTCAGGCCGAGCCAGTCGAGCCCTTCGAGGATGACCTGCGTCGCGGCATCGGTGCTGCGCTCGCGGTCGGTGTCTTCGATACGCAGCAGAAAGGCCCCGCCATGGTGGCGGGCGAACAGGTAGTTGAACAACGCCGTCCGGGCGCTGCCGATGTGCAGCAACCCCGTGGGGCTCGGCGCGAAGCGTGTGCGGACGGTCATGCGGTTGGATCCAGGCTACTGTGATGACGATGGGCTGATGATGGCGCGGCTTGTGCCTCGCCTTCCCGTCATACCCGGGTTCGTCCCGGGAGAGACTCCAGGACAGGCCCGGGAATGACGGGGAGGAGAGGCGTTGCCGCCACACTTAATTAAACCATTTCCCGCACCGCCGAAACGGCGCTCGACGCAACGCCGGGTCGCGCGCCTGGCAATCGCGGTGATCGTCGAATCGGCGGGTTAACCCGTTCTTGATGCCTGTCCCGCTATCGTGGGGCCATGGGACAAACCCGTTCGTTGAGCGTCTGGCCGGGCCTCGCCCGGCGGGGCATAGGGCGGTGGGGCATAGGGCGATGGGGTATTGGGTGGCGGGGCATTGGGCGATGGGCTCTGCCGCGGTTGCAGCCGGGGTCGTGGGATACGCCGGGACGGATTCTGGCGCGGATGATCTCGATCGTCGGTTGGACCGGTGGCGGGGCGCTCGGACGATCCCTGGCTGCCGTCGCTGAAGCCGAACGCGGGCGATTCATCTTGTGGCTGCCAGTGTTCATGGCCATCGGCGTGCTTGCCTACTACACCTTGCGCGCCGAACCGCCCGCCTGGATTGGCGCCAAATTCGCCATCGCGGGCTTCGCCGCGGGGTTGGCCTCACCGCGCTGGCAAACGCTTCGGGCGATCGGCTTCAGCGCCGGGTTCGCGGCGCTTGGCTTTGCCTCGGCGCAGTACGCTACCGCGCGGCTGCCCCCGCTGGAGAGCGACCTGCCAGCCCGCGCCATGATGGCGACCGGCACCGTGCGCGCGGTTGAGATCCTGTCGTACGCGCGCAGGGTAACCCTGAGCGGCGTCGAACTGAACGAGGTCGAACGGCCCCCGGCCCGCGGTCGCGCGCGCGAGGCGCCGGATTCCCGGGGCGCCTCTGAAGGCGCTCACCACCTGACCAGAACGGTGCGGATCCGGCTCAAGACAGGCGACGACGCCGCGATTGAGACCGGCGACACGGTCCGTGTCAGGGCAATGTCGCGTCCGCCGTTGCCGCCCGCGCTGCCCGGCGGCTGGGACACGCAACGCGACGCGTTCTTCGCCGGTCTGGGTGCTTCAGGGTACGCGCTCGACCCGGTCGTGGTCACCGCGCACGGGGCACCGGATCGTTTCGCTTCCCGCGTTCAGTGGCTGCGCGAAACGATCGCCGCGCGTGTCACTGCCGCGATTCCGGGCGCGGCCGGCGCGGTTTCGGTCACGCTGCTGACCGGCGCGTCACGCGGCATCCCGGAGGCGGACCACGACGCGTTTCGCGCATCCGGCCTCGCGCATCTGCTCGCGGTCGCCGGGCTTCATATCGGTATCGTGATGGCGTTCGCCCTGGGTGTGGCGCGCACTCTGCTGGCGCTGTCGGAGCGTGCCAGTCTGTTCTGGCCGGCGAAGAAGCTCGCCGCCGTCTTCGCTTTGCTTATCGGCGGCGGCTACATGTTGCTGACCGGGGCGCATGTGCCGATCGTGCGCAGCTTCACCATGGCATGCCTGTTGACCCTGGCGATCCTCGCCGGCCGCCAGCCCATCTCGGTCCGCGGACTGGGCTTTGCCGGGATCGCGTTGATGCTGATTTCGCCGTACGAGGTGCCGGGCGTTTCGTTTCAAATGAGCTTTTCCGCCGTGCTGGCACTTATCTCCGGATATGAAACGTTACGCCCCTGGCTGCGGCGGCTGTACGGCAAGAGCCTGGCGAAGCGGCTGCTGTCGTACCTGGCGGCGCTGGCACTGACCAGCACGCTCGCGGGCACGGCATCGTTGCCCTATGGCGCGTATCATTTTGGGCATGTGCAGATTTACTACATTGTGTCGAACATGATCGCGGTGCCGCTGGCGGCGCTATGGGTCATGCCGACGGGCATGATCGCGCTGCTGCTGATGCCGCTGCATCTGGAGTGGCTCGCGCTGGTCCCGATGGGATGGGGTGCGACGCTGATCATCGCGATCGCCCGGATCACCGCCGCATTGCCGAATGCGACGGTGCTCGTGCCGCAGATGCCGCCATGGGGACTGGCGGTGCTGTCGGCCGGCGTCGCGTGGCTCGGACTCTGGCGATCCTGGATCAGGCTTCTGGGCATTGCCGCGATCGCGGTTGGGATTGCCTCACCGGTGTTCGACCGTCCGCCGGATGTCATGCTTTCGGCGGACGCGGGATTGATTGGATTTCGCACCGACCAAGGCGTGTTTCTTCAGCAAACCCGCACCGGCTCGAACTTTGCCCGGGATGCGTGGTTCAACCGCTGGTACGTCACCGCCGCCGCGCCGCTTCCCGCCGAGACTTCGGGCGCGTTCGCCTGTGAGCGGGACGCCTGCGTGTTTCGGCCGCGAGCCGCGGATATGGCGGCGTTGCTGATGCGCGGCCCGTCGAGGCCCGCCAGCTGCGCGGGAGCGGCGGTCGTGGTGTCCGCCGAGCCGGCGCGCGGCGTCTGCGCCTGGCCGCCGCCGCGCGTGGTCGATCGGTTCACGGTGTGGAAAGATGGGTCGGTCGCGATATGGCTCGATCCGCATGGCGCGCGCGTGCTGACCGATCGTGAGGATCGGGGTGACCGTCCCTGGGTCGCACCGCCGCCGAAGCCTCGGCCGCGACCGGTGTCGAATCTGCCGATGGCGCCATTGGACGATGGCAAATGACGGCGTCATTCCTGTAACGCGTTGGAGACCGCGCGAAGCACGCCGGACCGGTCGCCCAAGGCTTTGCTGACCAACTCGGCGGCGGACATGGCGCGATCGCGGCCTCAGACAACATCGGACCCGGGATCTGGGGACCCGGGATCAGTAGCGCCGCAGCAACCCCACCAGCCGCCCTTGCACCTTCACTTTGTCGGCCGGCAGGATCTGCGGCTTGTACGCCTGATTGCAGGGCTCCAGCGCGGTTGAATTGCCGCGCCGGCGCAACCGCTTCAAGGTCACCTCCAGGTCGTCGACGAGGGCTACGACAATCTGGCCATTCTCCGCCACGTCGCCCTTCCGGATCAGCACCGTATCGCCGTCCAGGATCCCCGCGTCCACCATCGAGTCACCCGACACCTCCAGTGCGTAATGATCGCCTGGCCCAAGCAAGGAGGCGGGCACATCGATCATCGTGCTGGTATCGCGCAACGCCTCGATCGGCAGGCCGGCGGCGATTCGTCCATAAAGCGGCAACTTCACCGCCGCCGCGTCGTTCGCCGTGCGCACCGCCTGAATGCGCCCGGTGAAATCGCCGCGAATGACGTTTGGCGTGAAGCGGGGCGAGTCTTCATCCTCCGCCTCATCCGGTTCCAGCACGGCGTCCTGCCGCGACGTCATATTGTCGGGCAGCCGCAGCACCTCCAGCGCGCGAGCGCGATGATGCCGGCGCCCGAGATAATTGCGTTCCTCCAGTGCCGAAATCAGCCGGTGAATACCCGACTTCGACTTCAACTTCAGCGCGTCCTTCATCTCTTCGAAACTGGGCGAGTAGCCCGTTCGTTTCAGATAGGAGTCGATGTAGATCAGCAACTCGTACTGTTTACGGGTCAGCATGATGTCGTTTTCCCCGTTCGGGACTTGTTGGATGAGACCTGCCGAACGCGACGTTGACCGGAGTTCGGAACAAATCGGCAACCTTAAGCGCGTTCTATGTTGGTTCCCGGGATTCGGTCAAGGCAGATGTGGATAAATCGAGGACATAACCAGAATCAAGCTGGCATACAATGAAAAAAGAGCTATTAATATGATCTTAATCCTTGGATCTGATTGATCCTCCTAACCGAATCGGATCAGGCCGTTCGGCGGTCAACCTCTTGCCAGCACCGGCCAGGAGCGGGAAACCCAACCGCGGAATTCAAATGAGGGAGCGGCTGGATGAACATCAGCATTCTGGGCGGCGGCGGTTTCCTCGGCCGCAAGATCGCCACGCGACTGGCCCAAAGCGGAACAATCGGCGCCAGGCCCGTCACCGGTCTGACGCTGTTCGACCTGCATGAGCCGCCGCCGCTCGATGCGCCGTTCCCGGTCACACGGCTCGCCGGCGACATCGTGGCGTTGCCCGAGACGGCGATACCCCCGGGGACAGATATCATTTTCCATCTCGCCGCCGTCGTCAGCGCGCAGGCGGAGGCCGATTACGACCTCGGCCGGCGGGTCAATCTGCGCGGCAACGACGCCGTGGTCGATGCCTGCCGCCGCATCGTGGCCAACGGCGGCAGGCCACCCCGCGTGGTGTTCACCAGTTCGGTCGCCAGCTTCAGCGGCGGGCAATCCGCCAACCTCGCCGACGACGCGCGGCAACTGCCGGCCAACTCCTACGGCGCGCAAAAGGCGGCGGCCGAACTGATCCTGGCGGACGCCAGCCGGCGCGGCTTCATGGACACCGTCTCCCTCCGGCTGCCCACCGTCATCGTGCGGCCCGGCCGGCACAACAATGCGGCGAGTTCGGTCTTCTCGGCGATCATCCGCGAGCCGCTGCTCGGCCTGTCGACCGAACTGCCGGTGCCGGACAATTTCGCCGCCTGGGTGTGCAGTCCGCGCACCGCGACGTCGTGGCTGTTGCATGCGGGCGCACTCGACACCAGCGCTCTGGGCCTCAGCCGAGGGATCAATCCCCCTGGGATCAGCGTGACAATCGCACAACTTCTGAACGGGCTGGAGCAGGTGAAGCCTGGTGCGGCGGCCTTGGTGCGACTTGTGCCCGACCCGGCGATCGCAGCGATTGTCGGCACGTGGCCGTCGCGGTTTACCCCGGTGCGGGCGCTGGCCCTCGGCTTCGCGCCGCACGAACCCGTGGTCGAACTGATCCGCGCTTTCGTCGAAGACGATCTGGCGGCGACAAAAGCTGACCGGGGAATTGCCATTTAGCAACAATCTTTCCGCGGCGCAGGCGGCGAACACCATTTTTTTACCATGATTGCCCATAATTGTGTTGCTGGCCCGTTGATCGGGCCGGAGCCTCGTTCCATTAAGGGGCGTTGCCTCTCTCTCGCTGCTCGGGACGTCGCTTATGCCGCCCACGCCTGGAGAAACCGCCGTCGCGGGCACCGCCCGTCACGGGAGAGGTGTGTTCGGATCGCGGGATCGTAACAATCAGACAACAGCCAAACGGCCAAGGCGGGCGCTCGGTTCAGCGGTGGCGCACGCGCCTCAGGTGCTGCGGGCGCTGGTCCGGGCGGACGAGGTCTGGCTGCTGGTGTTGGCGGCGGGCATCGGTGTGGGGGCCGGCATCTTGGTCTGGCTGATCAACGCCGCGGCGCAACTCCTGCATCAGACCTTTTTCGGCATTGGTCCGATGGATCGGTTGAGTGCCATGGCCCGGCTGAGCCCGGGTGTGACCGTCGCGGTCCCCTGTCTCGGTGGACTGGCACTGGGTCTGATCACTCTCGGCATCGCGCGCATCTACCCGCGCCGCTCGGTCGACCCGATCGAGGCGAACGCGCTGTTCGGCGGACGCATGTCGCTGACCGGCAGCCTGGTCGTCGTGTTGCAGACCATCATCTCCAACGGCGTCGGCGCGTCGATCGGGCTGGAGGCCGCGTACACTCAGATCGGTTCCGCCCTGGCATCGAAAGTCGGGCATGCCTTTCGGGTCCGGCGCAACGACATGCGGCTGCTGGTCGGCTGCGGCGCGGCGGCGGCTATCGCCGGCGCGTTCAACGCGCCGCTGACCGGCGCGTTCTACGCGTTCGAGCTGGTCATCGGCACGTACTCGATCGGCACGTTCGGGCCGGTCGCGGTCGCGGCACTGCTGGCCATGGCGGTCGTGCACGGTCTGGGCGGTCAGCTGTTCGAACTGAGTTTGCTGCCGGCTGAGATCGACCCGCTCGACTACATCCCGATCCTGGCTTTGGGGATGCTTTGCGCCCTGCTCGGGATCGCGATCATGCGCGGCGTGACGTTGACCGAGTCCGTGTTCCGCCGCCTTGGCTTGTCGACCTGGTCGCGGCCGGCGATCGGCGGCCTCGCGGTCGGCCTGTTGGCGCTCTACACGCCGGCGGTGCTGTCGTCCGGCCATGGGGCGATCGGCGTGGTGGTCGGCGCGGAATACACGCTGACGCATTTGCTGCTGCTGGTGGGGCTGAAGGCGGTCGCGTCGGCGATCTCGATCGGCTCGGGCTTCCGCGGTGGGCTGTTCTTCGCCTCCCTGTTCCTGGGCGCGGTTCTCGGCAAGGCGTTCGCGTTGATCGTCGGCGGCGTCAGCCCGGAACACATGATTTCGCCGACGATCTGCGCGCTGGTGGGCATGAGCGGACTGGCGGTGGCGATCATCGGCGGACCGCTGACCATGGGATTCCTGGCGCTGGAGTCGACCGGCAGCCTGCCGATGGCGGTCGCCGTGCTGGCGGCCTGCGTCGTCTCGGCGGTCACGGTGCGGCGGACCTTCGGCTACTCGTTCGCCACCTGGCGGTTTCACCTGCGCGGCGAGTCGATCCGCAGCGCCGTCGATATCGGCTGGATGCGCAATCTGACAGTGGAACGAATGATGCGGCGTGAGGTGCGGACGATCCATGCCGGCATGCCGCTGGCGGATTTCAAACGCGACTTCTCGCTCGGCTCGGAGCATCGGGTGGTGGTGCTGGACGATGAGGATCGTTACGTCGGCATCGTGCAGGTCGCCGAAGTCTATGCCGACGAGGATGACGAGCACGTGGTCGGCGACCTGCTGCGTCACGCGGATTCGGTGCTGCTGCCGAAGATGACCATCAAGGAAGCCGTGGCGATGTTCGAAAACGCCGAGAGCGACGCTCTGGTGGTGGTCGATGGGCCGGAGACGCGGCACGTGATCGGGATGCTGACCGAGCAGCATGCGCTTCGGCGTTACAGTGAGGAACTCGACCGCCGGCGGCGGGAACTGTCCGGGGAGTAGCGGCGGGCCGAGGTCAGTCCCATGGCGATATCCGCTTCCGCGGGGCGTCGTAGGAGGTTTACCCGGTACATTGAGCGTGCAGTGTTCTTGACCCCACGCGCACCGTCCTGTCTGACGTCCTTGAAATCGGACATGAGAGCTTGCGTTTTCTCGCTCAAGGGGCTTCAGGCCCTACTTCCCGTCCCGACGAGCGCCGCCATCTCGGCCGCGAATACCGTCGATCCCGACCTGTGTGGCCAACCCGGACGCGACGATATCCGCCATCATCTGGCTGCCGGCGTCGCTGAAATGAACCGAGTCGGCGAAATGCTGCTTGTCGGCCGGGATTGCGGTCGCGGCTTCGATCAATGCCGCGCCCTCCCGCCGCGCGACCCGACGCATCGCCTCATTAACCGCGGCATAGTCCCGAACGAGATCATCAGGCGCGCGGAATGGCATATAGTACAGGTCGGTCACACCCGCTTGCTGCTTCTCTTCGGGCGTCTGCTCGGCTCTGACTCTGGTCGCGAACGTAACCAGAACGACCTGCTTCGCCACCGCCCGTGCGTCACGAACCAAAGACGCGAGCCTCTCTTCATAAGGTGCCGCGAGCGTCTCGGATGGAACGCGAAGTTTTTCGGAATCGCCCGCTGCCATTCGCTGCCGGCGCAGAGAAAGGATGTTCTTCTCGACCAGATAGGCGAGCAGGGAGTAGCGCGACAGCCAGGACAACCCAGAATCGCCGGTATCGAACACGATGCCTTGCCGCCATACCGCCGCCGCCATGATCTCGGTCAGATCATTGTGACCCTCGTAGATCACGATAAGATCAGGTTTGAGCGGTGCGACCAGCTTCTCAAGGATCTTCTGCATTGAGCCAAGCGTATACCCGGGTAGGGCGGCATTTATGAAGTCGAACTTCTGTCCGGGCGACGCGGCGCGGAGTTTATCGATAACCAGGGATGGCCAAACCATCGCATCGCTACTGACTTCCGCGCAAAACGTCGTCGATGCACCGAGAAAGGCCACCCGAAAGGTACCCTCCGGCTTCGCGAGTGGGATCTCTGGGCCACGAAGCCCTAATGAATTGCTTGACAAACGCGACGTACGCAGACCCGGAACCATGAGCCGAAGCCCGGTCGCCGGGTCGATGTGGAACAGGGTCTCGAGACCTCCTCCGATCGCCGGACCATACCGAATCGCCTGCCGAATGCGCATACCGCCCTCAGCCAGCAGCGCCATCACTACGACAAAAACCATGACACTGGCGACGAGCAGCGCGGTCTGCCGCGTCTTCGACATCGCCTCGAACCGGTTGCTCATTCACTGTCGGTCCAGATCGAATGTGTCATGATGGGATACACCCCGAACCACGACCTGTATACGCGTATCATCGGGTGCCCGGAGAGTTGCCGGCCGACCAACGGCATGAGCGGGATCACCGCCAACGCTGCGAACTTCGGTGAGCCGAGCCCGGTCATGCGGACGCCGCGAGCCACGGCGGCGCGGCCGCGGCAAATCTTGGGATGATACGCGCGCGATCCGACATTGTTGCGGCTGGCTCAGTCGGGGTCGAAAATCGAGCTGTAGTCAAGCTTCAGTTCCGGCCGTTGATCCTCCTTGCGGAGAATGCAGTTGCCCGCGGTCAGGACATCGATTTCGCTGCCCATGAAGCAACGGAAGGCATCCTCCGGCGTGCAAACGATCGGCTCGCCGCGAACGTTAAAGCTGGTATTGACAATGACCGGGCAGCCGGTGATTTCCTTGAAGCGGCTGATCAGTGCGTGATAGCGCGGGTTGGTCTCGGCATGCACGGTTTGGACCCGGGCCGAGTAGTCGACATGGGTGACGGCCGGAATGTCGGAACGAGGCACGTTGAGTTTGTCGATCCCGAACAATTCATGCTCGTCCTCGGTCATGGTGCGCCGGCGATTCCGCACGACATCGGCAACCAGCAGCATGTAAGGACTATCCACATCCATCTCGAACCAATCGGCGACGTCCTCGCGGAGCACGGACGGGGCAAAGGGACGGAAGCTTTCGCGATACTTGACCTTCATGTTGAGCGTGCGCTGCATCGCCGGGCTACGCGCGTCAGCGAGGATTGACCGGGCGCCGAGCGCGCGCGGGCCGAATTCCATGCGCCCCTGGAACCAACCGACAGCTTTTGTGTCAGCAAGCGCCTGGGCGGTCCGTTCGATCACCGCGTCGTCGTCCACGCGATCAAAACTCGCACCAGCGGCGGTCAGGCGCTGTTCCACTTCCTCTTGTGCGAACTCCGGTCCGAGATAGCTGCCGGACATCCCGTCCAGCGTGTTGGCGACCTGCCGCGACTGGTTGCACTGGAGATGATAGGCTGCCAGCGCGGCGCCGAGCGACCCTCCGGCGTCGCCCGCGGCCGGCTGGATCCAAATGTTGTCGAACTTCGCGTCACGCAGGACCTTGCCATTGGCTACACAGTTAAGCGCGACGCCACCGGCCAGACAGAGGTTCCGCGAGTTCCCTTCCGCCGCGAGCGCACGGGTGAGCCGCAACATCACTTCGTCGGTGACGGCCTGGATTGAGGCCGCCAAATCCATATGGATCGGCTCCAGCCTCGCCTCCGGCTGTCGCAACGGCACGCCGAACAATCGGGCGAACGCATCGTTGGTCATGGTCAGCCCGGACGCGTAATTGAAGTAATCCTGGTTCAACCGGAAGCTGCCGTCAGATTTGAGGTCGATCAGATTGTCCAGGATCGTGTTGACAAAACGCGGCTCGCCATAGGGCGCCAGGCCCATGACCTTGTATTCGCCGGAATTGACCTTGAATCCAGTGAAATAGGTGAACGCGGAATAGAGCAAACCCAGCGAATGCGGGAAGTGGATCTCCTTGCGAATCGCGATGTGACTGCCGTTGCCGAACCCCGCGGTTGTCGTTGCCCATTCGCCTACGCCGTCGATGGTCAGAATCGCCGCGTCGTCGAACGGTGAAGGGTAGAAGGCTGATGCGGCGTGACTCAGATGATGCTCCGCGAACAGCAGTTTGTTCTGCCAATCGAAGTCAGGCGCCGCCTTCCGCAGCTTGTCGCCCAGTAGTTTCTTCTGGAACAACTTCTCCTTGAGCCATAGTGGCATCGCCATGCGGAATGACTGAAACCCACGTGGCGCGGATGCCAGGTAGGTCTCCAACAAGCGTTCGAACTTGAGAAACGGCTTGTCGTAGAAGGCGACATAATCAATGTCCGCGAGTGAGACTCGTCCCTCGGCGAGGCAATATGCGACGGCATGGGCGGGATAGGAGCTGTCCTGCTTCTTGCGTGTGAAGCGCTCCTCCTGTGCGGCGGCAACAACGTGACCATCGACCACAAGGGCCGCGGCGCTGTCGTGATAGAATGCGGATATGCCAAGGATGCGCATTTGATATGCTCGCTTTTACGATCGCTTGCGACCGATCATTATGAACAGCCCGCCGTCGTGACCGCCGTCGAGCAGCATCTTCAATTCGGTAGACCAGTTCTGTAGCGAGCTTGTCCTGCGCTGTGGTGTGAACAGTGATGTGTCCGCGGCGAAATCGCTGCCGTCGGCGGGCGGGACGCAGGACAGGAACTCGACACGATGCGCGTCGAACCAACCCAGCACTTCCGTGATTGAGTGCTTCGACTCGTGCGGGTGTGCGTACTGATCACGGAACCAGGCCTGCCAGCGGCCCTCGTTCATGTTGCCCTCGGTCAGCCGCCGGTCCAAGAAATGGAATGCCGGGCCGAAGCGTTCAAACAGCCGCCGACGCCACAGCGTCGGCAGGCGCGCCAGGCTGTTGTAAAGCCCGATCAGCACGAGCCCACCCGGCTTCACCTTGCGAACCAGCGCTTCGAACCCGCCCCGCGGGTCGCCGGTATGGTGCAGGACGCCATTGGAGATGACAACGTCAAGGCTTTCGTCGCGAAACGGCGGACGGAACAGATTCATCTGCAGAAACGCGGCGTTGTCGATCCTGAACCGTTCGCGGAAGCCGTTTGCCAGCCGCAGCGAATTCAGGCACATGTCACCACCGAATATCCGCCGCTGCCACGACATTCCGAGAAAATTCGTGAGTTGCCCAGTACCGCATCCCGCTTCGAGGATCACCGCTCCCGCCGGCAACTGCTCATCCAACATGGCGGCGAACAGGCTTTGCCTCGCCTTGCGCGCGAGACTGTCGCGTGTGTCCAGATCGTCGTAATTGGGAAACGGCGTCTCCTCGTAGAACGCCTTCACCATTGCCGTGATATCGCGCTCAGCCATCTCAGGTCCGAGTGGCGCGAACAGGTTGGCTATCCCGTCGCTGACACTGTATCGACGACTGCCACTGGCGGTACGGAATTCGTCCGGGCCGGCAAGCAATGGCTCCCCGCTGACGGGGCATTCGAGAACGCTGGCGCGATCGCGGAATGGCGCCGGCAGATCCTGTGCGAGGGCGGCGGTCGCGTCCATGCGACGCTAGAAGATCGTATAGATGAAGGGAGCGATGACGGAACCTTCGGTAAATACCAACAGGATGCCGAGCAATGCGGATATCACCACGACGGGCATGAGCCAGTACTTGCGCCGCCGCAGCAGAAAGACCGCTAATTCTCTTGTGAAGGCAAACATTGTACGCCTCAGAACTGATTTTTCATACTTGAGAGCCGGTCGGCATCCGGCGATCGCTCGATCCAATAGGTTGTGGCGTGCGGATCGCGCCGCTGCTGGAACGGATCCTTGCCAAAGGCCCGCATTATCAGCCCGACCGGAAATATCACACCATAGAACAGAATCACCATGACCACCGGGTTGACAATAACCTGTATGCGCCGCCCGAACCACATCCAGAGGCGGTTCAGCGGAGAAAGCAAGCCAGGTATGACAAGCGCGGCGATCAGGAACATCAGACCGATCACCAACAGTGGAAGGCCGGACCCTCTGTGTCGCCATAGCGAAATCATACCAGCGATCGCACAAACCCCGGCGAATACCAACCCGAACGCACGATCGGACGGACCGGCCGATTGTTCATGCGACCTGAGGCTTTCGTGCCAAGCATCAGTTTGGCCGGCCATGCCTCCCTCCGCGCCATGTTCCTATAAACCGACTTTTCCATTCGTCGGTATTTCACCATCCGCTTGGGCCATTATTGCAACTTTGTCAATGAAAATATCGCTTTATCCCACAAGGCCAGGCATCCCCTGGGACCAAGCACATAAGCGAGACGTGCCGCGGAACCTGGAGGCTGGGACCTGTCAAGTCCGAACAGTAGACCTCCCGTGAAGTCCTTCGGAGTTTCGGATATGGCCAACGGCCTGCCAACATCACCAGGCCGTGCCGTGGACGGTGCGCGTCCTTCCTGGTGCCCGCTTCGCGGCAACGATTTGTTGCTGACCTCCATCAATCCACCGTTCTGACCAAGGTCAATCCGCGCTTCACCACGATGACCTCGCCGGGATGCCGGATCGGCGGAACGGAACCCCGCCGCAATTCCGCCGTTACGCCGGAGCAGGGTTGACGCCTGGGTAATTTCCCCAATGTGTAGCGCTCATACCCGGGAAAAATGGAGCCGCCTCGTTGATTCGTCTTTTCGTCACGCTGACGGTGCTTGCCCCACCGGTTCTCATGCTTTTCGGATGTGGGCCGAGCTATTCGCCGGACACCTACGCCAACAACGCGGCGCAGCAGGCCGCCAAGGTGGAAGCAGGGGTGATCGCCGGCGTGCGGCCGGTGCAGATCAGCGCCCAGGGAACGGTGGGTGGGGTGGCGGGGGCGGCCGCGGGGGGCGTGGCGGGCTCTCAGGTTGGTGCCGGTCCGACCAGCGCGTTCGGGGCGATCGGCGGCTCGTTGATTGGCGGCATCGCGGGCGTGGCGACCGAGCATATCATCGGTGATACCGATGGCTTCGAGTATGTCGTGCGCAAGGCCAATGGCGACATGATCAGCGTGGCGCAGAACGACAAGAAGCCGCTATGGGTTGGCGAGAAAGTGTTGGTCATCTCCGGCCCGCAGGCGCGCGTGGTGCCGGACTACACGGTGCCGTTCACCCCGCCAGCGAAAACCGCGGCCAACCCGGGACCGCAGGCGCAACCGCCCGCGGCGGAGGGGGCGGCCGCATCACATCCGCCGGATGCCGCGCCCGCATCACATCCGGCGGATGCCGTGCCTGCATTACATCCGGCGGACGCCGCGCCCGCCTCTCATCCACCGGTCGCCGAGGTGACGCCAGCTTTGCCGGCCGAGCCGGCGGTCCCGCCGCGACTTCCCGCGGCATTCGGACCGGCGCCGTCCGCGCCGCCGCCGATCATTACTCCGCCAGACGTGCCGCCGGCGCCATTGGCGTCAACGCCGAAGCCTTAACCGGTCGTGCCCGCCGGCCACGGCGGACCTTTCAGTTCCACCGTATTCCCCTCCGGGTCCTGGGCGTAGATCGACGGGCCCTGGCCCTCGGCGCCATAGCGGGAGGCGACCGGACCCGTCTCGACACCGTGACGTTTCAAATGCGCGATGATCTCGTCCGCGTCGTACGGGTCCACCCGCAGACAGAAATGGTCGAGATTGCGTGCCTCGGCCCCCGGTGCCGCGCCGCCCCGGCGGCCCAGTTCGCCGTCGACCGGTACGAGGTCGATCAGCGCGGTGCCGGCGCGGAGTTGATACAACCCAAGCTCCTTTTGCACCTTTTCCACTGAGCAGCCGAGCACGTCGGTGTAGAAGCGCATCATCGCCGGCAGGTCCGTGACCCGCAGGACGAGGTGATCCAGGTGCCTGATCTGAAACATGGCGGTGCCTCCTTGGCGAGCGCATTCTGATCACGGGACCGGCCGGAGGGGAAGTGTGCGGTTACCCGTCAGCGCCAGACCGGCAGGCCGGCGACCGCGGACGCGGCGCAAAGTCCCAGCGCCAGCCTACGAAACATCGCCTCGCGCGCCAGGGTGGAGTCGCCGTGCGTGCGATGGAAGATCAGGTTGCCGAGCACGGTCGCGACCGCGTAGCACGGCGCCAAAATCAATCCCTCCCACAGCACGCGCGATCCCAGCAGGCCCTGGACCGCGCCGGCCGCCAGGCTGACCAGTCCCACCAACCAGAGAAAGATAAAGACATTCGACCGTAACCGCGCCGCATCGGTGTCGCGCCCGAGCCAGAACAGCACAAGCGGCACGCCCGTCATGCCGGTGGCGCCTCCGACCAGCCCCGACAGCCCGCCGACGCCAAGCGCCAGAAGCCGGGTCGGTTTGAGCTGAACGCGCCACCCGGCGGCAATCCCCGCGGTCGACAGCAGCACGATCAGGCAGATGACCCAGCGGAGCATGGTCGGATCCAGGTGATTCAGGATCCAGATGCCCGCCGGCAGCAGGGCCGTGCCGCCGATCGCCAACGGCACGATCTCCGCCCACTCGGCCCGTCGAGCATGTGGGCGCAGTAACAGCGGCGTAACAAGAGCATCGGCGACCCACAGCAGCGGGACGGCGAATTTCGGCTGATACAACAGCCCGGCGAGCGGAATGAATACCAGCCCCTGACCAAAGCCGCTGACACCTCGCACCACCCCGGCGAGCACGACCGCGGCGACTGCCCATGGCAGCAGCGGATCGCCCAGACTGTCCGAGAACGGCATGAACACACCCTTATATGCCCCGACTCGACTCATGCCGCGACTCGCGGGTCAAGCGTCGGGCGAAGCCCGGCTGCCTGGATAGTAACGGAATATCTTACATGCCCGTCGATGCCGACGGCGCCGTTTTTTCCAGCGACCTCGACGTGGCGGAAGCAAGCGTCCGCGAGGATCCGTTGCGTCAGACGTTCGAAGCCCGATGCTGACAATGACGGCGAGCAAACGCTCTTTATGGGGCGTCCCAGTTCAAACGGTTCAATCGAACCCCCTTCCGCCGCCACTGCTTCGTCGCCGACGGACAAGCCGGTCTGTCATGCGGCCTCGTCCCCCAACAGCGCCACGCCAAGAGTCTCCGCCGCGGCGCGAAGTTCCCGGTCGAGGCTGGCGAGGGGGAGGTGCCTCCGCCGGGCGAGTTCAAGATACGCCCCATCGTACAGCGTCAGACGAAAACGATCGGCGAGTCGCAGGGTTTCAGTCCAGGCCTGGGTATTGGTATGTTGGTCGATCGTAATATCCAACAGCTCCAGATCGGCCAGCGCCTCGTCTCGAAACGCAGCATCGATCCGGCGCCGGCGCACGCCCATTGTCATGCTATTGGCGACCTGAAGCCGCCATAAACCCGGCACGACCGCGCCACGATCCGCGACCTGTTCGAAAACGGCTCGGATCGCTTCGGTCGTTTCGTCGCCGTAGATCCAGGCCAATGTGGCGGAACTGTCCAGAACCAGGCTCAAGGACGGCCTTCGTCCCGTAGAGATTTCCATTCTCGCCAATCGAAACGACCGAGCTTTTTCGTCTCTGCTCGCTCGCGAATGCGTCGGACAGCCTCCCGCGCGGCTTCGCGATTGATCGTCCCGTGCGCGGGAACGAGGCGTGCGACCTCCTTGCCGTGCCGGGTTATCATGATTTCTTCGCCATGCTCGACCAGGTGGCCAGGCTTGTTCTTTGCCTCGAACGCGCCGAACTCGCGCATGGGATGCTCCTGAAAATCCAGCTTAAGCCAGCTTATCATCGAACCGTAGGTCCGTCCATGAAATCGCCATGCCCCACGGACCGGTTTCGAAAGCACCAGGGCGGAACCTCTATCGTGCCGCACCGGCGGGAGAACTCCCCGACCACGCGGAGCGCTCAGCCCACCATCCCCAGCCGCCGCGACGCGATCCGTGCGCCCTCCGTCATCGCCGCCAGCTTGGCCCACACCACGTCCTCCGCCACGCGGCCACGTCCCGCCGAGGTGTCGAACCCGCAATCCGTCCCCGCCAGCAGCCGGGTCGGATCGCCGATCGTCCGCGCCACGTTTTCCAGACGGTCCGCCACGACCTCCGGGTGTTCGACGAAGTTGGTCAGCGGATCGATCACGCCCGCGACCACCACCTGACCGTCGTCGAGCGGCAGGTCCTTCAAACACCGGTACTCATGCTGATGACGCGGGTTGGCGATCGGCAAAACCCAGCCGCCGACCCGGGCTTTGCCGATCGCCGGCAGGATCTCCGCCATCGCGACATCGCAATCATGCGGCCCCTCGTAGTTGCCCCAGCAGGCATGGATGCGCACCCGATCGCGCGGAATGTTCACCAGCGCGTCATTGATCGTCGCCACCACGCGCTCCGCGAAATCGAGGAACGCCGACACCGGTTGGTCCTGGTACGTGATGTGGCGCTCCAGTGCCAGGTCCGGCGCGTCGATCTGCAGCACGAACCCGTGCCGTACGATCGCCTCGTATTCCACCCGCAGCGCCTTCCCCAGAGCGGCCAGATACGCATCCTCGGTATCGTAATGTTCGTTCCGCATCGCGGCGGCGATGATGCCGGGGGAGGGGGCGGTCATGAACGGCTCGGCGAACCCCGGTGCGCCGATCTCGTCCATGGTGGCCTGGAATTCGTCGCATTCGGCCTCGACCAATGCCGGGTCGATATACGTGACCGGCCCGGTGGCGGAGGGCAGCAGACCGCGGTTGCTGACCGCCGGCCGGGCACCGTCCGCCGCGGCAGCCCATGCCTGATACATCGGATAATGGGCGATGTCCGCGACCGGGCGGCGGGTCCAGGTGCCACCGAAGCCTGTCATGCGGTGGCGCACGTAGAGGAAGAACGCCTCGCGCTGTTGCTCCCCGTTGTTGCCGACGTCGATGCCGGCGGCGATTTGCTGGCGGACGACGTGGCGGGTCGCGGCTTTGCCGGCGGTCTCGATCGCGGCTTCGTCCACCGCTTCGCCGGCCGCGCGGCGGGCATACAACGCCGTCAGAGCGGCCGGGCGTGGCAGGCTGCCAGTGTGCGTGGTCAGGATGCGATTGGTGCTGTGGAGCATGGCGTTTCCCGTGTGGTGAGGCGGATCGTGCCTAGTTTGATCGGCGTCGGACACAACGACTGAACTGTTGTACTGGCCGCCGTCAACTACCTATGGTTGTGGAGTCTGGAGTTCTCGATATGCTACCACCCCGGGATCACGCGTCGAGGCGCCGAGATCGGCGAACCGTCCTGTTGGTCGGTGCGGTCGTCGCGGGTCTGCCCATTCTGTTCCAGGTTCTCGTGGCCGGCGCGATGCAGATCGATCCCAAAGCGTTCCCGCACCGAGACAAGACGTTGTCGGATGCCCGCTTCTGGCCGCTTCAGATTGTCCTGCCGTGCGTCGCGATCGCCGGTAACGCGGCCGTGGACCGGATTCGTGTCATGTGGCGGCCGGGTAACGAGGTGAAGCCCTCACTGACGCTTTTTCTGCTGCTCGTTCTGTTCTTCGTGTTCGTTTCCATCAGGTTTTCCGTCAGCCTGCCGGACCACAGGATCGGCTGGCTGTGGCTGGCCGTCATGTCGCTTTTCGGTCTCGCCGATCTGGTCCGGGCCTACCAGTTGGAGATGGAGATCGCCATATCGGAGGCCTGACCGGCCAGCGCCGGTCAATATGGAGAGAACGGCATTGCCGGCAGTGATGTTAACGATCTTTGTCCTCGGTGTGATGACCATCTCGCTGAAACTGGCGGCTGGCGTCGCCACCAGCATGAAGCAGAAGCTGGCTATACCCCGACTCTCTGAAAATCCGCGAGAATCCGCTTGCCAGCCGACGCGGG
>ODAK010001657.1_pt1 | contig 23934 bp, 23 predicted proteins | sample 1539591 | NCBI WGS metagenome assembly ODAK01 (sample SAMEA3539303, study PRJEB22396) | soil metagenome | biome: tundra; feature: field; material: soil | place: USA | collected 2010-05 | depth 0.15 m | reverse complement strand
CGTCGGAGATGCCGCCCTCCCGGTAGTGCAGGTCCGTGTGGCAGACGCCGCAGGCCTGGACCCGGACCAGTGCCTCCCCAGGTCCCGGATCGGGCACATGGATCGACTCCAGCGAGACGGGCTCGCCACGCCGAAGCGCGACGACTCCTTGGACTTCGTGGATCATGTGGGCGCCTTTCGTGCGTGATGAGCGAGCGGCTGCGATCGGGCACCGCCGGCGCGCGGCTCCTAGCGACGAGCGGCATCTCCCGAGCCCGATGTCGCGTCTCCGGGCGTGTACGACCGCGCACCGGTGCCCGCCAGCCGTCCGCCATCGACGATCAGGTACTCGTCGCGGATCGGACGGCCTTCGAAGAAGCACTCGAGGATCTCGCGTGTGCCGGCGGCATACCTGGTCTGTGCCGAGAGCGAGGAGCCTGAGATGTGCGGCGTCATGCCGTGGTGGGGCATGGTCCGCCAGGGATGGTCGAGCGGGGCGGGTTGGGGGAACCAGACGTCGCCCGCGTAGCCGGCGAGCTGTCCCGACTCCAGCGCCCGGGCGACCGCGTCGCGGTCGCAGATCTTCCCCCGAGCGGTGTTCACGAGATACGCACCACGCTTCATCTTCGACAGGAGGCGGTCGTCGAAGAGGTTCTCGGTCTCTGGATGCAGCGGGGCGTTGATGGTCACGACGTCGCAGATCGGCACCAGCGACTCGGCGGTCGGATGGAACACCAAGCCGAGCTCACGCTCGACACTCTCGTCGAGGCGGTGGCGATCGGTGTAGTGCAGCTGCACGTCGAAGGGCTTCAAGCGGCGGAGCACGGCGAGTCCGATGCGGCCGGCGGCGACGGTCCCGACGGTCATTCCCTCGAGGTCGTAGGAGCGCTCGACGCAGTCGGCGATGTTCCAACCGCCGTCGACGACCCACTTGTACGACGGGAGGTAGTTACGCACGAGGGACAGGATCATCATCACGACGTGCTCGGACACGCTGATGCTGTTGGAGTAGGTCACCTCTGCGACCGTCATGGAACGATCGATGGCTGCCTGCAGGTCCACGTGGTCCGATCCGATGCCGGCGGTGATCGCGAGCTTCAGGTTCGGTGCGGCCGCGATCCGCTCTGCGGTGAGGTAGGCGGGCCAGAACGGCTGGGAGATGACGATGTCAGCGTCGGGTAGCTCGCGCTCGAAGACACAGCCCGGCCCGTCCTTGTCAGAGGTCACGACGAAGGTGTGTCCCAGTCCCTCGAGATACCGACGCAGGCCCAGTTCCCCCGACACGCTCCCCACGAGCTGCCCCGGCTCGAAGTCGACCGCATGTGGTGTTGGAGCGGTCTGGCCGTCCGGGTAGCGCTCGATCCAGGGAATCCCGTCGCGCGGGTATGACGTCGGGTAGCCGTCAACGGGGTCCTCGTACAGCACGCAAACGACGTTCGCCATGCCATCTCCTAGGTCGGTGACTGGTTTCGATCGCATGGTAGACCCGCACGAATTGGTCGTCCCATGGCCCACGTCCGGTCCTGGTTCCAGTCTCGGGTCAGGGCCAGCTGTAGCAGTTGGGGGTCAAGATGGGGCGATGAGCGACGACGAGTATGGCTCTTCGCCCAACGAGCCAGCACCAACGAATGTGCACTGGTTCGAGCGTGAGGGCACGTGGTGGGTCGTCGCTGGTGAGACCCGGACGGCGTTCGCAGACAGAGCAGCAGCCTTCGAGGCGGCAAGGGAACGTGCTCGGCAGTTGCTTCCCAGTCAGCTGGTGCCGAGCGCCCCAGACGCCCGAGGGATGTCGCCAACGGTCGAGGCGCACTCCGTTGTGGTGGCCGATCACGTCGCCGAGGCTGGCGGTTCAGTGGACTGGAGCCGACTCGCAGGGCCAGCTTCCCTCGGCCGATCGCTGCTCATTTCCGAGCTCGGCATCGTGCCCTCGCCATGGGCAGACTGCGAACGCGTGCAGGTGACGACCGCTCACCTCGGAGACCCGAAGTTCCTCGCGAGGGTCCGCCGTGCCTTCCTCACCCGAGCTCGCAGCGTCTACGCCCTCCACGCCGACGTCACTGCTCCGTCTCCGACGATCCGCCACGACGACATCTGGAGCGTGCCCGTCGACCACGACTTCACCATGGAGGCGACGTGGGCGCTGATGAGCGGCAACGCCGTCGATGCACGAGGCGATCTGCCGAACTGGGAGTGGGCCAGGCGAGCCATGCAGCTCGGTGCCATGGCTGGCGGCACGGCTGACGTGCTGCTCCCCGATGGGCGTGCAGCATGGTGCGACGGTGGGCCACTTCGACTGTGGACGAAAGACGCCCTGGGAGACGATGACGTGGTCATCCCTCGTGAAGCGCTCGTGTGCGGATCGATTGTGCCCGTCATCGTGGAGCCGGTCGTCGCAGACCTCGCACCCGATCAGCTCGACGCCGTGAGTGAACCCGACGTGCGCTCCCGGATCATCGCCCCAGCAGGGTCGGGCAAGACCCGTGTGCTGACGGAGCGGGCCCGCCACCTCCTTCGATCCTCGGTGCCGAGCGACGCGCTCACGCTCGTTGCCTTCAACAAGCGGGCGCAACTTGAGATGGTCGAGAGGACCCAGGACCTACCAGGCCTGCAGGTGCGCACGCTCAACGCCCTCGCGCTCGCGATCTTGAACGGGGCACAGGGATTTGCACCCCGAGGAGAACACGTCGTCACGATTGACGAGGTGCAGGTCCGCGACATTCTCGCGACGCTGGTCAAGTTCCCGCGACGCGCTAACACCGACCCCGCCGCACCCTGGATCGAGGCGCTGTCACGCGTCCGGCTCGGGCTCCGCAGCCCCCAGGTCGTGGAAGCGGAGTTCGACGGCGACGTGGAGGGGCTCGCCGGGGTCTTCCCTAGGTATCGCAACGAGCTTGCTCGGCGACGTGCCGTGGACTTCGACGAGCAGATCTACCTCTGCATCGGGGCGCTGCTTGCCGAGCCCAGCGTGCGGGTCGAGGCACAGCGGCGGTGCCAGCTTCTCCTTGTCGACGAGTTCCAGGACCTGACGCCCGCTCACATGCTCCTGCTTCGCCTCCTTGCGGGACCCCCGCTCAGCATCTTCGGCGTCGGAGACGACGACCAGACGATCTATGGGTACTCCGGCGCTACGACTCAATGGCTCGTGCACTTCGAGGACTTCGTCCCCTCGCCGACCTACCACGCACTAGATGTCAACTACCGATGTCCCGAGCGGGTCGTCGCCGCGGCCACGAATCTCCTGTCGCGGAACCGCAGGCGCGTGGACAAGTCGATACGAGCTGGACCGAACAACGATGCATCGCCTCACTCCATGCGGATCATCGCCGCCGAGCAGCCGGAAGCCGCGACGACCGAGATCGTGCGCCAGCTGCTCGCCGACGGGGCACGTCCGGACCAGATCGCAGTCCTCGCTCGGGTCAACTCCGTCCTCGTTCCTGTGCAGGCCGCATTGGTCGAGGCGGGCGTCCCCGTCCAAGTTCGAGATGGCGGCGGCTTCCTGCAGCGCGCAGGCGTCGCGGCTGCCCTCGCGTGGCTCCGGCTCGCCGTTGCCTCGGAGGGCTTCACCCGGTCCGACGTCATGCTGGCTGCGCGACGACCCTCGCGAGGCATCTCCCCGAGGGTCATCGAGTGGGTCGGGGAGCAGTCCGACGTCAAGGGGTTGGAACGACTGGCAGGTCGCATCTCGGACAATCGGACGGCCGAAAAGGTCGCCGCACTGGCGGCGGACCTTCGACGGATAGGGGAGTTCGCGCGGTCGGCCTCTTCGGCGGCGCTCCTCGAGTACGCGAGGTCGGAGACTGGACTGGAGCGTGCCGTAGAGACGCTCGACGAGGCGCACATCGGACGCAACCGACCGGCGCACTCGGACGACCTCCGCGCGCTGACGGCGTTGGGACGCCTGCACCCGGACCCGAGGACCTTCACCTCGTGGCTGACTCGGACCCTCGCAGTGCGCGACTCCCGAGATGGCGTCACACTGGCGACCGTCCACAGGGTGAAGGGGCTCGAGTGGGCTCACGTGATCGTGCACGACGCCTCTGGAGGGCTGTTCCCTCACCGCCTCAGCACGGACGTCGAGGAGGAGCGGAGGGTCTTCCACGTCGCGATCACGCGTGCCAAGTCAACGCTCCATCTCGTAGCCGACGCGGCGAGCCCGTCCTTGTTCGTCGGGGAGCTCTCGTCGCGGGTCGAGGTGCTCGACACACAACCGATCGCTGAGAGCGAGTCGACGGTCATACGGGCTGTCGAGGCCCGAGTCGGGCTCGTCTTGCGTTGGGGCGGCTACGAGTGCACCACGGCGCAGGTCGAGCAGCAGCACATCACCGTGACGGTGGGGTCGGCCCAAATCAACATCCCATTCGGCTCAGAGGTCCTGGTCGATGACTCACCGCGTCGTCTTGTGGCGCCGGCAAAGACGTCGGTCACCCGAGATCGACGACCGACGGGCACCGAGAACCCCGCTGCTTTCGACGCCCTCAGGGCATGGCGGCGAGAGCGGTCGCTCCAGGATTCCGTGCCTGCCTTCGTCGTGGCCTCGGACAAGACCCTCGAGAGCATTGCGGCTTCGATGCCGACAGACGAGGCGTCGCTCCTCAGCGTGCATGGAATCGGAGCCGCCAAGGTCGAGCTGTATGGAGATGAGATCCTGGGGATCATCGACGCGCTCCGCCACGATGCCTGATTCGCAACAACCGGTGCGCGGTGACACCGCGGGTCGACGTCGATCTGCACGCCAGACGGCGCCGTCTCCGTTCGACCGGGTCGGTCCGACTCTTCGATTCTTCGACAGAAGGAGAGCCGGTCCCGTTGCTTCCGAGCCGCCTAGCCCATGGTCCTCGCGCCGTCGAGGGACTCGCGGATGATGTCGGCGTGACCAGAGTGCCGGGCCGTTTCCGCGATGATGTGCAGTAGCACGCGACGAACTGACCAACGGGCCCCGGCCTCGAACCAGGGCGCATCTGGAAGGGGCTGCGATTCGTCGAGCGACCTTGTCGATTGGACCAAGTCACTTGTTGCGCTGGCCACGCTCGGGTACGTCGCTAGCAAGTTCTCTAGGGAATCGCCCTTGAGCATGCGGAAACCAGCCGCGTGCGATTCCTGAGCAGCGTCGTCCATCGACCCAATGGCGTCGGGTCCACGGAGGATGAAGTCGACCCCACGCCTGCTCGACGAGGGCAACGTGCTTGACGATGCCGCCAAGGCAGAGCTCGCTCGCAGTGGGGCTGAGCGCCGCTTGCTCGTCGGTGAGTCCCCGGACCGTGTGACGCAGGAAGCCCCGCTGCTTGTCCAGCGCCGCCAAGAGATCGGTCCTCTCCCGGTCGAGAATGTTGTGAATGTCGGCCACTGGACCTCCAAGCCCTCGTGCTCGAACTTCCAGCAAGACTTCGGCGTGCACGGCGTGCACGGCGTGCACGGCGTCCACGGCGTCCACGTCGTCCACGTCGTCCACATCGTCCACGTCGTCCGGAGCGGACACCGATTCGGAGTCGGCCGCAGTCGCTGATCTCAAGATGAACTGCTAGCGGCTGTTCTCACCGAGGCCGAGAACAGCTGGTCCTCGTTGATGCCGACGGACGCATGGTCTCATGAGGCCGCCGCGCGACTGATTTCGGTAGCGTGCGGTGGTGAAGCCTCCGATCCCATACGAAGAGATTGCACGATTCCCACCGCCCGGGACCGCCGTTCCGATGCAGCTCAGCTTCGGGCCCGAAGACACGGTGCTCACCTACCTGCACAGCCCGGAGCTCGGACTCAACCGACGCCTCTTCGTCCTCGACCTCACGCGCGACGACTCTGAACCGGTTGAGGTACGCCTCGAAGGTACGGCGTCCAGCGAAGAAGATCTCACCCTCGAAGAGAAGCTCCGCCGTGAGCGGGCGCGCGAAGTCGGCCTTGGCGTCACGTCGGCCACTTGGGCCGAAGGGGGCGACGTCCTCATGGTTCCGCTGCCTGAGGGGGCCTTCGTCCTGCGAGGTCTCGCCGCTGCTGCGGTGGCGGGGGCGCGCGAGGTCGGCGCTGTCGAGAGGCTTCTCGTCGTCCGTGCCGGAGACAGCGGTCCGATCGAGGATCCCCAGCTCTCCCCAGACGGCTCGAAACTTGCATTCGTCCGGGAGGGTGACGTTTATGTGGCAGATGCGACCACTACGGAGGCACCGCTCGTCCGCCTGACGGATACGGCCACCGATGGTGTCTTCAACGGGCTGGCCGAGTTCATCGCCCAGGAGGAGATGGGACGCGACCACGGCTTGTGGTGGTCCCCAGACTCGAGACTCATTGCCTATGCGGAGGTCGATGAGAGACACATTCCGATCTACAGGATCGCCCACCAGGGAAGCGACGGGCCAAACGGCGGCACGTTCGAGGACCATCGCTACCCCTTCACCGGAGCGGCCAACGCCCGGATGCGCCTCGGCGTCGCCCCGGCCGCGGGAGGGACGACCGCGTGGATGTCCCTCGGGGTGTCTGGGGCCGCTCTCGGCGACGCGTACCTGGCCCGGGTTGACTGGCTTCCTGACAGTTCGCTCGCCGTACAGGTCGAGCCGAGGGACCAGCAGCGTATGGACGTCTGCCGCCTTGATGTGGCCACGGGCGAGTCAACGACCCTTCACACCGAGAAGTCCGAGCCGTGGATCAATCTCCATGACGACTTCAAGCCGCTCAAAAAGGGTGATCCGGTCGGCTGCTTTCTCTGGAGCTCCGAGCGCTCGGGCTACAGGCACCTCGAGGTGCGCGGTCCCGATGGGTCGCTCGTCACCCAGCTCACCTCGGGCGAATGGGCCGTCGACAAGTTGGAGGCAGTGGACGAGGAGCGCGGGCTCGTCTACTTCACCGGGGCAATGGACGATTCGACTGAGATGCACCTGTTCTGTGTCCCAATCGAAGGCGGCGTCATCCGGCGCCTGACGGCGGAGGCCGGCTTCCACGAAATCGTCGTCAGCCGTCAAGTGAACCTCTTCACGGACAGTTTCTCGTCCCTCGTCCGACCGCCTGCCGTCGTGCTCAAGTCCTTGCCGGATGCGAACGTTGCCAGGCCGATATGCACCGACGAGGACCCCCGGGTCGCCGAGTTGGATCTCGACCCCCCGGCCATCGTGAGGATCGCAGGAGCAGACGGGATCGAACTGAACGGGATGGTGTTCCGTGCGCGGTCTGTCGAGGAGAGCTCCGGGCCACCGCCCCTGGTGATGTATGTCTATGGCGGCCCAGCGGCGCAATTGGTCCAGAACAATTGGCGGAGCACGGTGATGCTCCGGGCGCAGGCGCTCACCCGGCTTGGATGCACCGTCCTCGTGGTTGACAACCGCGGCACGCCGCGGCGGGGTCTCGTGTTCGAGACGCCGACCTACCGCCTCCAAGGCCATTTGGATCTCGACGACCAGGTCGCGGGTGTGCGTTGGGCCGTCGAAAAAGGACTCGCGGATCCCGACCGCGTTGCGATCTACGGCTGGAGCCATGGCGGCTACATGTCGTTGATGGCCTTGGCGAGGGCGCCCGGGGTGTTCAAGGCGGCGGTGGCAGGCGCGCCGGTTACGCACCACGACGGTTACGACACGCACTACACGGAGCGCTACATGGGCACGCCCGCCGACAACCCGGATGGTTACGAGCGCTCGAGCGTGCTCGCCCACGCCCACAACATCCGCGGGAAGCTCATGCTGGTGCACGGGCTCATCGACGAGAATGTCCACTTTCGCCACACGGCCCGCCTGATCAACCGGCTCATCGAGCACCGCGTCCCCTACACGCTCCTCCTATTCCCAGAAGAGCGGCATGTCCCGCGGCGGCCTGAAGATCGCGCCTACATGGAAGAGGCCGTCGTCAGCTGGTTGGTGGGAGCGCTCTCCTGAACGCGTTGCCCCCGTGGTGATCAATGGCACGATGATCGCTGTCGGGAACGAATGACACACGAACGTGTATCGAACTCACCGATCGTGAGTTCGACGTTCAACGATCGAATCGGAGATCTGAACCTCATCGACTCTGCTTGGCACCCCGAAAACGCGGCCGCTGCCTCGCCCATCATGAACGTGCTGCACGTTGGGATCTAGAAGAGCAGATTGCCGCTGGTGCTATAGCCTTCCCGAAATCCGAAGTCGACGTTCGAGGTAGGAGATGATCGTTTCGCGACGAGAGAATCGGGGGCGTCATGGTGGTAAAGCGTGTACCACTTGATCTGCTCTTCGGGAATCCGGAAAAGACGCTCGGCTCTGTCTCGCCCGACGGGAAGTCGTTCGCCTTTCTCGCTCCTGTCGATGGCGTTCTGAACGTGTGGGTTGGCACGGTCGAGAGTGGTGACGCCAAGCCCATCACGGATGATCGGGAACGCGGCATCCGTGCCTACTGGTGGACGTTCGATCCGCGGTACCTGCTGTACGCACAGGACAGTGGCGGCGACGAGAATTGGCATCTGTACCGGGTGAACGTGACGGCGGGGGACACGACGGACCTGACCCCCTTCGACGGCGTGCAGGCTCAGGTACTTGCCATGTCGCCGAGGCATCCCGGCGAGCTCCTTGTCGGCCTGAATCGCAATGACCCCGCGTACCACGATGCCTACCGCGTCGAGCTCGAGTCAGGATCGGTGTCGCTTGAGTGCTCGAATCCTGGGTTCGGCGCCTGGGTCGTGGATCTCGATCTCCATGTCAGGGCAGGCGTGCGGCCAACTGCGATCGGTGCGGGCTACGAGCTGTGCGTCCCCGACGGCGACAACTGGGTGGTGCGCGAGTCGGCTGGCTTCGACGATGCATGGAGCTTCGACGTGCTGTCCACCACGGACGACGAGCAGCGGGCGTACCTCCTGTCATCGAAGGGCGCGAACGCGACGCGGCTCATTCGGCTGGATCTCGACGGGGACGGCGCCGAGGTCCTCGCCGAGGACCTTGAGTACGACGTGGGCGACGTGGTGGTCCACCCCCAGACCGGTCGGCCGCAGGTTGTCGGCTTCCTCCGTGAGCGCCTGGAGTATCTCGTCTTGGATCCGACGGTTGCCCCGGATCTCGAGGCGGTTCAGGCACTCGGCACCGGCGAGGTCCATCTCCGAGGTGCGGATCTCGATGATCGACACTGGATCGTCGAGATCGCCCGCGATGACGGACCGGCGAGCACGTACCTCTTCGATCGACAGGCCAAGACCTCAAGGCTTCTGTTCGTCGACCGACCCAAGTTGGACGAGTACGAGCTCGCCGCGATGGAGCCCTTCAGCTTCACGACTCGTGATGGGCTGACGGTCCACGGGTATCTGACGTTTCCAGTGGGAGTCGACAGACGGGAGCTGCCTGCAGTGCTGGACGTGCATGGAGGGCCGTGGGGCCGCGACAAGTGGGGATTTGACCCCACCGGGCAGTGGATCGCCAACCGCGGGTACCTGTGCGTGCAGGTCAACTTCCGCGGGTCCGCAGGGTACGGCAAGGACTTCTTGAATGCCGGCAACAAGGAGTGGGGCGCGAGCATGCACAACGACCTCATCGACGCCGTCGAGTGGTTGGTGGCAGAGGGACTCGTGGATCGCCAGCGGATCGGCATCTTCGGCGGCTCCTACGGCGGTTACGCCGCTCTCGCTGGTGCTGCGTTCACGCCCGACGTGTTCTGCTGTGCCGTTGACATCGTCGGGCCCTCGAACCTCAAGACCCTGATCGAGTCGACGCCTGAGTACTGGGCCCCGATGCTCGAGCAGCTGAAGCACAGGGTCGGAGACCCTGAGACCGAGGCCGAGTTCCTCTGGTCTCGATCGCCACTGTCTCGAGCGTCGGACATCCGCACGCCGCTGCTCATCGCACAGGGTGCGAACGATCCGAGAGTCAAGCAGGCAGAGTCCGAGCAGATTGTCGCCGCCCTCAAGGCGAATGGCATCGAACACACCTACATGCTGTTCCCTGACGAGGGTCACGGATTCGCAAAGCCTGAGAATCGACTCAAGTTCTACGCAGTCGTGGATGAGTTCTTCGCAAAGCACATGTGATCGAGACGCCGCCAGTCCTGGTCACTTCTCGTGACTTCCGATCGCCGTTCGCTGTTGGCACGTTGGCCCGACCCCATTCCAGACGCGATCGACGTGCCGATCACCCACGAGTCAGGACTCGACGAATTTCGTGCGGCACTATCCCAAGCTTGGGCATGCATCGAAGAAGGTCGGACTTCGCATGATGAAGAGCGCTTCGACACCGCGCTGGCGAGCTACAACGAGGCGTTCTCCCTTGCGGAAGCAATCTCGATCGGCTTCAAGGGGGCTTGGTACGCACGGGACCTACTCGCAATTGCCCTCTTGGGTCGAGCCCGAGCGCTCGAAGCTCTCGACTTCCTGGAAGATGCAGTAAGGGACACGTCCATGGCTGCGGGGATCTTGGCTGACCAGATACGCCTGACTCCGGCGGTTCGCTATCTTCAGTCGGAACACGCGTGGGCTCTCACGCAGCTCGCATGGATGAAGTGCCGCATGAAACGACCCGACTCAGAGATCGTTGCGCTGTCGCTTGAGGCGCTCTCAGAGTTCAAGGGTCTCAAGGTTGATGACGCATAGCAGCCTCATCTGCTCAGTTCGCAAGCTTGGCTAGAGGGACATCTTGCCGGACATCTTCGGAGACAACGACACTTCCTCAAGGCTCTGCCCATTCGTATGCGGTGGCGAGGATCCTCATGGACTTCAAGACCAATGATCCGAACAACACCCTCATTGAGGAGCTACAGAGGCGAACCGTCAACGCAGTCCGTGGACCGTTCGCGTCGTTTGTCCGGCGCAACATCGGCCCAGGCGAATCGTGACGAAATCAAGCCTCACCTGCAGCTGGAGGTGTGCGATCGAGCTCATTTGTAAGGCGGAGTTGACGACTTGTTTGGCGGTTCAACCGGAACCGAGTGCCCCAGCCAGGCGAGTGCGTTGGGGATCTGTTGAGCATGCATTCGCGGCGCCGGCCGCGGGGGGAGAATGGGTCGATGTCCCGAGACGGCCAGTGGTGACCTCTTGACGTCGATCGGCGTGATTGCCCATCAAGGCAAGACCCTTGACGGCGGTCTAGACGAGCTCGACAGGCTGCTTTGCGAGCGAGGATTCGCGAACGCGAAGTGGTACGGCATCACGAAGAGCAAGCAGGCTCCCAGGGCCGCGCGGCGGGCGATTGAGGACGGCATCGATCTCGCACTCGTCTGGGGAGGCGACGGCACGTCGCAGCGGTGTCTCGACGTCTTCGCTGGATCCAGCGTGTGTGTCGGCCTCCTGCCAGCTGGGACGGCGAACCTCTTGGCGAGCAATCTTGGTATTCCGACATCAGTGCGAGGTGCACTGGATGTCGCACTCGACGGATCGAAGCGTCTCATCGACGTCGGCGTTCTCAACGGCGAGCGATTCGGCAACATGGCAGGCGCCGGCATCGACGCCGTGAGCATGAAGAAGGCGCACGGAGCGATGAAGGATCGCCTCGGCAAGCTCGCCTACGTCTGGACCGGCGTGAAGGCAGCGCGGGCGGAGCCGCCAATGGCGTCGATCAAGGTCGACGGTGAGCGATGGTTCAAGGGGCGCGCGAGCTGCCTTCTCTTCGGGAACATGGGATCGTTGGGCGTCGGCTTGACTGCGTTCCCCGACGCACGGCCGGATGACGGGATACTCGAGATCGGCGTCGTCACCGCCGCGGGTGTCGCGCAGTGGGCGCGCGTTGTTGCCTGCATGCTGACCGGTCATCCGGAGCGCTCGAGATTTGTCCAGACAACCCGTGGCACCGACGTGAAGGTGAAGTTCGACCGTGCCGTGCCCTACGAGCTGGATGGAGGGCACCGTGCGCCCACTCGGAAGCTTCGGGTCAGCATCGAGCGTGGCGCGGCAACGGTGAGTGTGCCTGAGCGGTAGGGATCTCGTCGCTAGCTCATTCCCGTCGACCTCGTTGGAGGTCTGTGCCGGTCGGCTTCGTGTGGCTGCCGAGGTGGTGAGTCAGACGCCTGACCGGCCGATAACGGCATCGAGGGAGGTCCATCATCGCACGGCCGACACGAGAGTCGCTTCCCGATGCGCTCTCGGAGCACCGCTGACCTGCAGTTTTGCCTCTCGGGATGGGAACCCCGGGAAGTGGAACGATAATTCAACACGGGCGGTAGTGTTTCAAACACCTGAGCATTGTGGATCGCGGCACCCACGTCCGGCCGATGTCGCACTGAGAAATGTCTGGGAAGAGAGACAGCGTGCAGACCGTCGGCGCCACGAGCGCACCTGCAGACTTTCGCGGGTTGGCCACCCGCATCTACGATGCTGGCCTGCTGAGGCGCCGGCTGGGTTACTACGGCCTCAAGATCCCCCTCACCATCGCCGTGTTCGCCGGTGGGTGGTGCGCCCTGTTCTTCGTCGGGAACTCGTGGTTTGCGCTGCTGATCGCGGCCTTCCTTGGCGTGATGTCCACGCAGCTGGGCTTCGTCGGGCACGACGCGGGACACCAGCAGGTATTTGGCTCACGGCGCGCGAACATGCTGCTCGGGATGGGCGTGGGGAACGCGCTGGTCGGCGTCAGCTTTGGTTGGTGGGTTCCGAAGCACAGTGCCCATCACGCCTTTCCGAACCAGGTGGGTCGCGACCCGGACTTGGACATCGGACTGGTTCCCTACGATCAACGACCCGACGGCAACCAGGCTACGCACGGCATCTCGCGGTTCATGGCATCGTGGCAGGCCTGGCTCTTCTTCCCGCTGATGCTTCTGCGCAGCACGGGGCTCCACGTCCTAGGGATCCAAAGGCTGCTGCGGAATCGCGATCGCGCTGCAGCCGTGGAGGCCCTTCTCATAGCTGCGCACGCGGCGGTCTACCTGACGATCGTCCTGTGGGTCCTCTCCCCGTTGAAGGCGCTGGCCTTCGTCGGGGTGCAGCAGGCTGTCTTTTCCTTGTACCTCGGCTGCAGCTTCGCGCCAAACCACAAAGGTATGGCCGTCATCGCTGGTGATGCTGAGATGAGCTTCGCACGACGCCAGGTGATCACCTCACGCAATGTAAGAGGGGGCAAGCTCACCAACTTCGTGCTTGGCGGCCTGAACTATCAGATCGAGCACCACCTGTTCCCGTCGATGCCTCGACCCAACCTGGCTCGCGCGCAGAGCCTCGTCCGCTCCTTCTGCGATGAGAGCGGCCTCAGCTATCGCGAGGACAGCTTCGCTGGCTCGCTCCACCAGACGCTCCATCAGTTGCGATCGGTGGCGGCGATGGGGCCGCCCGCCGCGTGAGGCGGAAGCGTCGAGGTGCAGTCAAGCTCATTGCCTGACGAGTTCACTCGTGTGACGCCGAGAACGTGGCAACTCCCGCCAGCACGTCAGTTGCCGAAGTCCCAGCCTTCTCCACTCGCATACTGACCGAGCACGTTCTTGGCGATGAGAATGCGGTGAACCTCATCTGGTCCGTCGGCAATCCGCAAGGTTCGTGCCGCATGGAACATCCCTGCGAGCGGGAGGTCGTTCGATATTCCTGCCGCTCCCCACACCTGGATCGCCCTGTCGACAACTCGCGTGTACGCAGCGGGCACAAAGACCTTGATTGCGGATATGTCTGTCCTCGCGCCCTGCATTCCCTTGTCGATTTGCTCTGCGGCTCGCAGCGTCATGAGGCGGGCCGCCTGGATGTCGATGTAGCTGTCCGCGATGAAGCCCTGGATGAACTGCTTGCCTTCGAGCAGCCCGCCGTGAACCTTTCGGGAGCGGGTCCGCTCGACCATGAGGTCAAAGGCACGCCACATCTGGCCGACGGAGTTCATGCAGTGGTAGATGCGCCCGGCTCCAAGGCGATCCTGAGCTGCCTGGTGGCCCTCACCCACATTGCCGAGCGCATTCTTCTTCGGGACTCGGACGTCTTCATAGATCACTTCGCAGTGATCCGATTCCCGCACCCCCCAGATCCCAATTCCTCGCACGATGTTCACGCCTGAGACGTTCGTCGGCACGATGATCTGGACCATCGGGTCCGACGACGTCAATTCGGCGCCGCGAGCTACGACCCGACACATCACGATGAAGAAGTCGGCATCGATTCCATTGGAGGTGAACCACTTGTGACCGTTGATGACCCAGCTGTCACCGTCCTCCGTAGCGGTCGTCGTGAGGGAGCGGGGGTCCGAGCCTGGATTGTGCGGCTCGGTCATCGAGAAGCCCGACTCCATCGTCCCGTCGATCAGCGGCATGAGCCACTGTTGCTTCTGCTCTTCAGTCCCGTACTTGACGAGGATCGACTGGTTCCCCGAGTTGGGTGCTACGACCCCAAAGAGGGAGGCTGCGCCCACCGCGTAGGCGAGCACCTCATTCATGTAGGCGTGGGCGAGGAAGTCGAGTCCCATCCCGCCGTACTCCTCTGGAAGGTGGGGCGCCCAGAGCCCCGCCTTCTTGACCTTCTCTTTGATCTCGGTCCGCAGCTCGAGCACCTCGCGGCGATGCTCCATTGACTCGCCTTCCTGGCGATGGGCGAAGAGTCGGGCCTCATTCGGCAGGACGTCCTCATTGACGATCTCGGCCGTTCGCTGTCGGATGTCGTTGATGCGCCCGTCCAGCGCTGGGATCGGCTTGCAGTTCATCTTCATCGTCAGCGCCCTTCGGTCGGCATCTACTGACTTGCTATCACGGACTGCCCTAGGTGCTCGTGCGCGGCCAGCGCCTCTAGCGCCATCAGGGTGGCTGAGCCGACGCGCAGGCGGCAATCGAGGGCCTAGTCCGCGGACGCCACCGCCACGAGGCGGTGGCGTCCGCGGAGTGGCTACACCTTTGAGTTCGTGGCGAGGTCCCAGCCGAAGTGCGTCTTCTTGAGCGTGGTGCTCGACACGTAGTCGATCGTGATCTTCTGGAAGGTGAAGTCCACACTTTCATCCGCACCACCACCTGGGGCGCCCGCGTTGCTGACAGCGCTCACCCGAGTGCTGGACATCGTGACCACGGCGCTGTCGGCTTCGGCGCCGGGCAGGTTGATGTGGACCTTTACCGTGCCCAGATTGGTGCCGGAGGCGCATGCCTGGAAGAGCAACGGCGAGGCAGTGTCGACGGTCTTTGTGATTGTGAACGTGCTGAACTTTGCCTTCCCGCTCGTCGTGCCGCTGGCGTCGACTGCCTTCGAAAGGCCGAAGGAGTAGGCCCGTACGGCGATGTCGGTGCTCGACGATGACGTGCCGTCACCAGCGATGCTTGGAATCGTCATCGACATCGTGAAGGACGGGGTGATCGCCGCTGATGCACCTTGGGACCGGCCGCCGAGCGTGATGCCGAGCGCGATTCCCGCGAGTAGCACGATGCTCAGCGTCATGACGCTGAGTCTGCGGATTAGTCCTGCCGCGAGCTTCGCCCACTGAGGATTGCTTCGTTCATCGGTATCCCTTCTTGCGGTCAGTCTGACCAGCGAGCGGAGTGTAGGTGCGTCGAGCTCACTGTGCTTCGCGGATTCAGCGACAACCGCGAGTCTGAATTGAATTCGGTCGCCTCGAGGAGACGCATCGATGCTCGCCGGCGTCGAGGCACTGCCGTTGACTGCAGGTGGCAGCGCCATCTCGTCGCTTCCGAGCACCATGCGATGGTCGAATAGGTTGTGCCAACGTGCGGCAACTTCGTAGCACCCTGGTCCGTCCCTCGGGTAGGTCCTGAATGCGGCTCGCTTCAGAGGCCGAGATTGCCGCCGCCCTAGCAGGGGTTACTGCAAGTTCGCCGCGAGTGGTCGTGTCGGGAAATCTGGCGACGCCATGGCGGCTCGTCGAGCTTCTCGAAGGCGCGGTGTCGACAAGCGTTGTCTTCGTGCTGAATCCCCTTCAAGGATGGACCGAGCGGTCGGGAATCACGATCGAGACGCCGTTCGTCGGACCGGGCTGCAGGAGCCGAACGTCGGTCAGCTACCTTCCAACGCGGCTCTCTCTCGTCCCACGGCTATTCGAGACGACCAGACCGCCCGACGTGGTGCTCGTGCAGACGTCGGCGCCGCGGGGCCAGCGAGTCTCGCTGGGCATTGAGGTGAACATCCTCCCGGCAGCCATCGAGGCGGTGCGGCGGCGAGGTGGCCTCATCATCGCGCAGCTCAACGCCCGCATGCCTTACACCTTTGGCGACGGGGAGCTCGACATTGAAGACATCGACCTCGCACTTGAGGACGACACCGAGCTCCCTCAGCTCGAGCGACTGGCGGCGGACCCCGCTTCAAGCGAGATTGCAGAGCGCATTGCAAGGTACGCCTGCGATGGGGGAACCATCCAGAGCGGGATTGGAAAGATACCCGAAGCAGTCCTGGGGCGTCTGCAGTCGTTTCGCGGGTTGGGCGTGTGGTCTGAGATGGTGTCTGACGGCCTGATGGAGCTTGAACGCGCGGGCTCCCTGGACGAGGCCCGACCGATTGCGGCCACGTTCCTCTGTGGCACGTCCGAGCTCTACGAGTGGGCGAACGAGAGTCCGCGACTGGTGATGCGGCGCACCGAGGTGGTCAACGATCCAGGTCGGATCTCGATGCAGCCGGCGATGCTCTCCATCAATGCAGCGCTTGAGGTCGACCTGTTCGACCAGGCGAATGCGAGCTACGTGCGTGGTCGGATCTACTCCGGCTTCGGCGGTCAGCCAGACTTCGTGAGCGGTGCCCTGCACTCAGAGGGCGGCCATTCGGTCGTCGCCCTCCACGCGTGGCACGACGGAACCGACAGTTCGACCATTGTTCCGGTCCTCTCGACCCCGGCCACGTCGTTCCAGCACTCCGTTGTCGTCACCGAGCATGGTGCTGCAGAGCTCTTTGGCCGAAGCGAAGCTGAGCAGGCGAATCTCCTCATCACATATGCCGCTGATCCACGCGCGCAGGACGATCTTCGTACTGCCGCAGCGCGTAGCCACCAAGGCCGTTGATCGTGGGCAGTCGACCTTTTCGTGCTGACAAGTGACGATCGTCGTCGTTGCCAGTTCAAGGGCAACCGCCTCAGGGTAAGTACAAGAACCCGTAGCCCTCGTCTCGAACGTCGATCTTGGCGGCCCGTAACGATGCGTCCCAGTCGCCCGTGACCTGTTCATCAGCCAATTGCATGCCGTGGTCCGCGACGATGAAGAAAGCCGTCTGGTCAAATCGCCCGGATCTCTCGACGGCGTCGAGCAGGTGGCCGATTCGAGCGTCCGTATCGCGCACGGATGCTGCCGCAACCTCGGAGTAGGGACCACCCTCGTGGAACGCTGAATCCGTCAGGGTGAAGTTGACCCAGCTGAATGCGGGCACGCGCCAGGTTCGTCCGTGGTATTCGCCGCTCCAGATGCCGCAGAACTGCTCGACGGCGGTGTGGTCGATCCGCGAAGACCATCGGTAGTCCTTGCTCGGACGGACGAATCGCTCCGTTGCATCGGGTAGGTCCTCGGCTCGGGGCGCTCCGTCAACGCTCTCGCCCCGGCGGACGAGGTCGAAGACGCTGAAGTCAGCGCCCACGTCGCACGGCTCATTGATCGACACCGACGTCGAGCCCGGAAGTCCCCGATGCACGGCCTGGTGGATCGTCTCGACGCCCTCGTTCAGCCAGCGCATCGAGTCCGGCCACGTGGTGGGCGAGTTGGTCACGACCTGGTTCCCCGTCGCTCGGTCGATCCATGCATTGTGCAGCACACCGTGATGGCCCGGATGGCGCCCAGTGAGGATGCCCGTGTGGTTTGCGAGCGTGACAGTCGGGAGCGAGGCAATGGCCCCAAATCGGTGCGTCGTGCCCATGTCCATCAGCCTCGCTATGTTCGGCGCCTCGCCGCGAGCCGCCAGCTCATAGAGCACATTCGGATTCGTGCCGTCCATGAGGATGCCTACGACATGCTGCGCCGCGCCGTGCTCGGCCACGACGTGGTCGAGATCGGTGCCATCGACCGGCACGTTCGTGCGGTCATCGCTCGGTGCGGCGTCGACGCCGAGTAGCGCGAGTGCTGTCGGGAAGACATCGACCAGGCGGCACGAACGGTCCACCATGCCGCCGCGTCGCACGCCAGCGCCCGCAGCGATGAACGGGGCGCGCGCCTGGAGGACGCCGAGTGAGCCGTGCTCTCCCAGATGGCCCCCCTGGTCGCCCCAATAGTGGGCGCCGGTGTGAAGGACAACCAGATCAGGAGCGGAGCGATGGTCGAACAGCTGGGCCAAGTGGTCGTAGGCGAACGGGTAGGCGTTCGCATCGCTCGGTGGGTGCGGCGACGCTCGTTCTGCCTCGAGGCTGCCCAAATGCTCGGGATCCTGATTCTCGACTGGATTGACGCCACTGACCACCTCAACGTCGAATCCGTCGGTCGAATCTGCAGCACCTTGACGCCGGAATCGGATGTGGCCGGTATTCGAGGCAAGCTCGAAGCTGTCGGGCTCGATCATCCATGCGACCAGATCCACGATGGGCCGCAAGTCGTCACCAAGGAGCACCTGAAGTGCACGATCTCGTCGTGTTGCGTCGCACGGTGGGAGCGCCTGGATGCCCATGGCGGGGAGCCTAGGTCTGCGCAGGAACGTGACGAATCCTTCGGCCCGGCCGCACTCGACCTCACCGTGGTTCTCACGACGCATGTTGACGAGTGACGTGATAAGGCCCGCTTCACGAGGACTGAATTGGAGGACACATGGGGAGCAATGACGTCACTCGGCGCGGCACCTTGATGGGCGCCATGGCGCTCACCGCCGCGCTGGGACTACAGGTTGGTGGGATTGGGATCGCCGGGGCGTCGACGCCAACTTGGAACAGCCCGATCCTCGTCGCCCCCGCGTTGAGTCTCGCATCCGGCGCGTCGACCAACTCGATCTCGTGCACAGGCCCGGGAGACTGCACTGCTGCCGGCACCTACGGACTTCCTCCGAGTGGCGGCAATCCCACTCCGAGTCACGCGTTCGTCGTGACGGAAACGAGCGGGCTATGGGGCACCGCACAAGAGGTCGCGGGCCCGCTCGACACGGGCCACAAGGGATCGATCGCGGCTCTGCCGTGCTCTTCGCCAGGCAACTGCAGCGCTGGGTGTGTTTACGGGGTCGGATCTGCGACACGCGCGTTCGTGGTGACCCAGGTCGACGGGTCCTGGCATCCGGCTCTCGCCGTCACCGGTCTCGGGACGTCGAGCTCGAGTTCGATCACGTCGATCTCGTGCAAGGCGAACGGGGACTGCTCCGCCGTTGGCAACGTCGACACGTCGAGTGGATCCCGCGCGTTTGCCGTCTCGGAGTTGAGCGGGCACTGGGGTCGTGCGACCACTATCTCGACCGCGTTCAGCTCCAGCATCATCTCCCTGTACGCCCTCTCCTGCTCGACTGCGGGCAACTGCGCTGCCGGAGGCGACTTCTCAGTTGGTCCGATGGCGTTCAACCCATTTGTCGTCAGCGAGACGAGCGGCCACTGGGGCACAGGCAAGCAGATCGCGGCGAATATCAACACGACGCACATGGCTACGTCAGCGCCCTGTCGTGCACCGGAACGGGCTTTTGCGGCGCCGTCGGAGAGTATTCCGGTGTCCACGGCGCACAGGGCTTCGTGATCGACGAGAGGAGTGGCATCTGGGGTGCCGCACTCGAGGTGCCCGGATCCACTCCTGACGGCTTCCGTTCAGGCGCAGGGGCCAACACGATCTGGTGCGCAAGCTCTGGCAACTGCCAAGCAGGCGGATTCGTGAAGTCCGGCAGCGCCGACAACGCGTACGTCGTCACCGAGTCCGCTGGGCACTGGGGCAACCTGCATGTGGTCGCGGCATCGCTGAACACCTACGGGAACGCCGCAACGGACGAGATCTCGTGCGCATCGTACGGGAACTGTGTGGCCATCGGCTTCTATCAGTACAACGTCGGGCCGAATGGATAGCACGAGGACTTCGTCATCATGGAGTCGCACGGCCACTGGGCGACGGCGTTCAACCTGCCCGGCACCCTGCCCATGCGCGACTCCAATGCTGCGAACTCAGTGTCCTGCACGAGCTCGCTTTTCTGCGGGATAGGAGGGCAGCTGTCTCTCGTGGGCGACTACTTCGCATTCGTCACCACGACGTGAACTGACCCGCCTGGCGGGATCAGCAACCGGTCCGAGTGGCTCCTCAGCTCGCCAGGCGCCGGTACCAGAGTCGCCACGGCGTCGTGTGTCGCTCCCAGACCTCCGGTCCCGGCGAGTACCCAGGTCCGACGTGCCGTCGGTTCGATGCCCCGGCTTTGTCGACCTCATAGACGGCAAGGAACCTCGGAGCGCCCTGGTAGGGCGGCTTCAGCGCCTGCACGAGCTCGAATCGCACTGCCCGGAGCGCGTGGCGGCGGCGCGCCACCTCTGGGAGATGAACGTTCGTGTAGAACTCGTTGAAGGCCTCGAGCTCCGTGTCAGTCGCATCCTCGGGGGGGTTCACGCCGAGCAGGTAGATCGCGTGGGGCACGACATCGGCGGGAGCGGATTCGACCACCTGTCGATACTCCAACGACCATGTCTGTCGGAGAGGACCATCGCTCGGCGCAGCCCGATCCTCGTCTTCGAAGGACGAAGGTAGACCGCGGACAGACAAGTACTGAGGGGGCCGGAAGCCGCGTGCCGCAACAGCAAGGAGCGCGTATCGCGCCTCGCTGGCTGCTCCCGGCACGTTCCCGAACAGATCGATGCCGTCTATGGGAGCAGAGGCTCCCCCGCGGATGTCCCACCCGGTCCAGAGGGTCAACGGGCTTGCTGATGTCATGTCTCGATGCTCCCTAATCCCATCCGGCGGGCTCAGTCAGCCTCAAACGCTGCAGGTCGGGCCTCACTTCTCATCCTCGCTGACGTGACCTTCGCCTGCCCCGTCTCACGCCGGAGTCACGGAACGACTCTCCGTCGGGATGCGCCGATCTTCTTAGGGAGCCACTTCCCAGATATGCACTCAGTCTTAGATTGTCACGGCAGTCTTCCTACTCGAGCACACGACGTGTGTGCCTGAGAGGAAGGTGAGTTCAGTGGTGCTTGCTTATGCCTCCATCCGGATAGTGCTCGTCGGGGTTGCAGTGGCTGTCGGTCCGCTGACATGGGCCATGCGACGAGAAGGGTTGCATCGGAACCGACCCTTCGGTCGTCCCGCGCTCGTGCCCGTGAGGTCTGCGGCACACCCGTGGAACGTCGATCGTCATGCGGGAGGTCGAACTCACTGTCCATGAGTCCGACCACTGCAGCGACTCCGGCGTGGAGCTCGTTGCCAGTGCGCTCGTTCGAACGCCCAGATGACCTCGAAGGAGATGGGCAGCCCGCAGAGCGGGTCGATGGCACCTCGGGCATCGTTGAGTGCAGCCGCCGCGCCTTTGTCCTTCGTCTCAAGGACGAGATCCAAGACTTCGTCATTCTCACTCTGGACGACACGAATGTCTGGTCCGTCGGGAAACCACCAGCATCCAGGTTCGGCTGCAGGTCTCGGGTCAAACAGTCGGCCCCACGAGCCGAGCGCTCTGGCGTAGTCGCGGGCACCAATCGTGACGCATCTCGCCCTTTGGACCTTGAGCACCCCACCGTCAACAGTGCTGAGCGCTTGGGCACGAAGCGAGGAGTCCCTGGCACCGGGGATGTGGTACTCGCAGAAGAACGTGAGTAACTCGGAACAAACGAAGGTAGTCCCATGTTGGTCCAACCGGGCGTGGGCGATGGCTGCGTGCGTGCGATCTCTCGCTCGTCCAGCCCCTGTGCAAGTCGCTCGTCAACGGACTCAGCTGGCTCGAAGGCCAAGCCTCTGACACGAGCCGGCTGCGACGCGGGGAACTGCACTCCCGATTGGCACAGCTCCAGATTGAGGTTGCCGAATCCGATCCCGCCGCTCGCGAAGGAGCCGTAGTCCTGAAACGGCCAGGCAGCGGGGAGCCCCAGCGCGTCCGCGCAGAACTCGTGAGCAGCTCGTGCGTCGTCTAGTGCGACGACCAGATGGTCCAAACGTCGAACCATTACCGGACTGGCCTCGCTAGTCATCGAAGCAACGTAGTCAACGCAAACCTCTCCTTGCTCGAGCGTCGAAACCGGGCTTACGAACGCGATGAATCGAACGCCAGGTTCGAGATCACATACAGTGACTTCGAAGCGGCGCGCGCTGTCGCGTCACAGGTCAGACGACGCATGGAACAGGGGGACAGTGGAACTGACGCTCGGCAGCAAGATCCGTCTCAACAACGGTGAAGAGATGCCTCGACTGGGACTTGGCGTCTACCAGGTGCCCGACGGGGCAATCACCGAGAGCGTGGTGTCCTGGGCCCTGGCAGATGGCTATCGGCACATCGACACGGCAAAGCTGTATCGAAATGAGGCAGCGGTCGGCCTCGCCGTCCGCGAGAGCACGATCCCTCGGGAGGAGATCTGGGTCACGACCAAGTTGTGGCCAACGGACTTTCTCCACGTGCAATCGGCGTTCGATCTGAGCTTGCGGCGCTTGGGACTCGAGTACGTAGACCTCTACCTGATCCACTTCCCCCTACCTGGCCTGATGGGGAGGGTCTGGAAGGCAATGGAGTCCATTGCATCAAGCGGTCGGGCACGAGCCATCGGCGTGAGCAACTTCAGTGCCATGCAGTTGTCCCACCTCCTCAAGAAATCGACGATCCCCCCGAGCGTCAACCAGGTGAGGGCATCAGTATTCGGCTACAACAAGAAGGTCTACGAGCTCTGCCAAGCGGAGAACGTCGCGTTCGAGGCCTACAGCCCACTGCGTCGCGGCCAGAACCACGACCACCCATCACTCATCGAGGTTGCAGCTCGGTGCGACAAGTCACCAGCCCAGGTGATGTTGCGTTGGGCGCTCCAGAAGAACATGGTCGCGATCCCCAAGTCGCAGCATGAAGCGCGGATCGCCCAGAACGCGGACCTGTTCGACTTTGCAATCAGCGACGCCGACCTGACGCTGCTGGACACGCTGTCCGGTTGACCACGGGGAGATGGCCACGAGCCGCAGTCGGTCGAGGACAGCGCCGACGAAATCGATTCTCTCGTCTCGTTTGACAGGCCCTGCACGACGATGGCGGCCATCGGGTCGCCAGCTACGAACTCGTCCCAATCGCGCGTCGTGCCGATGCCATGACGTACGGAGTGGTGAGCCGAAAGCGTGGTGGATCCTCGTTGGCGTCGTTGTAGGTCCGCGCGGCCGCGTCACGGAGCTCCTGCCACCTACCTGCCGGTTCAAGGATCGAATGCGCTTCGACCCAGAGCGGGCCGTACTTGAACTCTGCCTCGATGAAGTCGAGGGCACTGTCTCCTCTCAGCGTCAGCTCAGCCTGCACCAACTCCACAACGAATCCGAGGTGACCGAAAAGACCGTCGAGTGCACTCCAATCGTGCCACTTGAATGGTGCCTGCCGCGGCGTCTCCATCCCACGTACCTCAGCGATGAGTTCTTGGCGCAGCTGGTAGAGCGGTCCGAGCACGCCCCCCGGGACCCAGGCTGTAAGCACGATGCGTCCCTTGCGATTGAGTACTCGATCCATCTCCGCGGCCGCGGCGGCGGCGTCCGCCGCGAAGATCACTGCAAACACTGACACAATCGCGTCGACCGACCCATCGTCGAGTGGCACCGACGCCGCCTCGCCGAGCTCAAAGAGAACCTCAAGGCCCATGCTCTTCGCGCACTGCTGAGCAACACCGAGTAGTCGTTGTGTCGGATCGACCCCCAGCACCTTTGCGCCACGTGCTGCTGCAAGCAGGGCTGCATTACCAGTGCCGCAGCCGAGGTCGACGACGAACTCGTCTGGCAGCGGATGCAATTGATCGACTGCGGCCACTGCGACCGGCAATAGCTGCGCGGCAATGTGTTCGTAGCGTCCGAGATCCCAGGTCATCGGGTCACGCTACGCGCACGACGTTGCTTCAAAGAAGCTGGGAGCTCAGCTGTCGCTGACCTGAGTCGACAACCCGAGGCACTGGTGCTACCTGATCGACGCGTGGAATGTCCGGAGCACGGACGCACCGGTCTGCGGATCCTGCACGGGCCACCAGTGTCCAAGGCCCGGCATCGTCTCGTGACGGGCGCCGAGCATCTGGGCGACCACCTTCGATGTCTCCTCGTCTCCGAACGGGTCGTCGGACGGGC
>ODAK010001656.1_pt1 | contig 23934 bp, 23 predicted proteins | sample 1539591 | NCBI WGS metagenome assembly ODAK01 (sample SAMEA3539303, study PRJEB22396) | soil metagenome | biome: tundra; feature: field; material: soil | place: USA | collected 2010-05 | depth 0.15 m | reverse complement strand
CGCGTGTGGTGCAGCATCTCCTGCATGGTAACGGGCAGGGTATTTTCATAGCCCAACATCACCATTCCGAGAGAGTCGCCGACCAGGACCATGTCGATTCCGGCCTCATCCAAAAGCCGCGCGCTGGGATAGTCGTAGGCGGTGAGGCAAGTAATGATTTCCTGACGCTGTTTTTTTTCGAGAAGAGTGGAAGAAGTCATCTTGCAGCGGAAGTCGCCGGTGGTAATACTCACGATGTCCTCCAGTGCAGTTCCCCGAGCCGCCGGGGATACCGCCTGCATCAGGCTGAATTCTACACCTGCGAGGGAAGCCCAGCCATAGCCCTTGCAAAAACAAACCCCTCAGGGCTGGAGAGACTGTGTCGCAACCTCTGCCGTCCCTACGGGACTCGGCCTTCATTACCACTCTACCCAGCGCTAAAGCGCTGGGCTAAGCTCTTTCGCCCCATTCGGGGCTAGTTCTTGCTTCCTTCATTCCACTGTGGCAAACCGATACCAGGTCGCGATACGGTCTCTGAAGCTCAAGTCAAGGTTGACCCGTTGCCGCACGTCTGAACAGGTTGCTGAAAAATGCCGCACGTTCTACTTCATGGTGGGAGCCCTCGCATTTATGCGAGGGTAGGAGCGCTTCAGCGCTCCGGGAAATAGCGGCCTAGATCACGCGATTTAGCGCCCGGCATTCGAAAACCCAGGGCTAAAGCCCATTTCAAAATCGGCCACTTTTCCGCTGGACTAAAGTCCAGCTCCCCCTGCTGAAGCAGGGGGCTCCTACCAACCGTTCCCGGAGTTTTTCCGCAGCCTGTGAAGGCGTGCCCTGACACAAAACGATTTATGAGAGGGCAGATAGGCTCTATTCCGCGCAGGTGTGGTCGTGGATGATGCGCCAGCCCTCGGGGAACTTGCGAAAGACAAGCGTGAACACACCATGCGGCTGCTTGCCATCCGGCATGATGAGCTGAAATCGTCCTCGCACGAACGCAGAATCGGGGCCCAGCAGCTGCACCTGCAAGTCGCTGAACGACAAAGCCCCCATGGCATGACCCTGCGATTGGTAGCTGCGACGGTAGCGCTCCAGGGTTGGTTCCCATCCCTTGGTCGCGGTGGTTCCGGAGAAAAACGTCAGATCTGGCGACCGCCAGTACCCTTTCATGAAGAGCTCCAGATCGTGATGGTTCCAGGCGTCAACTTGGGACTGGAGGAGCGCTCGAATTGCCGAGTCAGCGTCCGGCGTGGGTGCGCCCTGAACCTGCGCCTGCCCAAGAACAATTGCCGACAGCAGCAGGATCACCCCGCATATCAGTCCCAGCTTCGTCATCTTCACCTCCGCTGGCAGCAGTGTAGATCAATTTCAGAATTGGGTATGCGGGCGGAACGGGCAGTGCGGCGCTTCGGCGCCCTGCCGGGCCAAGATAATGCTCGGACCAGAAAAAAGCGGTGAGCCGCGAAGCCCACCGCTTTACCATTTGGAGTCGGCCGGGAATACCGAGGTGAACGTTTTGCAAAACAGAACGACCTCGAACCGTCCGGCACGAGCTCGTTCTGTGTAATCCTCACTGGACATTTGCACCCTCGCCCGCAGACGACGCTGTGCGCCGCACCGAAGAAGGAGGGGTCATCCCGTCAGGCTACCGCATGAAGCGACGACGTGCAAAGCCAGCCAGACCCAACAGGCCAGAACCCATCAGGATTAGCGAGCTCGGCTCAGGGGTGGTGCCGCCACTTGCAGTTGTGATGTCCATCTGATTGATGGCGAAGTCACCGCAATCAAGAACGCAAGACGTCAGGCTAAACGTAGCCGAGGTAATCCCTGGGTCGTTGGCCAGGCCGATGAAAATGGCCGAACCATCGCCGTTGCTGTTGCTGTTACCGGCTTCCGAGAAACAATTGTTGCTTTGGTCGCAGATCATCGCGGTGAAAGCGCCGAAAAAGTCCGCCTGGATCTGGAGTCCCACACCGGAGACCGGACTCGAGAAGTTGAAGGTCAGAGGACCCTGGCCCGGCGAATTCGTCCAGATTAACGCGTCTCCCGGGAAGAAATTTCCACCCCATCCGTTGCCTTGGTCCCGTCTTTGACCGGGGCCGCCTCCGGCAAAAACAACCTGAGCAGTGGGGCCTAGACCGTCAAATGTTACCGCAATCGAGTCATTGGGAACCGGGGTGAACGTGGCTCCGAACTGTGTCCAGTCATAGTGGTCTGTGCCGTTGAGGCAGCCAACGCCGTTCCGGCAGGTGACGCCGGTTGCACTGGCGACTGACACCATCCCGATCACCAGAGCAGCCAGCAATAAAACAAAAACTGAGGTTTTCCGCATTTTTACGTCCCTCCTCCATATTTCTTTCTTGATTCGCTGAAATCATCGACTGAGCGCAAGTAGCTTCTAAATTCGCCGACCGCAGGCACTCCCGTCCGCTCAGTATATTAAGAGATTATGTGCACGTTGGCTTCCAAACACACTTGCTGTAAACTTATAGAATTAAAGAGGTTTATCGGAAGCATAGCATGGAGTTGTGCAGGAAATTGCAGAGTTTCAGGGAAAGCGCTTTCTCTATGCCGGGCGCAAACTGGCATCAGGTAAAGCCCTTCGTTGTACTGTGGAACCATAGTGGGGGGCGACCAGAGAGCTATGCAGGACGCTTACCAGTTGCCCTCTGCCACGGACGTCTGGGGCGTTCCGCTTCGGGCAGGTCGCGGCCGCGCACGCGATCGTACCTATACGACTCACTTACCGTGCCCAAGCCTTCATTGTAGAGACTGATAGCGCCAATCCCTTCCTTCAGCTCTTCGCTGAACTGGTGCAACGCCTTGAGGTGGTCGGCAGTGGCAGGGTACTCGGCTTTCGTGGTCTTCAAGACCTTCTGGTAGCCGTGATCGACGAGCTTCGAGATTTCGCCATTGATAAGGTATCCGGGATAGGCGAACAGCTTGACGGCACCATCGTCGGTGCGCTCGATTGCGGCCGAGCAGTGGTGCTTCTTCAGAAATACCCGGCCACTTGTGCCCGGAGCTTCCAGTATGTCGAATTCATGACTGCGAAACCACCCGACGGCATCTTCGTACGATTTGGTCTTGAGCTTCTTGGTCATCTTCAGCAATACCCTTCGAGAACGGCCCTCGTCAGACGGGAGTCGCCATTCCCACTTCCCCTCGAATGCGATGTCGGAATACTGTTGTTATGTTGCCTTGGCGGCCAACAAACTTCCCTCGAGCCGGTATCCCAGAGACTCACACTGTCGCACACTGCACGGGGAAACGGCAACTTACGGTGGTATCAATAATCGCCAGAGCGTGTTTCAAAAATCGGTTTGTAACTGGGCACGGCTTCAGAGTGTGCGTGAGAACCCTGTCGCCCCCGAGGGGCTCTCCCCAAAAAATCCCACTTTACCCAGGACTCCGCTGCGCTCCGTCCTGGGCTAACTGCAATTCCACCCCTTCGGGGTTCGATTTTCGCGCGTGATAGTCCACCGCCTAAGAGCAGACTTAGTTCTCACACAGACTCTTCAGCCGTGCCGTAGGGTCTGTATAACTACGTGGGCTTTTAGCCCCTGTCCTCAGCGGCTAAAGCCGTTTCCTTGGACCGCGCGGTGGTGGCACGACTAGAAGTCGTGCCCTGATACAAACCTGCGCGACTATTTTTGAAATACGTTCTATTCTGCCAGCAAAGCGAAATGTTTCTCTGGAGTTCACCCTTGCCGTGATAGAAAAGGCGGCGCAGCATGTTGAAACTTCGCCAACCCGTTTATGACGAGATTCGCCGCCACGGGGAAGAAACGTATCCGTACGAGTGCTGCGGCGTGCTGTTGGGCAGGGTCGACGGTGATACGCGCATCGCGGGCGCTAGTGTCCGCTGCCACAACACGCGGACCGATTCTCCACAGGACCGGTATGAAATTGATCCTGTCGAGGTGGTGCGAATCCAGCGTGACGCGCGTACCCGCGGACTCGACATTGTCGGCTTTTATCACTCGCATCCCGATCATCCTGCGCACTGGTCGCCAACGGACCTCGCCGAGGCGTATTGGTTGGGCTGCTCCTACGTCATAACCAGCATCGAGAATGGCAAAGCCCAACTGACTCGTTCGTTCGCCCTCGCCGGAAGCTGCGTGGAAGACAAGGCCTTTGTGGAGGAAGAGTTGGTGACAGAAGCGTAGTCTCCGCGAAAAGCTGGCGTTAACTGCCGAGTGCTAAATGCCAGCGCTATCAGCTACAATCAGCCTTCCTATTGCCATGTTGCGCTTTTCAACCGCCGGTGAGTCGCATGGAGAAGCTCTGGTGGCGCTGCTCTCGGGTATGCCCGCCGGGGTTGCGGTGGACGTCGAGTTCGTAAACCGCGAACTGTGGAGGCGGCAGCAGGGGTATGGTCGCGGCGGACGCATGCGCATCGAGCGCGACCAGGCACACATACTCAGCGGAGTGCGTCACGGCAAGACGATCGGCTCGCCGATTGCCATGCTGCTGGCCAATAAAGACTGGCAGAACTGGACGGAGGCGCTCCCGGTGGAGGAGGGCGATCCGGCCAAGCACAAGCGTGTGGCTTCGCCTCGGCCGGGGCACGCCGATCTTGCCGGGGCGGTGAAGTACAACTTCTCCGAAGCGCGCTATGTGCTGGAACGGGCCTCTGCCCGCGAGTCGGCGGCGCGAGTCGCTGCCGGAGCTATCGCTAAACTCCTGCTGCGCGAGCTTGGCATCGAGGTACTGAGTCACGTCATCGCCGTCGGGGGTGCCCGGCTGGAAGCGCCCGTCGATTGGGAAGCGATCCGCGCTCTGGCAGCGAAAGAAGAGATACTGCTCAGTTGTGCGGACCCTGTAATCGAAACGCTCATGAAAGAGCAGGTGGACGTTGCGCTGCGCACGGGAGATTCTGTCGGCGGGATCTTTGAAGTGGTGGCTCACAACGTGCCGCCGGGACTTGGCACCTATGCGAATTGGGACGAGCGCCTGGACGCGCAACTCGCCGCCGCCGTGATGTCGTTGCAGGCCGTAAAGGCGGTGGAGATTGGCGATGCGGTGCGCGGCGCGGCTTCCCTGGGTTCGACGGTGCATGATGAAATAGGCTACGAGCGCGAGCAGAAGGGCCCGTTCACCGGCTTCACCCGGCGATCGAATCACGCAGGCGGCCTGGAAGGTGGGGTTTCCAACGGCGAAGAGATTCGAGTGCGCGGCTACTTAAAGCCGATTTCGACGTTGCGGCGTCCCTTGGAGTCGGTGGACTTCGCCACTCGCGAACCGGTGAAGGCCGCTTATGAGCGCTCGGATGTGTGTGTGGTTCCTGCCGCCGGAGTTGCGGGAGAAGCGATGGTTGCGCTTACGCTGGCCCGGTGCGCGCTGGAAAAGTTTGGCGGCGACTCGCTGCTGGAAGTGCAACGGAATTTCGAAGGCTACTGCCAACAGTTGCGAAACTTCTAAATGGTCTACGAAATCGTGAAATTCGGGGACCCGGTTTTGGAGAAGCCGGCGGCCCCCATCACCGTGTTCGACGACGAGTTGCGAAAACTGGTCGAAGACATGTTTGAGAGCATGTACGCGGCACACGGCGTCGGTCTGGCAGCGCCGCAGATCGGCATCAGCAAGCGCATTGCGGTGATCGACGTCAGCTTCAAGGAAGATCCTGGCGCCAAGATCGTGCTGGTCAATCCCGAGATCATCCACACCGAAGGGCGTCTCACTTCCAACGAAGGCTGCCTGAGTCTGCCCGAATTCCGCGAGAAGGTGACGCGGCCACGCTCGGTTACGGCGCGCGCACAAAACGTGGAAGGCAAGACCATCGAGGTGAGCGGAGAGGAACTGCTGGCGCGCGCGCTGGTGCACGAAACCGACCATCTCAACGGCAAGCTCTATATCAGCCACATCAGCGCCCTGAAGCGAGACATGATGAAGCGCAAGATCCGCAAGCTGGTAAAGCAGGGCGAATGGTAGCGCGCTCATGATGGACTTGGTCTTTTGTGGAACGCCGCCATTCGCGGTGCCCACGCTGGAGAAACTGGTGGCCGCCGGCTTCGGCGTGAAGCTGGTCGCGACCCAACCGGATCGTCCCAGCGGGCGCGGCATGCAGCTCGCCGAGTCGCCGGTGAAACGAGCGGCACTTGCGCTCGGCCTCCCGATTGTCCAACCGGAGAAGATCAAGGTCAACGATGAATTTCGCGCGCAATTGGAGAGCATGACGCCGGAAGCCATCATCGTGGTCGGCTACGGCCGCATCATTCCGCAGTGGATGATCGATCTGCCCAAGCTCGGCAACATTAATCTTCATGCCTCGCTGCTGCCCAAGTACCGGGGGGCCGCGCCGATTCAATGGGCGATTGCGACCGGCGAAAGTGTCGCCGGCGTGACCACGATGCGCATTGATGCCGGCCTCGACACGGGGGACATCCTGTTGCAGTCCGAAGAACGAATTCTGCCCGAAGATACCGCGCTCACGCTGGCCCCGCGACTGGCACAGACGGGGGCCGAGCTGATGATCGCAACCCTCGCCGGCCTGAAGAAAGGAACCATAACGCCGCGTCGGCAGGACAATGCCGGAGCCACGCTCGCTCCCATCCTCAAGCGGGAAGACGGGCTCATCGATTTCTCCCGCAGCGCGATGGATGCCTGGAACCGCTTGCGCGGATTTCAACCGTGGCCGGGAGCGTTTACCAGCTTTCGCAGCAAGATGCTGCACCTCCATGCGGCTGTTCCCGCAGCAGGAGTCGCGGCGGCAGGCCACTTCGCCATTGCAAGCGGTCGTTTGTTGATGGGCTTCGCGCACGATACCGCCCTCGAGGTGCGGGAACTGCAAGTCGAGGGCAAGAAGCGAATGAGCGCCCACGATTTCATCAATGGCTATCGTCCCCGGAGCGATGAAGCGCTGGGCGCATCCTCGTAGCCACCATGTCCATCTCTCCCGCACGCGCGGTGGCTTTCGACATCCTGCTGCGGGTCGACCAGCAGAACGCTTACGCCAGCGAACTGTTGCACTCTGAGCGGCTGGAAAAGCTTTCACCTGCCGATCGCGGGCTCGCGATGGAACTCGTTATGGGAGTTCTGCGCTGGCGCTCGCGACTGGATGATGTAATTGCCGCGGCAGCATCGCGGCCGCTGAAGAAGCTGGATGCCGAGGTGTTGAACGCGGTCCGGCTGGCTGCTTACCAGTTGCGGTTTTTGGACCGCGTGCCCGCACATGCCGCCATCAACGACAGCGTGGAACTGGTAAAGCGCGCGCAAAAAAGGTCGGCCGCGCCGTTTGCGAATGCGGTCTTACGAAAGATCGCCGCAGCCCCGGCCGAACCAGTCCAGCCGTCGGCTGACGAAGCTGCGGTTGCTTTGCTAGCGCGTGAAACCGCGCATCCGGAGTGGCTGGTTGCCAGATGGATGACGCAGTTTGGCGCGGAGCGGGCCCGGCAAATCTGCGAATTTGATCAGCGAGTGCCCGCCACCTCGCTGCGTCTGGAAGACGCCGATGCTGAACGGGAGCTGGCGACGGAAGGTGTGAAACTTGCGTCCGGCGTCCTGCTGGCCAGCGCTCGCACTTTGGTCGAGGGCGACCTGACGCGGACACGTCCCTACTTGGAAGGTCGGGTGTTCATTCAGGACGAAGCTTCGCAACTGGTCGCGGCATTGGTCGGCACAGGCTCTCGCCTGCTCGATTGCTGCGCCGCTCCCGGCGGCAAAACGGCTGCAATGACGTGGCGCAATCCCACGGCGCAGATCATTGCGGCGGAGATCCACGAGCACCGTGCTGGTCTGGTGCGGAAGAGGGTGCGTGCCGCCAACGTTGAGGTGATCACTGCGGACGCTTTGCAGCTCCCGCTGGCTGGCGGATTCGATTGCGTACTGGCCGACGTGCCCTGCTCGGGAACGGGAACTCTGGCGCGCAATCCGGACATCAAGTGGCGGCTCACCGAAGGGGACCTGAGCGAACTCCACACGAAGCAGGTCGCAATCCTGCGCGCGGCATTGCAACAGCTCGCGCCCGGCGGACGCGCCGTGTATTCCACCTGCTCGCTGGAGCGCGAAGAGAACGAAGCCGTCGTGGAGGAAGGGTTGCGGGACAGCGAAGGATATCAATTGCGGGATTGCCGCGAGGAGTTGGAAAAGCTGCGATCGAGTGGAGAGTTAGTGTGGGAGGATCTGGACTCGCTGTTGAGCGGGCAATTCCTGCGCACGGTCCCGGGGACACAGTCGTGTGACGGATTCTTTGCAGCAGTGATTGAAAGGCAGTGATCAGTAGTCAGTTGTCAGTTGTCAGTTGTCAGTTGTCAGTTGTCAGTTGCCAGTTGTCAGTTGCCAGTTGTCAGTGGTCGGTAAAGGTCGACCATTCAAATTCAGAACGCCACAACAATTCCAGAGTTCCTGTATCCGATGGTGGGTGTTGGGTGGAGCACGCCTTTCAGGCGTGCATAACTGCCGTCAGTTCCTGGATCGCGCTTTAGCGCCTGAGGTAATGTTTGGGTCACCTCCGCGGCTGAAGCCGAATTCAGAAGCAACCATCAAATGCACCGCTGAAGCGGTGCTCCACCCGGATACACCGACTCAAAATCTGTTCTAGTAACTGAAAAACTGACAACCGACAACTGAAACGCAAAAGGCCGGCACGCGGCCGGCCTTCGCTTGGAAAAACAGGGAGCTACTTCTTGGGGGCGATGGAGTCTTTGGCGGCCTTGGCCACGCGGAACTTCACCACGACCTTGGCAGGAATCTTGATCGCTTCGCCGGTTTGCGGATTGCGACCCATGCGTGCTTTGCGATTCGACTTCACCAGACGGCCCAGACCCGGTACCACAAATAAGCCGTTCTTCTTGGTCTCTTTGATTGCCAGTTCCGCGAACGACTCGAGGAACGCGGCAGCTTGTTTGTTGTTCATTTCGTTCTTCTCGGCCATGTGGCGGACGAGCTGGGTCTTGGTCATGCCTGTTGCCATTAGTAAATCCTCCTTGAAAATTTGAGCGGTAACAATGCTCAAGTTGAGCGTATGTTACACCCAACCTCATGGGAGTGGGAAGCATTTTCGCCATATTTTATGCGGTTTTTCCACAGGCCGTGCTCGGAAAGCCACTGCCCATGCGGGTGCGGCGAACCCCCTCTTTGGTGAAGCTGCCATAATGGGAGATTGGGGCCGATGAGCTGGCCCCTGGAGTACCACCATTGAGCTGCGCGATTTGCAGTACGCGAAAGGAAAAACGCTTCTGCCTGGCAGTCCATGGACGTATCTATCCGCAATGCTGTGGTGAACAGCGTGAGCTCACGCTCGACTGTCCCTCCGAGTGTCCTTACCTGCAGCAAGCGCGCCAGCACCAGAAGCCGCGACCACTGGAAGAGGCGCCGCCGGAGGAAGTATTTCACCAGATCGAACTCTCCGACGAATTTCTCCACCATCGCGAGCCGGTGGTTTCGGGGATTTTGCACAGCATTGGCAGGCTGGCACGCGGCGACCGCAATTTGACGGACCGGGAAGTGATTGCAGCCCTGGCCAATCTGGCCAAGAGCTACCAGACACTGGTCGGCTCGGGCCTGGTGTATGAGCAAGTGTCGCCCAGCCTGGCGCAGCAGGCGCTCATTGAAGCGGTGCGTCAACTTCTGGAAGAATTCCGCCAACTGGAGCGAGAGCACCTCGGACACACCACGCTGAGAGATGCCGAAGTGCTGAAGGTGCTGGTGCTGGTCTTGCGGTTGGCACACATTCACACTTCTGGACGTCCGCGCTCGCGTGGGTTTCTGGATTTCGTGCACCAACAATTCCGCGAGACGCAATCCTCAATCGCTACGGCGGATGAACCGGGGAGCCGGATCATCATGCCGTAAGAGCTTCGTGATTCACATCGGTGGCTGATACTATCGGTTTTCTTTGCGTATGCACGTCGCCCACGGGACCATTTTATTTTTCGCGGCCCTCCTCGCCGGAGCCATTAACTCCGTGGCTGGCGGTGGCAGCTTCGTTTCCTTTCCCACGCTGTTGTTCGTCGGCATCCCGCCAATCAACGCCAACGCCACCAACACGGTGGCGCTGTGGCCCGGACAACCGGCCAGCGTCTGGGCCTATCGCCACGAGTTTCGCAGCCTCCCGCGGCGAGTGCTGGTGCCGCTTACGGTGACCGGCATTCTCGGCGGCTTTCTCGGCGCTTATGTTCTGCTCATTACCCCGCCGGCAACCTTTATGACGCTGGTTCCGTGGCTGCTTTTGATCGCCACCCTGATTTTCATGATGAGCGGACGGATTACGCGCTGGGTGCGACAGCGGGCCGAGCACGGAGAACATCACGAATTCGCCACCGGCCGCGGAATTTTCCTACAGCTATTCATCGCGTTTTATCTCGGCTACTTCGGCGCCGGCGCCGGCATCCTCATCCTCGCCATGCTGGCGCTGCTGGGCATGGACCACATCCACACCATGAATGCGCTCAAGGCGTGGCTGACCACGGTGTCCAATGGCGCGGCCGTGATTCTGTTCGCTCTGAAGCCGCAGGTGGTGTATTGGCCGCAGGCTATGCTCATGATTATTGGCGCCGTGCTGGGCGGGTACTTCGGCGCCTACTTCGCGCGCAAGACCAAACCGGAGTACGTGCGCGCGATCGTCATCGTGATTGGGTTCACCTTGGCGATCTACTTCTTCGCCAAGCAGATCAGGGGGTAGTCGGGAGTTGCGATGCAGGCGCCACGTACATGGGTATCGGAATTCGATAACCGGAGAGTGATAAATTCAAATCTTTCGGCGCAATTCTTCGAGGTGCTGCTGCCTCTGTCTGACCTGTTTCAAATTCTTTGGTCTTTCATCGGCTTCAATCGCTGCAGTCAATGCGGCAATTGCCTGGCTGTATTGTCCCTTGGCTTCGTACAGCCTTGCCAGAATCCCATTAACGGTACTTTGGGCCCTTAAGTCCCTCGCGAGCAATGACAAAGAAAGCTTCGCATATTCCTCGGCTTCCTCGTATTCATCAACTGGGCGATTGGCGACGATTGCGCCAGCCCAAGAACTGTAAACCTGCCCTTGGTGTGCAGGGTCGTGCCGCAGTTGGAGGCTCTCTTGGTAGGCCTCCTCGGCTTCGTTCCAGCGCGGACTCTGGCGACTGAGCAAGTTGCCCAGCGAATGCCAGACCTGCGCTTGATCCGCAGGGTCGTGCCGCAGTTGGAGGCTCTCTCGGTAGGCCTCCTCGGCTTCGTTCCAGCGCGGACTCTGGCGGCTGAGCAAGTTGCCCAGCGAATGCCAGACCTGCCCTTGGTCTGCAGGGTCGTGCCGCAGTTGGAGGCTCTCTCGGTAGGCCTCCTCGGCTTCTTTCCAGCGCGGACTCTGGCGGCTGAGCAGGTTCCCCAGTGAGTGCCAGACCTGTCCTTGGTGAAAGAGATCGTGCCACAGTTGGAGGCTCGTGCGGTATGCCTCCTCAGCTTCTTTCCAGCGCGGACTCTGGCGGCTGAGCAAGTTGCCCAGCGAATGCCAGACCTGCCCTTTGTCCGCAGAGTCGTGCAGCAATTGGATGCTCTTGAGGTAGGCCTCCTCGGCTTCGTTCCGACGCGAACTCTGCCGGCTGAGCAAGTTGCCCAGAGAATGCCAGACCTGTCCTTGATGCGCCCGGTCATCGTACCATTGAAGGCTGTCACGAAGAGCGCGCTCAGCACGCTCTCGATCCGGACTCACATTGGCAAATAAGTGTGCGGCAATCGCAAATATGTCTCCAGGTCTCCCTTGTTTCCAGACCAAATGAAAGTACTCTCTAGCTCCATTCCTGTCTCCGCGGGCACGCGCTGCCATTCCCTTTAAGAACAGCAGTTCCGGAGGCAACTCCTTAACTTGACGCTGTACTTCATCGCTCACATAATCGGCGGCTGAGCAGGTAGCCTCACGCGCGTCAGTGGAGGCCTGTCGCCAAATTTCCGCACACAGTTGCGCTCCTTCTTCAATCCGTCCTGGCATCAGCAGTTTCTGGTAGGCGGCTTGAAAGCGCGCCTCGCGCACTCGATAATTCGTGATCTGTCCATCCGGGGACAGACTGGTCGCCTTATGCTCCGCTTTGGAGGCCAGCCTTGTTCGGATTTCGACCAGGCGATCCGTAGGGACTTGCTGCCTGAGAAGATCAGCAAGTCCCACCCGCACATCTTCAGAAATACGCCAAGAACCATCCCAGTTGTGCGACACGCAGCCGAGCCGTTTGATCCGTGCCAAGATGTCTTCGGTTTGCGCTGCCTGCGGCAGAACTACCTCAATCGCCTCTGAAGCCACCTCGTCATCCAACGACAAACCTGCGGAACACGCCAGCAACGACGCGCGCATATCCTGATCGTTCGCAAGCAGCTGTAGGTATTGATCGGCAGCGTTGTAGGGGCTTCTATTGCTAATCATGAGTATTATTTCGTTAGGTGGTTCTGCCAATCGTCTCGATCACAATGTTCTTCAATATAAGTGTAGACCCTACCGGGGCTTGTGAGCAGGTCGAGGTGCGCCATTTTCGAAACCAAAGTACTTTGACTCTGTACATCATACCCATATCGGTACTGCAGATGGCGACAAATGTCATCTGCAACAAACGAGGACAGATCAACCTTCCTGACCTCTACGTTTGACAGCAGTGGTCCGTCGCCGGGGCAACGCAGAAGAGCCACGCGTGCGCCGCCTCCGTCCTTCCGCTCTAGCACAATTTCCAAAATTGACTTCAGCAACAACGGATCCTCGGTCCCAGCGAACAGCACGAAATTTTGCTCGTTGTTATTCTCAAGAAACTCTCTCAGCTTCCGGAGCGCGGTTTCATTGTTGCAAACGGGCAAATGGTAATGCCATTGCTCCAGCAGGCTGGCAACGATACTCGCGATCTCCGCAGGGAGGCTTGGCGGTGCATCTATTTGGCCCACTAAGAATCCTGAAAGCTCGACTTGCGCCTGGCACCATTCAATCACATACTTTACATCTGATGCAGAAGAAAGCGGTAAAACAAACAGAATCGGCGAAGGCCCTTTAAGGGACTCCTGGAATTCTTTCACAAAATCATCCCGGTTGATTCGCCGTTGGGCTGCCAAGTCTGCATTCAGCACCCGCGTTGCAGCATCACTCAATTGCGGCATAGGCCCCTCGGGATTTCGGAAGACCACCCGTGCCCAAGGGGTGGCCCAGCGTATGGCACCCCCAGAAAGCCCTTCTAGTTCCGATGCGGTCTGTCGTATTTGTGAAGAGAACCACCGAAGCTGCCATTCTGAAATTCTCTGTACCAAGTCAGTCTTGTCCCGCCATTCGAGCTCAAAAATCAGCTTGTCCGGAACGTGCGAATCTTCAGGTTTAATCTGATACCCAACTACGAGACTGTGCAGCGTCTGGTGCAGTTCCGATACCGGATTCAACTCAAACAACCGGTGATCACTACGGAAGTATCCCGCTCGAATCGCTGATGTATCCAGCAGATCAGCCGTGGCGAGCAATAGTCCAAGTAGCTTCAGCCTTCCTCGCGTTTGACCGTAAAGATAATCTTCTTCCGGTAACTGCAATGCGAAGTCGGTCCAGTGCCCGCGAGCGACCTTGGCAATCGCGAGACGCGCATTCGAATCGTGGATTGGCAACGTGACTTTACGCTGCTCAGGGCCGACCCAAACGGATGAGTGCAAGATCAGATCATAAGCATATTGTGCGTGCTTTTCCCTCGCGTCGGGCACCCCTAACTGCATGCCAATATCATGCAAATGGCACGCTGCGATCAGGACAAAAATCTCCTCGGAAGATAGCGGATGGCTGCTCGCTTCTAGATTGGCTGTGAGGCTATCCAGGTTCGATTCAACCTGCAGATAATGCGGGCCATCATGAACAGTGAATTCGCGAAGATGTTGGCTCTGCCAGATCGCCGCCGCTTCGTCACAGATTCGGCTCAACTGCGACGCTAAGCCTTTATTGCTCGATTCGCCCAAATGCTCAAACAGACGTCGTCTAGCCATCTGGAGTCTCAACAAACTTCCTTCGACTGGCGGATGCCCTAGGCTACCATTCTTAGGGCGCCCCACCCAAGCTTCTTTTGCGTGAGCTTCTTTTGCTTGGGAAACCCGCTCCGACTTATCTCCACCCAACGCAGGTCACGATTCAGCCCCGAGATTCTCGTGGTTCCCGGTAGCGCAGCTTCATTACCAGCAAAGGCGCGCTGAGGAAGAAAGTGACGGCATTGGGCAAGATGATGGGCAGCGAGTGGATCATGAAGCCGTAGCCCACCCACAGCACCAGACCTATGTTGAGGCTGATCAGCATGAGCAGCGAGAGATCGCGGACGGACTTGCTGCGGAAGGAGTGCAAGGCCTGAGGAAGATACGCCAGCGTGCACAGCGTGCCCGCGGCAAAGCCGGTTAGCGACGTGAGGAACATGTCCCAGCGTACCATCGGCGACGCGACGCGGGAGTGCGGAGCCGAGTTGGGGAACTGCCCCGCCCTAGCCAAAGGAGGGCTAGAACGGGGCACCCCAAGTGCGTTTCGAGTAGAACGGGGTACCCCAAGTGTGAGTGTGCGGGAGCTACCCGATCTTGAGCACGATCTTGCCGTAGTTGGCGCGCCCGAGCATGAGGCGGTGGGCCTCACCGGCTTGCTCCATCGGCAGGATGTGTCCGATCTCGGGATGCAGTTTGCCCTGTTCAATCCACGGCTGCATGGCTTGCAAGCTGCGGTTGATCAGGTCGTGGTCCTTGGCCAGGACGCTGAGCCACAGGCCGTGAGCGCTAAGACTCTTGGCCATCATGACGCCAGCGTCGAACTGCTGTCGCTCTCCGGTCGCGGTGCCGTAGATGATGACCCGCCCAAAGGGCCGGCAGCAGCGCAGGCTTTTGGCCGTATGCTCACCGCCCAGCATCTCGAAGACGGCGTCCACACCCTCGCCGTTGGTCAGCTCCTGAATTTGCTGCTCGTAATCCGTCTCGCGGTAGTTGATGCCGTGATCCAGCCCGAGTTTTTTTACTCGTTCCAGTTTTTCTTCTTCCGACGACGTTCCATAAGTTTCGATACTCAGCAACTGTCCGATCTGGATGGCGGCCGTGCCCACGCCTCCAGCGGCGGCATGGATGAGCACGCGACGCTGTTCCTGATCATGGCGAAGAATCGGTTCGAAGGCGTCGGGCGTAAGTCCGGCCTTCCAATAAGCCAGATAAGCGGTCAGGAAGTTTACCGGGAAGGCAGCCGACTGCTCCGAACTCCAGCCCGTGGGCTGAGGCCAAAGCAGCTTGGGCTTCATGGCGATCTTCCCGGCTGCCGCGCCATATTGGGTGTAGCCCATCACGCGTTCGCCGGTGCCTTCGACGACTCCGGCGAACTCGCGCCCGGAAATAAACGGCGGGGGAGGCGTCCCACTGTAAGTGCCGCGGGTCGAAAGGGTGTCGGCAAAGTTGATGCCCACAGCTTCCACCCGCACGACAACCTCGTCTGTTTTGGGTTGCGGATCAGGCATGTCGCGTACTTCGAGGACTTCAGGACCACCGGAACGAGCGACGACGACGGCTTTCATAATTTTGATTTTACGATGCGGGCGGCAGTCTTGCCGGTGGAAGTGGGCGGTGAAAGCAGCTAGGGCGCGGGCGCCTGCATAAACTCCAGGGCGCGCGCGATGTACTGCTTCATATCGCGGCGATGCACCACGGCGTCGAGCATGCCGTGTTGCAGCAGGAATTCGCTGCGCTGGAAGCCTTCGGGCAGCTTCTGACGGATGGTCTGCTCAATGACGCGGGGCCCGGCAAAGCCGATCAGGGCGCCGGGTTCGGCGATGTTCAGATCGCCCAGCATGGCAAAGGAAGCGGTCACGCCGCCGGTGGTGGGGTCGGTCATCACGGAAATGTAAGGCACTTTGGCGTCGTCCATGCGGGCCAGCGCGGCGGAGATTTTGGCCAACTGCATGAGACTCACGACGCCCTCCATCATGCGCGCGCCACCGGAGGCGGAAACCACAATCAGCGGCACCTTCTCCGCGGTGGCTTTCTCGATGGCGCGAGTAATCATCTCTCCCACGACCGCCCCCATGGAGCCGCCGATAAAGGTATATTCCATGGCACTTACGATGACCGGCTTGCCGTTGAGCGTGCCGCGCGCGTTGATGACGGCATCGTTGAGCCCGGTATCGCGTCGTGAGCGTTGCAGGCGATCGGCGTAGGGCTTGAGGTCGGTGAATTTCAGCGGATCGGTGGAGACGATGTTGCCGTCTGTCGTCTCGTATTTGCCGTCGTCCAGCAGGTAGGAGAGCCGGGTGCGCGCATCAATGCGGAAGTGGCGCTCGCATTTCGGGCAGACATGGAGATTCTGATCGAGGTCCTTCTTCCAGATGATCTGGCGGCACTGGTCGCACTTGACCCAGAGGCCCTCGGTCTTTACCCGCTTCTCGCCCGAAGTGTCGAGCTCGCCGTGTTCTCGCTTAAACCATGCCATAGGTAATCTTTGTATTCTATGATTTCGCTTGGTTGCTGTCTGGCAGAGCAGCCCTGACCTGTTCGACAGTCAATTGAGGGTCGGCGACTTCCACGATCAGCTCATCGTAGCGCTCGTCCCGCAACTCAATGACGACCGTGTTCTCGGGATTGTGCACATCCCAGAAGACCCGCTTGCCGTGTTGATAAAACGTCCCGGCGGTCAGCACTCCGGGGATGTTGGTTCCCGGCAGTCTAATGCCGTGCCACCAACCCCGAGCAACCGACGGGTCGGCCCGAATCCCGGCAATGTGTCGCAGCGGGATTTCAAGGGAACTCTTGAAGGCCCAGAGCTTGTCGGCTCCCCGGACGTGCAATTCGAGATTGCCACTCGCAATGGATAGATCAACCATGCAGGTAAGAACTCAGTGTAGCCGAGGGGGAGAGAGGTTGTCGCGCCAGGATACTCTGATGCTCCATCGAAAAATGTGCCGGGGAGAAGTGAGTGGGCAGTATAGGGGTCCTTCGACTCCTCGTCCGGTCGCCAGGGCGACCGCACTCGTCGCTCAGGATGACAGGCGAACAAAGGTTTTTCATCCCCATGGGTAGGCCGCAGGCCCATGTGACGTTCAGGATGACATCCAGAAGTTCACGAACAATCCAAGTGAAAGCCTGCTCCGTCTGTACACGCCGGATATACCAACCCCAGACGACTACTCGTTGCGCAGGGCATCCATGGGATTCACCTGGGTTGCTGTGCGAGCAGGAACATACGACGCGGTAATGGCGATTGCCGCCAGGAAGATGGCGACGCCGGCGAAGACGACCCAATCACCCAAGTTGATGCCGTAAAGCAAGCTGGCCATTACTCGCGTCGATGCCAGCCCCGCGACCAGGCCGACGCCAACCCCAATAAGGGTGGTGATCACTCCTTGACGAAGAATCAGCCGCACAATGTCCTGGCGTTGTGCACCCAGCGCCAGTCGAATACCAATCTCACGGGTGCGTCGCAGGACCGAGTAGGAAATCAATCCGTACAAGCCGATCATGGCGAGAACCAGGGCAAGTGTGGCAAAGCTACCGATCAGATAAAACGGATAGCGTCGCAGGAACACGGCGAGGGACTGATTGATGATCTGCTCCATCGACCGCGGTTCCACGACGGCCAGTTGCGAATCCAGTCCACGCAGTGTGGCCCGTACCGAACTGACCAACGCCGCTGGGTCCTGGGGGCTGCGAATGACGTAGCCGAGGAAGGCGGCGTACTCGGAATCCTGGTCCAGCGGAAAGTACATGGCCGGCGACGGCGGGGAAGCCAGACTATCTTCAGCTACATCACCAATGACGCCGACGATCTGACGGAACGGTTCATTGGGAGAAAACGTCAAGCGCACGCGCTGCCCGATGGGGTCCCTCCCGGCGGCATAACGCTTCAGCCAAGCCTGGTTGACGATGGCGACAGGCGGCGCGTCCGGCGCGTCTGCGGCTGTGAAATCCCGGCCAGTTATGAGCGGGACCTTCATCACGGCGAAGTAGTCCGTTCCCACTCGCCGGGTCATGCAAGCCTCCTCTTGACCTTCCGTGGTGGCCCGGCCTTCCAGCACGAAGCGGTTGGTGCTGCGGTGCTCGCTGGCAGGCAGTCCGCTCACCGCCGAGACCCCCTGCACTCCCGGCAGGTGGCGCAGTCGTTCGACAAACTCATGCTCGAAGCGAATACCGATGGGATCGGCAAATGGCCACACCTTTTCCCTGGGGTAAGACAAACCCGGGAGATTGACGGCGAATGTCAATAAATGTTGGGCATCGAATCCAGGGTCTTGCTTTAGCAGTTTGTGGAGACTTTGCAGCATCAAGCCACCGGAGATCAGCAGCACCATGGAAATGGCGATTTCACCAATCACCACGGCATTGCGAAGGCGCGCATGAGCACCGCTGGTCCCGCCCCGCGATTCGTCCTTCAAGACCTCGCTCAGCGGGGTTTGGGGAACGGCAAGACCCGGACCGACTCCGAACAGAATTGCGGTAAGAACGGTGATGCCACAGACGAAACCCAGCACCGGGAAATTAATACCGGCGTCGGCCAGGAATGGCATCGATTGCAGCTGCACCTCGGGGATTGCGCCGATTAGCAGACGCACGCCCACAACCGCGCCCAGCACGCCGAGGATTGCCCCCAGCGCCGAAAGCAGCAGGCTTTCGGTGAGCAGTTGGGCGAGCAAATGGAGGCGGCTTGCGCCCAGCGCCGCCCGCACCGCAAATTCCCTGCGCCGATCAATGGAGCGAGTCATCAACAGGTTGGCAACGTTGGCGCAGGCGATCAGCAGCACAAAGCTCACCGCTCCAAACAAGATCAACAGCAAGGGCCGAACGTTGCCGACGATCTCGTCGCGCAAGCTTCCCATGGTTACGAAGACGGAAGCATCTTCCCGGGAATATTCCTGCGCGAGGCGCGCCGCGACAGCGTCCATCTCGGCGCGCGCCTGCGGCAGGCTGACGCCCGGCGCAAGCCGTCCGATCACGTTGAGCCAGCGCAGGCTTCGAGCCGTGGCGGTGTACGGGATGGTGTACAGCGGGACCCAGAGTAGCGCCGATCCCTCGGGCGCAAATTCGAAGGTCCGTGGCAGAACGCCGACCACCGTGACCGGCTTGTTATCCAGGCGAATGGTGCGCCCGATGACATGGGGATCGGCAGCAAAATCGCTTCGCCACAAGCCGTAGCTTAGGATCGCAACCGCAGGGCCGGAGCCTTCATGGTTGTCTTCCCCTGCAACAAAATCGCGGCCCAGCAAAGGCCTGACGCCCAGCGTCGAGAAGAAGTTGGGCGTGACCATGGCGCTATAAATGGTTTTGGGGTCGCCATTTCCGGTCAGGACGAAACTATCGTCGGCAAACCCGGCGAGCGACTGGAAGCTTTTCGCGGTGCTTTTCCACTCCAGGTAATCCGGGTACGACGAACTGTAGCTGCAGCAAGGCAACTGAGGGCGGTTCTCGCCAAGGGTCACCAACCTGTCGGGTTGTGTGTAGGGCAAAGGGCGCAGGAGGGCCGGATACAGGGCCGAAAAGATGGCGGTATTGGCGCCGATCGCCAGGGCCAGTGTGATCACCGCGACGGCGGTGAAGCCGCGGCTCTTGCGCAGCATGCGTAATCCATAACGGAAATCCTGCTTCAGCGTTCCCATGGTTCACAAGCTCGACCTGCCTGGCCTTGCGGTCACCGCAGGATCGCCGCTTAATCACGTTGTGGCGCTTTCAAATCCTAGCAGACAGGAGGCCGGGGGCCTCCCAGGGTCTTCAAAGCTGCCGTGCCCTGCGCCGTAATAGACGGCTTCTCGTTTTTGATGGCGCGATCCGCAAGTGAGGATGTCACTTGTGTGTGTGACCTAGAACACGGCGGCCTGGGTCTGTTCTCATCTCATATATTCATCAGCAGCTTCAAGAAACCGTCCAAGCCCATGGAGAACACAGGAATGCATCGAGTCATCAGTGCCCTTAACGAAGATTGCCGGAATGGGTGGTTGCGAATCCGGCTATGAAAGCGTTCAAAGATGCAGGTCACCTCTTCCGTTTGGCATCCGTCTTCCTAGTCGGCGGCGTTTTGTTCCTGGTGTTGCGCGGCTTTCTCGTGCCCAGCAGTTTTGGGCAATACGGGCACTATCGGGGCGCTGCGATCAAAGAGGCCGCAGCGCGGCCGGTATCGTATGCGGGCCATCAAGTCTGCGAGGGCTGCCATACCGACGTCCTGGAAGTGAAAAGCAGGGGTGTGCATAAGGGAGTTGCCTGCGAGGCGTGCCACGGGCCGCTGGCGACACACGCCGACGATCCTACCTCGGTCCAGCCGGCCAAGCTGGACACCGCTGTGCTTTGCGTGCGTTGTCATGAGGCAAACCTGGCCAAGCCGGGGAATTTTCCCCAGGTCGTCTCCGCCGAGCACTCGGGCGGGGCGCCTTGCGACACCTGCCACCAGCCGCACAGTCCGGCCATCGTTGCAGGTGCGGGAGGCAGCAAATGAACATGACTCGCCGTCATCTGCTCATTCTGTTGCCTGCTGCCGCGGTTGCCTGGAAGAGCATCCTGGCGGGAACGCCCGAGACTTCACCCAACTACAACATGGCGGAGCACTGGTGGGGCATGTTAGTGGACATTCCCAAATGCATCGGCTGCGGCAGCTGCGTCCGGGCCTGCCAGATGGAGAACCAGGTCACCGAAGGCTATTTTCGTACCTGGGTCGAGCGCTATCACGTCTCCGACTATGACATTGAAAATCCCAAGGTGGATTCGCCCGATGGCGGCAAGAACGGGTTTCCGCCGGCAGCGGTAAGCGACGGGAAAAACTTCTTCGTTCCCAAGATGTGCAATCACTGTGCCGACTCACCCTGCACTCAGGTGTGCCCGGTGGGCGCAACCTTTGTCAGTCCTGATGGCGTGGTGCTGGTGGACCAAAAATACTGCCTGGGCTGCCGCTATTGCGTGCAGGCATGTCCGTACGGCTGCCGTTTCGTCGATCCGAAGAAGGAAACCGCCCAGAAATGTACGCTCTGCTATCACCGCATCACCAAAGGGCTCACGACCGCCTGCTGCGAAAACTGTCCGACGGGCGCTCGCCAGCTTGCTGACTTGAAGAATCCCAACGATCCAATTCATGAGTTTTTGAAGACTCACGCGGTGCAAGTTCTAAAACCTTACTTGGCCACCCGCTCGAAGCTGTTTTACAACGGCTTGGATGGCTCGGTGCGATAAGGAGCTCCTGTTGCAGATTCCGGTTGAAGGCTTCATGTACCCGAACGAAGTGGAACTCCAGTGGAGCGTACTCATCGTGCTTTATCCGTTCCTTACGGGACTGGTGGCCGGCGCGTTCATTCTGGCGTCGCTGGAACGCGTGTTCATGGTTAAGGCGGTAAAGCCCACGTATCGGCTGGCACTGCTGACGGCGCTCGCTTTCCTGATCGTTGCTCCCCTGCCTTTGCAGCTGCATCTGGGGCATCCGGAGCGTTCGTTCGAGATGTACCTGACGCCACACCGATCTTCCGCGATGGCGATGTTTGGCTTCGTGTACCTGTGGTATCTGCTGGCTGTGCTGGTGGTGGAGATCTGGCTCGACTATCGGCGCGACATCGTGGTGATGTCTCAATGCACAACCGGTTGGAAGCGATTGGTGTACCGGGTGCTGACGCTGGGTTCCACCAACATCAGCGAGCATGCGCTGCATATTGACGAGCGAGTGGGTTGGCTGGTCACTGTGATCGGCATTCCTTCCGCGTTTCTGTTGCATGGCTACGTCGGCTTTATTTTTGGTTCGGTGAAGGCGAACCCGTGGTGGTCTTCGCCGCTGATGCCAGTGGTGTTCCTGTTCTCCGCCATGGTCTCAGGCATTGCCATCGTGATGTTGCTTTATATGCTCATGTGCCGGGTCCGCCGGGAACCGATTGATATGGACTGCGTGGACACGGTGGCGAAATACCTGTTCTACACCTTCATCATCGACTTCAGCCTGGAGATGCTGGACCTGATCCACCGCATTTACGAAGCCGACGAATCCTTCCGCAGCCTCGATTTCATGGTCCATACGCGTTTGTACCTGTCGCAGGTGTGGATTCAAATCCTGTTAGGTACCCTGCTTCCGATCTTACTGATTGGCGTGACCCAGGTGGTGAAACTGGCGGACAAGCAGCGCAAACGGATTTATGTGACTGCCGGATGCCTGACCATGATCGGCATCTTCGCCATGCGCTGGAATGTCGTCATCGGCGGCCAGTTGTTCTCCAAGAGCTTTCTTGGCTATACCAGCTACAAGATGGGTTTTGCGACTCGCGAAGGATTGTTGCCAGCCATCGTGCTGACCGTCCTGCCGTTCATCATCCTGTGGGTCTTGGTGAAACTGCTGCCGCCTTGGCCAGAGAAAAAGGAAGAGCCATTATTGGTCGCCCTTGCAGCCCGCGGAGCCGACTGAGGATCGCGAACCGCCGCCTTAAAGATCGCAAACTGGTGCGTGCGCTGGACAGGATGCAACCATGCCTGATCGGCGAAGACATTTTCGTGCACCAGATTGTGATAGATGACATAAACCTCGCGCGGGAGGGCAGCGACAGAACGATGCAGGTTGGCGAGCACCTGGCGCAGCACATACTCGGGAAAAGGGTTGAACAGGTAAAGCACGAAGGCTTCGCGAGGAAATTCAAAAGAACGGGCGTCGCCGGCGTGTGACTCGATGGCGAAACACTTCTGCCGCTCGCTGCGATAGCGCGCAATGTTCTGCTGCGCGACCTCATGTAATTCTGCAAGCAATTCCACGCCAATGATTCGCCGGAAGGGCCACTCCGATGCCATCAGCAGGGTTCGCCCCTTGCCGGAGCCCAGGTCGATGAATGTAAAGCCATCGACCGCGACGGGCATGGAATTAAGGATCTGGTGAAATAGGGCGGGTTCCGAGGGTTGATACTGGCCTCCGGAGAGCAGCTCGCGAAGACGAGTGCGCAGGCTTACATTTGCCCAGGTAGTGTCCACGCTGTGCTCGAAGTCATAATCGATGTCACCATAGCGCGATTTGCGACGGGCCGCCGTGAGGTCGCGCAACAACTCAACGGCGCCCGCCGCATACCAGCGCACCGCGCCAAGTAAGCCGCGACTGCGAAATGTGTCGCTGATCCAAGCCAACGCACCAGACTGGTTGTGATTGAGTTGTGGTCTTCGTTCTGCCACAGAGAAGATAGTAATTGCGGACGACGCGATGCGACAGTTTTGCCGCATCACGCCGTCGCACTCGAATTACGCGAGATCGAACAGCAGGAATTCAGCCTCGCCGTTGCCGGCGGCGCTGGTCAGTTGCAGTCTGGTTTCGCCGCTGATCGCCGCGCCATCGCCTTTGCTCAGCCTGGCGCCGTTTACGTCGAGGTCTCCGCTGACCAACTGCACCCAGGCATGGCGGCCGGGCTGTAGATCGAGCTCCAACTGCTGGCCGCCTTCGAGCAGCGAAGCGTACACGCTGGTGTCCTGGTTGATGGTGGCGGAGCCGCCGCGCCCGTCGTGCGACGCGATCAGCCGCAGCCGGTTCCGTTTCTCTTCGACTGGAAAGGTGCGGTCCTCGTAGCTGGGCTTCAATCCTTCCGCTTCAGGCAAAATCCATATCTGCAGCAGGTGGACCGGCTGCTTGGACTGGTTGACTTCGCTGTGCATGACGCCGGTGCCGGCCGACATGCGCTGCACGTCGTTTTGCCTGATGGCAGCTCCGCGTCCGGTGCTGTCGCGATGGTTCAGTTCGCCCTCGATCATGTAGGTAATGATTTCCATGTCGCGGTGGGGATGCATTCCGAAACCCTTACCGGCACTGACCCAGTCCTCATTGATGACGCGCAAATCGCGAAAACCCATGTGCTTGGGATCGAAGTAATCGGCGAATGAGAAGGTGAAATGCGTGTCCAGCCAGCCGTGGTTATTGTGTCCGCGCTCTTGGGACGGCCTGATGGTGATCATGGATGCTCCTCCTGAATCCTGCGTTATATAAGATGCTTTAACGTTAAAGAAAGATTCAGAGCAAGGTGGCCAGTGCAACTCCCCAGAGTGGTCGTATTTTGGGGCGAGTGGCGCGGCGGAGTTTCACCACCGCGCTCTCTCAGAACCGGACGTGAA
>ODAK010001655.1_pt1 | contig 23938 bp, 27 predicted proteins | sample 1539591 | NCBI WGS metagenome assembly ODAK01 (sample SAMEA3539303, study PRJEB22396) | soil metagenome | biome: tundra; feature: field; material: soil | place: USA | collected 2010-05 | depth 0.15 m | reverse complement strand
GGTAATCGGAGCCAGGGCCGCCGCGCCGGCCGGCCACCGGTCGGCCTGGCTCTAGAGACAGGGTGCTTCATGGGCGCTTCTACCAGCAACAACGTCAGGTAGCGGCGTGTCCCGGTAGACTGCCCGGCACGGGACGCCAGGACTGGCCGTGCTATCCAGCTGGCCCCGGCCCCACGGCAACGGCCGCGGGCTTCGCTGCAATGGCCGAAGATGATTCGCTGCAATGGCCGAAGATGATGGGAGTCGGAATGCGCGTCCTGATTCTAGGCGGTGACGGATTTTGCGGCTGGCCGACCACGCTGTACTTGTCCGACCGTGGCCACGACATCACCATCGTCGACAATCTCAGCCGCCGGAAGATCGACGTCGAACTCGAAGTGGAGTCGCTGACGCCAATCCGCCCGATTGGGGAGCGGATCCGGGTCTGGCGCGACATCTCGGGCCGCGACATCGGCTTCGTCAACCTTGATCTCGCCACCGAATACGACCGCCTCGTATCGGTGCTGGAAGAGCTCAGGCCCGAGGCGATCGTGCATTTCGCCGAGCAGCGCGCAGCCCCGTACTCGATGCGGTCGGCGCAGACCAAGCGCTATACCGTCGACAACAACGTCCGGGCGACCCACAATCTGCTGACGGCGCTCGTCGCCACCGGCATTGACGCCGCGCTTGTGCACCTCGGCACGATGGGCGTCTACGGCTACGGCTGGTCGGGCACCGCCCCGATACCCGAGGGCTACCTGACCGTGAAGGTGCCCACGCCGGATGGCGAGCTCGAACGGGAGATCCTGCATCCCGCCAACCCGGGATCGGTCTATCACCTGACCAAAACGCTCGACCAGCTGATGTTCTCGTTCTATGCCAAAAACGACCAGCTGCGGATCACGGATCTGCACCAGGGCATCGTCTGGGGCACGCAAACTCCGCAAACGGGCCGCGACGAACGGCTCATCAACCGGTTCGACTATGACGGCGACTATGGCACCGTGCTCAACAGGTTCCTTATGCAGGCAGCGATCGGGCACCCGCTGACTGTGCACGGAAGCGGCGGCCAGACCCGCGCGTTCATCCACATCCGCGACACGGTGCGGTGCATCGAGATCGCGCTGGCCAATCCGCCCGGGGCAGGGTCCAGGCCGCTGGTACTCAATCAGATCACCGAGACGCACCGGGTCCTCGAGCTGGCCAAGCTGGTCGGCGACGCGATGGGCGTCGACATCGCGTACCTGCCGAACCCGCGGCGGGAAGCTGACGAGAACGAGCTCTGCGTTCGCAATGACCAGTTCCTCGCCCTGGGCCTGGAGCCGACCACGCTGTCGGAGGGACTACTCGAGGAGTGCACCGACATCGCCGCCCGCTACCGGCATCGCGCCGACCCGACCAAGATCGTTTCTAGGTCGGTCTGGCGGGCAGGCATGGAGACCGCGCCTGACCTGCTGACCGAGCTGCCTGCCGGACCTCAGCCGTCCTCGCCGACGGCCTGAGCGGCACCGAGCGCGCGCCCGGCCTGGTCAGCCAGGGTCACCGCGACCAGGCGCGGTTGCAGCGCCGCTGGCTTTGCTAACAGCACCCAGACGGCCGCGCGGTGAATTCTGACGGTATCGATAAACCAGGTCGCCGGGACCGTCCGCCGCGCCGGTACGATTCCGGATGGCAGGCACTTTCTGGATTCCCGGGCCGTTGACCTCGTGCGGTGCAGGTAGCGCCGCTCAAGTCCGGGTAGCTGCGATGCCGGATGTTCTCGCGAGAGGCTTATTTCAGTGCTCCTGCAGCATGACGCCGACGACCAGCAGCGCGCCCTGGACGCCCGGTGGCTGGCGACGGGCGCGCTTACCGCCATCGGGGTGAGCGTCGCGGTGGTGGCCGTGGTCGGCCTCCAGGGGCGGTCGGCGGCAGTCCCGCTGCTTCCCAACTCAACCGGCTGGCCACCGTACTCCTTCGCGGTGCATCCGTCGCCTGCGGAGACATCGCTGGAGATCTGGGCAGCGGTTCTGCTCGGCACCGCTGGCCTGGCGGCGGCCTTGCTAGCGGTCAGGTGGGGGTGGCGGCCGTCATCCCGGCCGCTGGTCATCGGTTCCGCGATCGCTGTCGTCGCGCTGATGCTCGTGCCATCGGTGGGCTCGACAGACCTGCTCGATTATGCCGTCTACGGGCGGATCGCGGCGCTCGGCCACAGCCCGTACGTCATGACGCCGCTGAATCTCAAGCACACCGGGGATCCGGTGGGCCAGATCGCGCCGCATCCGTGGGACAACAATCCGTCCGTCTACGGCCCGCTCGGCACCGCTTCGGAGTGGATGGCATCAGCACTGAGCGGCTCCTCGGCGCCCCGCACCGTGTTCTGGCTCAAGGCGTGGAATGCGCTGGCGTTCCTGGCGGTGGCCATGGCTATGGGCTGGGTGTTCCGCGGGGACCCGGCGCGCAGGACCCGCGCCCACCTGCTCTGGTCGGTAAACCCGCTGATGCTGTTCGCGGTCATGGCCGGCGGCCACATCGACGGGCTGGCTGCTGCGCTGGGGTTCTTCGCCGTGCTCGCGCTACGCCGCGTCAATGTGGTCCGGGGGCTGCTGGCCGGAGTACTGATCGGGGCGGCTATCGCCATCAAGGCACCGTTTGCCTTGTTCGGGCTGGGCCTCGCCTGGGCTGCGCGGCGCTCGCCGTGGACACTTGTGGCGCTCGGTGCGGGGGCAGCCGCAGTGCTGGTGCCCAGCTACCTGGTGGCCGGACCGAAAGCGATTTCCGCGGTGGCTGGCCGTGCGGCCAGCAGTGGCGATCTTTACGAGCCCTGGCAGCTGCTGACCAGGGTGGTGGGCTGGCCCCTGCCCCAGACGGCTGGCCCGCTGGATGACGTGGCGCTGGTCGCATCCCTGGTGCTGGCGGTGATCTTGCTCTGGCGGCTGCCTGCCGGGCCGCCCGGACTGGCAAGCGTACGGCCCGCACTTGCGCTGTCGCTCGCCTGGCTGTTCTTCTCGCCGCAGCAGCGTCCCTGGTTCGATGCCATGATCTTCCCGCTGCTGGCCCTGATGCCTGCCACCCGGCTGGACTGGATCGCAGTGGTCCGCCTCGCGGCGGCAACCCTCGCCGAGCTGCCCGGCGTGACGTACTTCCTTTACCTGAAACCGGGCTGGCTCTTCGGTACCGCGAACATCATCGCCCGCTGGATCGCCCCCATCGCGCTAGTCGTCGCCCTCGTCGCGACGCTCTGGCTGTGCTTCACCGGCCGGTGGACGTCCGGGAGCGCCGGCGACAGCGCAGCACCTCCCGAGCTGCTGCCGGCGAGGAGCCGGCCGTTCCGCGGTCTTCCGGTGCCAGGGCAATAGCCGCTGCCTGCGTCCGGCCGGGGGGATCGTCCGCCGCGGCGATCCTAGGCGCTGGCCGTCGCACCTGGCGGTCCGCCCGAATCCGCCGGTCCGGCCGTTCCAGGTTTCCCGGCCGCATCCGCCGGTTCGCCGGGCCGTGGCGCCCTGACCCTTGGCCGGCTGAGCCGCGCGCTGACGCCAAGGACACTGATCACGACCGCCATCGGCACGTCGTTGTGCGAGCCCGCGATGCCGACCAGCGGCGCTGCGGCCGCGCCGATCGCGAACTGTGCCACGCCGACGACAGCGGCCGCGATGCCGGCCTGGCGAGCGTACCTGGCCAGCGCGAGGGCAGTTGCGTTCGGGAGGATGAATCCGACGCTGGACACCATGGCGAACAAGGCCGGCAGGATGAGCGGCAGGCCGATCCGCAGGAGCGCGGCGGCCAGCAGCAGGAGTCCGCCTCCGGCTGAGCAGGTGAGCCCGATGGTGAGAAGGTCGCGCGCGGACCGGCGGCCGATCATCTGGCGGGACGCCAGACCGGCGCCGATGATGCCGAGCCCGTTGATCGCGAAGATCAGGCTGAACAACTGCGGTGAAACGCCGAACTTGGCCTGGAGCACGAACGGCGATCCGGAGATGTAGGCGAACATCGCGCCGAAGGCGAGGCCGCTGGCCAGCGCGTAGCCGGTGAACTCCCGGTCGGTGACGAGCCGTCCGCCATCGCGCAGCAGCGCGCGGGCGCCGCCCCGGTGCCGCCGGGCGGCGGGCAGGGTCTCGGGCAGCCACCCGGCGGCCACGATGAGCAGCACGGCGCCGACCACGGCGAGCACGGCGAACACGCCACGCCACGAGGTGAACCGCAGTAGCTGGCCGCCGATGATCGGGGCGGCGATCGGCGCCGCGCCGTTGACGATGAGCAGCAACGCGTAAAACCGCGCCAGCTCGTTGCCCTCGTAGAGGTCCCTGACCATGGCGCGGGCGATGACGATGGCCGCCGCGCCCGCGAGGCCCTGCAGGAGCCGGAGCGCCAGCAGCGCCCAGATGTCCGGCGCGACGACGCAGAGCAGCGACGCTGCGGTGTAGGTCGCCACTCCGGCCAGCAGCGGGCGCCGCCGCCCGAGGGCGTCGCTGAGCGGTCCCGCGAGCAGCTGGCCTACGGCGAGCCCGGCCAGGCAGGCGGTCAGGCTGAGCTGGGCGATCGACGCGGACGTCTCCAAGCCGCGGGCCAGCGACGGCAGGGCCGGCAGGTACATGTCGATGGACAGCGGGGCGAATGCGCTGAGCAAGCCCAGGATCCACACGAGCCGGCCGCGCCGCAGGCTGCCGGCCGGCCCGGCTACCCGGTGCCCGGCCGCCTGCCCGGATGTCATGGCGTTCTCCCTCCGCCCGCCGGATCCGCCCGCCGGATCCGCCCCGCCGGATCCGCCCCGGGGATCCGCTCGCCGGATCGGCCCCCAGAAGCCGGGCGCGGGCTGCACGCAAGGCTACGAGCGTCTTCCCGCCGCCGGTAGGGCGGTGCGGCTCGCCCGGCGGGTTCCCCCGGCGGGTTCCTCCGCCGGGTCCGGCGCTCCTACGCTGGAGCCGTGACGGATATCGATGCTGCCGGTAATCTCGGCATGGCCCGCGAATTGCTCAGCCGCTACCCGGTCGTCGACGGTCACAACGACCTTGCCTGGGCACTGCGCGAGGCGGGCGCGCCCGAGCTGGGCGACACCGATCTCGCCGCAGAGGTGACGTTTACCCATACCGACCTGCCCAGGCTGGCCCGCGGTGGCGTGGGCGCCCAGTTCTGGTCCGTCTACGTCCCGGCAGAACTCCAGGGCGACGCGGCGGTCGCCACCACGCTGGAGCAGATCGACCTGGTCCACGAGATAATCCGCAGCTATCCGGCCGCGCTGGAGCTGGCGCTGACGGCCGCCGACATCGAGCGGATCATGGCGGCCGGGAAGATCGCCTCACTGCTGGGCGCTGAGGGCGGCCATTCCATCGGATGCTCGCTGGGCACGCTCCGCGTGCTCTACGCCCTCGGGGTTAGGTACCTGACGCTCACGCACAACCTGAACGTGCCCTGGGCGGACTCAGCCACCGATCAGCCCGCCGTGGGCGGCCTGACCGATTTCGGCCACGAGGTGGTCGGGGAGATGCAGCGGCTCGGCATGCTCGTCGACCTGTCCCATGTATCGGCCGGCACCATGGCGGGCGCGCTGGACGTGGCGGCGGCACCGGTGATCTTCTCCCACTCCAGCGCCCGCGCGCTCTGCGATCACCCGCGGAATGTGCCCGACGACATTCTCGCCCGGCTACCTGGCAACGGCGGCGTGTGCATGGTCACCTTCGTGCCCGCGTTCGTCTCGCCGGCCTGCCGGGAGTGGGAGGCCGGGCTTGCCGCCGAGATGCAGCGCCGCGGCCTGGACCCGAACAACTTCGCCGACCGTCTCCAGCTCACCGATGAGTGGGCCGCACTCCATCCGCGCCCCCGGGCGGCGCTGGCGGATGTGGCCGACCACATCGACCATGTCAGGGCGGTCGCAGGTGCCGAGCATGTCGGCATCGGCGGTGATTATGACGGCACCGACCAGCTGCCGGACGGCCTGGGGGACGTCTCGTGCTACCCGGCGCTGATCGGCGAGCTATTGTCCCGCGGCTGGACCGAGGCGGACTGCGCCAAGCTCACCAGCCGCAACCTCCTTCGCGTGCTGCGCGATGCTGAGGCGGCGTCCCGCGAGATCTCGGCGCGCCGCGGCCCGTCAAGGGCTCGCATCGCTGATCAAGGGGCCGGCGCCCCGGCCTGATGATCAGCTGAAATGCGTGCGCGGCCTGTCCTGCGCCGCGCCGTCGATGAACATGTCCACCTTCTCGTCGTAGAAGCAGGCGAGCCCGGCGATCTTCTGGCTCTCCGGCAGCGGGGTGCGGTAGATCCAGACGATGTCGGCGTGCACGCCGCTGCCGGTATCCACCGACCAGTAACCGGCGGTGCCCTTGTACGGGCAGTGCGACTGGGTGGCCGATGGCCGGAGCAGCTCCATCCGGAGGTCGGTGAGCGGCATGTAGTAGCGCGGCGGCAGACCGGTCTCGAACAGTATTCGCGGCTGCCGCGATTCGGCGAGCGTGACACCGTCCGCCTCGACCCGGACCTGCCGTGAACTCGCCAGGATGTCTACCCGCGCATACGGGCTGCGCGGATGGGTGTAGACCGGTTCGTCTTCTTCGAACCATTCGCTCATCGCATCCCACTCAAGACGCACCAGGCCGCGAAGATCCTCCAGTGGCGATTCGGGATACCGGCGGGCCGCCAGGTCCGCCGTCGCGGTGGCCACCTTGACATGCAGCAGCTCCGCGTCGCCACGGCTGGGCGAATGCTCGGTCTGGCCAGCCGGGATCAGCTCAGCCCGCACGTCGGCGGCCGGCACGTAGTAAGCGGGGTAATAGGGCCATTCCCAGACCAGGAACGGCCTGATCGTGTCGGCGACGAGTTCGCCATTCAGGTAAGCGCGGACGCGTTTACGGCTCGGTTCGATCTTGACGCTGCCGCGCGAGCTCTCGGTCATTCCGGCCTCCAGCGAGTGAAGCGGCATCCGATAGTCCCGAACATACCGCCGCTCGCAGGCACGCGCGGCGCCGGCCCTCGGCCGTATGCATGCTCTTTGCCCGCGGGTTGAGTAGCGTCAGGGTATGCGACTGGGTGTCCTGGACGTCGGATCCAACACTGTCCACCTGCTAGTGGTCGACGCGCACCGCGGGGCGCGCCCGCTTCCGGCGTTCTCGCACAAGGCTGAGCTGCGCCTCGGGGATCATCTGGATCCCGCTAACCGGCTATCCGGTGAGTGCACTTCGCAGCTGCGTGCCTTCGTTGACGAGGCGCTGCGGATCGCCGAGGACAAGGGCGTGCAGCAGTTGCTGGCGTTCGCCACCTCCGCGGTGCGGGACGCGGTCAACGGTGACGAGGTGCTCGCCCGGATCGAGGCGGAGACTAAGGTGCACATCCAGGTGCTCCCCGGCCGTGACGAGTCCCGGCTGACGTTCCTGGCTGCCCGGCGCTGGTTCGGCTGGTCATCAGGGCGGCTGCTGATGCTGGACATCGGCGGCGGCTCACTGGAGATCGCGTCCGGCTACGACGAGGAACCCGACGTGGCGATCTCCCTGCCACTCGGCGGCGGCCGCCTGACAAGGGACTGGCTGGCCGGCGACCCGCCATCGCGCCAGGAGGCGCGGCAGCTGCGCAAGCATGTCCGGGCCGAGATCGCGGCCACCGCAGGGGCGGTGATGCGCGAGGGGCCCCCGCACCACGCGGTGGCGACATCAAAGACATTCAGGCAGCTAGCGAGGATCGCCGGAGCGGCGCCGTCCAGCGAAGGCCCGTATGTGAAGCGCATCTTGCACCACGCCGATGTCACAAAGCTCGCTGAACGGCTATCGCAGACCAGTGCCGATGAACGGGCGCAGCTGCCCGGTGTGTCCCATGGGCGCGCCCCGCAGCTCGCCGCGGGGGCCATCGTGGCTGATGCGGCCATGGACCTATTCGGCCTGCCGCAGCTGGAGATCTGCCCGTGGGCGCTGCGCGAGGGGGTCATTTTGCGGCGGCTGGACGCCATGCCGACCTGAGGCTGTCGCCCGCCGGCGGCTAACCGGCACGCAGGCCCGGCCCGGCCCGGCGCTGGACGCTGGCCGGGCCGGTTTCGCTACAGAACCGGGCTCAGGGCCGCGGTGCGGGGCCGCTCGGGGACGGCGTCCCGGCCGCGTGCTTCGCCCCGTCGCCCGGCACCGCCGGCTGCGCCTGGATGGCGGTCTCGCGCTCGCGCGGCTGGCCGCTGCCTGGCCGGGGAGCGGCCGCTGGCTGGCCTGGCCCATTGCCGGCCGGGGTCTCGTCCAGGCCCTGCCCCGCGCCCGCCGCGCGGAAGACCTCGCCAGCCCGGGACTCTGCGCCAGGGCCCGGACGACTCGCTGCCGCTGCCTGCGCGCCGGCCCTGAGGCCCTGATCGGCGTCCAGATCGCGGCCCTGACTCTGGCCCGGCCCGTGACCCTGGCCCCGGCCCTGACCTGGCGCCTGCGGGGCCTGACTTGGCGTCTGCCCGCCCTGGCCGTGTCCCGGGGTCAGCTGCTGGCCGCCGACCCCTGGCACCGCCGCGCCAGGAAGACCCGGCGCGATCCTGCGCTCGGCCGCTCCGGCGCCGCGGGTGCCGTTACCGGCTGCTACGGCCTGCTGTCCCTCGCTCGCCGCGATGGAACTCGCGACCGCCTTGGCGACCTCGTCCTCGAGCGAGCCCCGGGCGGCCTCGCCGGCGACCAGGCCGGTGGTGACGTCGCGGATCTCGGTCAGCCGCCTGATGGCCTCGGCATGCCGCGACATGAGCAGGTTGAGCCGGCGCTCCGCGCCATCGTGGATCGCGGTGGCGCGCGCAGTTGCCTCGTCGAGCATCTGCTTGGCCTGTGCTTTGGCGTTAACGACGGTACTTTCCGCCTGCTTGAGCGCGTCGCCGACCGCGCGCTCAGCCTCAGAACGCGCCGCCGTCCTGGTCTTCTCCGCCTCGCCACGGGCACTGGCGATCGAGCTCTCCGCCTGCTCCTGCGCAGCGCTCAGCATGCGCTCAGCCTGCTCCTGTGCCTCGCCGCGGAACTTCTCTGTCTCCTGCCGGGCGTCGGCGCGGAGCTTATCGGTCTCCTGCTTCGCATCGTTCCGCAGTTTCGCGATCTCGTCGGCCGCGCGGCTCTTCTGCGCCTTCGCCTCATCATCGGCCAGCTTCAGGATCTGGCCCACCCGCTCGCTGATCTCCGCATGCGCGGGCTTCTCGTCAGGCGGCCGCCTGACCGATGAGAGCTCCAGCCTGAGCCGCTCGTTGTCGTCGAGCGCACGCGACAGCTTGTCTTCCAGTTCATGGGACTGGCTACGGGCCCGCGCCACGAACTCGTCCACCTGCCGCCGGCTGTAGCCGCGCATCTCTTTCTCGAACTGGTCTTCCTGGCTCATGTCGGCAAGGAGGTCGTTGCGCTCGCTCATCGTGTCACCCGTCAGGATGGTCAGGCGGACCCTGGCTGGGCCCGCTGTTGTGGTTGCCGAGTCGGCCGGGCAGGCCGGTCTACGTCGTGGCTCGGGGAATCGTGGGCCGGCAGCTGAGCCTGCCGGATGCCGGGACCGCTTGTGGAACTATCTGGAACAACGCGCATGACTCTCGTCCCGAAGGGCCGCCCGCGCAACCGAAACGGCTGACTATCCCGTTTTGTCCAAGTTTACCGACGCACAGTAGCGGATTTTTGACATCACAGCAGATGCGCCCCTCGAAGGGGGCCCGGGCCAGTCGCGGGGGCGGCCGGCGATGATGGGTGCGCTGCCAGTCCCGGCCAGGTGGGAAGAGACCGCCTGTACCGGATCGCGCAAGGAGGGATCCCCGTGAGCTTGGTCGGATCGCTGGAAGGTGACGGACCCTCGGTCGGCCCAGGCGCCTGGATCGCACCGGGGGCGGTGGTGGTCGGCAGGGTAACGCTGGGCCCGGCGGTCAATGTCTGGTACGGCGCCGTCCTGCGGGCTGACGACGACGAGATCGTGGTGGGCGCGGAGTGCAACATCCAGGATCTGTGCTGCCTGCACGTCGATGCGGGCCAGCCGATCGTGCTCGGGCCGCGGGCCAGCCTTGGCCATGGGGCGATGGTCCATGGCGCGCATATCGGAGCCGGGGCCCTGATCGGCATCGGCGCGATCGTTCTTGGCCGGTCGCGAGTGGGCGCGGGCTCACTGGTAGCCGCAGGAACGGTGGTCCTGCCCGGTGCCGAGGTGCCGGCCGGGGTCTTGTTCGCAGGCGTGCCCGGCAAGATCGTGCGCGAGCTGACTGATGCCGATCGCGGCGTATTCGCGAACACGGCCGGAAGTTACATCCAGCGCGCCGCGCGGCATCGCGCCGCAGCCTGGCAGGCCCCGCGGCGTGAGATCTGACCATCTGCAGGAGTATTGTCCATCATCTGCCCGATTGCCGCAATTTGTTACCCGGCTCCTGGGTAAATAGCACCAGAAGGTCTGCAGGAAATGATCCTGATGGGTCATGCGCAACGCCGGGCGCCGCCGTAACCTGGAGCCAGGTTCCTGCGGATCTGCTCGGTAACGGAGGTGGCGCGGTGCGTGAATATCTCGATTTCCGCGTCCATGACCGGGTGGCCCTCGACGAGATCGAGCTGTACGCGGAGGTGCTCAGTGCCGTGGCGGCCTCCGACCGGCCGCTGACCCCGGCCGAGCTCGACACCGTGCTTGGCCTCAGGCCGGTCGCGGCGATCTCAGTCAGCCCGGCCTGACTTACCCGGTCCGGCAGCGCGGTCCGGCTTCTCGGCTAAGGCGTCCGGCCTGCCTGCAGGCGCGGACGGCATGCGCCTGGCTGGCGCCCAGATGCCCTTGACCGGCTTGCGCCAGGCTGCGGGTGGTGCCGGGAAGGGAACCGCGGATGCCATTGACCCGGTTGCATGCGTCTTCCGTACGTATGTTCTGGGCGGCGCGATACCCGCCGATCATGTATCCGCGCCGCTGGAAGGGTAGTCGCGGTCCAGGCAGACGGGGGGCAGGTGGAACCAGCGCAGGGCCTCGAAGTCGCCGGGCAGGCCGGTGCGGCCCTCATCGAGGTGGTCCGCGCGTGCGGCAAGCAGGGCGTCTGCCTGGCCGAGGTAGCCGGCCAGGGCGTCTTCGCCGGCATGACAGTGCCGGGCGGCACAGGTGAGATTCCCGTCGGGAGCGTAGCGCAGGTCGCTCAGGCGCAGTGGCGGCTGCGGTATGCCGTCGCCGTGGTGCCATCGGCCGGTGCGCGGGTCGAAGCGGTAATCGGCGAGCAGCCGGTGGCCGCGTCGCGCGATCAGGTCCACTGCGTCGATGAGGTAGTCGGCCGCCGTGTCGGAGACGAAGTAGTTAAAGTTGATCCTGGTCCAGCCGGGCTTGATGCCCTCGCAGCCGTGGCCGATCTCGTTGCGGAAGGCGTGGGAGCGGGCCGCGTCGATCTGCAGTAGCCGGTGGCCGTACGGGCCGGCGCATGAGCAGCCGCCGCGGGCCTGGATCCCGAACAGGTCGTTCAGTACCGCCACGACGTAATTGTGATGCAGGTAGCGGTCACCGTGGCGGATGCGCAGCGAGACGATGGACAGCCGCTGGGCATCTGCGCTGCCGAGCACCTCGATGTGCGGATTGCGCGACCAGCTGGACAGAGCGCGCTTCCACAGGCGCTCCTCAAGGACCTGGATCGCCTCGGTGCCGACCGCCTGCTTGAGCGCGAACACCAGGCCTGCCCGGATCGACTCGACAATGGCCGGTGTGCCGCCCTCTTCCCGGGCGACTGGGTCGTCGAGGTAGCGGTGGCCGATCGGGTCGACGAACGCGACCGTGCCGCCGCCGGGCACTGTAGGTACCTGGTTACCGACAAGTTCCTTGCGGACCACCAGGACGCCGGGGGTCTGCGGGCCGCCGATGAACTTGTGCGGGGACAGGAAAATGGCGTCTTTATGGTCACCGGTGCCGGGAGCCGACTCGCGGGCCCGGATGGGGACGTACGGGCCGGCTGCAGCGTAATCCCAGAAGGACAGCGCGCCGTGGGCGTGCAGCAGCGCGGCGATCGCGTCGGAGTCGGACAGGATGCCGGTGACGTTGGAGGCGGCGGAGAAGCTGCCGATGCGCAGCGGCCGTTCCGCGTAACGGGCCAGCTGCGCTGACAGGCCGGCCAGGTCGATGTGGCCGTCGGCGTCGGTGCCGATGACGACCACGTCGGCGATTGTCTCCCGCCAGGGCAGCTCGTTGGAATGGTGCTCATACGGCCCGACGAACACCACGGGCCGCTGCCCTGGCGGGATCTGGCCGAGGAGCCGGTAGCGTCGGGCGAGGCCCTCGGGCAGGCGCAGTTCCAGGATGCCGATCAGCTTGCTGACCGCCGCGGTGGCACCGGAGCCGCAGAAGATCACCAGATGGTCAGCGGCGCCGCCGACGGCGTCGTGGATGATCTGGCGGGCGTCTTCCCGAAGCCGGCTGGTGGCAAGGCCCGTGCCAGAGCTCTCGGTGTGGGTGTTGGCGTACCGGGGCAGCACCTGCTGGCGGATAACGTCCTCGATGAAGTCCAGCGACCGGCCCGACGCCGTGTAGTCGGCGTAGGTGATGCGCCGCGGCCCGTACGGGCCCTCGAGTACCTCCCCGTCGCCGATGATTCCTGCCCGGATCCGGTCCACCAGGGCCGCAGCGGGTTGCATCCTGGCCGGGTGAGCCGCGGCTGGCACCACGGGCGCGCCTTGCGTCATGTGCCTGGTCTGCGGAGTGCTCACATCAGGTCGATAGCGACCGATGGCGGCGAGGTGAGGCTGTTATGCACGGTGCAATGCGCGACCACAGCCCGCAGCGCCGGCCACCTGTCGGCGGGCAGGCAAGCCGGGACCAGCACGGTCAGCCGGATGCCGCTTACCCGGGCCGGCCGGTCAGTTGCCATGTCGTAGTCGGCCGACACGCCTAGGCCGTCGCGGCTGTACCCATGACGGGTGAGGTACCGGCCCGCATAAAAAGCCACGCACGCGGCCAGCGACGCGACGAACAACTCCGTCGGGGTCGGCGCCGTGTCCTGCCCCCCGGCCTCGGCCGGCTGGTCCACCATCACCCGGTGCCCGCGCACCGCCACCTCATACGACTCCCCGGCAACGAACCGCACATCCGTCCGCAGAGCGTTTCCGGCTGCGGCTCCTGCTACCGCCGTCGACAGTACCTGTCCCATAGCAACTCCCCGTTAAGGCCCAGCGCCACTAGTTTAACTAAATACCCGCGGGGGTACTGGCGGCAGGTACGAGGGTCATGCCGGGACGGGCCTTTGGTCCCGAGCCGCGCGCCATGCTCGCAGCGCGCACATCGCCGCTGGCGAGTATCACGACCTCGCCGGCCTTCAACGCCGGCGTGCGGCGCTTAAGGAACAAGCCCTGCCGGGAAGCTTGCAAAGGGGTAGCTCGTAATCTGGCCGGGTGGCGGAAGGTTAAGCAACGTCCGCCGCTGGCTTCATGGCCGCGATCCCCTGGCGCTCCGTGCCGGGCGGCTCAGCCTGCGTCGCGCAGAGCGTTCAGAGCCGCTCTGAGCCTGGTCGCGGCTTCATCGGCGACTGGCTGGAGTGACGGCCGCCCGGCGACGGTGACCATTGTCTGCGGGTCGAGGGCCTCGATCACGGTCTGCGCGGCTTCGGTCCGGATTACCACGTTGCAAGGCAGCAGCAGCCCGATCCTGCGGTCAGCGGTGAGCGCGCGGTGCGCCAGGGACGGGTTGCAGGCGCCGAGGATGAGGTAGGGCTCCATGTCCTCGCCGAGCTTGTCGCGCAGCGTGGCCTGTACGTCGATCTCGGTCAGCACGCCGAAGCCCTGCTTCCGCAGCGCGTCACGGACGCGCTGCACGGCGTCCGTGAAGGGGGCTGAGATGCGGACGGTGATCCCGTAGTCCATCTGCTGCTCCTAGCGGTCTCTGGCGGGCACGATGCTCCGGGCAGACGGCGGCGCGCGGCTGCCCGGCCATCTTGGCGCCACTGTCTTTCCTGTTAGCTCCTGCGGTGCACGCGCGGCTGCCGCTGCTAGGAGAGGGTGAGGAACATCTTCTCCATCTGCTCCTCGCTCATCGGGGCATCGCCCTCCGCGGCAAGGCATTGCCGCATCCCGCTCGCCACGATTTTGAAGCCGGCCCGGTCCAGGGCACGCGATACCGCGGCCAGCTGCGTGACGACCTCGGTGCAGTCCCGGCCGGACTCGATCATCGCGATGACCCCCGCCAGCTGGCCCTGAGCCCGGCGGAGCCGGTTAAGCACCTGGCCCACGGCCTGCTCGTCGATCTGCATAAGCCCTCTCCGTTGCCTTGAGCTAATGCCATCATACCCGGCAGGGTATGATGGCCGGCCGATGACACCCTGCCGGGAAGCCTATGGGCGGGGCGTACCAGGCAACGACCGCGACGAGGACCGAGCCGCCGCCGGCTGCACCGAGGCTGAGCCCCATCTGCAGGCCAGCCATGACGGCTCGCAGGACCACCGAGTCAGACGTCGTCCGGCATCTCCCGCCATGGTCGTCCCGTCCGCTGATCTCGGCTGGCTCAGAGCGCCGCCCGTCCGCTAAACATCACATCGGTGTCCCAGTGCGTGAAGCCCAGCGACTCATACAGCCCGATCGCCGCCGTGTTGGATTCATCGACGTACAGCATGACCTCGAACAGGCCCTGAGAGCGCAGGTAACGCAATCCGCCGAGAGTGAGCGCACGGCCCAGGCCGCTGCCCCGCTCGCCCGGATCGACGCCGACCACATACACCTCGCCGATCGGCTCGTGACCATGATCGGATCCCGCCGCCGTCCGGCCATGGATCTTCGTCCAGTGGAAACCGACGAGCTTCCCGTCCCGCTCGGCGAGGAAGAACCCGGCCGGGTTGAACCATGGCTCCCGCTCACGCAGCTCGAGGTCCTCGCGGGTCCACGCGCCCTGTTCGGGGTGCCGGGCGAACGCTCGCGCGTTGAGATCGAGCCACGCATCCTCATCACGCCCGGCCTCGAAGGCGCGGACGGTGACGCCCTCGGCAATCTTCGGCTGGTCGAGCCGGGCCTGCAGGGACCGCCGCATCTGCCACAGTGCCCGGGCCCGGTCGAAGCCAGCAGCCGCCGCCAGCCTGGCTGCGGCCGGCAGGTCGCCGTGCGCCCACAGGCGCAGCGGGCGGCCGTCAGCCTCATCCGTAAGCGCACGCAGCAACGCCAGGCCAAGCCCCTGGCCGCGATGCGCCGGGCGGATGACGAGCTCGCCGCTGGGACCCGCGACCTGATCGGTCGGATCCAGGTGGGCATAGCCAGCCAGCACTCCGTCACTAACCAGGAGGAGATTGCGGGCGCTGGGATCGCCGCCGTACCGCAAGTGCAGCATGACATGCTCAGACAGCGGGCTGACCCCGTCTTCCTCGGCGGCCGCGCGGATCAGGTCGAGCACGGCCGCCGCGTCCGCTTCGGCAATCTTCCCGCGCACACTGACTACCGGCGATCCTGAGGCGGGCACGCCCGCCCCTGACCAAGGCAGGCCGGCAATGTCGCCGTCACCTATCGGCATTCGCAGGACTCGCCTCCTTCCGCTCGCCCGCGGTCGCGGGCCCTGGTCCCGGCTCGCCTCCGCGTGCCGGAGCTGGGGGTTGCTCGCCGGGCAGCCCCTCCTCGTCGTGGTCAGCCCGCTGCGCCTGGTCGCTCCAGCGGCGGCCCGCGTCCCGCACCGCCCGGTCAGAATCACCCTTGACGGGGACGAAGCGATAGCCCACGTTGCGGACGGTGCCGATCAGGGCCTCGTGCTCCGCGCCGAGCTTGGCGCGCAGCCTGCGCACATGCACGTCGACGGTGCGGGTGCCGCCGAAGTAGTCGTAGCCCCACACCTCCTGGAGCAGCTGGGACCTGCTGAATACCCGGCCAGGCGACTGGGCGAGGAATTTCAGTAGCTCGAACTCCTTGAATGTCAGGTCGAGCGCCCGCCCGCGCAGCCGGGCGGAGTAGGTAGCCTCATCGATCGCCAGGTCGCCGGAGCGAATCTCGCCAGATACCGCGGGTACTGAGCGGCCGATGGCGATCCGCAGCCGCGCATCGACTTCGCCGGGCCCCGCGGTGTGCAGGATCACGTCGTCGGCGCCCCAGTCGGCGGACACCCCGGCCCAGCCGCCCTCGGCCACGATGACCAGTACCGGCACGTCAAGGCCTGCGGTGCGCAGCAGCCGCAGCAGCTTCCTGACCTGCACAAGGTCCCGCCGTGCATCCACGAGTACCAGGTCAGCGGGAGGCGAGCTGGCCACCGCGGCCGCCGTAGCGGGCGCCCCCCGGACCACGTGCGGCAGCAGGCTCAGCGAAGGCAAGATGTCAGCTGGCGGCTCCGGTGCGCTAGTGAGCAGGAGCAGATTGCTCAACCGCTGCCACCTCCGGCTCGCCGTGCAGCCGCGGGATGCTGCCGGGTACTTCCGCGACGACCAGGGTCGGCTGTACCCTGGCCCGCTATAAGCGAGGATAGCTGACATGGCGATTGTGACCTTCCGCTACTGGGCCGCAGCGAAGGAGGCGGCGGGGATTGCCGAGGAGGCGATCACCGCGCAGACGCTCGCCGAGGCCCTGGCGATCGCAACCGGGCAGGCTCAGGAGCGTGACACCGAGCCCGGGAAGGCGCCCGATGCCGCGCCCGGGCAGGCCCGCGATGCCGCGCCAGCGCAGGCCCCCGATGCCGGGCAGCGGATGCGCCTGTCGGCAGTCCTCGCGCGCTCGTCGTTTCTTGTCGACGGCGTGCCGGTAGGGGTTCGCGCGCCCGAGCGGGTCTTGCTCAGCGACAAGGCCGTCGTCGAGGTGCTGCCGCCGTTTGCCGGAGGCTGACCGCCGCCGGGCCGATAGCGTTGGCCGCGATGAGCAAGCTGCTGATCATTGTCCTCGGTGTGCTGATCCTCACGGTGTTGCTGGCCGTCCTGGACCGGATCCTCGCGGCTGCCGTCGCCGGCCAGATCGGCGGCCGCGTTGCCAGCGCCCATGACCTTCGATCCCGGCCGAGCGTCCGCGTCCTGGGTTTTCCGTTCCTGACCCAGCTCGCCTCCGGCGAATACCGGGAGATTGTGATGGCGCTCGGCAGCCTCACCACAGGCGGATTCGAGCTTTCTGAGCTGGACGCCCGCCTCACCGGCGTGCACGCGTCCCTGGTCACGATCTTGTGGCCGGGCCGCGCGGATATCACCGCCGACAATGCCAGCGCCACCGCGCTCGTCCCGTTTACGGTGCTGAGCCGGCGGCTGCCACCGGGGCTGATGCTCAGCCAGGTCGGCCGGGATATCCGGATCAGCAGCACCGTACTGGGCGTCGCGGTACCAGGAACGCTCACGGTCAGCGTTTCCGCGGCCGGCCTCACCATCATTCCGCGCATCACCGGGGTGCCAGCGCTGGTCAGCTTCGTCATCCCGCTCGGCGGGCTGCCGCTGCCCTTGTCGGTCAACTCGGTGAGCGTTACCGAGCAGGGCCTGCGGCTCAGCGCGTCGGGCCGCAACGTGCGGCTGGCAGCAGCCCGCGCCGGCGGTGAACCGAACGGCCCCCGCTAGCCGTTGAGATGGATATGGCAGGGCTGGGAGGTGCTGGCCGGAGCGGCCCAAGGGGGCCGGTCTCCGACGAGATGCTGGTGCGCACGCTCTATGCGGAGCATGCTGGCCCGCTGCTGCGGTATGCCTTCCACCTGACCAGCGGCGACCGGCAGCGGGCCGAGGACATCGTGCAGGAGACCCTGCTGCGCGCCTGGCTGCATCCGGATGCGATCGCGGAACGGCCCGCCCGGCCCTGGCTGTTCGCGGTGGCGCGGAATCTCGCCGTTGACGCCTACCGGGCCAGGAAGGCCCGGCCCAACGAGGTGGGGGAGGGCGCCCTGGAGCTGATTCCGGCTCCGGATGAGGCGGATCGGGCGCTCGAATCGTGGGCCGTCGCTGACGCCCTGCAGACCCTGCGGCCCCACCACCGTGCCGTGCTGCTCGAAACCTACTACCGCGGTCGCTCAGTGACCGAGGCGGCCACGATCCTCGGCATTCCGCCGGGTACCGTTAAATCCCGGACTTTTTACGCGCTCAGGGCGCTGAAGCTAGCACTGGAAGAACGGGGGCTCGCGCCATGACCGGGCTCTCGCGCTGCGACGACGTCCGCTTGTCGCTTGGCGTCTACGTGGTGGGCGCGATCGACCCGGCCGAGCGCGCGGTCGTCGAGACGCACCTGAGCCAGTGCCCGGACTGCCGGGCGGCGCTAACCGGGCTAGCCGGGCTGCCCGCGCTGCTCGGCAGGGTCCCGGCCCGTGACGTCGACCGGCTCGCGGCCTCCGGCGCTGAGTCCGGCGGCCCGGAGGGACCGCCTGCCGAGCTGCTCGGGTCGCTGCTGCGGCGGGTCGCCGCGCGGCGCCGGGCGCGCAGGTGGCGGACGATCACCGTGGCGGCCGCCGCCGCCGTCATCGCGGTGGCCACCGGGATGGCCGGCGGCGCGGCGATCTCGCACGCCCTCAGGTCAGGCCCGGCAGCAGCCCCCCAGGCCGCCGCCCCGTCAGCAGTACGACCATCGGGCCCGTCATCGCCGCGATACGAGACTGGCCGCAGCACCAATCCGCAGACGCATGTCACCGCCGTCGTGGCGTACTACCCGGCACCGTGGGGCACCTCGGTACGAGTGTGGGTCAGCGGCATCCGCCCGGGCACGACCTGCGAGTTCTGGGTGGTGAACACCCAGGGACACCGGTCGGTCGCCGGTGGCTGGACAGTGCAGCGCGGTCAGCAAGACCTGTGGTACACGGTGTCTTCGTCAGTCAAGGGCGGCAAGATCCGCGGATTCCAGGTCACCGCGGCCGGGCACGTCCTCGTGACGGTACCGGCAACCTGAGGCCGCGCGGCCGGCGGCGGCGGCGGACGCCGCGCGGAACCGCGCGCTGCGACCGGGAATGCGGTGGCTGAGCCCGGTGCTGAGTAGGTCGTGACCGTAGGCGTGATCGTGCTTGTCGCTGTCCTGTGCGGGTCGGGTCTGGCCGGCCTGGCCTGGCGCAGCCGCAACGGCACGATGCGCGCGCCGCGACGGCCCGGATCTGGTCCCGAGGCCGCGCCCGCGAGCGAGCCGGCCGTGACAGCGAACGAGCTTGGCGCGCCGCTGGGCTCGACCGCGACGCTGGTGCAGTTCTCTACCGCGTTCTGCGCGCCGTGCCGCGCCACCAGGCGGATACTGACTGAAGTGGCCGGCATGGTCGACGGAGTCACCCATGTGGAGATTGACGCGGAGTCCCGGATGGACCTCGTGCGGACCTTTGATGTGCGGCGCACTCCCACCGTCTTCGTGCTCGGCCCGGGCGGCCGTATCGCGAAGCGGGCAAGCGGCCAGCCCAGGAAGGCCGACGTGATCGCAGCACTCGGCGAAGTGTGGTAGCGCGATGTTTCCCTATTCTCCGGATCGGGAAAGATGGTAGTGACAGCGACCGGGCCCGCACGTAGCATCGGCTACGTGCCTGACAGCACCGCGGGCGGCCGGACGACCGGCCTGCCGCCGCGGGAGACGCTCACCAAGCGGCGCGCCGTGGACTTCTGCCGCGTCGCTACCGCGCTGTGTCCGGCACCCACGGGCGTGGGCCAGCCCGTCGCGCGCCCGCGCGGCAGTCTCGGCTGACCCTCCGCCGGCAATTTCCTCGTGCAGGCGCGGTAAGGCCGGCGGTCCCCGATCACCGGTCCTGCCCGCTGCAGGGAAGTAACGCCGCCCGATGAGCCAGGGCGCTCAGGCAGCACCGCAAATCCCCGGAGGTACCGCCGATGGACATTGATCCGAGAGGCCCGCGCTTCGGCGCGCTCATCACCCTGGTGGTCTTCGCCGTCGTCCTGATCACCGGGAGCGTGTGGCTGCTCGCCGCGCAGGCGCTGGTGTTCGCCGCCGGCACCGCGTTCGGCCTGCGCAACTCGCCCTACGGGCTGATCTACCGCTGGCTGGTCAGGCCGCGTCTTGGACCGCCGAAGGAGCTTGAGCCCGAGGCGCCGCCACGGTTCGCCCAGGGCGTCGGCCTGGTCATCAGCGTGATCGGGGTGATCGGCTATGGCGCGGGCATTACGCCGCTCGGGATGGCTGCGGCGTCGGCAGGAATCGTCGCCGCCTTCCTCAACGGGATCTTCGGCTTCTGCCTGGGCTGCGAGATGTATCTGCTTATCCGACGAATCTGGCCGGGCCGCCGCGCGCTGGTGCCGGCCGAAGCTGACAAGGAGGTTCCCATATGAGCCGTTCCGACGTCCTCGTGGACGCCGACTGGGTGCAGGCCCGCGGCAGCGACCCTGGTGTGGTGCTCGTCGAGGTAGACGAGGACACCAGCGCCTACGACAAGGGCCACATTCGTGGCGCCGTCAAGATCGACTGGAAGACCGACCTGCAGGACCCGGTGCGCCGTGACTTCGTGGACAAGGCGGGCTTCGAGTCCCTGCTCTCCAAGCGGGGCATCAGCAACGACGACACTGTCGTGCTCTACGGCGGCAACAACAACTGGTTCGCGGCGTACGCGTACTGGTACTTCAAGCTGTACGGGCACAACAACGTCCAGCTGCTCGACGGCGGCCGCAAGAAGTGGGAACTGGACGGCCGCGAGCTCGTGACCGATATTCCCGAGCGCGCCGCTACCAGCTACACGGCCACCGAGCAGGACCAGACGATCCGTGCCTTCCGCGACGAGGTGCTCGCGGCGATCGGCAAGCGCAACCTTGTCGATGTCCGCTCGCCGGATGAGTTCGCGGGCCGGCTGCTTGCCCCCGCGCATCTGCCGCAGGAGCAGGCGCAGCGGGGCGGCCACATCCCGACCGCGAAGAACGTTCCCTGGTCCAAGGCGGCGCAGGAGGACGGCACGTTCAAGTCAGACGACGCGCTGACGGCGCTCTACGGCGACGAGGCCGGCCTGGACTTCGGCCGCGACACGATCGCCTACTGCCGGATCGGCGAGCGCTCCGCGCACACCTGGTTCGTCCTGCACGAGCTACTCGGCCAGCCCAACGTGAAAAACTACGACGGGTCGTGGACCGAGTACGGGTCGCTGGTCGGCGTCCCGATTGAGCTAGGGGACGCCAGGTGAGCGATGACGGGTGCGGCGCGCCGGCCGGCGGGGCGGCCCTTCCGCAGGACGTGGGCAGCCAGGCCGTAGTGCAAGGCAGGGTGACGCAGAACGGTACCGCCGTGCCCGTCGGCTATGCCCGGCTGCTCAACTCCGGCGGCGAATTCGTCGCTGAGGTGCCGCTTGGCGAGGACGGCGGTTTCAGGTTCTTCGCCGCGCCGGGGACCTGGACGCTCCGCGTACTCGCCCCTGGCGGCGTCCGGGCCGAGCGCAGCGTCACTGCGGACACTGGCAAGGTAGCCGAACTGGAGGTCGCTGTCTGACCGCGGCTCCGGGACATTCCATGATCGTGACGGCTTTTCCGTCGTATATGCGGAGAAGTCGTCACGATCACGCTGGGGGACGGCCAGTTTTCTTTCTTGCCATCTGTTCGTTGCTTTTTTCCTTACCTGTCGTTCAACTCCCCGTTACCTGAGTCCCCTAGAACGGACTCAGTTGGACCAGACGCAGGCTGCGACAGCGCGGCCCGTACCTTGGCGCGAGTCGCCAGAGGCGAGGCGGAGTAATGTCAATCGAGGCTGATCCGGCCAGGTCAGGACCGGGTGCAGGCGGTCAGTCCAGCGCCGGTGGACATGGCCCGTCTGCCAACGGCAGCACGGCGATGAGCGCGGTGGATCTCACGCTCAGCTTCGGCCAGCGGGCGATCCTGTCCGACGTATCGGTTGACGTGCGCCGGGGCGCCGTGACCGCGCTGATCGGGCCCACCGGCTCGGGCAAGACGACGCTGCTGCGCACCTTCAACCGGATGAACGACAAGGTGACCGGATACCGGCACGCCGGTGACGTGCTCCTCGAGGGCAAGAGCATCTGGCATTCGGGTGTCGAGGTGATGTCGCTGCGGCGCAAGGTCGGCATGCTCTTCCAGCGGCCGAATCCGTTCCCGATGTCGATCATCGACAACGTCGTAGCCGGGGCGCGCGCGCACCGCCTGGCCAGCCGGGCCGGGCTGAAGACCCTCGCCAAGCAGCGGCTGCAGGAAGTCGGGCTCTGGGACGCCGTCCATGACCGGCTCAAGGACTCCCCGTTCCGCCTGTCCGGCGGCCAGCAGCAGCTGCTCTGCCTGGCCAGAGCCCTCGCGATCGGTCCCGACGTGTTGCTCCTCGACGAGCCCACCTCGTCGCTTGACCCGGTCGCGACCGAGTCCATCGAGGGGCTGATCCGCAGACTGCTGCCGGAACTGACGGTGGTGATCGTCACGCACAACCTGGCGCAGGCCCGCCGCATCGCCGACCGGACCATCTTCCTCAACCGCGGGCACATGGTCGAGCACGGCGACACCGTCCAGGTGTTCGAGCACCCAGTGCATGACGAGACAGCCAGTTACGTCAGCGGCCGATTCGGCTAACCATTGACCCACCCGGGCGGCGGGACAGCACTCCTGCCGCCCGGGGGCAAGAATCGCGCGAGAGCGCGGACCTCATCGCACGCAGCCGCGTGCGAGTCGTGTAGCGCACGTTTCAACGTGCAGAAACAAAGGAGTATTCCTCCGTGGCCAAACGAATCCGCACGGTGTGCGCGGCGGCCGCTGTGGTGCCGCTCGCCCTGCTTGCGGCATGCGGTAGCTCAGGTTCATCAGGCTCGTCATCGTCGCCATCGGCGACCTCTTCTGCGTCAACTTCCTCGCACGGCGTCGCGCTCACAGAGACCGGGAGCACCTTGATGTTCCCGCTGTTCGGCGCCTGGCAGACGGCCTACAACACCAGCGATCCGAACGTGACGATCACGACGGCTGGCACTGGCTCGGGGACCGGCATCGCGGACGCGTCCACCGGGACGGTGACGATCGGCGCTTCGGACGCCTACCTGTCCAGCGCCAACATGGCGCAGTACCCGGGGCTGCTCAACATCCCGCTGACTGTCGCCGCGCTCATGGTCAACTACAACGTCAGCGGCGTCAAGAAGTCGCTCGACCTGAATGGCACCGTCCTTGCCCAGATCTACGCCGGCAAGATCAGTAAGTGGAATGACCCAGCCATCGCCAAGCTCAACCCCGGCGTGACCCTGCCGGCCGAGACGATCGTTCCGCTGCACCGCGCCGACAGCTCGGGCAGCACCTTCCTGTTCACCTCCTACCTGGCCGCCCAGGACCCGAGCGGCTGGAGTGCCTCCGCCGTCGGTACCACCGTCAGCTGGCCGTCTGTTTCGGGCGCACTGGCCGAGACCGGCAGCGGCGGCATGGTGACCGGCTGCGGCGCCACCAAGGGCTGCATCGCCTACATCGGCATCAGCTATCTGGCCAAGACCACCGCGGCTGGCCTGGGCGAGGCATCGCTAGCCAACAAGGCGGGCAAGTTCACCCAGCCCTCCTCGAGCGCCATCGATGCCGCGCTGGCCAGCTTCTCGCCGACCACCCCATCCAGCGGGGCTCAGGCGCTGATCAACACCTCGGCTGCCACCGGCTACCCGGTCATCAACTACGAGTACGCGATCGTAAAGAAGACGCAGCCGGACGCGGCGACCGCCACTGCGCTGAAGGCGTTCCTGAACTGGACGCTCACGACAGGCGCGGGCTCCAAGTACCTGTCGGCTGTCGGCTTCGAGCCGCTTGCTTCGAATGTGCAGACGATCGCTACAAGCCTGGTCAACTCGATCACCGGCTGACTCTTCATGGCAACTTCTGCAACGAGCGGGCCGGCGCAGCGCTGCGCGCCTGGGCTCGCAACGGCGGCCTGATCCGCTGGCTCGGCCGCGGTGGCGCGGTGGTCCCGGTACTGATGCTGGGATTCGTGTTCATCACTTTGCTGGTGGAGGCGCTGCCGGCGGTCAAGTTCAACGGCTGGAGCTTCTTCAGCGCAAGCGCGTGGAGCTTCGGTTCCCAATACGGCGCGCCCATCACCACCGGCGGCATCTCTCATCAGCCAGGTGAGACGTTCGGTGCCTTCCCGCAGGTCATCGGGACGCTGGAGACTTCAGCGATCGCCCTGATCATCGCCGTGCCAGTGTCGGTCGGATCCGCCCTGGTGATTGTGGAACGGCTGCCTAGGAAGGTCGCTAGCGTTGTGGGCGGATTTCTCGAGCTGCTCGCAGGCATTCC
>ODAK010001653.1_pt1 | contig 23951 bp, 26 predicted proteins | sample 1539591 | NCBI WGS metagenome assembly ODAK01 (sample SAMEA3539303, study PRJEB22396) | soil metagenome | biome: tundra; feature: field; material: soil | place: USA | collected 2010-05 | depth 0.15 m | reverse complement strand
AGTGCGCGATCGGCCGGCTGGTCGGCGATGAGGCCCTTGAGCTGCTCACGGGCGGCGTCGGAGATCGTGACGATGGACGGAGAGGTGATTGCCATGGTGCTCACAATCATACGTCACACCCCCGGTGGCGAAACCTCGCCACCGGGCTGAGACCCTTCCGCGACGGGGATCCGACGCGCCGTCCGCTCACCGAGCAGGCCGCGGGCGTGGGGCTCGCCGGCATGCATGCGGTTGGCCACGGCACCCAGGAGGATGAATTCGGCGAGGAAGTACAGCCAGCTGGCGAGCAGGAACACCAGCGCGAACACGGCGCCGTAGGTTGAGGATCCTTTCGAAAAGTGGGTGTAGACCGGCCACAGCAAGGTGAGCAACTCCATGGCGATGCCGGCCATGAGGACTCCCGGCCACAGCTCGCGAACCCTGTACGTGCGGTTGGGAACGAGGCGGTAGATGGCGAGCATGAGCAGGCACCAGACGGCCAACCCCGCCAGGGGCTCGAAGCCCCAGATGATGCCGGGCCATGCGATCAGCGAGATCCCAACGGAGACCACGATCGCAACGATGAAGAGGACGGTCATCACCAGCGCCATCGCCCGCTGCCGGAGGAAGTTGCGCTGACGGACGCCGGCCACCACTCCGAGCGAGAACTCCATGCCCGTGAAGAGGCTGCTCCCGCTCCAGAGCAGGCCGGCGACGCTCACGATGCCGAGGAGCCCCGAATGCTCCTGCACGCCATCGAACAGTGTCCGCAGCTCAGCATGCGCGTCGCCGGGGAAGAACCCAAGGATTGCGGACAGCGCCTTCGCTTTCTCGGGCCCGGATTGGGTCGCGTACCCGAGGATGGAGAGCAACCCGAGTATCAGCGGGAACATGCTGACGAACGCGTTGAAGGCCATACCGGACGCGTAGTTGCCCGCGCTGCTCGAACCGAACGCTGCGATGAGCCGTCCGGGGTATGTGTGCCCGACCCACGCGACGATCGATGTGATGCGGCGTTTCACGACGCCAGATTGACATGCCGTACGCGGCCACGCGATCGACCGCCCGGTTCAGTCCGCCGCGTTGCTCGCGGCCTCGGCGGCATAGCGTGGGAGATGCACGTCGTCCGACCCCACAAAGCGCATCGCACCCGCCACGAGATGGTGACCGGCGACCTCGTCGATGAGACGCAGCATCTCCTGGCAGATCTGCCGGTAGCTCGGGTGTCCCTGAGGGGAGGTGCGCAACTCGATGAGGTGCATCGCCTCGCGCGCGTTGAGCTTGATCACGTAGCGCATCCGGTGACCGAGCGTGACCAGGTACGCGGCCTGCTGCGGGAAGGTGTCGACGATCTCGCGGTAGGCGGTCTCAGCCTCCCGCACCGCCACGTGCCATCGCTCTCCGAGGCCGGCGTCGACGACCGCGTCGGGGACCTCGTAGCCGAGCGACGGTGTCAGGTCCTGCCACTGGACGGTGAGCATGCGGTGGCGTTGCAGGTCGCGGAACGCCCCGTAATCGGACACGACCTCGAACGTGTAGTCGCAGTGCTCGAACCCCCGCCCCGGGCGATGGCGGCGGTTGCCCCGAGAACCGACGACCGTGGCGAACAGGGCAGCCCGCCGCGAGTCCGAGAGGGGACGTACTGCGGCCAGCAGCCGCTCCTGCGATGCGTGGGAGTACGGGAAGAGCGCCGAGGCGAGGATCCGATCCTCGCCGTCGCCATCCCACTCGACCAGGGTCACCCCGGGAGGCCCCCACTCGCTCTCCGGAGCCAGGAGTTCGGCGTCACGGGCGACCGCGGCGGCCGTCTCGCGCAGGTAGTCGACCCAGACAGCACCGCGATCCGGGCGATCGAGCCGGGTCAGGAACTCCGGGATCAACCGCTGCAATTCGAGGTTGACCATCTCCGCATACGCGCGTGCCTCCGGAAGCGGATGAGCGCGGAGACGGAGCACCAGGTTCTCGTAGGCCTGGGGCGACGCGTACATCCCGACGTTGCTGACCGTCCCCGCGGGGAGCAGGCCGCGCATGAGATCCAGAGCAAGCGCGCGGATCGCGCGCTTGCGCGCCTTCTCGTCCGCTTCCGGAGGAAGCGTCTCGTCGAGGTGTCGCGCCAGCGGCTCGCGCAGCGCCGCGTAGGTGTCGAAGAGCAGATCCATCGCCTTGACGTAGGTCGCGCCAAGCGACGACGCGAGCAGCTCCCGGTCACGCAGGTAGCGGTAGTGACCATCGCGACGGTCGGTGTACGGGATGTAGCGGGTGGACTGTTCCAGGTACGCGGCGAGCCGCCCCCATTCGATCGCCTTGGCCAGCGGTTGTGAGACCTGCTCGCACGCGAGGTGCACGCCCGCAAGCTGGGCGACGGAGTCGTCCCCGTACTCGGCGAGCACGCGACCGAAGAGGTCGGACGCGCGCTCCCGGCCTGCGTCGACGGAGACCGACACGTCCCGAGCTCCGCCCGCGAGGAACTCGTCCACCAGCAGGCGTCGCAGGCTTTTCGAGCTGCGGCTGTAGCGCGCGAACAGGGCGGCAGCGGTCACCTGGGGGAGATTGGTGAGTGCGAAGACGGGACGGTCGAGGTTGGTGACGTGGGGCGCGAGCAGCTGCTGCTCCTCCGGCGTGAAGGCTTCGACGTAGTAGTTCACGACCATCGACGCAACTCTACGGATCGGCACCCCCGAGCCATCGCCGGTGGAGCGGTTTGCGATCTCGTCTACAATCCGGGCCCAATGGCCGGCGCCGCCGTACCGACCCCCCGATTCCTTGCCGACGTCTACGAGGCGGCGAGCGAGTGCAACAAGTGCTCCCTCTGTCAGGCCACCTGCCCGGCATACGTCGTCAACCCCGTGGAGTGGGAGACGGCTCGCGGACGGATCGCGCTGATCCGGGACGCGATGGAAGGCCGCCTGGAGTTGCGCGACCTCGCCGACGGGCCACTCTCGAGCTGCCTCACCTGCGACAACTGCGTCGCCGCCTGCGCTCCTCGTGTGCCGACCGGGCACATCGTCAGCCGGGCGCGGCAGGAGCTGCATGCGCAGGAGGGGTACCCCTGGGCTCAGTCGTTTGCGCTCCGCAGCGTGCTCCCACGCCCCGGCGCGCTCCGTGCGCTACACGGCTTCGCCCGTTTCACCCGGCGGACGGGGCTGTACGGGCTGGCAGTTCGAACCGGGCTGCTGTCATGGCTCGGCACGCTCGGCGCGCTTGCCGAGCAGGGCGGCCCGCCGCCCGATCGGACCGTGTACCAGATGGTCGGCGACCTGCCGGCACCCGCGCAGCCGGCGCGCGGCAGCGTCGCGATGCTCGTCTGCTGCCTCTCGAATCTCACCGCGCCGGAGGCCACCGACGCGACGATTCGAGTGCTGCTCGCCTCAGGCTACGACGTTCACGTTCCGCAGCTCGGCTGCAGCGGCCTCCCAGCGCGAACGCTCGGCGACCGCGACGCGATGATCGACATGGCGGTCAAGAACAGCGCCGCCATGAGCGCACTCGACGTCGATGCATACATCGGCGACACGGCATCCTGCACTGAGCACTATCGCGAGTACGCGAGCATCGCCGGTGACGATCGACAGGTCGGCGCCCGTGCGCGCGAGATCGCGCACGACACGGCGCTGGCGAGTGATTTCCTCGATCGCAACGGGGTGCGCGGCGACCTCGGGCCGCTGCGCTGGCGCGTGACCGTCGACGAGCCGTGCGCGCTGCCGATCGACGGACCCGAGCGCGGCGCGATGCGCCGTCTCCTGGAGCAGATCCCGCATCTCGATGTCGTGCCACTCAATGAGCGGGCCATGTGCTGCGGCGGCGCGGGCACGTACTTCGCGCGTCAACCCGAGCGCAGCGAAGCGATCCTCCGCCGCAAGTTCGAGAACATCCGCGCCAGCGGCGCCGAGATCGTGGTGACCGAGAACATCTCGTGCCTCCTCCAACTGCGCGCCGGAGCAACCCGATACGCACCAGACGTCAAGGTCATGCACGTCATGGAGGTGATGCTCGCCTCGCTGCAGGCGGCCGAGCGCCGCCGCGCCGTGCTCGCCGGCTAACCGAGGGCCGAGAGCACCTCGTCGATCCCCATGGCGATGCAGGTGAACGACGGCACGTCGCGCACCGTATGCGTGGACGCCTCGCTGCCGCGCATCTCATGCACCAGGTCGAGGAAGTCGGCCACCGAATCGCTTTCGAACGCGACGACGAACTCCTGGTCGTCGAGCCCGAACGAGTAGGTGGTGTTGATCTTCACGCCCGGGTACTTGTGACCCATGGCGATGTGCTCGCTCATCTGGCGCTGCCGCTCCTCGGCGTCGAGCCGGTACCACGCGCGCGTCTTCACGAAGGGGTACACGAAGAGGTAGCGGCGCCCGGTCGGAGCGATGACCAGGCGGTTGCTCCTCCCCTCCTGGTTCTCGTGACGGTGCTTCTCGACGTACATGCTCTGCTTGGTCATCGAGAAGTAGCTGTACGGTGATTCGAGATACGCGGCGAGGCGCGTGCGGTTGAGCCGAGCAGCGAGCTCGTGGAGGTCGTCGAGCCGCTCGCTGACGAGCCAGAGCAGAAAGTCGGCGTCGCCACGGGTGCCGACCGTGCTGTACGACCGGATGAGCACACCCTCCCGATCGCCGATCTCGCGCACCAGCGCTGCCACCTCCTCACGATCAGCCGCACGCTCGGTTGCGGGACGGAGCCGCCACTCCGGTCGCACGCGGTAGAACGCGAAACGGATGTGCTGACGTGCGGTCGGCACCGGGGCAGTGGCGTCCCGGACGGTCAGCGGCGCGGTCACCTCGGACATGGCGCGGTCATCGTACCCGAGGCGTTGCGACGGCCGGACGGGGCAATGTCATTCCCCGCTGCGCAGCGTCTCGGCCAGCGCGCGCTTGCGCAGCAGCCGCTGCTCCCGGCGAACTCGCGCCTCCGCCTGGCGCTGGTGCTCCTCTTCGGTCTCGGCGATCACCTTGGCGACCTCCGCCGGCCTGCCGTCGCGGTCGAGGCCGACATAGACGAGGTGCGCGCTCGCCACGTGCAACTTCTCGCCGGATGGGATGCGCTCGACGTCGACGCGGACGCTGATCTCCATCGAGCTGTGGTGGGCGTCGTTCACGCGAGCCCGCACCGTGAGCAGGTCGCCGATGTACACCGGAGCGAGGAAGCTCATCTCGTCCATGGTTGCCGTCACGACGCGCCGTCGCGCGTGCTTCACCGCGGCGATGCCGGCAGCGGTGTCGACGAGGCGCATGATCGTGCCGCCGTGCACGTAGCCGGAGTTGTTCGCGTGCTCGATCTCCATCGCCACCGACAGCAGGGTCTCCGACTCCGACGTGGGACGCGGGGTGAGATCCACGTTGGTGTACAGGTTGTTGCGGTCCTCGCGTGAGCGGATGAAGTCCATCAGCCGAGGACGTCCAGGCTCGCGCGTACCAGGGTCTCGACCCCGACCGGCAGGGCCGCCTCGTCGATATCGAAGAAGGCGCTGTGGTGGGGTGGCACCGGTCCGCGCTCGGGGTGGCCGGCGCCGACCAGGAAGTAGCAGCCGGGCGCGCGCTCGAGGAAGCAGGAGACGTCGTCGCCGACGGTGATCGGCACCGCGATGTCCACGTTGTCCTCGCCGACCGTCGCCTCGGCGGCGCGACGGACGAGGTCGGCCGTCGCGACGTCGGAGACGACCGGCGGGCAGCCGCTGCCGCGTAAGAAATGCGCCTCGGCGCCGTAGCCACCTGCCACAGCGGTCGCGACCTCTGCCACCCGCTGGAGGAGGCGCTCGCGCTCCGCAGCGTCGATGGCGCGCGTCGTGCCAAGCAACTCCGCTGAGTCGGCGATCACGTTGAAAGCGGTCCCGGCCGTGACCCGCCCGATGGTGATCACCGCGGGCGAAAAGGGCGAGGTCTCGCGGCTGATGATCGTCTGGATCGCGAGGATCACGTGCGCGGTCACCACCACCGGATCGATCGACGTGTGCGGCATGCCCCCGTGGCCGCCCCGGCCCTGAATGGTGACCGAGAAGCTGTCGGCGCTGCCGAAGATGACGCCAGACTTGACTGCAACTCGTCCGGTCTGGAGGGGGGCCCAAAGGTGGATGCCGAGCACGCGGTCCACGTCCTTGGCGGCGCCGTCGTCGATCATCGGCATCGCGCCCGAGGCGGTCTCCTCGGCGGGCTGGAAGCAGAGACGGAGGCGTCCCGACCAGCTGTCGCGCAAGGCGACGAGCGCGCTGGCGGCCCCGAGCGCCATGGCCACATGACCGTCGTGGCCACAGGCGTGCATGACGCCGTCGACCGCCGACGTGACCACGCGCCCGTCGCCGCGCTCGACGATGGGGAGCGCGTCCATGTCGGCGCGAAGCATCAGCATCGGTCCCGGCTTTCCGCTGTCGAGATCGGCGATCACACCCGTCCCCCCGACACCGGTGCGAACAGCGAAGCCGAGGTCGGCGCTGCGCTGCGCGGCGAGCGCTGCCGTGTCGCGCTCCTGGAGCGACAGCTCCGGGTGCCGGTGGAGTGCGCGCCTGGTCTCGGTGACCTCCTCCCGAGTCCGATCGACCTCGCTTCGGATACGAGCGTCGAGATCGGCGACCAGGTCGCTCACGGTGCGCCCGCCGATCCCACGCCCGACCGGCGGAGTGCGACCACCTGGATGGAACCGTTGTTGACGACCCGGGTCGCGCCCGATGCGCGCGCGCGGCGTCGCAGGTCGAGGTCGCTGTGACGCGAGAAGCCGACGATCTCGAGGTCGGGGTGTTCGCGGCGCAGGCGCCCGATGAGCGCGAGCCGGGTCTCGACGGCGCTGTTGAGGTCCACGAAGACGAGCGCCACGTCCGGAACGGTGTCCCCGGAGACCATCACGGCACTGCCACCGGCTCGCTGCATCGTGGTGCGGAGCTGACTGGCGAACATGAGGTCGTCACTGATCAGCGCGACGGTGCCCGGTGACCCCATGCAGCCCATCATAGGTGCGCGACCCGCCCGCCCTCGGGCAGACTGCGCGACGCGGTCGGACCGCCATCAGGCAAACGGCCGGTGCTTCAGACGTCCGCCGGATCAGAGGAGTGTCAACGATGGAGATCGGGAGCGTGGGGATCGTCGGCGCCGGCCTGATGGGCTCGGGAATCGCCGAAGTGTGCGCGCGCAACGGCATCCGGACCCTGGTCACCGAGGCGGGAGCCGAGCAGCTCGCCGCCGGTCAGCGGCGGGTCGAGACGTCACTCGAACGGGGTCGCAAGACCGGGAAGCTCAGCGATGCGGATGTCGAGCGCATCAACGGCCTGCTGACCTTCACGCCCCGCCTCGAGGATTTTGCGGAGTGCGATTTCTGCGTCGAGGCGATCGTCGAGCAGCTCCCCGCGAAGGTGAGCCTCTTCGAGCGGCTCGATCGCATCGTCTCCGAGGACACGATCCTCGCCACCAACACGTCGGCGCTCCCGATCATCGAGATCGCGCGAGCGACGCGGCGACCGGACCGGGTCATCGGGACACACTTCTTCAACCCTGCGCCGGTGATGAAGCTGATCGAGGTGGTCCGCAGCATCGCCACCAGCGACGAGACGCTCGAGGACACGCGAGCCCTGGGCGAGCGCCTCGGCAAGCGGATCATCGTGGCCCAGGACCGCGGCGGGTTCATCGTCAACCTGCTGCTCATCCCGTTTCTCACCCATGCGATTCGCCTCTACGAATCGGGGTTCGCCACCCGTGACGACATCGACGAGGGAATGCGCCTCGGCTGCGGCCATCCCATGGGACCGCTCCAGCTCCTCGACTACATCGGCCTCGACACCGCGATGTTCGTGTGCGAGTCGCTCTACGAGGAGTACGCGAACAGCGATTTCGCACCGCCGCCGCTGCTGCGCCGGATGGTCTCGGCCGGATATCTGGGCAAGAAGAGCGGGCGCGGCTTCTACGAATACTGAAGCGGGCTGACGGTCAGTTGGGGCGGTCGGCCGGAACCGGTGCGGGCGGCTTGCGCTCCTCGACGTTGAGGTTGACGGCCCCGATTCGGTTCCCACCGGTCCAGAACTCGGTCATGTAGACACCGGGCTCTCCGAACATGGGCTGCAGGACGGTCACCGTGGAGATGCTCACCTCCTGTCCGGGGACGAGCCTCGCCCCGGCCGCCTGGAACTGCAGGGTGACCGGCGCGAGGACCAGCTTCCCCTGCGAGTCGGTGAGGCGAAGCTCGACCTGGTGGGCCTGGCCGACATCGGCGGCGCTGAAGCGGAACCCCGCAACGACGGCAAACGCGGCTCGCCCCGGGAGCGACGCCATGGAGAGCGCACTGAAGCCGCCACCGAGCACGTAGAGCTTGCCGTCGGGGGGAACGACGGCGCTGTCCGCAAAGAAGGCGAAGCTCAAGTCCATCCTGCGGCTACTTTCGCACGCCGGCCCAGGGCGGAGCCACGGCCGCGTGGGCGACCATTGGGCGTGATGAGCGATCCGGTGCACCGCAACCTGCACGTCTTCGTCTGCACGACGGTCGGACGCCACCACTGCGGAGGGCAGGGATCCGAGCACCTTCTCCAGCGATTGCGTGACGAGGTCGAGCGGCTCGAGCTGACCTGGGTTCGCACGACCAGGATGGGCTGCAACCAGCAGCACCACCAGGGGCCGATCCTGATCGTCTACCCCGAAGGTGTCTGGTACGGCCGCCTGCAGGTCGCGGACATCGACGAGATCGTCGCCGAGCATCTCATCGCCGGCCGTCCCGTCGAACGCCTGCGCATCGTGCCCGACGGCCCCTGGTCGGCCACCTCGCTGACCTGAAACGGTGCGGCGGTGTAGGGTGAGTCGGAACGATTGATCGCGACACAGGAGGTGACGGCATGGGCTATATCCGTGGACTGATGCATGGAGCGGCAGTGGGCACGGTGGTCGGGCTCTGCGTCGCACCGCAGACCGGCGACAAGACACGCGCGCAACTCCGCGTCATGGCCGCCGCCGCGCGCGAGGGCGCGATGACCACTGGGCGAGCGCTGAGCAAGGCCAAGCCCGTGGCCAGTGGTGCGGTGCACCTGGTGGCGACGGCGAGGCATCGCGGCGAGCACGCTGCCAACGGCACCGCGTCGGCGAGCGGCGCCGCTCGCTAAGGCTGTCCCACCTCGGCCGCTCAGCCGGGTGCGGTGGCGGTCGCTGCGCCGCCCAAGCCACAGAGCACGCCGAGCGCGCCGGTGATGAGATCGAAGATGTTCATCACCTCCGTGAAGTGCACACCGGCGATGCTCCGCGTCGCGGCGGCAGTGTCCGGATTGGCGAATCCGATGAGCGCGAGGAGGAGGAGCACCACGCCGGCGGTGAGGACGATCTCCTCGGCGATCCGCTCCTCGGCTCGAAAGCCGGCGAAGGCGAGCACCACCCCGATGACGAGATCGACGGCATCGCGCACGTAGGTGAGGTGCAGGTCCATCGGCCCGACGTTGCCCTGAGGCTGGTGGTGGACGAGGCTTCCGGCGTCACCGGTCAGGAGGCCGCCGAGGCCCACCGCCAGGAAGACGACCGCTCCAAACTGCGCGTAGAGACGTGCCACGGTGGGTCAGACGTTAGCGGATGGCACGAGGAGCCAGCGAGCAGCGACCACGGTGACATTGTCGGTCCCGCCGCCCGCGAGCGCCGCATCGCAGGCTCGGGTGAGCGCGACACCAAGCGGGTCGGGGGTGGCCACGATCGCACCCAGGGCCTGGTCCGACAGCGGTTCCCAGAGCCCATCCGAGCAGAGCAGCAGGACGTCGCCCGGAAGCGCGTCGACCTCGAAGACGTCGGCTTGGACCGGGTCTCCCATCACGGCCCGCTCGATCAGGTTCCGCTTCGGATGGTGGCGTGCCTCCTCGAAGTCGAGCGCGCCGAGCCGCACCTGCCCCGCCGCCCACGAGTGGTCTTCGGTGATCTGGGTGACGGTCGATCCGCTGATCAAATATCCGCGGCTGTCGCCGACGTTGGCGACCGAGGCGTGCGCACCGCTGATAATGGCCAGCACCAGGGTTGTGCCGGGGTTGCCGCCGATGGATACCCGAGCCACGGCCACCGCCGCGTTGGCGGCAGCGACCGCCTGCCGGAGCATGGCCGGTGCATCGGTCGACGCATCGGCGTCCGCGAGCACCTCCATTGCCGCCCGAACCGCCGCTGCCGCCGACTCGAGGCCGCCGCGGTGCCCACCCATGCCGTCGGCGAGGGCAAGCACCGCCGTCGTCCCGTCCCCGCCCGGGATCGCGTCCCAGACATCCTGGTTCTGCGTGCGCACGGGGCCACGATCGGTGATCCCGGCGATCTCGAGGGGCGCACCGTCGCCCGCGATCGACCGCGCGGCGCGGTCGTCGATCACGCGCCGGCCCCGGCCTCGGCGGCGGCTGGATGGCCCAGGACTCGCTCGACGACCTCATCCGCGACGGCGACCGGATCCAGGCACTGGATGGTCTGCATCCCGAGCGCCTGCGCGGCCTCGACGTTGCAGAGCAGGTCGTCGATGAACAGGCAGCGCTCGGGCGCCACGCCGAGCCGCTCACAGGTCAGGCGGTAGATCGCAGGGTCCGGCTTTCGCATCCCGACCTTCGATGAGTCGACCACCACGTCGAAGAGCTCGTCGACGGGGAAGAGCTTGGTGAAGATGGCCTCCCCCTCGCGGGAGATGTTGGTGAGGAGCGCGGTCCGGTAGCCGGCGTCGCGGATCTGCCGCACGGCATCGACCATGGCGCCGCACGCCACCATGCCCTGGCCGAAGACGACCTTCTGTGCCTCCCGCGCGTCCACCGGCTCGTTGCCGGCCTCGATATAGCGGGCGATCATCCTGTCGAAGAACTCTTCTTCCGAGACCTTCCCCATCTCGAGCAGATGCAGGTCGTGGACACCCGTGGTGAGGTGGTAGTGGTCGCGGAACTCACCCAGGAAGAACGCGATGACACTGAAGAACTCGGGAGGGACGTCGGTCCGGTGGTGGAAGAGGGGCTCGGTCATCACCCCGCCGAGATCGAAGATCACGCCGTCGAACTCGCGCGTGGCGGTGGGCTTCTGCGGGGTTGCCTGCTGTTGAGTCATCCGGTCCATTGTGCCTAAACCCTGCCAACATCCCCGGTCATGCTCGTGCTCAGCAGGCAGGACGTTGAGCGGCTTCTTGCCGTGCCGGCGATGCTTGACGCGCTCGACGCGGGCTTTCGCGCGTACTCGACGGGCCAGACCTCGGTGCCTGCCCGGACAGCCGCGCGGGCGCCGGCAGGGCTGCTCGGGGCCATGCCCGGCTGGGTTGCGGAGCGAGGCTTCGCGCTCAAGGCGGTGAGCGTCTTCCCGGGCAACGATGCGCTGGGCATTCCGAGCCACCAGGGGGTTATCACGCTCTTCGACGAGCGCAACGGCTCGTTGCTGAGCGTCATGGATGCGGAGCACATCACCGCGATGCGGACCGGCGGCGGCGCCGCGGTGTCCACCCGGGTGCTCGCCCGCCCGGATGCCCGGACGCTGACCATTCTTGGCGCCGGTGTGCAGGGCCACTCGCACATGGCGACGGTTCCGCTGGTTCGCGAGTTCACGTCCATCCGCATCTGTTCGCGTGACGCCGCCCGCGCGGCAGCGCTCGCCGCCGCGGATCCGCGCTGCGTCGTGGTCCCCGAATTCGAGGCGGCGATCCGCGGCGCCGACGTCGTCTGCTGCTGCACGGACGCGAGAGAGCCGATCACGCGATTCGAGTGGTTCGACCCCGGCACCCATGTGACGTCGGTGGGCGGGACATTCGGCCCCGAGTTGGACGCCGAGACGATGCGGAGCGGCTCGGTCTTCGTGGAGTGGAAGGGCGCCGCCACCAACGCGCCCCCGGCCGGCGCCCACGAGTTGCAGGGACGCGACCCGGCCACGATCACCGAGGTCGGCGAGGTGATCGCCGGGCTGAAGCCCGGGCGGCAGCGCGAGGACGAGGTGACGGTGTACAAGTCGACCGGCAGCGGTTTCGAGGATGCTGTGGTCGCGCGCATCGTCTACGACGCCGCGGTTGCGGCCGGGGTGGGCACCGAGGTCGTACTGTGACGCAGGCGATCGTCGGTGTCGACGCGGCGCGCGTGCACTCGGTCGCCCGCCTGATCGCGCCGAATATTCGCCACACGCCGTTGATCCCCACGCCGGGCGGCGGGTTCCTCAAGCTCGAGTCGCTGCAGCCCACGGGAAGTTTCAAGGTGCGCGGTTTCTTCGCGGCGGCGCACGCCATCGACCCCGAGCGGCGAGCGCGCGGGTTGCTCACCGTGAGCGCGGGGAATGCGGCGCTGGCGTGCGCCTATGTCGCGCACGAACTCCATGTCCCGTGCCGGATCGTCATGTACGAGAACGCGCCGGCGATCAAGATCCGCGGCGTTCGCGGTTACGGGGCGGAGGCAATCCTCCTGCCCCGGGAAGGCGTCGTCGAATGGCTGGCGACGCGCGCGTGGGAGCACGATCCCGAGGTCTTCATCCATCCGTTCGCGGACGAGGCGGTCATCACCGGACACACCTCGATCGTTCCGGAGATCCTCGAGGCGCTCCCGGATGTCGAGCGGGTGCTCGTCCCGGTTGGCGGCGGCGGGCTGATCTGCGGGGTCGCCCTGGGGTTTGCAGCCATCAAGCCCGACGTCCAGGTGGTGGGCGTGCAGTCGGACGGCTATCCGTCCTGGCCACGCGCATTCGCTGTGAACGGCCCGTCGGGGCTCACACCCAACACGATCGCCGACGGCACATCCGCGCCTTTCGACCCGGTGATGTTCGAGAGGCTCGGCTCGCTCGTGCACGAGTGGGTTGTGATCCCCGAGGCGACGGTGCGGCAGACGGTTGCGCGCCTGGCGACCGACGTGAAGGTCGTGGCCGAAGGAGCCGGCTCGCTTGCCTACGCAGCGATGGTCGATGAACGGTCCTCGTCACGAACCGTGGCGATCCTCAGCGGCGGGAACCTCGACGGGTCGCGTCTCGCGGAGTTGCTCACCGAGTAGCCCGGCGATCTGTGGGAGTGAGCTTCAGGAGCCGCCCGAGACCGCGGACGGCGCTCCGCCGAAGCCGCTCTGCGGCGGCTGAGCCGGAATCACCAGGCTCGGTTGGTTCTCGACGGGTTGCTCGGGATCCACTTCGGCGTTGGGATCCGGCTGCACTGCCGGCGTAGGTGTCGGGGCGGCGTGGCCCGGGGCGGTCGTGGCCGCAATCAGTGAGAAGACCACCGTGAGACCGGACGCCCCGATTGCGGCGTAGAGCGTGAGCCGGCGCCGGAGCAGCAGGCTCAGGTCGCGCCGGAGGCGCGCTGAATCGAGTTCGCCGGGTCCGGCCATTGCCCCAGCCTAGCCATCGAATCTTGCGGCTGGGTGACCGCGAGGGATGGTCCGCGCGACCGGCCGCCATGGTGAACTGCCATGCTTGCCGCCCCACGGGGAGGGGTTGATCGCCGCGCCGCCATTGGGTGTTCGCGGTCCGCTCTCAGCAGCGAGAGTTTGGGGTGAGGTGGTGAGGGGGCTCGCGACGACTGCGCTGATCGGTGCCTGGCTGCTTGCCGTGGCCGCGTGCGGGGCCGCGCCCGCGCACAGCCCCGCGCCCCGGCCGGACGCCACGTCGGTGCCCGCGTCGATCGATCCGTGCGCGGCGGTCACCGTGGCGACGCCGCTGACAGAGGTCGCGCCCGCGTGCGCGCAGCTCTGGTCGGACTACGGCGTCTCCGAGGTGCCACCTGCGAATGAGCTCTCCAGCGAGCACGTCCCCGCCGCGCCGCTCGTGGACAACATGACTCGCGGGGCCGTGTCCGACGCCACAGCGCAGCGGTGGGCCAACGCCAGCAACCGAGACAGCGGGTGGTGGCAATGGGCTGAGCGCGACGACCAGCTCTTCGTGCTTCGACATCTGGTCGGCCCGGCGTTGATCCCGGCGGCGGAGGTCGAGGCCCTCCAGGGTGGAGGAATCGTCGAGCAACCGGCATGCAATCTGTATCCGCTCAGCTGGAGGCTCTTCCCGGTTGACGCGGGTGGCCGGGCGTATTTCGCGCGCAAGAACCTGCCGACCGACGACGCATACGTCTTCGTGATCGTGTACTCAGGGCCCTGCAGCGAGACCCTCCGCAGCTCGAATGGCGAGCGCACGACCCTCGTCGACTTCACCGAGGACACCACGGTCTTCAGTGCCGGCGTGCTCCGCGCGGATCCGGTGCTCGGTGACATCTGGTTCGCGGACGCCGGGGGGAATTGCCAGGATCCCAGCGGCCCCCCGGCGGCGTGGTGCGGACGGTGACGCCCCGTCGTGGTGTCGGCGCGTGGGTGGCTGTCGCGTTGACGGCGGCGCTGATCCCCGGCACGACAGTGCTCGCCTCTGGAGGTGGGGGCGGCAACGGCGGGAGCCAGCCGGGGCCGTCGAGCCAGGGCACCGGTGCGTTGACCCACGGCAAGCTGGTGGCCGGTGCCGGCGGAACGTATCTGCCGATCGTGCCCGCGGACATCACGCCATCGGGCCCGGACCCGCGCAACCCACTCGAGATCCCTCCGCCTGGACCGAATCCGCAGGGGATGACCTGCCCGTATGCTCACGTGTTCCACGTCGGTCCCGGATCGCCGTCCCCGGGTGGCGGAATCGTCGCCGCGATCTCGATCCATCCCGCGTTCGCGAGAAACGCAGCGGGCGGGTACGACGGCAGCGAGGCTCGGTTCGGGTATGCCGTCCCCGGTGCGATCCCTCCCGGCGGCGATGCCGCGGCGACAGCGCCCGGCAGTGTCGCGACCGCGGCGAATGTCGGCGGCCACGTGATCGCGGTCACGGCGTTCCTGCGCACGCGGGGCTCGTGGCAGGATGCTCAGCCCGTTGCGCCGTTTGGCGGAAGCTGCCAGGGGGCGACCTTCTCGTTCAGCCCTCCGTACCTCGCCGGAGACGCGCCTCCCCCCGCGCCGGCGGTCAGCGTCCTCGACACACCGCCGTTCCCGACCGGCGCGGACCTCGAAACGAGCCTGACGCGATCGTGGACCGTCGGCGGGATCGACGTCGTCCCAGGTGGCTCGGGGACCGCACGCACCTTCGTGCACATCCCCACATGCGCGTGGACGGCATCGACCGTTCCGACGCGACCCGATCCGTACCATGCGCTGACCACGACGGTGGTGAACGGCTACACGCTCTTTCTCCTCTACGGCGTCACCGTGATTCCCGGGGCGGTCGTATGGGATTGGGGCGACGGGACCACGAGCGTCGCGCCGGGACCGGTCGAACAGGGACCGACCACCCTGCCGCAGTACAACCCGTCGACGCAGCGCTGGACGGATCCCTGCGCCGTGACTCACGACTACGCGGATGTCATGGCAGGGGCGACGATCACCGCGACGGAGACGTTCACCATTGCGATCACGGTGAGCTGGAGCGACGGCGTCGCCGTCCACACCGAGCCGGTGCCATGCGACTCGAACGGCGTCGATTGTCAGCTGATCCTCGGCGCCGCCGATGGATGGAGAAGCGGCCCCCATCCTGTCGACCAGATCGAGCCGGTTCCGTATCAGGCGCCGTCGATGGCTCCGTGACCGGAGCTGCGATCAGCGTCTGAGCAGCGACGAGCCGGTCATGTCGGCGGGCACCGCAAGGCCCATCGCATCGAGCACGGTCGGAGCGATGTCACGCAAGCCGCCGCCCTCGCGGAGCGGGACGCTCCCGGCACCCAGGATGTACACGGGCACCGGGCTCGTGGTGTGTGCGGTGAGCACGGTTCCGTCGCGGCGGTCGATCTTGTACTCGGCGTTCCCGTGGTCCGCGGTGATGAGCAGCCCCCCGTGTGCCGCTTCGACCGCGCGGGCGATGCGACCAAGGCAGCCGTCGATGCATTCCACGGCGAGCACGGTGGCATCGAAATGACCGGTGTGTCCGACCATGTCGGCGTTCGCGTAGTTGGCGATGACCAGGGCGTCGTCGCCCCGCTCCAGGCGAGCGACCACCGCATCGGTGATGCCGGCCGCGCTCATCTCCGGCACCGTGTCATATGTGGGGACGCGTTGCGATGGGACGAGCAGTCGCTCCTCCCCTTCGAACGCGGTCTCGCGGCCTCCATTGATGAAGTACGTGACGTGGGCGTACTTCTCGGTCTCTGCAACGTGGAACTGGCGCAGGCCGGCGGCGCTGACCTCCTCCGCGAGCGTGTGAGCGACGTCCTCGCGCGGGAACGCCACGCGTGCATCGAGGTCATGTTCGTACTCGGTGAACGTGACCAGGTCCACATCGCGCAGCACCGTCGACCGGGTGAAGCCGTCGAAGTCCCGGTCGACGAGCGCATGACACAGCTCGCGCGCGCGGTCGGGGCGGAAGTTGAAGAAGATGATCGAGTCGCCGTCCTCGATCCGGACGCGGTTGCCGGCGTGGAGGATCGAAGCCGGCGGAATGAACTCGTCGGTGACGCCAGCCGAGTACTGGGCTTCGATGTAGGCGACTGCGTCGGTGGCGACAGCGTCACCCGTCGCGCCGGCGATGACGTCGTATGAACGTTGGATGCGGTCCCAGCGCCGGTCCCGATCCATGCCGTAATAGCGCCCCGCGACCGAGACGATCGCGCCCACGCCGACGCGATGCAGCTCGTCGAGAAACGTTCGAACAAAACCCGCGGCGCTCGTCGGCGGCTCGTCGCGACCGTCAAGAAACGCGTGGAACCAGACCGATTTCAGGCCTCGGCGCCGGGCCAGCTCGGCGACCGCAATCGCATGATCCTGGTGGCTGTGCACCCCACCGGGCGAGACCAGCCCGAGACAGTGCAGCGCGGCACCACGATCGCGCGCTCGATCCACCGCGTCGCGCAACACCTGGTTCTCGTAGAAGCTGCCGTCCTCGATGGCACGGTTGATCCGGGAGAGCGGCTGGTAGATGAGCCGCCCGGCGCCGATGGTGAGGTGCCCGACCTCGGAGTTTCCCTGCTGACCCGGCGGTAGCCCAACGGCCTCACCACTGGCGCCGACTGTGGTTTGGGGCCACTGCCGCTCGAGCGCATCGAGCTCTGGCGTGCGCGCGGCGGCGATCGCATTCCCGTAGGGGTCCTCGTTGTATCCCCATCCGTCGAGGATGACGAGCACGAAGGGGCGGACCCCGCTCATGCGGCCGTTTCGATCGAGGTCACTCCGGGCCGGCGGCCGTTTCCGCAGCGGCGACGATGACGGCGAACTCCTCGGCGCGCAGGCTCACGCCGCCCACGAGCGCACCGTCGATATCCGGCTCGGCGAAGAGCGATGCGGCGTTGGCTGCGGTGACGCTGCCTCCGTAGAGCACGCGCGGCGAGCCGTCCAGGTACCGGGCGCGCACGTGCTGCTTGATGTGCGCCACCACCTCCTGCGCCTGCTCGGGGGTCGCGGTGCGACCGGTGCCGATCGCCCAGACCGGCTCGTACGCGATCACCCACGCTTCCAGGGCAGGCGAGCCCTCCAGCTCCGCGAACACCGCGTCAAGCTGCCGATCCACAACGGCAAACGTCTCGCCGGAGTCGCGCTCGTCGCTCGTCTCGCCGACCGCGACGATCACCTGGAGACCATGCGCCAGCGCCGCGACGAACTTCTTGCCGACCTCGTCATCGCGCTCGCCAAAGATATGGCGGCGCTCGGAGTGCCCGACCAGCGTGAGGTCGCACCACCCGGCGAGCATCGCCGGAGAGATCTCACCCGTGAAGGCGCCCGCATCCTTCCAGTACACGTCCTGCGCACCGAGCCGGACGCCCGTCCCCTCGAGAACCGAGTGGACGGCCCACAGGTGCGTGAACGGCGGCAGAACGGCAACGTCGACGCCCTGGAAAGGGGCGACCGCCGCACAGACCGCGCGTGCCAGCGCGACTCCGTCCTCGACGGTCGTGTTCATCTTCCAGTTGCCCGCAACCATCAGCCGGGAGGTCGCGTCCACCGGGGCCACCGTCAAGGCCGGACCACCTCGCGGTCGCGCAAAGCGGCCACGCCCGGCAGGGTCCTGCCCTCGAGGAATTCGATGGTGGCGCCGCCGCCCGTGCTGATAAAGCCGATCTTGTCAGCAACGCCCGCGTCCTTCACCGCGGCGGCGAGGTCTCCCCCGCCGATCACGCTGGTGGCCTTGGAGCCTGCGACGGCGCGCGCGACCTCGCGGGTGCCGGTGGCGAAGGCCGGAATCTCGTAGATGCCGAGCGGGCCGTTCCAGATGACGGTCCCGGCGCCGGCGCAGTCGCTGTCAATGCGCTGCACCGTCTCCGGCCCGGCGTCGACGACCATCCAGCCGTCGGGGATCGCCTTCCACGCAACCACCTGGGTCGGTGCGCCGTCGGCGGCCTTTTCGGCGACCACGGCGTCGATCGGGAGGCGAAGGTCGGCTCGCCGGTCGCCGGCCGAGTCGAGCAGGCGGCGCGCGGTCTCCACCTGCTCCTCCTCGACGAGCGAGGTTCCGGTGCTCTCTCCGAGCGCGCGGTAGAAGGTGCAGGCCATCGCACCACCGACCCAGAGCACGTCGACGCGGTCAAGCAGGTGGTCGAGCACACCGACCTTGGTGGAGATCTTCGACCCGCCGACGATGGCCACCACCGGCAGGCGCGGATTGTCCAGCACGCCTCCGAGCATCTCGAGCTCGCGCGCCATGAGCTTGCCGGCGACGGCGGGGAGCAGGTGAGCGACGCCCTCCGTCGACGCGTGGGCACGGTGCGCGGTGCCGAAAGCGTCGTTCACGAAGACGTCCCCGAAAGCCGCGAGCCGCTTGGCGAACTCAGGATCGTTCGCCTCCTCCCCGGGCTCGAACCGAACGTTCTCGAGCATGCCGACATCGCCGTCACGCAGCGAATCGACCATGCTCTGGGCGCTGTCACCAACGACATCCGAGGCGAGGCGCACGTCGGCGCCGAGGAGGCTGCTCAGCCGCGCGGCGACCGGACCGAGGCGCGCGCTGTCGTCGATCCTTCCCTTGGGACGGCCGAGGTGAGCGACCACGACGACGCGTGCGTTCCGGGCGCGGAGCGCCTCGATGGTGGGAATCGCCTCGCGGATCCTGCGATCGTCACTGATCGCACCGTCACGCATCGGGACGTTGAGGTCCTCACGCAGGAGGACGCGCTTGCCATGGACGTCGATGTCGTCGATGGTGGCCTTCGCGAGAGTCGTCATCGTTCGTCTAGAGCCGCGACACGATCAGGTTCACGAGGTCGACGACGCGGCAGGAGTACCCCCACTCGTTGTCATACCAGGCGAGCACCTTCACGGTGTGGTCGCCGAGGACCATGGTCGACGGTGCGTCGAAGATGGATGAGTGCGGGTCGTGGAGGAAATCCATCGACACCAGCGGCTCCTCGCTGACCGCGAGGATCCCTTCCAGCTTCCCTCTCGCCGCCTCGCGCATCTCCCCGTTGATGTCGTCCACCGTAGCGCTCCGCGAGAGCGTCGCGGTGAGGTCGACGAGGCTCACGTCCGGGACCGGCACGCGCAGCGCCATGCCGTGGAACTTGCCCTTCAGCTCGGGCAGCACCAGCGAGACCGCCCGCGCCGCCCCCGTGGTCGTCGGGATGATGGACAGCGCGGCGGCACGCGCGCGGCGCTTGTCGTCGTGCGGTGCGTCGAGGATGTTCTGGTCCTTGGTGTACGCGTGCACCGTGGTCATGAACCCGGTGTCGATGCCGAACGAGTCGTTGAGCACCTTGGCGACCGGCGCGAGGCAGTTCGTCGTGCACGAGGCATTCGAGATCACGTGATGCTCCGCGGGGTTGTACGCCGAGTCGTTGACACCCATGCAGATCGTGATGTCCTCGTTCTTCGCCGGCGCGGTGATCACCACCTTGCGGGCCCCCGCGTCGATGTGGCCCTTTGCCTTCAGCGCGTCACTGAAGAACCCGGTCGACTCGACGACGATGTCGACGCCGAGATCTCCCCAGGGGAGTCGTTGCGGGTCCCGCTCGGCGAGCACCTTGATGGCATTGCCGTCGACCGTGATGCTGTCAGTACCGGCAGCAACTGTCCCGGGAAATCGACCGAAGACGCTGTCGTACTTGAGCAGGTGGGCCAGCATCTCGGGGGTCGTGATGTCATTGACAGCCACGATCTCGAGATCGGGCGATCGTTCCCGGGCCGCACGCAGCACGTTCCGTCCGATCCGGCCGAAGCCGTTGATGCCGACTCTGACTCCCATGCGGGGCAACCTCCAGTCGTGTCGAGGATCGATGCCGGGCTAGCGGCGCGCTCCCACCCTATCACCGCCCTCGCCCGCGGCGGCGACGAGGCGGTGCAAGCGCCCGGCCATCGCTGGACGGCTGCATCCGGCGCGTGCCGCGAGCTGCGCCAGGTCGTCGTCCGGGTGGCCCGCGCGCAGGTCGGCTGCCTCGCGGAGCGCAGGCGGCAACGCCTGCCAGCGCCGCGGATCCGCCTCCAGAACGGCGATGCACTCGAGCTGCCGCACGCCCGCCGCCGCGGTCCTGCGCAGGTTTGCGGTTTCGGCGTTGAGCCGCCGGTTCACGCCGCTGCGGACCTCGCGGATGACCCGGCCGGATTCAAACGTCAGCCGCCCGGCCTGCGCACCGATGGAGCTCAGCGCGGCGCCGACCGCGGGTCCGGATCGAACCGTGACCACCCATCGGCCCCGCCGCCGGCGGGTTCGCGCTGCCACTCCAAGAGCGGCGAAGTCATCGACAAGCCGGCCTGCGCCGTCCTCGTCAGCGCAGCCGATCTCGAGGTGCGGCTCGCCGTCGGGACGCACGAGGCGGCCCGCGCCGAGAAACGCGCCCCTGAGCCGGGTCCTCCGGCAGCATGAGCGCTCCGAGGCCGGCTGCAACGTGGACGGATCGACACCGACGATCACGTACTGGGTGCGCCTCGCCGCCACGAGCCGAGAGACGTGGGCGGGGATCCCGTCGGCATGCAATGCCTGCATGGCTGCGCGCACCGCGACCGGCCGCGTCGTCCCGATCGACCCGGGAGCCGTGGTCACGAGCGCGATGCCCTCCACGAGGGAGCGCCGGCAGCACGGGAGCAGCGGCGTGTACGGCGCCAGCTCCGCGACGACTCGCTGCGTGAATGAGAGTGCATCGGTCCTGCTCGCTGCGCGGACGGTCACAGGCGTGGATCCGGAACATCGACGTCGCGATGGCGGATCGCGACCGCCATGCCGCCTTCACGCAGACGCTGTGCCACCGCCTCGACGATGGCTACGGACCGATGCCTGCCCCCCGTACACCCGATCGCAACCTCGAGCGATGTGCGGTTGCGCTCGGCATACCGCTGCGCCGACCACAGCACCAGCGCATGCGTGCGATCGATGAGCTCGCCCGCCGCCTCGTCCTCAAGGACGTAGTCGCGCACCTGGGCGTCGAGCCCCGTGAAGGACCGAAGCTCGGGAACCCAGAACGGGTTGCGCAGCATCCGCGCGTCCATCACGAATCCCGCGTCCGCCGGGATGCCGAACTTGTAGCCGAACGACATCAGCGCCACGGCGACCGGAGCCGGGGATTCCGGCTCGCTCACAGGAGTTCCTTAACGCGCAATGCCACGGGCCGTGGGACCACGGTGGTGAGCTGTTCCAGAGGGGCGTCGCGGATGGCGTCGATGCTACCGAAATGACGCAGGAGTGCCCGCCGCCGGACCGGACCAAGACCGGGCACGACGTCGAGCTTCGACCGGAGCGCGGCACGTCCGCGCCTCGCGCGGTGGCGGGTGATCGCAAAGCGGTGGGCCTCGTCACGCACGCGCTGCACGAGAAACAGGGTCGGGCTGTCCCGCTCGATGATGATCGGCCGGGCGCGTCCCGGCTTGTACAGCTCCTCGTTCCGCTTGGCAAGTCCGAACACCGGGACCCGCGTCAGCCCGGCTGCGCGCAGCGCTTTCACCGCCGCGCTCAACTGGCCCTTGCCGCCGTCGATGAGGATCAGGTCGGGCAGCACCGAGAAGCTGAGGTCCGCATCGTCGCCGCCGCCACGCGGGGTCGGGCGCGGCCGCTCGCTTGCCCCGTTGGCTCCGGCGGGGTCGAGGACCGGGACGTCCGCGTCGGGACCATCGTCGCGAGGGCCAAGCCTCCGGAAGCGCCGGCGCAGGGTCTCCTCGATGGAGGCGAAATCGTTGGAGCCCTCGACCGTCTTGATCCCGAAATGGCGGTAGCTCGCGGGTGCCGGCCGGCCCTCCTCGAACACCACCATGGAGCCGACTGAGTTGGTCCCCATGGTGTTGCTGATGTCGTAGCACTCTATCCGTCGCGGCGGCGCCGGGAGCTGCAGCCGGGCGGCGAGGTCGTCGAGCAGCGCCTCGGTCTTGGCGGCGTCGTAGTCGTCGACGATGCGCTGCTGCCGGAGGGCCACGAGCGCCGTCTCCGCGGCCTGCGCGATCAACTGTCGCGCGTCGCCGCGCCTGGGCACGTGGACCTCGACCGGGCCGCCGCGCTGCTCGGCGAGGAACTCCTCGAACACCTCGCGGTCCTCGATGTCGTCGGACACGAGGAGGCGACGTGGAATCGATGTGACGTTCGCGTAGTACTGGGGAAGAAACCCGCCGAGGCAGGCGGCGGCATCGAGCCCCGCCACGCCCTCGAGCTCATGCGTCTCCATCGCCATGACCCGTCCCTGACGGATGCTGAGCACCGCGGCCATGGCACGCCCTGCCTCGACGGCGACCGCGATGCAGTCCTCGTCGGATCGCGCCCCGCGCAGCACCGTCTGACGCTCGCTGATCCGTTCGATCGCTCGGAGCCGGTCGCGGAAGCGCGCCGCGAGCTCGTAGTCGCGGTTGTCCGCGGCGGCGTCCATGTGGTCACGCAACTCGTCGTGGAGGGTGTCGGACCTGCCCTCCATGAACTCCTGCACCTGTTCGAGGATCTCGGCATATTCCGGAGCGTCGATCTTTCCCTCACACGGCCCAGAGCACCGCTTGATGTGATAGTCGAGGCACACCCGGCCGCGCCGGAAGATCTCGTCGCTGCAGGTGCGGAAGGGGAAGATGGTGCGCAGCGAGCGCACCGTGGTGCGCAGCGACTGCGCGCTCGTGTACGGGCCGAAGTAGCGGGCACCGTCACGGATCACCTTGCGCGTGTAGTACGGCCTCGGGAACAGCGTCGCCCCTTCGGCACTCTTGCCACGGGGCTTGCGCACCTCCTCGCGCGCCGTTCCGGGGGCGACCGCGTCGTGCACGCCGGGTCGCGGAATCTTGAGGTAGAGATAGCTCTTGTCGTCCTTGAGACGCACGTTGAAGCGCGGCCGGTGCTGCTTGATGAGCGTGTTCTCGAGGACGAGCGCCTCGTGCTCGCTCTGGCAGGCGATCACCTCGAAGTCGAAGACGCTCCCGATCAGCTGATGTGTCCTGGGTTGCAGCGCATCGACACCGCTGAACCAGGAGCGCAACCGGTTGCGCACGTTCGAGGCCTTGCCGACGTAGATGACTCGCGCGTCGATCCCGCGCATGACATAGACGCCCGGACCGTCGGGCGACGCCCGCAAGCGAGCCCGGAGTTGCGCCTTGTCGTCGAGGAGACGCTCTGCGCGCCGCGGTGCCGCCATGGTGGTCACTCTATCGCCCGCTCAGCGAGATCCCTCTGCGGCTGCCAGCTCAGCGAGGAATTGCGCCTCGTCGAGCACCCGCACATCCAGCCGCTGCGCCTTCTCGAGCTTGCTCCCCGGAGCGGCGCCGGCGACGACGGCGTGGGTCTTGCGGCTGACGCTCGAGCTCGGATTGCCCCCGAGCGCTCGGATGCGTGCCTCGGCGTCCGCCCGGCTCAGGCCGTCGAGGCTCCCGGTGATGACCCAGGACTGCCCACTCCACGGGCCGCCACCACCGGCCGCGCGCTCGGGGTCGACACCGGCATCGCGAAGGTGCTGGAGGACTGCCCGTCCTTCGCTCGATGCAAACCATGCGGCCATGTGTCCGGCGACCACCGCCCCGATCCCCTCCACGTTGAGCAGATCCTCCTCCGTGGCGGCGGCGAGGGCATCGATGCTCCCGAAGTGCGCGGCAAGGGTCTCGGCCGTGTGCTCGCCGACGTGACGGATGGCGAGGGCGTTGATGAAGCGAGCCAGGGGCACGCGCCGGCGGGAGGCGATCGACTCGATGAGCTTGGCGGCGCTCCGCTCGGCGAATCCCTCCAGCGTCA
>ODAK010001651.1_pt1 | contig 23968 bp, 15 predicted proteins | sample 1539591 | NCBI WGS metagenome assembly ODAK01 (sample SAMEA3539303, study PRJEB22396) | soil metagenome | biome: tundra; feature: field; material: soil | place: USA | collected 2010-05 | depth 0.15 m | reverse complement strand
GTATATGGTGACTTTGCAGGCGATAATCCAGCCGACTTAGCCCCGATTCAGCTAGAGCCTCTAGCATTGCAAAATTAATGTGCCCTCTATCGCGATTCACGTTAGGAAACAGTGGGGCTGCCCAACCATAATCACGGGTGAAGATGCGACCTGTACCGCTTCAAAACTCATCGCATGGTTCTTGACCTGGGTTTTCATGACTTGGCTAGGCAGCCTGGTAGTACTCGCTGATCACGCCGCCGAGTACCTTCCGCCGCCGGACTGGGAGGTTCAGCGGAGCGGCGGTCTGGGTTTCCTGGTCGGGCGGGCGCTGCTGGCGGGACTGGTGGGGCCGGTGCCGCTTGTAATGGCCGGCGTACTCGCCGAGGACCGATCGCAGGTGCCTTTCGTCGTAGATGAGCATCCGGTCGGTGCACTCGGCTCGTGCTGTGCGTATCCATCGCTCGGCGTAACAGTTCGCCCGCGGCGTCTGCGGAGGGTCTTTACTATTTTCAGGCCCTCGCTGGCGAAGATCTCGTCGAAGACGGCCGTGAACTTGGCGTCACGGTCCCGGATGAGGAAGCTGAAGGAACTGTTGCCGTCTCTGAGATCCATGACCAGATTGCGGGCCTGCTGAGCGGTCCAGGCGCCATCGGGATGTTCAGTGACGCCGAGGACGTGGACGTGCCGGGTGGCCACTTCCATGACGAACAGCACGTACAGCCGGCGCAGGAAGATTGTGTCAACGTGGAAGAAGTCGCAGGCCACAAGCCCGTGCGCCTGAGCGCGGAGGAATGCCCGCCAGGAGGTGTCGTGCCCGCGGGGCGCTGGCCGGCGTGCCGCGCGGAGGATCCGCCGGACGGTTGCCGCGCTGAGGTGGTGGCCGAGCCGGGAGAGTTCGCCGTGCACGCGGCGGTATCCCCAGGCGGGGTTCTCCCGGGCCAGCCGCAGTACGAGGTCGCGGATTTCCTTGCTGGCCTGCGGTCGGCCGGGCTGACTCGGGTAGCTCCACTTGTGCCGGATGAGGCGGCGGTGCCAGGCCAGCAGCGTTCCTGGCGTGACCAGGCGGTGGCGGCGCAGCCCGGCTGGCAGCAGCCGGGCCAGCGCGGCCAGGATGGCCCGGGCGGCCCACGTCCTCGCCGCCCAAGCTGGTGGACGAGTACCTGTGGATTAGGATCACCAGGAACCCTGGGCGATCAGGCCCTACTCGTCATCCGGCCGGTCAGCCTCCCTCATCAGCGGTAGCAGCACTATTGTCGTCGGCTGATATGCGGCTGGTCCCAGATGCCGATGGCCCCATGCCAGTTACTCCGCGGACGGAGGAGTCCCCCTTCGGGGGAACATCCTGCAAGGGCGCTAATTCAAGTGTCTTACGAGCCCCGTGAAGGAATTTCCAGGCCTTGTCGATGTCACTCGCTAGAAACCACCGAGCGCAGGCAATATGGTGGAATCCCTCGTCGATCAACTCGTCACTGACTGGTGATTTCAGCATCAGGTCGGTGAGCGGGCCACCTGGTGAAAAGGCCTGGCGGATCGTATGCAGCACCGCGATATAAGCCACCAGCATCGATTGCCGGGAAGCCGCAGAAGAGAGGTTAGTCGAGACACCGCTGCTGCGCATTTGGCAAATGCCAGCCAAGCGCTGTTCTGTTTTCTCCGGATCAGGCCAGATATCTGACCAGGATGTCGCGCTGTTCTCATTCACTAGCGCGCTAATTTCCTGTCTGCCATCCGCATCACGCATGTCGGACGCTTTCAGTTTGCTACTAAGATCCTCCTCCAACATCGTCTTCAGGACGTCACAGAGTAGTGGCGGTTTAGACTCGTCACCCTTTCGCAACTGATCTGCAGCCCGCGCAAGGTCACGAGCCGCCCTAATGAGATCTCGCGGGAGGCCGCCCGACAGGCAGTGGCAGAGAAGTGCCTGAGCATCTGTGAAACTGATACTTTTTCGCTTTAGGAAGTCACGTGATTCTGATGGTTTCAATATCTCGACGGGAATCACTTCATGGAATGAGCTGGCGAAGATGTCTCGAATCGGAAGGCCGCGATTCTCGAAGTGCGGCCACGCGTCCTCTGCTACTGAAACTATAAACGAACATTCGTATATCGAAAACAAGCCTTTAATGCGATTAAGGAACTTCATCGCCTCCGCAGGATTTTGCATTCTGTCCAATTCGTCGATGGCGATTACGACCTTCCAATGGTCTTCCGCCACTCTCTGCACGATGCCACATAGTTCCTGAACCACATCAAACTCGCTTAGCGGATTCCTTGAGAACTCCGCTTCTTTCTTTGCCGAAGCACCAAACCCGCCGCGCTCGGCCTTAACTTCCGAGCCCTTCCTATAGGTTTCAGTAAACTCGGCACGAGTACGCAGTTCTTTGGCTCGCTCGATGGTCCGCTGGCTGATTGGCGTATTTCTGATCCACCGCCGGCTCCGCGGGACGCGACTGGCCAAGACCGCGATGCCAACAAAGATCAGGCCACAACAGATCGCGTATGGAGCAAAAGCACTTACCCTCAGTCCGGTCAGGATGATCAGCAGACCCAATAGCCCGCAAGATATCAGGCTACCTCCGATCAGACACACGGTGAGCAGTTGACGGCGGCCCTGAATGTTAGAGAACGAGTCGCTGACCTCACGACCGCCAGAGCCTACGCGGATAATGTTTTTGCATAGCTCTTTCAGAAGGCGTAGCAAGAAGGTGTGCGCGTCATATTCTGTAGGGGCCTGCAACATCAGTGAAATTGTCCGGTTATGAGACTCTGTGAACATTCGCGCCAGTTCGGTCTTACCGGAGCCACGTGGCCCTGCCACACCTACGGCAGCACCATGGAGGCGGTTCAAGGCGATTGCCAGCTGGCCTTTGGCTTCTGTTGCTATTAGATTGGCCACCTCGGTTTTGGCGCTAAGCTCGGGTCCGTTTCGGAGACTGACCCGATCGGTCTCAGCATCCTGCCAGCTAATTTGGAGAGCTGCGGTTACAGCAGGCTCAAGGACGAGGTTGGTAATGAGGGCAGTAAGCCGATCCTCTTCCAGCGAAGCGCAGGAAGCTCTGGTTCTTTCCCCGTAAGCTCGCCTGGAATAGAACACTGCTAGACAGCATCCAAGCACGGCGGCCACGAGAAAGGCCGTCTCAGTGATGAGCCGGGCTTCATCGGAGTGCGTCGGCGTGCCGCGGCCGCTGAAGATCATACCAGCGAGAGTCAGGGCGGCGATCAGCAGGCAGAGACCCATCATGAACTTAAGCCTGAAACTGCGAGTCTCGAACCGACTGCGCTGAAGTCTGGGCTCCTTGGCGGCTCGCGAGTCTGCCCATGCGCGGTAAGCGTCCCGGAGATTTGGGAGTTGTTGCTTGGTAATTCCAGCTATTTGATCGATGTATTGGTGCTGTGTCACACCACGGCGCTCAAGCTCATCCTTACCGAATGTGTGGCGAGCCAAGTCGAGTGCGTAGTCGGCGATGGCAGCGTCATGGGCCGTAGTCACGGCTCTTTTTAGATCAGCGACGTCGGCGTCGGTAGCTTCTGGATCAAGCTGGAGTGCCTCGCGGAGGATGATCTCAGCTTGGCCGAGTTGCTGTTGACTAAGTATCACCTGGCCAAGGCCTGCGCGGAAGGCGGGTTTGGCGGGAGCGAGCCGCACCGCCTCGCGGAACGCGGCCTGGGCGTCGGCGTACCTGTGCCGGGCAGCCAGCGCGCGGCCCAGATCAGCCCGGAAAGCAGGATCAGCCGGGTCGAGCTGCACCGCCTCCCGGAACTGCTTCTCGGCCTCGGCATGCCGCCCCTCGGCGGACAGCGAACGGCCAAGGTCGGCGCGGTAGCCAGGATTGGTCGGGTCCAGCCGCACCGCCTCGCGGAGGGCGTCTTCAGCTTCGGCGTGCCGGTCTTGGGCGGCCAGCGCACGGCCAAGATCCGCCTGGTAGGCAGGGTTCGCCGGATCGAGTTGCGCTGCCTGCCGGTACGCTGCGCCAGCTTCGGCGTGCCGGTCCTGGGCGGCCAGCGCACGGCCAAGATCCGCCTGGTAGGCAGGATTGGTCGGGTCCAGCCGCACCGCCTCCCGGTACGCTGCGCCAGCTTCGGCGTGCCGGTCTTGGGCGGCCAGCGCACGGCCAAGATCCGCCTGGTAGGCAGGGTTCGCCGGATCTTGCCGCACCGCCTCCTCGAACTCGTCCTCGGCGTCGGCGTGTCGACCCTGCGCGGCCAGCGCGCGGCCAAGATCAGCGAGATAGGCAGGGTTCGCCGGGTCTAGCCCCACCGCCTCCCGGAACAGCCTCTCGGCGTCGGCATGCCGCCCCTCGGCGGAGATAGTCCGGCCAAGGTCAGCCTTGTAGGCAGGGTTGGCCGAGTCGAGCCGGATCGCCTCGCGGAACAACCTCTCGGCCTCGGCATGCCGCCCCTCGGCGGACAGCGAACGGCCAAGGTCAGCCCGGTATTCTGCGGCGTGATCGTCGAGTTGTGCCGCCTCGCGGAACAGCCGTTCAGCCTGGGCGTAATGTCCCTGGGCAGACAGGGCTCTGCCAAGGCCAGCCAGGTAGGCAGGGTTGGCCGAGTCAAGCCGCATTGCCTCGCGAAACACCTTCTCGGCCTCGGAGTGTCGCCCTCGGCTGAGCAAGACCTGGCCAAGATCAGCCTGGTAGGCAGGATTAGCCGGGTCCAGCCGCACCGCTTCCCGGAGTGCGGCCTCGGCGTCGGTCATGCGCTTCCGGCTGAGTAGGGCTCGGCCAAGATCAGCCTGGTGGGCAGGATTAGCCGGGTCCAGCCGCACCGCCTGCCGAAAAGCCGTCTCTGCCTCGGCAAACCGTGCCTGAGCGGCCAGCACACGGCCAAGATCAGCCTGGTGGGCAGGATTAGCCGGGTCCAGCCGCACCGCCTGCCGAAAAGCCGTCTCTGCCTCGGCAAACCGTGCCTGAGCGGCCAGCACACGGCCAAGATCAGCCTGGTGGGCAGGATTAGCCGGGTCCAGCCGCACCGCTTCCCGGAACTCGGCCTCCGCCTCGGCATACCGCCCCGCCTCGGCCAAGGCACGGCCCAAGCCAGCCCGGTAACCGGGATTAGCCGGGTCCAGCCGCACCGCTTCCCGGAACTCGGCCTCCGCCTCGGCATACCGCCCCGCCTCGGCCAAGGCACGGCCCAAGCCAGCCCGGTAACCGGGATTAGCCGGGTCCAGCCGCACCGCTTCCCGGAACTCGGCCTCCGCCTCGGCATACCGCCCCGCCTCGGCCAAGGCACGGCCCAAGCCAGCCCGGTAACCGGGATTAGCCGGGTCCAGCCGCACCGCTTCCCGGAACTCGGCCTCCGCCTCGGCATACCGCCCCGCCTCGGCCAAGGCACGGCCCAAGCCAGCCCGGTAACCGGGATTAGCCGGGTCCAGCCGAACCGCTTCCCGGAACTCGGCCTCCGCCTCGGCATACCGCCCCACTGCGACCAAGGCACGGCCGAGGTTAGCGTGATGGGCTGGGTTGGCCGGGTCCAGCCGAACCGCCTGCCGGAACTCCACCTCCGCCTCGGCATACCGTCCCTCGCTGGCCAGGGCACGGCCAAGATCAGCCCTGCGGCGGGGATCAGCCGGATCCAGCCGCACCGCTTCTCGCAGGGCCTCAATGTCGGCGCTCATGCTGACGCCCCAGGCTCTGAGGTGCGGTCCTGGGCGTGCTCCCAGCCGGGGATTGGCTGGCTCACCGGATGTCCACCCCGGTATTGACGTGCAGCCAGCTGACCACGTTGCTGGTGACCGGGCCGAGGCTGTGCAGCGGTCCGTGGCCGCGCAGGCCCATCCCGAACAGCAGCAGCACCAGGACCGTGACGGCCACGGCGGCGGCGCGGAAGGCGACGTAGGTCGGCGGGGTCCTCATGGCTGCGCCTTCGCCGTCTCGTCCTGGGCGGGCAGCCGCACGCCGCGGGAGGCCAGCAGCCAGCGCAGCGGCGCGCCGGGATCACGGGTACCGCCGACCTGGGCGTGGGCCAGCGAGGCCACGGCGAAGTACCTGACCTCAGCGAACTCACGCCGCGCGGACAGGACGAGGTTATGGACGCCCATCTCCATCAGCCAGGTCGCGATCGCGGCTGAGTCATCCGGGGGCTCGATCCCGCCCGCGCTCAGCAGGTCGGCCTTGGAGACGACGACGGCCAGCCGCTGCTCGGCGGCCTTCACGCCGCTGTCGCGCAGGCGCGAGACGACCTCGCCGTAGGCGGTCTCTGGGTCGCCGACGGCCGCGTGAGCCAGCCGGATGACCGTGGCGTTCTGCCCAGCCATGCGGTCGCGGACCGCGCCGACGGAGAACGGGTCGAGTACGTAGACGAGGCCATGGCCGCGGTCGAGGAATCCGAGCGCGTCGTGCGCCTGCGCGTCCCGGTAGGACTCGCCGGCCGCGTCGAACAGGTGCACCAGCGTGCTGCCCGAGCCCTTGCCCACCCGGCAGGTGAGTGCGGTTGGCAGCGTCTGCGAGGTCTTCACCGTGTCCTGTCCCGACCGGATGAGGTCGAGCGCGACGGTGGCCTGGTTCTGCGACTTCTCGTCCGGGAAGCCGAGCGGGATATCGGCCTGGGTCGTGGTGTCGATGAGGCTGTCCAGCCCCGCGTACAGGAACCGTGTCTTGCCGGCAGACGTGTCCCCGAAGATCGGGATGCGGACATCGCGGAACGCCGCCGAGCCCGCTCGCAGCGGCTCGCTGCACCTCTGGCAGACCGCCTCTAGGCGCCGGGCCGCGCGCAGCACCATCGTGGGCAGCAGCGTTCCGCACTCACAGCGCCGGGTGAACAGGCCCAGCTGTCCCGGCCGCACGTCCCGGTGCAGCCTCGAGCAGCCGGGGCACCGGTACGCAGGCAGGGGCGTGACGTGATAGCAGTGCGGGCAGGACGCCTCGGTCCGCATCCTCGTGCGCCATGCCCTCTCGGCCCCGCGCAGCAGCAGTACGAGGGCGGCGAACACCACCGCGGTGACCGCGGCGCAGGCCCACGCGACCAGCGCGAACAGCCCGGCGAGCACAAGCGTGGTCAGGCCTGCCACCAGCAGGCAGACTCCGACCGCCGCCGATACCGGCGCGAACAGGACCCAGATGACCGGGTGGCCCGGCCAGTGCCAGAGCTTGACGTACCTGGCGCGGCGCTCGGCCTCGACCCCGGCAAGGTCCGCCCGAACCTGCCGGATCGGGTAGAACGGCCAGGCCGAGTCCGGCTCGAACTGCCCGGTCCCGACGGGGTGGGCCTTGACGCGCTCGGCCCGGTAGGCCGACGGGGTGATCAGGTTAGGGCGCCGGGCCAGCCCGGCCGCGAGGCTGATCGCGCTAAGCACCACGCCGACCAGGATCCCGATGGCCGCCAGGATGAGCAGCGCGATGAGGACCAGGCCGCCGTGGCTGGCCGTCCGCACTTGCACTGCGGAGGGCTTCAGGCCGAGCGGGATGGAGTCGATGCCGTCGCGGATGACCAGCCGCGTGATACCGGTGGCCCCCGAGCCGGTGGCAGGCAGCTGGGACACGTACCGGGCGCTGTGGCGCGAGGGCAGCGCGCCGACGAACTGGAAGACGAACTGGTCGTAATTCCCGTAATGGGCGGCGCTGATCCCGGTGAGCACCGAGGCATGCGCGCTGGACAGCGGCGCGGTCGCGGGGGCGGCCAGGACCGCGAGCCCGGCCAGGACCGGGACTAGGACCTGGAGGGCGGCGCGCAGCCAGTTCCAGGCGGGCCGGGCCATCAGGAGTCCTTTCCGCGGAACAGATGGCCACGACGGGGCCTGACCGACTTATGGCCGGCCAGCTCCGTCCATTTGTCGACCATCTCCGGGCGGAGCTCGCGCTGCACCTCGGCGAACCACCGCTCGCGCTCAGCGGGGCTGAGCCCGGACCCGAAATCACGGAACCCGGCCGCAATGAGCGGGCTGAGCGTGTCCAGCTTGGCGTCGTCGGCCCAGTGGACGCCCCAGACGGCGGCGCGGACCGCGTGCGGCCCCCCGAGCTCGCGGCCCCACAGGTTGATGAACTCCCCCGGCAGGGGTGCGGGGAGGATGCCGAGCACGGCGGCGCCCAGCCCGGGCGCCGCGCAGTCGAGGCAGGTCTCCAGCAGGAAGGGCAGCCGCGCCCGGGCCACCGCAGGCCCGGCCCGGCTCAGGTGCTGCACGCGCCGGCGAGCCCAGGAGCTGTCGTCCCGGAACCGGGCGCTGCGCGTAGCCTCGACAACGCCGAAGACCTCATGGTCGGCCGCGAGCAAGCCGGTGAACGGCCGCCCCTGCGGCGCTATGCCGCGGCGATCGAGCACCTCGAGGGCGTCGAGTGTTCGAGCAGTCGGCCGCGCGGCCGTGCGCTGGATCTCGTCGACCGCCAGGTCGATGACCTCACGCGCAACAGGCACCGCGGGAGGCAAGGTCAGCAGGACTAGGAGCGCCTCGGCTGGGCCGAGAGCTTGCCGCTCGATAAGCGCCTGCTGGATGCCGGTGATCGCCTCCGCGGCTCTCGGGCTGTCTCCGGCCTGCCGCAGCAGCTCCGCCAGCCGGGACAGCCGCTGCTCCCCCGTTAGGGCGCGCATCGCGGCGACCTGGATCTGGTCGTCCAGGGGGTCAGCTAGGTCACAGGGCCGCCCGGCGAAGTGCCGCCACAGCCGCTGCAGGGCGTCCGTGATCTCGGCGGAACCGCGCACGGCGAGCCGGTCCTGCAGCTCGGCGTGGACGAGATCAAGGGCCTCATCGCGCAGCGCCCAGTCGGCCGGGCGGTAGTCGCGTCCCGGGTGGTCGACCCAACCGACAGCGAAGTCGCGCAGTCGGCCGAGCAGTGGCGGCAGCTGCGGCTCGACGCGATGACGCCGGGACAGGCGCAGCAGCAGGTCGACCTGCAGGTCAGAGCCCAGGACGATCGCTGACGACAGCTCGCTGTCGGCGTCACGGCGGGTTCTGGCATCGGTGTGGATGGCCTCGAGGACGTCGGCAGGTGCCGCGCTTCCCCCGCGCACCTCGGCGATCTCGGCGGTCAGCAGCCGGGCGCGCACCGCTGGGCGGTCGACGTCGATGCGCCCCTCGGCCGCCGCGCTGTCGATCCACCGCAGCGTGGCGGCCGGGGGACCGGCCGCCAGGATCCTGCGGACGACCGCGGGGCCGTGCTCCTGCTGCAGCTTGGGGTCGGCGTGCGATAGCCACCCGAACAGCGCCGCCGGGTCACCGAGCGGGCTGTCCGCGGTCACGGCCCAGGCGGTGGTCATGGCATCCGCGCCGTCACGGCCCGTGCCCGCGCTGAGCAGCCCGGCGAGTTCGACGGCGTCGACGACGTCATACGGCTCTTCGGCGCTGGCGAAAAGCCCGGCCCAGAACCGGGCGCGCTCGCTGACCTCCGCCTCGTCGCTGCTGGCCTCTTCCGCGTCCAGGACGAACGCCAAGCCGGCCTGGCCGGGGGCAACCTGCGGATTCAGTTCCTTGGGCACGGCGACGATGCGGTGGCTAGCTTGCTGCGGGCTCGAGCAGAACACCTTGAACGACACGTCCAGCGCCGCGCGGACCGGTAGCAGCAAGGTCGCCGCGGTGATCCACAGCAGTGCCTCGTCCGGCCCAGCGGCCGCGATGACCACGCGTCGGCCGGCCGGGTCCTCCAGCACGCTCACCAGCCTGGCCAGCACGGGGCCCCGCTCGGGCCGGCTGCGCAGCCACTGGGCGACGGCGTCCACGGTCAGCGGCCCAAGCGGCGGCGTGTCATCGAACTGCGGGCAGTCCGGAGTGTCCCAGGCCTTGGCGCGCCAGAGCGGCGACCGCCACAGCTGCGCGGGCCGGGTCGGGCCGTAGAGGTCCAGGTCCCGGGTGAGCAGGCAGTCGGCCAGGTGGTTGCCTTGGCGGGCCCCGGTCGCTTCCGTTCCCACGTACCGGCTCTGGGCCGTACCGTAGCCCGCCTCGGCCGCGTGCGCGAAGCCGAGCGGGAACTCCTCGACCGGGCGCCGCTGCACAATCCACGCGCTGGGCGCGTCATGCAGCAGCCAGCCCACCGCCATCTTCGCCTGCGCCGCGTCCACGCCGGCCGATTGCGCCTGCACCTGGAACCCACCGCCGGCGCCGCGGCCCGTCCCGGCCCGGCAGTCGGTGTACAGCAGGCGGTCGAACGCGGCGGCGGTCATGCCGCTGGCACCGTCCCGGTCTTGGACAGCAGCCAGAGCACCGGGTCCTCCACCCGATGCGGCTGCACCCCGCCGGGCGCGACGCTGCCGCTGCGGTAGTCGGGCTCGGCACCGAGCGCGGAGACGCCGAAGTAGCGGTAGTCGGAGTAGTTCAGCCGCATGTGAGTGTCAATGTCGGCGGCATTCCACTCATGCATCAGGGCCAGCATGTGCTCGTGCACGTTCTGGCCGTCGGCATCCTCATACGCGGGGATCCCGGCCGGCCTCGCCATGATCGGGTTCTGCCGGTCCAGGCTCGGATAGAAGGCATCGACCTTGGTGAACACGATGGCGACCGGGAGCTTGATCTTCTTCTTGTTCTTGACCTTGTGCTCGGTGCGGAGCAGTTCGGTGATGCGGGAGACGACGTCGAGGGGGACGTTGTCGCCGGCCTGGATTGCCTGCTCGGGCAGGTTGAGCCGGGCCCGGGCCCCAGGCAGGGCGAACGGGTCGAGCGTGATCATCAGCGCGTCGCAAACGGACAGGTACTCCAGAGTGAAGGCTGTGTCGAGGTCGTTCAGGTCCTCGCCCGCAGTGTCCACGAAGGACAGCACCGTGGATCGCAGCCCCTGGCCGCGCATCAGGCGGGGGGACTCCTGCCGCCAGCGGAGCACGACCGGCGTGGTCCACTGGCGGGACGCCGAGCCCTGCTGCGCGGTTCCTCGTGGCAGCGCGCCCTGGCTGTACAGCGGCACTTCCCGGTTGGCCTGGTAGTCACTGAGTCCCTGATGGCCGTCCGGGTTATCTGTCGCGATCCTGATGTCGGCCCCGAACCGCAGCCCGACCGTCTCCCGCAAATGCTTGACCAGGACGGTCATCAGCACAGTCTTGCCGCTGCCCTTGGCCCCGACCAGGCCGATCATCGGGCTCTTGGACTCGACAAAGTCGATCGGCAGGGCGGTGTGACACTGCGGGCAGGCTCTCCGCTTCGCCGGGCCGCCGCAGGTGGGGCAGTCGGCCGAGGCGCCCCGGCCGGCCGGCCGGAAGGTCGGGTAGGTCTCCACCTGACTGCCGGTGAGCCTGCGCCTGGTCTCGTCCTCCTCCTTCTTGCAGTCGATGTTCCCCCGGCCCGCGCACTGGTAAGCCAGGTGCGACGAGTCGATCTTCCGGAAGCAGAACGGACACACCGTGATGGGCATCAGGTCTCCTTCAAGCTCGAGATCGGCGGGTCGATGAGATTCGCCCGGCCGCCAACGACGAAGCAGCGCACCCAGTACGGCCGCTTGACCTGCCGAGGGACGGTCACCTGGTGCTCGGCCGGGACGCCTGGCTGCAGCGCCAGGGTGGTGTCAAGGAGCACGACGCCGCCCTCGGCCCTGGTCGGCATCACCCGGCCGGGCAGCGCCACCATCCGCACGTGCACGTCGTCGCAGCCCTCGCCGCAGGAGAAGGCCACCCTCTTGGACCGGCCGCCGAACGGGCCCACACTCGGTGTCGCCGAAACCGTGTAGCTGATCGTGACGTCGGTCACGTTGTCGACGACCGCCTGCACCGGCGGTGACGTGAACGAGACGCCCCCGGCCATGATCACGGCCCGGACCTCGATCGTGCAGGAGCCGCGGCCCAGCGGGACCTGCGCGCCGCCCTGCGATCGGTACTGCGCCTGCCCGATGACGGCGCAGTCGGCCTTGTCGTCGACAGCCCAGCTCACCTCGGCGAGCTGCGCGGTCGGCGGCCACTCCCAGGACACGGTCGCGTAGCCGGCGAACGGCGTGACGGCCAGGTGCCGCACGGGATCGGTGACCCCGACCACCGCGGAGCGGCCCATCACGATGCCGGTTCCGCCGATCGAGAACGGCACGAGGTGATGTACCCCGGGAGGCAGGTCCGCCTCGATGGCCGTCTCGCCGCGCCCGGAGACGAGGCGGCCGGACACCTCCTGGCCGAACCGCGCCATCTCCTCCTGCGACACCCACGTCCCGAACGGCCAGGCAGGCGGCACGTCGGAGCGCGCGATCCGTACCTCCGAGTTGTCGACCGGCGTCCAGGCCACGCGGACCCGGACCGTCCCGCCGACCTCGACCGGGCGGGCCCGCAGCTTCGGGATCGGCCGCGCCTCGGACCTCGGCGTCGCGTTGAGCTGCGCGGTGGCCGAGCTCATCTCGGTGCCGTCCAGGCCTCGGTAGACGGCGGTGACCTCGAAATGCTGGGTCTGCCCCTCGGGGAGCTCGGTCAGCTGGAGGCTATTCCCGGTGACGGCGACCGGCGCGGGCGGTATCCCCGGGGCGGAACGGATGACCCGCACCTCGTGCGCGGCGGGGTGAGCAGACCAGTGCACGGTGACTTCCGACTGCCTGACGTCAACCCTCAGGTGGGAGACCGGCGGCAGTAGGATCACCGGGAACGTCGCCGGACGCGAGCTTGGGCGCCCGTCGGCGAGCGCGAACACGCCGTACTGCACCACCCGCGCGACTGGGGCGTGCGCGTCGGTACAGGCCGGGGCTTGGCCCTGGTACACGACGGAGCCGTCGCCGGCCGCTGCGGGCGGCCGCTGCTCGGTCCGGGTCACCACGTAGGTCGTGCCGTCGTCGTGACCGGGAGCGGGCTGCCAGAACAGCTTGACCGCGGCCCCGTCACAGACCGCGCGCAGGCTCGCCGGGGGCGCCAGGGGGACCGCCGCGAGCTCGGCATTGGCGTCTTCGAGGCTGATCACGGCCGCCTCGCGCAGCAAGGCAGCAGCCCGGCCCTCATCCGGGACCTTGACGGCCCGCCGGGCCTCCGCGAGCAGCACCTCCAGGCGCTCATGGGCGGCATCTACTTCCCTGATCGCCTCGTGGCTGTCGGCCGACTCAGCCGGCATGCTCAGCGCGGACTGCCTGGCCTCATTCAGCCGTCCCGAGGCCAGCAGGCCGCGCACCTTGCCCAGGCCCATGACGTCGCTCGCCGAGTTCTGGTCGGCCAGCACGACCGCGATCACGGCCGCGTCGTGCCGCTCCAGGCCGGTCTTCTGCAGCTCGGCGGCGGCCATGCTCATGGACAGCGGCACGTAATCCATGGCGATCGTGACCAGGTGATACAGCGCGATGTCGCGCAGGTCGACACCATCCCTGGCCGCCCGGCGCAGGATCTTCAGCGCCGCGCGGCGCGCGTTCTCCCTCGCGGAGACGCCGCGTTTGTCGGCTTCGGCGCTCTGCACGTCGACCGCGACGACGTCCAGCCGCTTGGCCGGATCGGCGATGCAGACGTACCGATCGATCAGGCTGAACGGCCCGGCCCCCGGATGCACCAGTTCCGGTACGGAGCTCACCGCGCATTCCGACATGTTCTTGCGCAGTGCCTCGAAGCCGGCGAATGGCGCGGACTCGGGCAGGGTCACCCCGTTCACCAGCGTCAGGCCTGCCTGCTCCACGGCTTGGACGGCATCCGTGCGCGTGAGGCCGAGCTTCGCGGCGAAGCCGTCCACGATGCCGACGGTCACGAGCCCGAGTTGGCCGTAAATCCGCCGCAGCTCGTCGGCCAGGCTCGTGATCGACGCTTGAGCCGCTGACCGGCGGTCGGCCTGGCGTGCCTCCCACCAGCCTCGCCTGTCAATGTTCGCGCCGTGCTGGGCGCGCAGCCGCTCGTCCTCGGCCCGGCACATCTTCGCTGCCTGGGCCGCATACGTACTTCCCGACGAGACCTTGTTCCAGTACGCGCGAACCGCCTTGAGCTGTGCGGCTATCTCGGCATCGGTCGCCGGAAGCGTGATCGCGTAGCGCTCAAGCAGGTCGTCGGGGAGGGCGCGGGCCCCCCGCAGCTTCTTGATGAAGTCCTGCGCGTAACGGGTCTCGTCGAACTGCATAGTGCTAAGTGCTCACCGTCATGCCCGCGTGAGCGCGCTTGGCCTCGTCTACCTGCTCGGCCGACAGGATGCTGATCCTTACTTTCAGCGTCACCTCGTGGTTGCTCGCTGGCTCCACTGCCCTCAGGTGGACGGTCCCTTCCGCGTCGATGTTGATGTCGATGTTGATAGGCGACCCAGCGGGCAACCCGAACGGCTCGAGGCCGCAGATTCGGCCGCTGGCGTCGAGCGGGTGATTGGCGGTCATCTCCCGGCTCGGGCTGCTCCCGGCCTGTTCCCAGATCTCGATCTCGATCTCCCCCTGGCCGGGAACTAGGGTGCGGGCGACGAAGGGTTCCCGGAGGAAGGGCAGTTGCGTCTGCGCATCCACGAGGTGCTCCACGTAGAACGCCGACTCGGCGTCGTCCTCCCAGCCCGGCTTGCTGGTGTCCACGAGCTTGACCCCGATGGCCTTGGGAAGCACGTTGACGACGGTCCGCTGCGCGAGCCGGCGGACGTCATCTTCGGCGAGGCCCGTCTGGTCAGCGACCGCCCGCACGGCCTCTTCGGTAACCGGCCCGGGCGCCCCGGCCTCGCCAGCGCCGACGTCGGTCGCGGCCTGGGCGCCGTCACCCTCCTTGTTCTCGACATACCGGACGGTCTGGCCGGCCGCGTAGAGAGCCGCGCCCTTGGCCACGGCCAGGTCGGGGTCGGCGAGCTTGGGCTCCCAGCCGAACTCCTTCTGCAGCGCGGCGCTGACGGCGGGCATCCTGCTCGACCCGCCGACCAGCAGGACCGCGCTGATCTGCTGCTGGATGCCTGGGTACTTCTCCTCGGCCTCAGCCAGCGTGCGCTGGGTGATCCGGATCGTCTCGTCCAGCAGGTCCGCGGTCATCTGCCCGAACTGGTCCCGGGACACGGTGATCTTGGCTGGGGTCCCGGTGTACCGTACGATCACCGTCTTCGTCTCCGCGGTGCTGAGGGCCTTCTTTATCTCTTCCGCCTGGATCCGCAGTTCCTGCAGCATCGGCTCGTCGTCCCGCAGCGAGTCGTCAGCGCACTGGGCGATGGTCTGCTCCACGAGGTGGTCGAGCAGTTTCTCGTCCCAGTCGGCGCCGCCGAGCCGGTGGTCGCCGCCGACGACGAGTACCTCGATGGTGGTGTACGTCATCCGGATCAGGCTGATGTCAAAGGTGCCGCCGCCCAGGTCGTAGACGAGGAACGTGGTGCCGTCCGCACTGCCAGTCACTCCGTACTGCAGTGCCGCGGCGACTGGTTCTGGCACGATCCCGATCACGTTGAGGCCCGCGATCTCACCTGCTTTGCGCGTGGCGTCCTTCTCCAGGAGGCCGAAGTACGCGGGGACGGTAATGACGACGTCGGTCACCGTCCGCCCGGTGTCCACCTCGGCTTCATCGGCCAGCGCGTTAAGGATGAGGGCCGATATCGACGGGGGGGTGTGCTCGACGCCGAAGAACGTCCGCCGGTACTCCCGGTCGCCCATCTCCCGCTTGATGAGCGAGACGACCTGGTCCGGATACTGGCCGGCGGCCTCCTTGGCCGAGTTGCCGACCACGACATTGCCCTCGTTCTCGAAGTAAACCACCGAGGGGGTCGTGTCGTAGCCCTGGCTGTTGCGGGTTACCGCCGCCCGGCCCGTGTCGTCGATATAGCCCACCACCGAATAGGTGGTCCCGAGGTCGATGCCGAAGATGCCGCGCCGCGGATCACTCACGTCTCTGTCCTCTCGTCTGGCCCGAAGAGCACTACCTCCGCAGGCGCGATCACGCTGTTCGCGTCGACGTCCAGGTAGCCGTGGCGTGTAACCCGGGCGACACGGCCCGCGACGGCGGCGTCCGCGGCGGGCTCGCTGCCGACACGCCGGTGCAGCCGCGGCTCGAAGGCGTCACCTTCGCTGGGCGTGAAGATGACGACGCCGCTGTCCTCCAGCGTGAATTCGACAGATTCCGCATAGGACCGGAGCAGAGCGCGGGCCCGTTCGGCATCGAAATCACTCGGCAGGTCCATTGCCTGACGCAGCAGATCGTTTCGCAGCCGGCAGATCTGCACCAGCAGCGGCCGCAGCAGGCCTCGCCGCTCACCACGGCGGAGCCGTTCGATCTCGGCGAGCAGGTGATCAATCACGGCTTCGCGCTGCTCGGCCCGGGCATGGTAACGGTCCGAGGCGACGGTAACCAGTCGCATGGCCTCGGAGATTCCCGCCAGCAGGTCCGCAATCGTCTCAGCCGGTTCGGCGGGAGCGGGATCCGCGCTCCCGCCGTCCTGCGTCACGTCCGACACAGGGTCTCCCATTAGATCTGCAGACTCAGAAGGTAACAGCTGGTCAACAACACGTGATGACTCTGCGGAAGGGCTTGCCGCGTCAGAACCGATCATGTCCTCTACCCCCAGGCTTGGACCCTGTTGAACAGCTAGGCCCCGCAGATCGGCCTTGTACCGCATCAAGTAGCTACAGGACAGGCGCCCAGGTCACCGGGACGGTTGACTCAGATCGCCGTAGCCGTCGACTCATGCCAAAGCGTGGAAATAGCATATGCGCTCCGGGAGACCGCCGAGCGGACAGTTTTCAACATGTCTTCATGCTCTGACCGGGGAATGGGAACCCTGGCGGGCGCGGCAGTGCCCGGCGGACCGGGTCTTCAGGGCGCCCACACCTACGCCCACACCTACGCCCGCAGCCTGCCGGCCCTGGATCAGGCGGTGCGCGAGGTCATCGTGCTGGCCGCCGATCTGCCCGATGCGGCCATGCCCGGCCTCAGGCTTGACTTCCTGTACCACACCGGCGACCCGGAACTGGACAGCACGGCGCTGGAGGTCCGCCGGCTGCGGCGGCAGGCAGATGAGCTCGCGGCAGCGGCGGCTGCCCGCACCGGCGAGGTGGCCGTGCAGCTCGTCGCCCGCGGCCTGTCAGTCCGGGACGTGGCCGCGCTGCTGGGCATCAGCCCGCAGCGTGTCTCCCAGCTCACCGCCAGGGCCAGCTAGGCGCCCGGGAGCCGCGCAAGGGCCGGCAGCTACTGAGCGTGACCGCGCTTGGTGCTGGCCGTGGCACGGGTCGTGGAACGGCTGCCCTGATCGCTCTGTGCATTCTGGGCATTCTGCGCGTCCAGCCGGGCCATCGGTGCAGGCAGAGCCTTCGGGGCGGGCGGCCGTGCCTATGGTAAGGAGAAGGTCTACGGTTCGATTCCGTAAGGGGGCTCCGCATATCACCAGGTCAGCTGGCTGTTCCTGATTGGATCGAGCGACCTTCAAGATCGTCTGACCGTCAGTTGACCGTCGTTCTGAACGGGGATCGCTGTCACGCGGCATCACAGATTGTCCTTCGATGACACGCTGGTCCCCCAAGACCGTGGTGGTCGTTGAACAGCCTCAGAGCCCCAACGGGGTACCTGTTGCTCTCCCGCGACAAGTGCTATAGCGGTTTTCAAGACCCGTCCGGGAACTCGTCTGACCTGCGCGGACGATGTTGCCAGTGACAATCTGGGCATGTATTCGGCACGCTCAAGCTTGGCGGGGGCTGCTTCACTAACATGCGGCCCTTTGCGGTCTTCCTGCGGCGGCTATCGAGCCGGACTAGGAGGGGCACGCAGTTAACGAGGCTGGGGGCGGCGGGCTGGCCTGTGTGCTGGGCCCGCGAAGCTGCTCGGGCGCTGGCGGGCGAATGGCCGTACGGTGGGTCCGTGGAGGTGCGGCTTTTCGGCCAGCTCGAAGCGGTGCAGGAGGGCGTGGCGGTGCCGGTCCGGGGCACCAGGCAGCGGGCTCTGCTGGCCCTGCTGGCGCTGCAGCGGGGGCAGCCGGTCAGTGCCGACCGCCTGATCGATGCCCTGTGGGGTGACGGGCAGGCGGCGAACCCGGCCAACGCCCTGCAGGCGCAGATCGGCCAGTTGCGCCGCACCTTCGGGGCGGCGGCGATCGTCACCACCGAAGCCGGCTATGCCCTTGCGGTCGGTCCCGATGAGGTCGACGTCGTCCGCTTCGAGCAGCTGGTGGCGAAAGGACGACGGCTGGCCGCCGACGGCGAGATGGCGCCGGCGTCGGCCGCCCTGGGCGAGGCGCTTGGCCTGCGGCGCGGCGAGCCGCTGGCTGAGTTCACTTATGCGGGCTTTTTTGATACCGAACGGGCGCATCTGGGCGAGCTGACCCTGGTGGCGATCGAGGCCCGGGCCGGGGCCGACCTGGGATTGGGGCGCCACGGTGAGCTCGCCGGCGAACTAGAGGCCCGGTGCCGGGAGCACCCGCTGCGCGAGGGCCTGTGGGAGCTGTTGATCCTCGCCTTGTACCGGGCCGGGCGGCAGGCCGAGGCGTTGCGCGCCTATACCGAAATCCGTGATCGTCTGGTCAGCGAGCTGGGCATCGACCCCGGCCCGGCGTTGCGCGAACTGCAGGCCCGGATCCTGGCCCAGGACCCGTCGCTCGCCCCAGCCAGCGCCCCAGCCGACCCGGCTCCGGTCCGGGCGGCCGCGCCGACGGCAGCCGGCAATCTGCGGGAGCGGCTGAGCAGCTTCGTCGGCCGTGACGCCGAGCTGGAACAGCTGCGCGAGGCGGTCCGCTCCAGCCGGCTCGTAACGCTGACCGGCCCTGGCGGGACGGGCAAGACCCGGCTGGCGGTGGAGGCCGCCGCCGCCTTGCGCGCCGAGTACCAAGACGGCGCCTGGCTCGTCGAGCTGGCCGGCGTCGCCGCGCCCGACGGGGTCGGGCCGGCTGTGGCCGGCGCGCTCGGCGCGGTGGCGTCTGCGCTCGGGAGCTCTCAGCCTCCGGGATCGGCCGTGCAGCTCATCGTCCGCCACCTGGCCGGACGGTCGCTGGTCGTCGTCCTCGACAACTGCGAGCACGTCATCGGCGAGGCGGCCGCGCTGGCCGACACCCTCGCCGGGGCGGTGCCGGGTCTGCGGCTGATCGCAACGAGCCGCGAGGCGCTCGGCATACCTGGAGAAGTCCTGGTGCCGGTGGGCGGTCTGGCCATCCCGGCCGCCGTGGAGCTGTTCGCCGACCGCGCCCAGGCAGTCCAGCCTGGCTTCCTCGCAGATGGGCAGGCCGGCTACGTCATCGAGGACATCTGCCGCCGGCTGGACGGCCTGCCGCTGGCCGTCGAGCTCGCCGCCGCCCGGCTCCGTGCGCTGCCGCTGGCCACTTTGGCGGACCGGCTCGACGACCGCTTCCGGCTGCTCACCGGCGGCGCTCGCACTGCCCTGCCCCGCCAGCAGACCCTGCGGGCGGTGGTGGACTGGAGCTACGACCTGCTGTTCGAGGACGAACGCCGCCTGTTCGCGCGGCTGGCGGTGTTCACCGGCGGCTGCGACCTCACCGCTGCCGAGGCCATCTGCGCCGACGACCAGGTCCCGGCCGGTGAGATCCTCGATGTGCTGAGCCGGCTGGTCGACAAGTCCCTGGTCACCGCCCCCGGCGCCGCCGGCGAGGCCCGGTTCACCCAGCTCCAGACGCTGTGGCAGTACGGCCGGGACCGCCTCGAGGACTCCGGCGAAGCTGACGCCGTGCGCGCCAGACACGCCGCCTACTACCTGCAGATCGCCGGGGAAGCCCACAGTGGTCTGCGAGGCGTCACCGGGCCGGTGTGGCGAGATCGTCTGGCCTCGGAGTCGGGCAACTTGCGGGCTGCACTCGACTGGCACATCGCAACCGGCGACGCCGACGCCGCGCTGTCACTGGCGTCGGGGATGGCCTGGTTGTGGTTCATTGACGGCGATTTCGTCGAGGGAGCGCGCTGGCTCGGTGATGCGCTGGGCGCCAAAGGGCAGCGCCGTCCCGAAGTGGGAGCGACTGCCCACGTCTGGCACGGCTATTGCGTGGGCATGTCGTCCAGCCCGGCGGCAGGCGTCATTGAATGTGAGGAGGCCGTCGCCGCCTTGAGGGCCAGCGGTGACCGGGGTCGCCTGGGGGAGGGGCTGGTGCTTTGCGCGACGGTGCTGGGGTTCGCGCACCAATTCGGACGCTCACTCGAAACCTTGGGCGAGGCACGCGATCTGCTGGAACCGGCTAGCCACGGCTGGCTCCTCGCAGTCCATGACTTGATAGTTGCCTGGAACCTGGTGTCATTGGGGCGTGTGGAGGACGCGGAGCCAGCCGCCCGTTCGAGCCTCGAGCGCTTCGACGCCGAGGGAGAGGTCCTGGTGGTCGTTTCTTCGCTGAACGCCCTGGCCGGCATCGCCGAGGCCCGGGGGGACGTTGATGCTGCCTCGGCGGCCTACGAGGCGCTGCTGGAGCGCTGCCGGGCTACCGGCCAGCCTCTGCAGGTGCCGTTCAGCCTGGTCGCGCTGGCCGCGCTGCGGGCCAGGCAGGGCGACGACGCCGCAGCCGACGGCCTTTACCAGGAGGCCATCGGGTGCAGCGTCAACCCGTGGCTGCCGGCCGACGCTATGGTCGGTCAGGCGGCGGCCGCCCGACGGCTCGGTGATCTGGCGCGGGCACGGACGCTGCTCGACGCCGCGGCAAGCCGCTACCGCCGCGTCGACCTTCCCGCCGGCCAGCCCCGTGTGCTCGCGGGCCTGGCCTGGTGGGCGCTCGCCGCCGGTCACCCGGACGACGCCACGGTCTTCGCCGCTGACGCTGCCAAAGGTGCCACGGCCAGCGGGGACCCGGCAACCCAACTCCTCGCCGATACGGCGGTGGCCGCGGTCAAGGTGGTCACCGAGCCGACCCGCCGCAACATCAACGCCTTTGTCGCGCTCATTCAGCGGCGCGCCCGGGGGCCGGCGTATCGCTCTCTCACCGATGAGCCAGATGTGGCCGCGCTCGCGGCCCGCCTGGCGCTGCCCGCTCATTGAGCGGCCCGGGCAGAGACAGCCGTCGCCGCGGGGCGGGCTTCGCCGCGCTCCTGCCGGCGTCGGTGGCGCAATCTTCGGCGAACCCCCCCGAAGCTCTGGCAACCACCTGCAGTCAGCTGACCTCAGCGCCACCTCAGCGCCACCTCAGGGCACCCGGGCAACCTTGCCGTCATGCAGCCGATGCGGGACGAGAACCTCAGCCACCTTGACCACCTGGCCACTGCCGGGCCTGCGGTGGACGTCCACGGCCGCGCGGTAACCGCAAACCGGCGGGCCGCTGCGCGGTACCGGCAGGCACAGCGCGCCGCCGACTCGCGCCTTGCCACCACGGCGCTGCGGCTTGCCGTCAACGCCGACCCGGCCTTCGGGCTCGCCGTCGCCGACCTCGACGCCATCACCATCACCGGAACAACGAGCCAAGGTCCCAGCCGCCACCAGATGAACTGGGAGCGCCACCACATCGAAGTGGTCGCCGCCGCAGCCACCGGCAATGCCAGACGAGCCGCTGACCTGCTCCGCGAACACCTCGCCAGCGTCGGCTGCGACCCTCTCGCCCTCCGCATCGCCGCCATGCTCCGACAAGCCGCGGGAAAGAACGACGACTTCGAGAACCTATCCAGCCAGCTTCCCGGCTGCCACACAACCCCATGGCCATGCCCACCATGACCGCCGGCCAGCCTCCAGCGACAACCCAGCACTCCGAAGCGGAAACCCCTACCGGCTACGCACATCACACGAAGGGATCAGGCCATGAAAACACCAGCGACCGCTTCTGCCAGAGATCAGCAGCGACCTGTCGCTCACCGAAGGACCGCCGTGGTGGTGGGAGTGCTGTTCCTCTCATTCACGGTCACCTTCTTCATCGGTAACACGCTGATCCATTCGTATTTCTCCAGCACAGCCAAGCCGGCCGGCACCCTCATCAGCGGCGTGCTGCTGATCGGCCTCAGCGGCCTGGCCGACGCTGCGGTCGGTCTGGCCATGCGCCCGGTCCTGAGGCCCTGCGCACCGGTGCGCTCCCAGGGCTACTTCATCCTGAGAGTGGCGGAGGGCCTCGCGGTCCTGGCGGCGTGCGCTTACTTCCTGACCAGCCGCAGTCACTGGAACGACTACGCGCTGCCCGCCTACGCGCTCTCCGCCGTGGCCGGGCTCGTCCTGACGCCGGTCTTGCTGACGTCGCGGCTCGTGCCGCGGAGCCTGTCCGTGCTGGGCATCGCCGGCTACGCGTTGCTCATCGCCGGGGTCGTCTGCAATCTGCTCGGGATCGCCGACATCGGCTGGCACGTATCCCCCGCCGGAATCGTGTTCCTCGCCCCCGGCGGCCTGTTCGAGCTCTTGTTCCCGCTCCTGCTGATCGTCCGGGGCTTTTCCGCTGGAAGCCGGGCCCGCCCCATGTCCGTTCGCACGGGCAGTGCCCGGCACCGAGACGTCAAGGCCGCCTAAAAGAAACCCCGGCGCGGCACCACAGGCCCTGGTCACGGTGGCAGCCCACACGAAGGGACCGCCCCCATGCTTCTAACTCTTCCCCCAGCGCTCCCCCGGGTGCTCGGCGACTTCGGGCCATTCCCCAGCCCAGGGCGGGCCAGTGACCTGTCAGGATCCGCTACTGGCGGTTACAAAAGCGTACCGTGCTGCTGCCCGGCCATTGTCTCGCCAGCGTCCCGGCCGTACCGTGTACGCAGCCAAGCCGAGGTGGCCTATGGCAGCACCAGCCGAGCATCAGCATCAGGTCTTCGCGGGAACTGCGCACATCCCTAGTCGGCGTCTACCACTACGCGCCGCGCCCCGACGTTACGTCGGGCTGCTCACCGACACCTATCCGCCGCTCCAGCTGGCGGCCCGAGATAGCCAGGGCGCAGAAGCCACCGCCCTTCACCCGGTATCGACCGAAAGGGACGACCATGAATACACCGACAGGGCCGCCCGCGCAGTCTGAGACGCATGCCGGGGATGGCAGCGGGGCCGCGCCGCCAGCGCCGCCGCGGCAGACGATGCAGGCGATCGTGCAGGCCGGATACGGCTCCGCCGACGTACTACGCCGCGCAGAGATCGACAAGCCGGTAATCGGAGATGACGAGGTCCTGATCCGAGTCCAGGCCGCCGGCCTCGACCGGGGCACCTGGCACCTGATGACCGGCAAGCCATACCTGATCCGCCTGGTATCCGGCCTGCGCACCCCCAAGAGCCCCGTTCCCGGACTCGACGTTGCCGGCACGGTCGTTACCACCGGCGCAGCCGTGACCAGGTTCAAGGCCGGTGACCAGGTCTTCGGCATCAGCAAAGGCTCCTTCGCCGAGTACGCGCCAGCCCGCCAGGACAAGCTCGTCTCCAAGCCCGCGAACCTGCCCTTCGAGCAGGCCGCAGCCGTCGCGGTCTCCGGGCTCACCGCGCTGCAGGGCCTGCGCGACGCCGGTCACCTCCAGCAAGGCCAGCACGTGCTGATCATCGGCGCCTCGGGCGGGGTCGGCACCTTCGCCGTCCAGATCGCCAAGGCCCTCGGAGCGGAAGTCACCGGCGTATGCAGCACTGCAAAGACCGGCCTGGTCGCCTCGATCGGCGCTGACCATGTCGTCGACTACGCCAAAAACGACTTCGCGGATGGCACCCAGCGCTATGACCTCATCCTCGACCTCGCCGGCAACACGCCGCTACCGCGGCTCCGCCAGGCACTGACGCCGGCCGGAACGCTCGTCATCGCCGGCGGCGAAGACGCCGGCCGTTGGACCGGCATGGGCCGCCAGGTGCGGGCCATGGCACTGTCACCGTTCGTGCACCAGCGGCTCACCTCGCTGCTGTCCAGGCAGCGCCAGGCTGACCTTGAGCATCTCGCCCAGCTCATCGAAGCCGGCCAGATCACCCCGGTCATCGGCAACACCTATCCGCTGCACCAGGCCCCCGACGCCATGCGCGACCTGCGAGACGGATGCGCCCGCGGAAAGCTCGTCATCACGGTTGCCCATACCGGATGAGCCGCCGTGAGCGCCTGCCCGCGCAACCGAACCGCCACCCACCGCCCCATACCCTTCGGATGAGGAAAGCGATGACTGAGCACTCGCCCGGCCCTATGGCTGGCCAGACCGTACTGGTCACCGGCGGTACCGGCGGTATCGGCAGGGCCACCGCCGCCGGCCTGGCCGCGCTCGGCGCCCGCGTCGGCATCACCGGCCGGGACAATGCCCGTACCCAGGCCGCCGCCGCCCAGATCGCCCACCAGGCCGGCAGCCCTGCCGTGGACGCCTTCGCCGCCGACATGTCCTCCCAGGCGGAGGTACGCAGCCTCGCCGCCGCGGTCTTGACC
>ODAK010001650.1_pt1 | contig 23972 bp, 23 predicted proteins | sample 1539591 | NCBI WGS metagenome assembly ODAK01 (sample SAMEA3539303, study PRJEB22396) | soil metagenome | biome: tundra; feature: field; material: soil | place: USA | collected 2010-05 | depth 0.15 m | reverse complement strand
CGGGACGAAGAAACGGCGCTCAGCCGAACAAAGAAACACGGGATCAAGATCAGACTGGGCCGTTTCTACCCACACCAAACAGCGACGAGCCATAAAAAAGATGTCGACGCCTAAGTAACCGTGCTCGATAACCGGGATCTGATTGTTGAAGTGATACGCGACGACCCAAATCGCCGCGACACCTCGCAAGCCCGTTAGCGCCGGAATGTTACCTTTCCGAATGATATGCGAGGCGCTCACAGGTCCTCCAAGTACCTTTTTTGACGTCAGGGAATGAATATGACACTTCGTGGCCAGAACAGATACATAAGATTTGCGTCGCCAAGCACGATCGCGGATTGCACTGGCCGGCCGGCACCCGAGCCAGGGTTGAATGAGCGATCAGCATCATGACATCTCATTGGTTCCACCGTGCAACATAACGAACCACGAGAGTCCCCCGTGCACACGTTTGGTGCGTGCCCCCTCCGTCAGGAGTATCCGCATGACAGGTGGATCTGGATGCAATGGGGCCACGCCTATGTCTTTCCGGTTCCGGCACTTGCGCGGCCGCGCCAAGCCGGTAGCGGCGGGGCCTCTCGGCCTGGCCAAGCTGACGGCCTTTGGGACCCCAGCGAGGCGGTCGCCGCTGCGTCGCGTGTCTGCTGCGCCACGGCACGCCAGCCTGTCAGGCTCGAACTCTCGGCCCGTTCGGCGTGGTAGACATAAGCCCGCAGACTCACGCCCATCGCGACGAAGTACCAGAACGGCGGCTGGAACGCGATGCCGACGAACGCGCCGGAGGTCAGGAACACCAGCATGCCGGCCTGAACCGCGTCGGACATGTCGGCGACCCAGACCAAATCCGGAATTTTCCGGCATTTACGCGACAATCGAAACAGGTTGAAAAGGCTTGAACCAATGACCGTCAGGAACATCAACAGCCCTGGATAGCCGAGCTCGCCAAGCATCTCGAAATAAATGCTGTGATAGGCGCGCCCGAGCTGGATGTATCCGCCCGGATTTTGCGAATCGGGCGGCATGACGATGGAACTGAGGCCGTACGCTTCGAAGCCGCCGCCGAACGGGTGCGTCGCCGAGAAACCCAAAGTCCACCGCCAAATCAGCAGCCGGGTCATCGCGGAGCTTTCGGTGGCATAATCGTTGATCGTCGAAATGCGGGCGTTCCAACTGGTCGCCATGAAGCCCAGGATGATCATGAACGCCAGCCCGATGATACTGCCGAACAACAGTTTTCGTCGCGAACGCAAGAACATGTAAATGGCCAATACGACCATGCCGATGAGGGCGCTGCGCTCGTACGTGCCGAACGCGGTCGCGATCGCGAGGATCGCGATGCCGCCATAAGCGACGTTCATCATCGGCAGCTTTGGAATAAGCTTGCCGTGTTTGCCGAGGAACAACGCGAGGGGCACCGCCATGAGGCAGACGGTCGACAGAAGGCCGCCTTCCGCGAGACCGGCGTTACCGCCCTGCAAGCCCAGATTTCGGCCATAGCCACCGCCGGATAGCAGAACCTTGAGACCGAACGGCACGAAATTGGCGGCCAACGAGAAGACGTAGGTCTGGGCGAAGGCCTCGATCTGCACGCGGGAGCGGATGACGAGCGGCACGAAGGCGGCGAACGCCATGGTCTTGAAGGCCCAGTCCCACTTGACCCAGGCGCGATCGGGTAGTTCGGCCCACAACAGGGTCGCCGTCATCCAGAGCGCCAAAAGGACCTGGCAAACGCTGGGGGTCATGATCGGCGGGGGGGACCGGCGATCCAGCGCGAAGTAGGTCAGGACCGCGGCAGCCCCCATGATGAACGCGACCGGCAACTCATTCAGGATGAAATACGCCACCGTCTGCGGCTGAAACGTATCGACCCAGACATAACCGAGGGTCATGACGAATGGCGTGGTGATCCCCAGTCCAAGGAACGACAGATACAGCAGCAGAAGCCACGAGCTACGCAGCACGGCGGGGGACCTCGCGTGTCAGAAGTACCGCGGAAAGCTCGACGGGATCGATCATTCGCGTCGCGACCCGATGCGCCACGCCGGCCGTCGCTCGGCCCCGGGAACATCCGGGCGCAACATCAGCCCGGATTGGTCACCCGGGGGCTTCAGCGTCAGGAACCATGGTTGCAGACTGTCCAACTGGATCGCGCGGAGGATCACCAGGAACATCATGATCGAACTGAAAAGAATACCGAAAAGGTCGAGCATGACAGGCTCCTGTGTGCAAGGACATCGCATCCGAAACTTCACGTCCGAGATTTCATCCCAGATTTTACATCCGAGATTTTACACCCCAGCTTCTACATCAAGGTGTCCCGGCGCCCTTATACAGGCCGCACCCGAGGGACGTCACGCACTCTGATGGGGCGCGCGCCGGTGATCCTCGCGTCAGCCCCCGCGCAGGACCCGGCCGGCGACCGCGTCCAGCTTATGCGCGAGGGCAGCGGACCGCATCGACGGTGCCGTGATCACCGCGTTGTCCAGCGCCCGATCGCATCCCTGGGCGCATCCCGGCCGCGTCCCGCCGATCGACGGCACCAGCGCCCGCACCAGCGTCCTCGCTTTGTCAGCGTTATCGAACAACACCTTCACCACGGCCTCCACCGTGACGTGGTCGTGGTCGGGATGCCAGCAGTCGAAATCGGTCACCATGGCGACCGTCGCGTAGCAAAGCTCGGCCTCGCGCGCGAGTTTGGCCTCCGGCATGTTGGTCATGCCGATCACGTGGCAGCCCCAGGCGCGGTACAACTCGCTCTCGGCCTTGGTCGAGAACTGCGGCCCTTCCATCACCAGATAGGTGCCGCCGCGCGTGACCGGCAGTGCCAACGACCGGGCCGCCGTTTCGATCGCATCGCCCAGACGAGAGCAGACCGGATGCCCCATTGAGACATGCGCGACAATGCCGTCGCCGAAGAAACTCTTCTCCCGCGCGAAGGAGCGGTCGATGAACTGATCGACGATGACGAAATGCCCAGGCGGCAGTTCGTGCCGAAAACTGCCGACCGCCGACAGCGACAGCACGTCGGTCACGCCCGAGCGCTTCAACGCGTCGATGTTCGCACGGTAATTCAGATGGGTTGGAGACGTCGGATGGCCTCGCCCGTGCCGCGGCAGGAACACGCACCGCACGCCGTCGAGCCGGCCGAACAGCAGTTCGTCGGAGGCCTCGCCCCAGGGCGTTTCGATCCGTTTCCAGGTCTTGTCCTCAAGCCCGTCGATATCATACAGCCCCGACCCGCCGATGATGCCGATCACCGGCTCGGTCATCTCTGGGCTGCCGGTCACGGAAGCTGCCTCGCCGGGGTCAAAGACGGGGCCGGCGTCATTGGCGGGTTCGATCAGTGCACATCCGACCAGATCTTGCGCTTCACCGCGTACGTGACGCCGGTCAGCAGAACCAGGAACAGAATGACCCGGATTCCCATCTGCTTGCGCTCGGTCGTTTCCGGATTTGAGGTCCAGTACAGGAACGTCGCGACATCACGCGCCATCTGATCGACCGTGTTCGGCGTGCCATCGGTGTAGGTGACCTTGCCGTCCTGCAGCGGTTGCGGCATCGCGATCTGATGGCCGGGGAAATACCGGTTGTAGTTCATGGCGTCCTGCATGGTGAAACCAGTCGGCGCGTCGGCGTACCCGGTCAGAATCCCGTAGACATAGTTGGCGCCACCCTCACGCGCGTTGATGATCAGCGACAGATCGGGCGGATACGCGCCGTTCATCGCCGCACGCGCGGCCTTTTCATTCGGGAACGGCGAGCGGAACTGATTGGCCGGCATGCCAGGCCCCTCCTTCGGCTGGCCACTGTCGTCCAGCCCCTGCGGCACGGTGAAGGTGGAAGCGATCGCCTTCACCTGCGCGTCATTGAACCCCAGGCCGGTCAGATCGCGAAAATGCATCTGATGTATCGCGTGGCAAGTGGAGCAAACCTCGGAATACACCTGGAACCCACGCTGCGCGGCGGCGAGGTCCGGAGTGCCGAAGATCCCGTCAAAGCTCCAGTTCTCATTCGGCGGCGTCGGCACATCCTGCGCGGACGCCGGCGGCGCGAGCAGTCCCGTGATCGCCAGAGCGGCGGCCACCATGAGGGCGAAAAAGGTACGCATGGGGGCGAACAAGAATCTGGGCGTGCGCATCAGTGGCTCTCCAGCGGGCGGCCGGTGACCGCTTGGGTGATGCTCTCGGGCAGCGGCAGCGGACGCTCCAGCTTGCCGAGGATCGGCATGATCACCAGGAAATGGGCGAAGTAGTACAGGGCCGCGATCCGGCTCAGGATCACCCAGATGCCTTCGGGCTTATGTGCGCCGCAGATGCCGAGGACGACGAAGGACAGCACCCATACCAGGATCAGCCAGCGGTAGGTCGGCCGGAACCGCGCGCTGCGCACGCGCGACGTGTCGAGCCACGGCAGGACCAGCAGCACCAGAAGCGAGCCGAACATCATTAACACGCCCAGAAGCTTGTTCGGCACCGAGCGTAGGACGGCGTAGTACGGCAGGAAGTACCACTCCGGCACGATGTCGGCGGGGGTTTGCAGCGGGTTCGCCTCGACGAAGTTGTTCGGATCGCCGAGCATGTTCGGCGCGAAGAACACGAACGCGGCCCACACGATCAGGAAGACGCAGACCCCGACGCTGTCCTTCGCCGTGTAGTACGGGTGGAACGGCAAGGTGTCCTGTGGTCCGCGCGGCTCGATGCCAAGCGGGTTGTTGGAACCGACGATGTGCAGCGCGGCGACGTGCAGGAAGACCACGCCGACCAGCACGAACGGCAGCAGATAGTGCAGCGAGTAGAAGCGGTTTAGCGTGGGCTGATCGACGCTGAACCCGCCCCACAGCAGGGTGACGATGTATTTGCCGACGCCCGGGAACGCCGAGAACAGGTTGGTGATGACAGTGGCGCCCCAATACGACATCTGGCCCCAGGGCAGCACGTAGCCCATGAACGCGGTGGCCATCATCAGCAGCAGGATGACCACGCCCAAAATCCACAGCAGCTCCCGCGGTGCCTTGTAGGAGCCATAGTACATGCCGCGGAAAATGTGGATATACGTGACGATGAAGAACATCGACGCGCCGTTCTGATGCACGTAGCGTATGAGCCAGCCATAGTTCACGTCGCGCATGATGTGCTGCACGCTGTCGAACGCCAGCGTCGTGTTCGGCTGGTAGCTCATCGCCAGGAAGATCCCGGTCAGGATCAGGATGATCAGCGTGACCATGGCGAGCGCGCCGAAATTCCAGAAATAATTGAAGTTTCGCGGCGTCGGAAAGACGCCGTATTCCTTCTGCATCATCGTGATGATGGGCAGTCGGGAGTCGATCCAGTTCAGCACCGGATTCGGGATATCACTTTTATGCAGACCGGCCATGACGGTTTCCCTGATGGGTCTTGGCTTCGAACGAGCGCTCGGTTCAGCCGATTTTGATTTTCGTGTCGGACTCGAACGCATACGGCGGCAAGGCCAGGTCCAACGGCGCCGGACCTTTGCGGATGCGGCCGGAGGTGTCGTACTGACTGCCGTGACACGGGCAGAACCAGCCGTCCCAGTCGCCACGCATATCCGTCGGCTTGTTGCCGAGCGGGATGCAGCCAAGATGGGTGCAGATGCCGATCAGGACGATCCACTGATCACGCCCCGGCTTCACCCGCGACTGGTCGGTCTGCGGATCCCGCAACTCGTCAAGTTTCACGTCGCGCGCTTCGGTGATTTCCTTGTCGGTGCGATGGCGGATGAAGATCGGCTTGCCTTGCCACATCACCGTGATGCCCGACCCGACCGCGATCGGTGCGAGATCGATTTCCACCGCGGACACCGCCAGCACGTCAGCCGCCGGGTTCATCGAGGCGACCAAAGCCCAACCGATGCCGCCGACGAAGATCGCGGCGCCCGCGCCGGCGATCAGTTCCAACAGGTCGCGTTTGGTGCCATCGGCCGGTTGGCCGTGAGAGCCGCCAGCCGGATGGCCGTGGGCGGTGGTGGCGGGCGATTCAGCCATATTCCCCTCGTATTCCCCGGTCAGAGTGACCGGAACCGTCATTGATCCAGCTTTGGCCCGCCAGGTTGCTCCAACCAGGTCCTCCCCGGTCGTTACACATGGCTGACCACGGACCGCCCGGCCTGGACGGTCCGTTCAGAACGGGCGCAACTTAGAGGCGCCTTTTATCTCCCGCAACACGCCCGGGGATTGCCCCCATGAACACCCCTGGGCTGGGTCACGCATCGGGCGTACTCTGACTGGCCGTTGGGAACAAGCCCCTATGACCCTGAAACCGCACGAAACCGCGACCAAATCCTCGCATGACGCGCTGCGGGAGCCGGCGCGGCTCTGGTTCGAGGCGTTGCGCGACCGTCTGTGCGCGGCATTCGAGGCGATCGAGAGCGAATTCGCATCAGGGTCCGACCCGGGCCCAGGGCGCTTCGAGCGGAAAGCCTGGACTCGCGAGGGCGGCGGCGGCGATGGGGGCGGAGGTGTCATCAGCCTGATGCACGGGCGGGTTTTCGAGAAGGTGGGTGTCAACGTCTCGACCGTTTGGGGGGAGTTCAGTCCGGAATTTCGCGCGCAAATACCCGGCGCGGCGGAGGATCCGCGATTCTGGGCCTCGGGGATCAGCCTGGTCGCGCACATGCGCGGCCCGCGCGTGCCGGCGGCGCATTTCAACACGAGGATGCTGGTGACGACCGAGGGTTGGTTCGGTGGCGGTGGCGATCTGACACCGATGCGACTCGGAGAGGCGGCGGCGGTGGAGGACGCGGCGTTGTTCCACGCCGCGTTCCGGACCGCCTGCGATCGGCATGATCCAGGGTACTACGTGACGTTCAAGGCGTGGTGCGACCGCTACTTCTTTCTGCCGCACCGGAATGAGCCGCGCGGCGCGGGCGGCATCTTCTTCGACCGCCACCGCACGGCGGACGTGGCGCGCGATTTCGCCTTCGTGCGCGACGTGGGCGAGGCGTTCCTGGACGTGTTCCCTCGCATCGTGCGCCGCCGGATGCATGAGACGTGGACGGCGGCGGAGCGGGAACATCAATTGATCCGCCGCGGCCGCTATGTGGAGTTCAACCTGATCCACGATCGGGGGACATTGTTCGGGCTGAAGACCGGGGGGAACGTGGAGGCGATTCTGATGAGTTTGCCGCCAGAGGTGAAGTGGCCGTGATGGCGGGCGGTCAGGAGTTTTTCCGGGCTTGACGTAAGGCATTTTTGACCTTACATTTGGATGGCGTCGTTGCGGAGGAATGCGCATGCCGTTGGAACTTACTGTCACGGCGAAAGGCCAGGTCACCTTGCGTAAGGCGGTATTGCGCCATCTGGGGATCAAACCTGGCGACAAGATTGAGATTGCGCTGCTGGACGGCGGCAGAGTTGAACTCGCGCCGCCGGTGGCACGCGATTTCAGCCGGCTGCGCGGTGTGTTGCGGCGTCCGGCGCAACCGGTGGTAACGCTACAGCAGATGCGCGATGCGATCGGCACCGGCAGACAAAGGTGAAGATCGCGATCGATACGAATGTGTTGGTTCGCTATCTCACCTGGGATGATGACAATCAGGCGACCCAGGCGGCGGCGATCGAAGCCGCGGATGCGGTGCATATATCCACGGTCGTGCTGTGCGAAGTCATCCGGGTTTTGACCCGTGCCTACCGGTACAAGACGAATGAGATCGTGCCGATCCTCCGGCAACTGGTCGCGGGCCGTGAGTTTCGGATCGATCAGGTCGCGGCCCGTACTGGGCTACGCTTCCTCGCGGCGGGGGGCGATTTCGCCGACGGCGTCATCCTGGACGATATGCAACGCGCGTCTTGTGAGTTTCTGGCGACGTTTGACAGGGAGTTCTCGAGTCTGTCGGGATCGTCGAAAGTTGTCCTTCTGGGCGGTTGAATTCCGGCGGGGTTCTCGTCGCCAGAACATCGAGGCCGCACTGAAACGATCGTGAACCTCGATGGCGTGCCGGGTCGCGCTCGAAAGAAGCGTGGTCATCTCCCGTCGACCCACGTCGCGCGAGGACGAACCGGTCGCGCGACGTGATCGATACCGATTTGGGACAGTTATGAACACCAACCCGTGTCATCTCCCCTTTTCGTACGACAGCAATTCGCCGAACGCCACCCAGTGCTCGCCCTCGTAGCGCGCGAAATGCATCGACTTCATCGGCTCGTAGTCCGTCGGGCTGGTGTTGATCAGCAGGCCGGGAACCAGCATCGGGATCCGGTAGTTGTGGAAACTCGCCGCCTGCCGCATGACGTTGTCGCGTGTCAGATCGTCGCCGCACTTGCGCAGCGTCTCCACCACGAGATGGCCCGCCGCCCAACCGGTGATATTGGCGGCATCGGCGGGATTGGCGTTGGGAATGTATTTGTCCAGCCAGGCTTTCCATTCCTTGTATTCCGCGTCGTCGAACCACCGCGGGTCGGTCGGGTCCTTCTTATAATCCGCCGTGATCACGCCCTGGCTCGCTTCGGTCCCGGCGGGTTTCATCACCGCGCCCACCGAGGCCGCGATGTTCACCAGATATTGTTTGGGCTTCCAGCCAATCTCGAACGCCTTCTTGATCGCCTGCGCACCGAACTTCGGCGTCGTCACGTTGAAAAACACATTCGCGCCCGAGTGGTTGAGTTGCAGCATCTGCGAGTCGATCGTGGCGTCGGTGACTTCGTAAGTGACGTTCGCGACGATGATCTTGTCGGCGTCCTTGCCGAGACCCTCGATGAACCCGCTCATGTAGTCTTCGCCAAGGTCGTCGTTCTGCCGCAGGACCGCGACCTTGGGATCCTTCACCGTCGCCAGCATATCTTTCGCGTAGAGGTAGCCCTCGGCGTGATAGCTGGGATTAAAACCGATCGTCCACGGGAAGTGCTGGGGATCGTCCCAGCGCGACGCACCCGAGCCGACGAACAGCGTCGGGACTTTCTTCTGGTTCAGATACTTCTGAATGGCGATGTTGGGCGCGGTGCCGAGCGGGGCGGCATCGGCCAGCACCTGGTCGCGCTCGATCAGTTGGCGGGTCAGTTCGACAGTCTTCGGCGGGCTATAGCCATCGTCGAGCGAAATGAAATTGATCTTGCGGCCGTTGATGCCGCCCTGGTCGTTGATGTAGCGGTAATACGCCGCCTCCGCCCGCCCGTTGCCGCCATAGGCCGAGGCGTTGCCGCTGTACGGATTGGTGTTGCCGATCTTTATTTCGGTATCGGTCACGCCTGGGCCGTACTTGTTCTCCGCGAACACCTGCGCGGACAGGCCAAGGAAGAGGCCAGCCGATAACAGACATGGCACGATACCGCGGTTCATTGTTACTTCTCCCTGTCAGGCGTCTTTTGCGGGGAGTGTAGCCGAAACGCGGCCGGATGGAATACTACCCTGGAGCGTGGGGCCGTATCGCCCGCCGAAGTGGGTGGAGTTGGTTGTCCGGCGATAAAGCACCGCGGTCCGCTGGCCCAGAGGTGTCGGCTATCGGTCTCGTGGCGGCGTGAAGTTTGGTGGCGCGATGGCGTGACGGTGGTATTCCACGGTCTGTCGTATCGAACCGTGCAGGCGACGGTGTGACAAAGTTGAGTTTTCAGAATATTTTATTGAAATGGGACGATAAATGGCCTGGCAGGATCAGGGACGGTAAGATCATGGATATTTCGGCGACGGCAAGGGGCCGGAAAAGCCAGAGGATGGCGGCGGCGCCATGTTCGCGCCCAATGCCGTGGCAGATCGGGTGACAGCGGTGATCCACGCCTCGGTGGCCGCCCTGCCGAAGCAATCGCGCGGCTCTTCCGCGGCACAACTCAACGACGCGCGTACCAAAGGCCTGGCCGGCACGATGACCAAATGGAGCAAGGCCGGGAGCCTGTCCGAAGCGGATTTCGCGGCGGCGTACTTCGATCGGGATGGTGGTGATCTGGCGGTAAAGCTGTTGCGTGACGCCGCCGAAACCGCCGCCAGCGCCCGCTCGCACGCCGACCTGGCGAAAGCGTCAGTCCAGCTGGCCAGCGCCCAGGAGAAGATCGGATCGGACCACTGGCGGGCATTCGTTGGCGGTGCGGTGAACCGGGCCGCGTCGTTCGGAGAGTTCGCTCGGGCAGCAGGCAACCGGGCTACAAATGCCAAGCCAGAGACGAATGGCGGCGCCCCCGCGCCTGGGCGGAAGGGCCAAACAGGGAAACTTCCGATTGACGCACCCGGAGAGCCGAAAGGACCACACCTTTACAATCGCTTCTTTGATGCGGTCCATAAGCGAATCAGCGATCTGGCGAAGGAACTGGGTGTGAATGAGGACTGGATCCTTGGTCACTCAGCTCATGAAAGCAACTATCTCGACAACCACAACTTCCCGCTGAACAATGCGTTTGGCCAAACCAACGCGGGCGGGCGGAACCTTTCATTCCCATCAGTCGCCGACTCGATCTCAATGTATCGAAATGATTACGGCCCACAGATAAGAGGGGCGGCGAGCGCCGAGGATTTCGTCGATAGAATTCAGGGTAGGCTAAACGGCCGGCCGGTCCCAGCATGGCGCAGATACAATTCGGCGACGAGCACTTACGAATCAGACCTCTTGAAGGTGATTCGTTCCATACCGCGACACAAGGCTGACTGGTCCGAACGGACGGAGGTGGGGCATTGATAGCGCGCGTCATGCTGACGATGACCGTGCTGATCGCGCTTCACCTGGCCGCGGCGGCCAGTAACTATACCGATCGCTATTTCGGCTTTCGGGTCGCCGTTCCAACTGGAAAGATGGTCTGTCTGCCTGATGGAACCACATCAAATCATGGATACATCGTGCTCTGGGATACAACTGACTGCCATTTCATCGTACGACCGCCCGGAATATACGTTTACGCTACTCACAATGGTGATGAGGACGCGACAACGACCTCGGATCTGGCAAAAGATTTGTGTGGAGGCAACCTGAGCGGACCAAGTCCATTTTCGGTATCAGGCTTCCGATTTTCTCAGTGCCGGTCAGCAACCCGGGAAGGGCGGCCTGGTCTGGAATATTTTGTCTTGCGTCACGTTAAAGGCGGCTATCCGGGATCCGAGCCGAAATATGGCGTGTCGCTGATCTGCCCGCATGATGATTGCCGGTCGCTCATGCCGATGACACGCTGGATTTTCGCGCACATGAAATTCATCAAACAAGTTTATTGAAACGCGAATTGGACATCGACAACGCCATCCGCGGGTCCAGGAACATCCCCCGAACCCGCCCGGAGCCCAGGCCAATCAATCCCCCGGATCGATCCACCCGATATTCCCGTCGGGGCGACGGTAAACCACATTCAGCACGCCCGAATTCATATCGCGGAACATCAGCACCGGGTGATCCGCCAGTTCCATCCGCATCACCGCCTCGCTGACCGTCAAATGCGCGATCTCGGTGGTTGTTTCGGCGATCACCACCGGCGCGGTATGCGCGGCCGTTTCAGGTTCCTCGTGGTCCTCGGCCTCGGCGCGCAGGATGATCTGCCGCGCCGATTCAGGCCGCGCCCGCTGCGCGTCGTCACGTGCATGGTCATTGACCCGCCGCCGGTAGCGCCGCAGCCGTTTGCCGACGTGGAGGGCCGCCTTGTCGAACGCGGTATAGGCATCCGTGCCCTCGGCCTCGCCGCGCAATGTCAGTCCACGGCCGGCATGCAGATTGATGTCGCAGGTAAAACCCAGTCGCGATCGTTCGAAGGTGATCCGCGCGTCCTGCGCGTGCTCGAAATACTTGCCGGTGATACCCGTCAACTCATGCGACACGCGCTCGCGCAGTGCGTCGGAGAGTTCCACCTGTTTGCCGGAAACCGTGATTTGCATGTGCCACTGTCCTACCGAACCAGCTTCGCGAACCGTACGGCACCCGGCCTGATCTCCGGCCCACCCATTGAACCGGATCCCATGACCCATCAGCGTCGTATCGTCCGGTTCCGGTGGACGATCCGCGCTCAGGCGGGTACCGCCTTGACCCGCCGGCGACCCACGGAGTTCGGGATGTGCATCGCCTCCCGGTATTTGGCCACCGTTCGGCGGGCGATGTCCACCCCTTCTCGTCGCAGGATGGTGACAATCTGGTCATCGGACAGGATCCCGGTCGGCTCCTCGGCGCCGATCAGTTGGCGGATGCGATGGCGCACCGCTTCCGAGCTGTGACTCTCGCCGCCATCCACCGCGCTGATCGAAGTGGTGAAGAAATACTTAAGTTCGAAAATCCCGCGTGGCGTCGCGATGTATTTGTTCGAGGTGACGCGGCTGACGGTGCTTTCGTGCATCTCCACCGCCGTGGCGATGTCACGCAAAATCAACGGCCGCAGGTGCGCCACGCCCCGGCGCAGGAACCCATCCTGCAATCGCATGATTTCCGCGGCGACCTTCAGGATGGTTTGCGCGCGCTGCTGCAACGACCGTACCAGCCAGTTCGCGCTCGCCAGTTGATCGGCCAGAAACACCCGGTCCGCCTTGTTCGCCCTGGGCGCGATGCGGGCGTGGAATCCTTCGTTCACCAGCACCCTGGGCATGGTGTCGGGGTTCAACTCGATGATCCAACTGTCGCCCGGCGCCGCCCGCATCAGCAGATCGGGGATCACCGCGCGCACCGGTTCGATGTCGTACGAAGCGCCAGGCTTGGGATCGAGCGCCTTGATCTCGACGATCATGTCCGCCAGATCCTCGGCGTCGACGCCGCAGCGGCTCATCAGGCCGCGCAGGTCGCGGCGCGCCAGCAATTCCAGATTGTTCAGTAAGGTCTGCATCGCCGGGTCGAGCCGGTTCTTGTCGGCGAGCTGCGCCGCCAGGCACTCCTTCAGGTCGCGCGCGAACATGCCAGGCGGATCGAAGCGCATCATGAGCTGGCGCACCGCCTCGATCCGCGCCAGCGGCACGCCCATCGCCTGAGCGATCGCCGCCGGATCGGCGGTCAGCCGGCCGGCCGGGCAAAGCAGCGCGATCAGGTGCGCGCCGATCATCCGGTCGACCGGCTCGGCGAAGCTCAGACGCAGTTGCTCGCCCAGATGGTCGCGCAGCGGGGGGCGTTCATCCGCCATGTCCTCGATCGTGCGATCGTCGCCGGAGAATGAGAGATTGCCGCCGCGCCCCTCGAACGAGCCCATGGAGGGGGCGCCATCGGCGGGGCCTCCGGGGTCGTAGTCCTCGGCATGGACGCTATCGAGCGGGCTGGCGGTCTCCGAGGGCAGTCTGTCGGCGCGCACCGCCTCGGCCGCGTCGGCGGGCGTGTCGGTGCGTAGCGTGACCTGGTCCAATGCCGCCCGTTCGCCGATCGGGGCATCGGAGACCTCGTCGCGTTCCAGCAGCGGATTGCGTTCCAGTTCGCGCTCGACGAACGTGGTGACCTCCACGTTCGAATATTGCAGCAGCTGGATGGCCTGACGCAGTTGCGGCGTCATGACCAGCGTCTGGCTTTGTCGTAGGTCTAAGCGTGGGCCGAGCGCCATGCCATGGCGATTAGCGGTCCTGGGCCATCGCGGTCAATGGCTTTCGCATGCAAGAAACGTGCTAACGCGTGCGGTGTGGCTTTCACGACAATCAGAAATATGGACGCGGCGAGACCGATCGGTGTGATGTTATCGATTAAAGGGCTGTTTTTCCAGTCTTTGGAGCGATTGCTGATGAAACCGGGTCTCGGTCGGCGGCGAACGGCTGGCCGCCGATTCCGATAAGGTGGTGCGATCGCGAAAGGGTGGTGGGTCAGTTTCAACGTCCGCAAAGGGTGGATGGGCGACATGGAGGACATGTTGGAAGAGAGTCCGCTCTGCGCCCATCCACGCCGTTCAGCTGCAGGTCGCCGCTTCCGGTGAGCAGACCTTCGTTCAGGTTTTGTCGGCTCCGCACTATCAGGTCCATCCGGGACCTTCAATCTTCATTCATGGTTTGTTTACCCTTTCCTGACATCACAGGTTCGTTCGCACCTGTGGAATAAATCGGATGCGCCTGAACACACGGTTTGCCGCGAGCGCCAAGGTCGCAACCGAGCTCATGCCGGCGCTCGGCGTACAGGCGTCGTCGTGACAGGCATCAGATCGTTCTCCTGGCTCGGTCGCTTTCGCGCTGTCCTCGGATCCCGGCCAGCCGCCGCGTTACTTGGTGCATTGGTGCTGGTGGCTCTCGGTGCGGCCGCGTGCCTGATGATCTGGCACGATCGCCAGTCCGCGCTGGATGAACACCTACGCGGTTCGGACAGCATGGGTGTCGTTCTCGCCGAACAGACCGGGCGTTATGTCCAGATTGTCGATCTGATCGTGCAAGAGGTGAGATCGAAAGCCGCCGGTCTGGACTTTAAGACCCCGGAGGATTTCCAGCGCCTGATGGGAACGCCAGCAATCCAGGCCTATCTGGTGGAGCGAGTCAAGAATGTCCCGCAGGCGGATGCTGTCGCACTCATCGGTGCCGACGGTATCGTCGTGAATTGGTCCCGGCCTCGCCTCCCTGACCGGATGGATGTGTCCAACCGCGACTACTTCATCTGGTGCAGGGACCATGACGATCCCGGAATATTCATCGGTGCGCTGGCGGCGGCCCGTTTGACCGGAGAACCGAGTGTGTATTTCGCCCGGCGTGTCAACGGGCCTGGAGGCAAATTTCTTGGAGTGATACTCGGTATTGTCGACGTTAAGTATCTGAGTGATTTCTATCGGGCGGCAACCGAGCATGTGGGAATGTCGGTCAGGCTGGTGCGACGAGACGGCGCGATACTGATCCGCTATCCAAATACCGCGAGTGCGCTCGGAGCAAGATTGCCCGCGGTATCGCCATGGTATGGCCACGTCGCCGAGGGCGGCGGCAACTACGTCGCACCCTCGATCATCAACGGGGTTCGCAACCTCGTTTCCGTACACCCTCTGCAAGACTATCCGCTGGTGGTAGACATTCTGCAACGGGAAGCGGATGTCTTCGCGAAGTGGCGCACGGAAGCGTTCTATATCGCAAGCATCGCGTTGACTGTCGCCCTCTCATTTTCCTATCTGATCTGGGTCGTGGCGAGACAGATCCGCCTGCAGGAAAAGCAGAACTTCAAACTGGCGGACACCGCGGAAATGTCGGCGGACTGGTTCTGGGAACAGGATGCGGATTTTCGCTTCTCCTTCGATTCCAACATTCCATTCATGGTCGCAACCGACGACACCGGCAAAACCTGCCGAGACCTCGCCGACCCAGCGATGACCGACGAGCGATGGGTCAGGCATCAGGCTGACCTCACGGCCCATTTGCCCTTCCGCGGCTTTCTCTGGGAGCGGATCGGCGCGAACGGCGAACGTCATTTCATGAGCACCAGCGGCGATCCGATGTTTAATCGCAACGGTGTGTTCAGCGGCTACCGCGGGACCGGGCGCGACATAACCCAGGAAGTCCGGGCCACCGCGCGATTGGCACAAGCCAACGCGGACCTGGAGATCGGGCGCCAGCAGATCGAAGCCGTGCTGACCAATATAACCCACGGGATCTGCTTATTTGATGGTGAGGAACGACTGCTGGTGTGGAACCGGCGGTGGACCGAGCTCTACGATCTTCCACCGGAAGCAGCGTATGTCGGCTGTTCTCTCCAGGAGATCATGGATTATCGGGAAGCGGTTGGAAGCGTGCCGATCAAGTCGCGATCCGACCACCTTGCCTGGCGCGCGGAACAACGTGCCGCGAACCAGCCATCCAGGCGAGACGTCATGCTGAAAAACGGACGTGTCATCACGATCCATTATCAACCGATGGCCGATGGAGGTTGGGTTGCGACCCATGAGGACGCCACCGAGCGGTTGCGGGCCGAAACCAGCATTGCGTTCATGGCTCAACATGATTCCCTGACGCGCCTGGCGAACCGGGTGCTGTTCCACGACCGTCTGGAACAAGCCATCGTCCAGGCCGGGCGTGGCCACGAATTCGCGGTGATCTGTCTTGATCTGGATCGTTTCAAGGTCGTCAACGACACTATGGGCCATCCGGTCGGCGATGGGCTGCTACGGGCCGTGGCGGACAGAATGAGCGCTTGCGTGCGGCAGGGCGACACCGTGGCACGTCTGGGCGGGGATGAATTCGCGATCATCCAACTCGAGTTGGGACAACCCGAGCATGCGCAACTGCTGGTCGGCCGGCTCATTGACGCATTTCGTGACCCTTGCGACATCGATGGACATCAAATCGGCATTGGAATGAGTATCGGCGTCGCGGTGGCACCGCGCGACGGTTCCTCTTCTGAAACGCTTATGAAGAATGCCGACATCGCGCTCTACCACGCGAAGACAGAAGGGCGCGGCGGCGCCCGGTTCTTCGAGCCGGAAATGAATGCGCGCATCCAACTCCGCCGCACGCTTGAGACGGATCTGCGGAGCGCCATTCTGGGTGGCGAGTTCGAACTCCACTACCAGCCACAGATCAATGTGATCGCGGGCGAAGTTACCCGGTTTGAGGCACTGCTACGATGGCATCGTCCCGGCCATGGCCTCATGACACCCACGCAATTCATCCCTGTCGCAGAGGAGACGGGCATGATCGTCGCGATCGGAGAGTGGGTGCTGCGGTCAGCGTGTTTCGAGGCGGGAAACTGGCCGGAGAACATCGGTGTCGCGGTGAACCTCTCACCAGTCCAATTTGAGAAAGGTGATATCGTCGCCGCGGTGCGCGCCGCGCTCGCGTCATCGGGCTTGCCGCCAGATCGCCTGGAACTGGAGATTACCGAATCGGTTTTGTTGCGCGAGACCGCAGGCACACTGACCGCACTCCATCAGTTGCGTGCCATGGGGATTACGGTGGCTCTGGATGACTTCGGAACCGGATATTCCTCGCTGAGCTACCTGCGAAGCTTTCCCTTTGACAAATTAAAAATTGACCAATCCTTCGTCCGCGACCTTGTGACGAACAAAGAATCCATGTCCATCATTCGCGCGGTCACCGGCCTTGGCCATAGCCTGAACATAAAGACCACGGCCGAGGGCGTGGAGACGCTGGACCAATTGAATATGCTGCGCCAGCACGGATGCACGGAGGTGCAAGGCTATCTGTTCAGCCGCCCGGTGCCGGCAAACGAACTACCGATGCTGATGGAACGGCTGAAACGAACAGACGAATATAAACCCGCGCTGTATCGTGGTTCGGATTTCCAGTTGATGAAGGCATTTACGGAAGCCAATTGACCTCCGTTCAATTGGGCTCCGAATTCGGTGTCTGAGTTTCCTGACACTCAGTCGCTTCAGATTTCACGGCGCGATACCCTCGCCCCGGTTCCTGACCGCCGAGCCTGTCTGATCGATCAGAGCGTGATCCCTTTAGGCTGACGGTCAGAAAGCATGAATTGCGCTCCAACAACTTCCTGGCCGAGGGACTTGAACCGACCATTGTCTTGATCTCACCCAGCTCAAACCCGTACGCCTCGCCAAAATTTGAACGCCATCAGTAATGCGCAGTGGCACAAGAGGCTTGCCTTCTGCGGTCCAATTGAAGGGCCCGTGGCGACATCGAATGCGGCGATCAATGTTTTGGTAATGGTTTTGTCCGACCTGCGCCAAACGTCCGCTCTTTCGTTCCTGCCACCGGAAACTGCTGGTCCGCTTTCGACCAATCTCGGCCGTTTGGGCCGCAGCTGCGAAGGACTGCTCCGGGTCGACGGCTGACCTTCAAACTAACCCAATACCCGCGAAAGACACAGATTTGTATCCACGCGTAAATACAATAAGACCAACACGTCTACACGAGGGTCAAACCATGCCGCTCAACATCCGCGGCGACGAAGTCAATCTGCGCGCCGAGAAGCTGGCGACCCGGAAGCACGTCACCAGGACGGAAGCCGTGAGGGTGGCGCTTGAGAACGAACTGCGCCGCCTGGATGAGGCCGTTCCACTGCGCGAGCGACCGCGGCCGCTACGGGAGCGGATCATGGCCCGCCCGGAGACGGGGCAAGCGGCGGACAAGGCGTTTTATGACGACCTCAGCGGAGAACCCTGATGTTCGTCGATGCGTCAGCCATTGTCGCGATTCTCACTGATGAACCGGAAGCCGACGGGCTCACGAATGACCTCGCCGAGGCGCGGTCGCCGATCACCTCCGCGGTCGCTATTTTTGAAGCCGCCCTGGGTCTCTGCCGTAAGCGGCATGCCAGTGTCACTGAGGCTCGGCGGGATGTGATGGAATTTCTCGATATCTCTCGCGTCCGCGCCGTCACCATCACCGCGACCGAGGCGGATGCCGCTCGGGATGCATTCGATCGGTATGGCAAAGGCCGTGGGCATCGCGCCCAACTCAATCTGGCGGACTGCTTCGCCTACGCCGTCGCGAAGACACACCAGACTTCGATTTTGTTCAAAGGTGACGATTTCAATAAGACCGATATCGGATCAGCGGGACAAAGCGGCTCGTTCCAACGGCATTAAGATCTGATTTGGGCGGGTGCGAATTGTCTCTCACTGGCAACCTCGGGTCGATCAACCAATCAGTCACGGGCCGCCGGACCTTCTGGCGGCGACCGAACCAGTCCTCCGGCCTCCGCGCTACAAACTGAACCGTTCGCCCAGATACACCCGCCGAACCTCCCGGTTCGCCACCACCTCACTCGGCGTGCCTTCCATCAGCACCTGACCGTCATGCATGATGTAGGCGCGGTCGATGATCTCCAGCGTTTCGCGCACGTTGTGATCGGTGATCAGCACGCCGATCCCGCGATCCTTGAGGTGTTTCACCAGGTCGCGGATCTCACTCACCGCGATCGGATCGATGCCCGCCAGCGGCTCATCCAGCAGGATATAGGCGGGCTGCGTGGCCAGCGCGCGGGCGATCTCGACCCGCCGCCGCTCCCCGCCCGACAACGCCAGAGCCGGCGTGCGGCGGAGGTGGCCAATACCGAATTCCCCCAGCAGTTCGTCCAGCATCAGGCGGCGGGTGGCGAGGTCGGGTTCCACGACCTCCAGCGCCGCCATGACGTTCTGCTCGACGTTCAGGCCGCGGAACACGCTCGCTTCCTGCGGCAGGTAGCCAATGCCCAGTCGGGCACGGCGATACATGGGCAGGGTGGTGATGTCGGAGCCGTCCAGGTGGATCGAGCCGGTGTCCGGCGAAACCAGGCCCACGATCATGTAGAAGGTCGTGGTCTTGCCGGCACCGTTGGGACCCAGAAGGCCGACCGCCTCACCCCGGTTGAGCGACAGAGACACGTTCCGCACCACCGGCCGCCGGCGATAGGTCTTGCCGACGCCGCTGGCGATCAGGCCACCGCCGCCGCGCAGCACTTTCAACGGGACGCGCGGTTCGCGGCTCCGCATGTCCCGCGTCGCGCTCTCCCTGGTCGGGAAGTCTCTGCCTGGACCTGATGGGGGTGGCGTGATCATGGCGTTCCTCCCGCCTTCGGCTGTTCGCCCTTCGGTTTTTCGCCGGGGGACATGGTCTGGGCCCCATTGTCCAAAGGCGGACTGGACTGATCGTTCGGGGTCACCAGTCCGCTCACGCGGCCGCTGTCGCCGGCCAGCAAGGTGGCGACTCCGGTCTTCATGTTGACCACCGCCTCCGAGCCGTTGATCTGGTTCAGCCCCCGCGTGATCCGCACATGTCCGCCCAAATGCGCGATCTCGGTGTCCGGGACGTAAACGCCGCGTTCCCCGGTCACGATGTCGGTCGAGGTGCGGATCGAGACATTGTTGAACGCCTCGACGCGCTGCAGCCGTCCGGCCATCGCCGCCATGGGATCGGTGGTTTGTGTCGATCCCGATTGGGCCGATCCGGATGGGGCCGATCCCGAAGCGGCCGCCGCCGGCGACGAGGCATTCGCGGGCGGTGTCGCCAGTGTGTAAGCAACCAGCGTATCGGCCGATATGCGCCGCGCGTCGTTCGTCACCACCACGGCGTCGCCTCGCGCCACCGCCATGTGTTTCTGCGACCAATATTCCAGCGTGTCTCGTGAGGTCAGCGTGTCGTCTGGCGTTGTGAGCTTCAGGCCATTGCCTGTCATCACCATCACCGCCTGATCGAGGTCGTAGGTCGCCTGATCGCCCCAGGCCTGATCGGTCTGCGTGAAAATGTGGACATTGCCTTCCGCGCGCATGCGATAGACCTCATTGCCCTCGGTGTCGGTCGCGCCGGTCAGGCCCCCCCCGGTCGGCCCCCCTCCGGTCGGGCCCGTGGTGGTCGCCGCCGGTGTGGCAGCGGTGTCTCCCTTGTGCCGGTACCAGGCCAAAAGCCGGTCCGCCGTGACGGTCACGTTGCCGCGTACTGCCTTGGCGTCACCTTTGGCGATGACGATTTGCTCGTTCTGGCGCCATTCGATCCCATCCTGGGCGGTGATCTGGATCGGTCCGCCCTGGGTCAGGTCGATGCCCTGCGCCGCCGCGCGGTGTCCCGGAGGCGCCAGCGCCAGTCCGATCGTCAGTGCCAGCGGAAACCCCATCGAGCCGGGCAACACCAGAATTGTCGCGCGCGTCCTGGGCATGCCCAGGCGCCGGCTCATTGCGTCACACCGTTCATTTCGACCCGCACCGGGCCCCAGAACTGCATCGCGGCGCCTTTGTCCATCGTCGTGAACCCCGACGCGTCCAGCGTTCCGAACGGACCCTCGACATGGGTGGGCGCCGCGCCGCTGGCCGCGCCCGCCTTCATCGCCACGGTCGCGCTATCGGTGGTCATCGTCGTGCCGTCATCGCGGTACAGCACGACGTCCCGCGACAGGTCGAGCTGATCGTCCTTCCGCATGAACACGCCCTGCTTCGACTTCACGTTGATCCAGGTGCCGTTCTCCAGTGTCATGTCGGCGTCTGGCCCCGTCAGGTCGATACGGTCCGTGCCGGACTGCGCCGCCGTCGCCGCCGTGACGGTGAACGGCCGGCCGCGTTCGTCCACGCCGTGGTAGTGCGCGTTGGTCAACCGGGCGCCATCGATCGTCGCGCCCAGGCGGTGCAACACGACCCTCGCCCCGTCGGCGGCCCGGTTGAACTCAGGCCACAATGCGATCGACGCCAGCAGCAGCAGCGCCACGGCGGGCAACAGAAACTTCGACGCGTTGATCATGAACCGCCGCCGCAACAGCCCGCCACGCGTCGGCACTCGGCGCGCGACCCTTCCGCTCACGATCGAGAGGTAGCCTCCGGTGCGAGGTGCAGTCGATGGCGTTGTCGTACGAGTTCCAGGCAGGGCTTGTCCCCTTGATGAGTTTCCGGGTGCGACCTTCCCCTGATCGCGTCCGCCGGGAAAGCCCGGTCCAGGCTGTGCCGCTTCAGGCTGTCCGGCGCCGGGCTGTCCCAATTGTCGCTGGGCGCTCATGCGAGCCCCGCTCGCAACAGGTCGTGGATATGCAAGATGCCGGCGACCTTGCCATCCGGACCGACGACGAACAATGCCGTCACCGGCCGCTCATGCGCATTCATCGCGTGCAGCGCCTCGGCGGCCAGATTGTCCGGGCCGATGGTGCGGGGGGCACGGGTCATCACCTCATCGACCGGCCGGGTCAGCAGATCGGGACCCATGGCACGGCGCAGATCGCCGTCGGTGATGATGCCCCGCAGCGAGCCGTCGCCGCCGGTCACGCCCAGGCAGCCGAAGCGTTTCTCCGTCATCAGCACGAGGGCGCGGTCCATCGGCATGCCGAGTTCGGCCAGCGGCACCGCGTCCCCGGTGTGCATCAGTTCGCGCACCCGGCGCAGCCGGGCGCCCAACCGTCCGCCGGGATGAAAGCCGCGGAAATCCGCCTCCGTGAAGCCGCGCCGCTTCAACAGCGCCACCGCGAGCGAGTCGCCCAAAGCCATCTGCATGGTGGTGGATGTGGTGGGCGCGAGCCCCATTGGACAGGCCTCGGCCACCGATGGCAGCAGCAACGCGACGTCCGCCGCCCGTGCCAAGGTCGAGCCCGCCCGTGCCGTGATCGCCACCAGCTTCAGGCCGAAACGCCTCGCATGGGCCACGATGTCGGCCAGTTCCGCCGTTTCCCCGGAATTGGACAGCGCCAGGATGGCGTCGCCCAGAAGGATCATGCCGAGGTCGCCGTGCGATGCCTCGGCGGGGTGCACGAACAGCGCGGGCGTGCCGGTTGAGGCGAAGGTCGCGGCGATCTTACGCGCCACATGGCCGGACTTGCCCATGCCGGAGACCACGATCCGGCCGCTGGCGCCGGCCAGACAGTCCACCGCGCGGGTAAACTCCGGCCCCAGTCCGGCGGATAGCGCACGCAAACCCGCGGCCTCGATCGCCAGCACGTCCCGCGCGACCTCGAGGTCAGGGGGATCCAGTTCGGAGACTGTTGCGGCGGCGCGACTCACGGTGGAATTCGTTCCGGTGCGGTGAGACGGAGTCTATGGGCCACTGTGCGGGGGGCGGTCAATGTTTTGAGATTGACGAAACGTGACACGGAGGCTTCGCCGCGGCGCCAGTGACGAAAGCCAACAATACCTCTGGGCCAGGTCACGACGGGCTTTCCCGTGACTGCGCCATGAGCCAAATCCGGACGATTTCGACGGCCTCCCGCGTCACGCGATGATATAGGGGCGAACCGGAAGCTCACGGGTTCCCGGCTCTCGCCATCGCCGTCCCCGATTGGGCAGGAAGTCGAGCCGGTCGCAGGCCGCGACGAGTCGCACGGCGACACGGGAGGCGGCGGGGTTGTCCTTGGCGATATCGGCCCGGATGTGCCCAAGGTCCGCTATCGCCTCCGGCGACAGGATCACGGGCATTCAGGCGGGGGCAGCTCGTTCTCGGTGCCCCAGGACAGGAGCCAGCGCCGCGCGTCCTCATAGGGCGTGGACCGCCCGGCATCGAGGGATGCCACGCCTTCCGCGACGGTCCGCCGGAAGGCGACATCCTCGGCGGTGTCCGGCGGCGATTGGGGGGAGGGAAGTGCCATGCTGGAATGCGTCGGGTTGGCTCGGGTCGCGAGATCAACGAAGCGGGGACGGCTGTATGATGCCGGTGTCGGAACTGGCGGCAGCGACGCGAGCCTGAGCGGTGGGCTGGTCCATGCCCGGTTCCTGTGTCGAACGTATTGAATACATGGTAAGCGAACGTGGTCCCGACCAGAAAAAGAGGCGTCAGAACGGAGGCGATCACGAACAGACCGGCGAAGGCCCTGATCAACTCCCGGCGCTTGTTGATCCGCCGGTTGTGGTCGGTGGCGACGGCGTATTGGTGAGCAAGCTCTTCTTGCAGGAGAACAAGAGCATCGATCGCGTCTGTCTGTCCCTGATCCTTGGCGGCCTGCTCCGCCCGGATCAGGTCTTCCGCATAGTGGAAAAGCAGCGGTTCCCGCGAGCCGTGGAGCGGCGGTGGCAGGGCGGGCGCGGTCTCGTCAGTGGTGGAAAATATCCGGGTCCTCGTAGCCCAGAAGGTCCAGCCGGCAGCGCGCCGGTAAGAAAGCGAAGCATGCCTCGGCCAGGTCGAGGCGTCCCTCGCGCACCAGCACCGCCTCCAGCTTCGCCCACAACGCGTGCAAATACAGCACGTCGGACGCGGCGTAAGCGCATTGCTCGGAGGTCAGATCCAACGCGCCCCAGTCCGAGGTCTGCTGCTGCTTGGACAGATCGACGCCCAGAAGCTCCTTGCACAGATCCTTGAGGCCGTGGCGGTCGGTGAACGTGCGGATCAGCTTCGCCGCGATTTTGGTGCAGCGGACCGGACTGACGGTGATGCCCAGGCTGTGTTGCAGCACCGCCACGTCGAACCTGGCGAAATGCATCAGCTTCACGACGTCCGGATCGGCCAGCAGGTGCTTCAGGTTGGGGCAGTCGAAGCTGCGGCCGCCCAGCGACACCGGCACCAACTGCACCAGATGCACGTGGCCGTCCCCGCCCGAAAGCTGCACGAGGCACAGCCGGTCGCGATGCGGGTTGAGGCCCATGGTCTCGGTGTCGACGGCCACCACCGGGCCGAGGTTCAGGCCATCCGGCAGGTCATGCCGATGCTGGTGGATCGTCGCGTTCGGCATGAATTGCGTGCTGCTCATTTGATGCTGGTGCCCAGGAAAAGACTCGAACTTTCACGACCTTGCGGCCACAGGTACCTGAAACCTGCGCGTCTACCAATTCCGCCACC
>ODAK010001649.1_pt1 | contig 23986 bp, 17 predicted proteins | sample 1539591 | NCBI WGS metagenome assembly ODAK01 (sample SAMEA3539303, study PRJEB22396) | soil metagenome | biome: tundra; feature: field; material: soil | place: USA | collected 2010-05 | depth 0.15 m | reverse complement strand
AACCCACGACGCCAAATCTCGATGAGGATGCGATCGACCACGGCGGAGCGGCGGCGAATGGCGGCCGTGCCATCGCCTGTGCGCTCACAGGTCTGGCGGACAAGCGCCATCTCGCGAAGATACTGCTCCCGTAGATCGTCAACCGCCAAAGCGACTGGATTCATGAGTATGTGTGGTTCGTGGAGCGTGTATGGCTTGCCGAAGCAAGAGGATGTTTTAACAGGATAAGCGATTTTGTTCGGGATGGCGCAGTTTTGGTCGGCGGCAAGCGAGAAAGGGGGCGGATTTCGTGCCGAGAGACGGCCGCGAGCCAACAAAGAAGCGCGTTCCGGCATCAGATTCCATGGCTGGGGAGTCGAAGCAGAGGCCCGTAGCTGTGAGGAAGGGAAAAATACATTATGACCGAAAAGCAAGCCCCGAAACAGAATGACCAGGCCGTCAAGAGCCTCATCGACGCGCTGAACGAAGATCTTGCCCGTGAATACCAGGCCATCATCGCCTACACCGTGTACAGCAACGTGCTCAAGGGCGCGAAGTGGATGAACATCGCTTCAGAGCTCAAGAAGCACGCCTCGGAAGAACTCCAACATGCTCTCATCATCGCCGACCAGATCGATTATCTCGGCGGCATGCCCACGGCGAAGCCCAAGGAAGTGAAAATTTCGGACAAGCCGGAAGACATGATTCGCTTCGATCTCGACAACGAAACCGAAACTATTCGCAACTACCGAGAACGCGTGAAGCAGGCTGAAGCGATTGGCCACTACGCGCTGTCTGAAAAGCTGCGGGAGATCATCGCCCAGGAGCAGGAGCATCAGCACGACTTGGCGACGGCATTGGGAATTGATGTTCCCAAGGTGCAGTTCGGAGGGGCGTAGAACCGGTCGGAATTGGTGAACAAGGACGGGCGCAGCTCTAATGAGGGCTGCGCCCGTTTTACTTTGCGGATGCTTTGGTGAAGGTGATGCCGAGCTTTAGATATGGGGCGAGGACTTTGGCTTTAGTGTCGGCCGCGACTGCGCCCTGTTGCAATTATTTTCCGCGAGCAAAATCTGAAGGCGCTCACAGGCTCTCGCTGGTTCTCTTCCGATCAAAGTTGCGTGCTGCATTGTTGCTCATGCGGCTTGGGGAGTATTCTCTTCGAACCCGTCGCAGCAGAACATTTTTCCTGACATTCAAAAATCAGAAAGAGGCCGCAATGAATCGCACGCAAACGGCTTTGGCTTTATCCCTCAGCTCCATCTTCTTCGCTATAGGTTTTGGCGTCGCTGTCGGCCATGCACAACAGCCTGCGCAGGGCGGACTGAAGACCGTCGACAATCCTGGCGGTGGCCAATTCGTTTACGGCTCGTTGACGAATCAATTGTCGCAGTCGGATGCGATGGTGTTCATGTTGCGGCAGGTTCATGGACATTTTGGAGATCGTCCCCAGGTCGGCAAATTATTTCAATCGCGCGACGGCAGCAGCCTTGCAACATTTTTCACGTTGACGGCCAAGACGCAAGGCAACAAGTCGATGGCGGGCCTGGTCATTGTTTCCATGCCGAAAGGCAGTACGCCGCAGGCTGCCGTTCTTTACGACGACGTGAAGCGATTTGCGACTACCGAGCCGTCGATGATGAAGACCCTGGGCGCGCTATTGCAGCCGGACGGCGCGATGCACAATAGTGCAGCGCAGGGAAGACGAGGTTCGGCGGCGCCGACTCCTCCAAGCACAGGCGAGCAGCTCTTCCCGGCAACCGCTGGAGATAACAGCGCTGTGATCAGTCTCCCCGCCGGATGGAAGGTGACGGGTGTTTCCGGAGGCCAGCTCACTGCCGAAGGATCGCACGGAGAGATGGTTGGACTCGGCCTGCTCTATCAAGGCATTTTTGATCCGCGCAATCCTCAATCAAGGCAGGCGATGAGTTTCTCGCGGGGTCCGCACCTGGTGTGCGCGTTGAGCGGCGACATGTTTGAAAACTATGTGAACGTGTTGAACCAGATTCGACAGACCAGGGGAAAGTCGACGGGTACATTCAACAAAATCAGCGAGCGGAATTTGCCGTCGAGTAATACGGAAGTGCAAGTCCTCGAAGCGATCTACACGGTAGATTTTCACGATGGGAAAGGCCTGCGGAAGGGAAGTGCGCGCGTCGGAGCGATTGTGACCCGCGGGCTTCCAAGCTGGGCGATGACGGTGAGCGCTACGAATGTCCCGGTGCCTCTGGCTGAAGAGGAAGCGTCAACGATGACGGCTGTAATTGCCTCATACCATCAAAATAATTCGGTGATTGCGGGAGAATCGAGAGCGGACATGGACCGCATTCGCGCGCAGGGTGAGGCGAACAAGCGGCAGGCCGATGCGATCAATGCGCGACGCGAGGCGAACACCGCAGCCTACGACAGCCACATGAAGGATATTGATCGAAACAGTGACGCCTTCAACCAGCATATGGACGATATTGACCGTTCCAGCAAAGCATTTCAGGACTATGTGCTTGACCGCTCTGTGGTAGTCGACAATGACTACAACGAGCGCGGCACGCTGAGCAATGGCTATGCTGATTCGCTGGTGAAGGCCAATCCGGATCGCTTTCAGATTGTGCCCAACCAGAACATGATCAAGGGCAGAGACTACTAGCGCTGTCGAAGCAGGCTGGTGAAGTTTAGTGGTTTCCTTTTCTCATCCCGGTCGTCACTCGCGACAATTAATTGATTCGTGGCGAGTGTCTGCTATCGCATTGACGGCTGTTCAGGGGTAAGCGTACATTCTGGTGCGCAAGAGAAAGAGAGCGCGGACTTATCGCGCTGAGGTACGCATGCAAAGCCTCCCTCTGGTTCTACGCGGTTGCACAATTTGTATTGTCGCTATTTTCGGTTTTCTGGTTCAAACAGCATCTCCCCAACAATTCATTACGCCCCGCAATGTAACCCCGGGACCGTTCCTGAATGCGAGTGGATACCCCATTTACGGCGGCTTTTCAAACGGTGTTCGCTTTGCAACCGATCCGATCCTGGGGACGGCTGATTTTAACCTTGATCACCGGCCTGACATTCTGACGACGTATAACCCGAACGGCACGTTCAGTGGAGGCGGAACCCCCTCGTTTGCGCTGCTGATGGGCAACGGCGACGGTACGTTTACGCGTCACGTGTTGACCAACGTCGTCTATCCGCCAGATGTTACCGCGTATTTCTCGGCGAAGATTGCGGACGTGAATAACGACGGCAAGCTTGACCTGGTCATCATCAATGGAAGCGCCAATTCGAATGGTCATCCGATCGGGCCTTCGATGCTGCATGTGTATCTCGGGCACGGGGATGGGACGTTTCAGGCTCTGACGCCGCAGGTGGTCTCGACAGGGTTCAACGGGGACATTCTGGTTGCGGCGGATCTCAATGGCGACCACAAACCTGATCTCGTCGTAGCGCTCTATGATGACAATTCCGGGGTGGTTGCCGACCAGGTGCTTTTGAACAATGGGAGTGGTGTGTTTCATGCCGGACCTGAATTGCCGGAAATCCTGGGCGATGCGATTGCCGCCGACATGTACGGGCAGGGCCATATGGACCTGGTGACCTACGGGCAGATCTTCAAGAATGACGGCACCGGCAAATTCACCATTGGTGTCGCGATACCGACGGGAACAGTAGCTGCAGTCGGCGACGTGAACCATGATGGCCGCAACGACATGTTTATCTCCCTTGACAGCACAGACAATCCAGGCACCACCGCAGTGATGCTGAATCACGGTGGCGGCGCGTTCACGCAGAGCCAACTGCTGACGAGCGATTCGTTCGCAGGAACACTGGTCGATGTGAATCACGATGGAGTGATGGATTTCGTGACCAGCGGATTGAGTGGGATGGTTGTGTTTCTAGGCAAAGGCGACGGGACATTCGGCGGTCCTTCGATTTTCAGTTTGGGGTACAGGGCTGTTATCGCGGACTTCAACGGGGACGGGAATCTGGATGCGTTGGTGAGCGGATCGGGTCCGTTTTTGTTGGCGGCGGGCGATGGGCGCGGCGGGTTTGCTGCGCCCAAGGTGACGAGCACGGCGCTGAAGGGAACGACGACCATTTCGATTGTGGCTGGCGACTTCAATGGCGACAAGAAGCCTGATATTGCAGTGCTAAACAAAACGGATTGCTACCAAACGGGGACGGGCAGCAGCCGTCCGTGGGTATGCCCACACGCGACCGTGTCTGTTTCAGCAGGAACTGGATTGGGGTACCTCGGACCTGCGCACTATTTTGCTGTCGGTGTGCCAACCGGCGTGATGGCTGTGGGCGATGTTAACGGAGATGGAAAACTGGACATCGTGGTTACACGCGCCGCGAATCTGCCCATTATCCAATTGGCGACAAATTACGACACCAGTGTTTTGCTGGGGCGTGGAGACGGAACGTTTCAGGCGGCGAAAAATTACCACCTGGTGGGCTATCCGAGCAGTACGTCAGCACCGTGGGACGCGGCCATTTTTCTGCTTGACGTGAACAAGGACGGGAAACTGGATCTGGTGGGAGATTGGGGGGTCGCGCTGGGCAACGGGGATGGATCTTTTCAAGCGCCGATCCATTTGCCAACAACGCTTCAGGGGATTACAGCTATGGTAGCGGGCGACTTTAACCGCGACGGAAAAGTAGATCTCGAGGTCACAAACTCTGATCAAGCTACCGGAGCGCAGTCCTTATCAACGCTTCTGGGAAACGGGAAAGGCTCATTCACGGTCGCGCATACGACGCTCTTCACGGCACCAGGGTTCCCGCAAAGCCAAATATACTCGCTGGCCACGGCGGATTTAAACGGAGACGGGTTTCTCGACCTTATCTACTCGGGAGTCAAACTGAATAATGCGAATCTTACAAACTCCGGGGGCGGCCTCTTTGTGCAATTTGGCCACGGCGATGGAACATTCACCGCTGCAAGGAAGTATCCCGGGTATACCGGCAGCAACATAGGGACGGGCGACTTCAATCGAGATGGCCAGATAGATGTGCTGTTAAATACCGACGGTGGCGATCTTGCGCTCTATAAGGGACTCGGCAAAGGCGTGCTCTCGAGCAGTCCGCAATTGAACGCGACATTTGCCGGCAGCAACAGAGGAGCGCCGATTACAGTCGCAAATCTAAATGGCGATACCGCGCTTGACGTGGTCAGTCTCGTGTTCAACGGGTTTGCGCGGGTGATCAATACGGGAGTGCATTGACGATGGATCTGTGGAGAGGCTGATGCGGCGGGGCGGCCTCTCTTGTGATTGTGTCTGCGGCGACAAAGAAGCGCTAGAGGGCGGTTTCGCCGCGTTCATCGTTGCGGATGCGGATGGCTTCGTCAATGCGGCTGACGAAGATTTTGCCATCGCCGATGCGTCCGGTGCGTGCAGCGCTGATGATGGCCGTCAGAGCTTTCTCTTTCATTTCATCGACGACGACCAGTTCAATTTTTACCTTGGGAAGAAGGTCGACCGTGTATTCGCGGCCACGGTAAAACTCGGTGTGGCCTTTTTGGCGGCCATGGCCGCGGGCTTCGAGAATTGTCATGCCTTCGATGCCTGCTTCGAGCAATGCATCTTTCACTGCATCCAGCTTTGAAGGCTGAAGGACCGCTTCTATCTTGAGCATACTGAATTGCCTCGTTTGACAGCGTATCAGGCTGAGCTCCCTCGTGTGCGGAGCGCGGCGTGAAGTTTTAGTTACTACAGATTAAGAATTGAGATCGTAGCCTTCTTCACCGTGTTGCGAGAGGTCGAGGCCGACAGATTCGTCTTCGGCGGAAACGCGCAACCCGATGATTTTATCCACGACGAAAAGTAGAACCAGTGTACCTGCGGCGGACAGGGTCCAGGCGATCGCGACGCCGGCCGCCTGGTTGAGAAGCTGCGCCCAGTGGCCGTCCATTGCGCCGGTGGGGACGTTTTTGCCGAACGCGGCGTTGATGGCTCTGGTGGCGAAGAGACCGGTGAGCAAAGCGCCGAGGGTACCGCCGGCTCCGTGCACCCCGAAAGCATCGAGCGAGTCGTCGTAGCCGAGGCGGCTCTTCACTTCGAAGACCATAAAGGAACAGAAGGCGCCCGCGATGAGGCCGATGAGGAGCGCGGAAAAAGGCTGCACGTAGCCCGAGGCGGGGGTGATGGCGACCAGGCCGGCGACTGCGCCGGAGATGGCTCCGAGGGCGGTGGGCTTGCCATTGTGAATCCACTCGGCGATGGTCCAGCCCAGGGCCGCTGAGGCGGCTGCGAAGTGCGTATTGATGAAAGCGCTGGTCGCGAGCGGGCCGGAGTTGAGAGCGCTGCCGGCATTGAATCCAAACCAGCCGACCCAAAGCAGGCAGGCGCCGATGAAGCTCAGCACCATGGAGTGCGGCGGCATGTTGGTTTGCGGATAGCCAATGCGCTTGCCGAGGTAGATGGCGGTGATGAGCGCGGAGACGCCGGAGGTGACGTGGACCACCGTTCCGCCGGCGAAGTCGAGGCTGGGAAAATGGCCGCCGTTGGCGTTGAGCAGGCCACCTACTCCCCATACCATGTGCGCCATGGGGCTGTAGACGAACAGCGACCAGAGGGAGAGGAAGACGGCCATGGCGCTGAATTTCATGCGCTCGGCGAAGGCGCCGGTGATGAGGGCCGGCGTGATGATGGCAAACATGAGTTGGTAGACCATGTAGGTCTGTTCGGGAATGGTGGGGGCGTAGTCAGGGTTAGGCCCGAGACCCACGCCACGGAGGAATACGTGTTCGAAGCCGCCGATGAAGCTGTTGCCGTGGCCGAAGGCCAGTGAATAGCCGACGATGGCCCAGAGGATCGTGACCAGACCCATCATCGCGAAACTCTGCATCATGGTGCCGAGGATGTTTTTTCTACGCACCAGGCCGCCGTAAAAGAGCGCCAGGCCGGGACCGGTCATCAGCAGAACAAGCGCTGCCGAAACCAGCATCCATGCGTTGTCGGCGGAGGATTGCGCATTCTGGACCGCTTGCTGAAGGGCGACGATCTGGGCCTGACTTGCGGGGGCCTGTGTCGCGGAGGGCTGACTTGCCGAGCTAATTTGGGCAGGGGCCTGGGCTGAAGATGCGGCCACTTGGATGAAGGCGAAAAAAAGAAAGCAGAGGATTGCGGTTACTAGAGAAAGCCGGGTGCTACGACTCAACATTGCTTTACTGCTCCAGTGAAAAGATGACAAGCGAAGGGTTCAGGATGAGCGTAACGGATCTCGGCTCTGACTGCCGCGTTACGGTATCAGCGCACTAGCGAGTGCGAGCGAAGGGCGCTCAAGCTTTGTTTTGATGAACAAGAAAGAATAGCGCATGCGCCCGTTTCTCAACGAGCGGCTGAAGGAAGATTGCAAAAAAAACGGCTGCGCATGCGAAGCGGAGCCGAGGCAAGAGGACCAGTTCTAGAGCACTGACGGGGCGGCTTGCCGGACGCTGGCACCGGGAAAGAGTTGCTCTCAGATACATAAATGGCTCTCAGGTACATAAATGTATGAGGGAATCAGCGTTATGACTGCCCGGCAAGCAACGCTTGAGCAACATTGACCAATCTATGTAGAGGTAAGAAGGGTAGAATGGCAAACATGGCGTCTTTGCAGGACCGCGACCGTTACGTCTTTGGAGCATTGGAGAGCAGCGCCAAGAACCGCGCCAAGCTTCAGGAAGTGAATTACGGCTTTGAACAGCCGGAGGGCGTATTCATGACCTCGCTCGATTTCGCAGTCAACTGGGTGCGCAAAAGCTCGGTATGGCCGGTGACGTTTGGCCTGGCCTGCTGCGCGATTGAAATGATGTCGATGGGCGCCTCGCGCTTCGATATCGCGCGCTTCGGGGCTGAGGTTTTCAGGCCGTCGCCGCGTCAGTCGGACTTGATGATTATTGCCGGCCGCGTCGCACAGAAGATGGCGCCGGTGATTCGCCGCCTCTACGACCAGATGCCCGAGCCCAAGTGGGTGATTTCGATGGGGGCATGCGCGACTTCAGGCGGAGTATTCAACAATTACGCTATCGTCCAAGGTGTGAATCAGGTGATTCCCGTGGATGTGTATGTTCCCGGCTGCCCGCCGCGTCCTGAGCAACTGATGTACGCCATTACTCTTCTCCAGGAAAAGATCCAGCGCGAACCGCGGAGCTTGCTTAAAACTCTGAATGCAGGGTGATGGCGGCTCTCGAAAGTTGTCTTTTGTTAACTAACAGACTTAGACCGAAATGGTCCGTTTTTGAACGCGGGAAACATGGGATATCAAGAGGGCAACTCGTTGAGATATTTACGCTCTGCCTGATTCATCCTATGTTACGGTAGTGTTGATATGGGAATTTTGTCGAGCGGTAATTCTTCGAGGAGCCCGTTGGTTTTTGATCGGAAATAGGTACGGATCAGTAAACCTTTTCCAACTTTGATTCACAGTTTTATTGCGGAGGATAAACGCATGCATTTGCGACTTTCTAAATTTGCTTGTCTAGCGCTGACTTTGGGGTGCGTGTCTCTCATGCCGTTAGCGATGACGGCTCAAGACACGGGTAATCCGTCGGCCCCGGCCCCTACAGCGGATAATCCCAAACCGGGAGGCGGAGAAGGTGCCAAGGCGTCATCGAAAATGCCTGCGTCCGATTCGCCATCGAAGTGGGACATTTTTGCCGGCTACAGCTACCTTGCGCCCAAGGGCAATGTGGTACCGAACGACTACCCTCGCTCGGTTAACTACGGCGCGATTGGCAGCGTCGCTCGTTACTTCAACAACTATGTCGGCGTGCAGGTCGAAGGCGATTATCACAACGACAAAAACGAAGATGTTGTGAACGATGATTTCTCGGGCGGTTCGGCGGGCTTGATTTTCCGTTTCCCATCCGCAGACCTGACACCTTTCGTGCACGCCCTGGTGGGCGGCGAGAGCGTGGGCAGCTACTACTATCCCAATCAGTGGGGCGTGGTGCTGACGGTCGGCGGTGGTATGGATTACAACACCCCATTCTTTAACCGCCGTTTGGCGATCCGCGTTTTCCAGGCGGATTACCAGTACACGCATGAAGACTTCTACCCGGTGGGACGCGGCAACTTCAAGATTGCGCGTCTGAGCGCGGGCGTGGTGTTCAAGGTTGGAACGATTGCTCCGCCGCCGCCGGTTACGCTGAGCTGCGCTGCGAGCCCGACTTCGGTCTTCCCCGGAGAGCCGGTCACAGTGACCGCGACGGCCGGCATGCTCAACCCCAAGGTACACGCGATCTACACGTGGTCTGGGCAGGGCGTGACAGGTACCGACACAACCGCGAAGGTGGATACCACCAACCTGGCGGCTGGTTCTTACACCGTGAACTGCGGCATCAAGGAAGGCAAGCCGGGCAAGGAAGGCATGAAGCCCTGGCAGGTTGCCAACGGCACGACGACCTTTACCGTAAAGGAATACGAGCCGCCGACACTGAGCTGCGCTGTTGCGCCGACGACGATCAAGCCGGGTGATTCGGCCACCGTCACCTCAACGGGAACCAGCCCGCAGAACCGTCCGCTGACCTACAGTTACACCGCTGCAGCCGGCACCATCAGCGGAAGCGGCACGACCGCGACGTTCGCTTCCACAGGCGCTCCCACAGGCCCCGTGGCGATTACCTGCAACGTGGCCGACGATAAGGGGCACAACGCGACGAGCAATACGAGCGTAACGATCGAAGCTCCTCCGCCGCCACCGCAGCCGCATGCGCAGGCGCTCTGCTCGATCAACTTCGAGAATGACAAGAAGCGTCCGGGCCGTGTCGATAACGAAGCCAAGGCCTGCCTCGATGAAGTAGCCCTTGACCTGCAAAAACAGTCCGATGCCAAGGTCGTTGTAATCGGCGAGTCAACCGCTGATGAAAAGACGATGCCGAAGCATCACCGCAAGAACGCCAAGATGGAAGATCTGGCCGGACAGCGTGCCGTCAACGCCAAGGATTACCTGGTAACCGAGAAGGGCATCGACCCCTCGCGCATCACGGTCGTCACCGGTCCGACGGAAGGTCAGAAGGTTGAAGATTACCTGGTCCCAGCGGGAGCAGACTTCAACAAGGACGTAACCGGAACCACACCTGTGGACGAGTCCGTTGTGAAGGTACAGGCGCGCAAGCCCCTGCCGCCTCAGCACCACGGAAAGCGTCACGCAGCCAAGCCGTAATCATTGGATAGGGCGCCCGTCATCGAAGCTATGACGGGCGCCCTATCCAACAAGAGAACAAGCATGCCGGGCGTCTCTTTTTAGCCGCGCTGGGCATGATTTTGTAAAGGTTACCTAAAGCGAATTTTTAGAGGCTGACTGGTATCCCCAGTTGGCCTCTTTCATTTAGGTTCGGTTGCTAATCAGCATTTGAATGCAAACCAGGAGCAGTCACCTTGAGGAATTTTCAGCGGAAAAGCCTTGATTCATTTCGCCTGCGCGGCATGCTGGCGTGTGCCGTACTGGCATTTCTAAGTGTCGCAGCGAACCGAGCCGTCTCGGAACAGCCGTCGTGGATGGCGGTCGGCCCGGACGGAGGGGATGCACGATCATTTGCGATGGTTCCCGGGCAGCCTAATCATCTGTATCTCGGCACGACCAGCAGCTGGATCTACGAGTCGATGGATCGCGGAGCGTCATGGCATCGGCTGGGTAAATTGGACTTCTCGGACGACCTGGTGCTGGATCACATCCTTGTCGATCCGTCGCACCCGTCGACCATCCTGGTGGGCGCGTGGAATATCAACCACGTCAACGGCGGGTTGTTTATAAGCCGCGACGCGGGCAAAACCTGGAAGGTTGCGGACGGGCTGAAGGGGCAATCCATTCGCGCATTTACTTCGGCGCCATCGAATCCCTCGATGCTTTTCGCAGGCACGCTTGATGGCGTCTTCAAGAGCACGGATATGGGCGCTTCGTGGACGCAGATCAGCCCTGTCAAGAGCAAGGAGATTCACGAGGTTGAATCGCTGGCGATCGATCCGGTCAATCCCGACATTCTCTTCGCGGGGACCTGGCACTTGCCGTGGAAGACGACGGACGGGGGCAAGAATTGGGTGAGCGCGAAAACCGGACTGATCGACGATTCCGATGTGTTCTCGATCATCATCGACCCGACGCAGCCGAGCATCGTGTATACCAGCGCGTGCAGCGGAATTTACAAGAGCGAAAATGCCGGCGAGCTGTTTCACAAGATTCAGGGAATCCCTTCGACGGCGCGTCGCACGCGCGTGTTGAAGCAGGATCCGGTGAATCATGACGTCGTGTATGCCGGAACTACGGAAGGCCTCTACAAGACGCTCGATGGCGGCAAGACCTTCAAGCGCATGACCGGGCCCGACGTGATCGTGAATGACGTGTTTATCGATCCGCGCGATGCGTCGCACGTTTTGCTGGCAACCGATCGCAGCGGTGTTTTGTCGAGCAATGATGCATCCGCGAGTTTCGTTGCGACCAACGAAGGCTTCTCCGGGCGCAAGGTTGAAGCGCTTCTGGTGGACACGAATGATCCGGCGAAGATCTTTGCGGGCGTGGTGAACGACAAGACGTACGGCGGCGTTTTTGTGTCCTCTGACAACGGCATGCACTGGAACCAGATCGGCGAAGGCCTGGATGGACGCGACGTGTTCGCGCTGGCACAGGCGCCGGATGGAACTGTGCTAGCCGGCACCAATCGCGGCATTTTCGAGTTGGGCAAAGGCAACGATAAGTCTCCCCACGGAAGCTGGGAACCGCGCAACGCCATTCAGAATTTTTCAGTGAAGAAGACGACAGTGTTGCGGAGGGGCAAGAAGATCCCGGTCGAGACCAAGGTGAAAGACAAGGCCAAGCAATTGGAGGGCCGTGTCTATGCACTTGATTTGACGGGCGACGCCTGGCTGGCTGCGACCAGCGCGGGACTACTGACGAGCAAGGACAAGGGCGTCAGTTGGCAGGGCGGTCCTGTAGAAGGTTCTGGCGAGTACCTGACGGCAGCGGCGCACGGATCCAATTTCGTTGCGGCGCGACGCCAAGGCGTTGTGGTCTCAACCGATGCGGGACAGACATGGACAGCATCCGAATTGCCTCAGGGAGTGACGCGCATCGATCGCACAGTTTTCTCAGCAGACGGCACCGTCTGGCTGGGGGGCGGCGAGGGCGTGTACGTCTCGAAGGACCAGGGCAAGACGTGGCAATGGATTGAGAGATTGCCGTTCCGCGATGTGACGGACCTTTATTATGATGCCCATCAGGGCAAGGTGCTGGTTACATCACGCAACAGCGATTTCGTTTATGCGATTGACCCGGCAGGGCTTAAGTGGACGTGGACGCGCATCGGGTGGAATGTCTACCTGATTCGTGCCGCGGGCGGGCATCTGCTCGCTGCATCGCTCTATGACGGCGTGCTGGTTGAGCCGCGTAGTGCGCGTGCGACTGCTGGCAGCAAGTAGCTGTGTAAACCTCAGTAAATGGTTTCGTGGCTGGAACTGCAAAGGTGAAGGCCACGGAACCGGTTCGACAGTGTCGACTTAACTTAAGAACCGCTTTCGCTTCTGGTGCGTCTGTATCATTAGAGTATGCAGCTTGTGAACCCAGAAACCCGCTCCAACATTGCCTTTAGAACACACGATGCGAGGCTTGAGCCGATTGCCGCGAAAGTGCTGGCTGGCGAACGACTCGACTTCGCCGATGGCCTTGCGCTTTACGGTTCGTCTGATGTGCTGGCAGTGGGCTGGCTCGCCAACTACGTGCGCGAACGGATGCATGGTGACGTCACCTATTTCAATGTGAACCGGCACATCAATCCCACCAATGTTTGCGTGGCCGCGTGCAAGCTGTGTGCCTTTGGGCGCAAGAAGGGCGACCCTGCCGGATACACAATGGCGCTCGAAGAAGCGTGGGAAACGGCGGCATCGGGTTACTCCGAGGCAGTCACGGAGTTTCACATTGTCGGTGGCTTGCACCCGGATTTGCCGCTTGAATATTTTCTCGATCTGGTGAGCGGGCTCAAGGTTCGCTTTCCCAAGGTGCACATCAAGGCGTTCACCATGGTGGAGGTTGCGTACCTGGCGCGCCGCGCAAAGCTCACCATCGAGCAGACGCTGATGAAGCTGCGCGAGGCCGGCGTCGACTCCATGCCTGGCGGCGGAGCGGAGATTTTTGCTGCGCGTGTGCGTTCGATTATTTGCGATCACAAGATCGATGGCAGCGAATGGCTGGAGACAGCGCGGCTGGCGCACAAGATGGGTTTCAAGTCGAATGCCACGATGCTGTATGGGCATATTGAGAATGATGAAGATCGCGTCGACCATTTGCTGAAGCTGCGCGCAGTGCAGGACGAGACGGGCGGATTTCAGACATTCATTCCGCTGGCGTTTCATCCGGAAAACACGGCGCTCGATCACCTACCGGTGACGACTGGATTGACGGACATTCGGCAGATTGCGGTTAGCCGTTTGCTGCTGGATAATTTTCCGCACATCAAGGCGTACTGGCAGATGATGACGCCCAAGATTGCTCAGATCGCGCTGCGCTTTGGCGCCGATGATCTCGATGGCACGGTCGTTGAAGAGAAAATTTATCACGACGCGGGCGCTACCACTCCGCAAGGAATGACGCGCAAGCAGTTGTGCCGCCTGATTACCGAGGCAGGGCGCGTGCCCGTCGAGCGCGACACGCTTTACCACGCAGTGACGCGCAGCGAAGACAGTTTCACCGTTGCGGTCTAGAGCCGGCATAGGAAGCAGGGAAGCGCGATGGTTGATTTTGGCCCGGCGGTAATTCTGGGGCTATGCTTCGGATTTATGTTTGGCGTGGGTTGCGCGCTGGCCGTGATGTATTCGATTTACCTAGGCGGCTATCGCAAGGCGGTTGAAGAGTCACTGCAGCCGACGCCGCCGAAACGCTTCGTTGACGCGATCAGGAAAATTCAAAACAAGCGAGCGTCGGCTCCATCGATTTCTTCGCGCTAAACTCTAGTGGCGAATCACCTCGCCACCCTTCATTACAAAACTTACGCGGTTGAGCGCTGAGATGTCGTCGAGCGGATTGCCGGGAACGGCGATGATGTCGGCGTAGTAGCCCGACTTTAGTTCGCCGACTTGGCCCTGCCAGCCAAGAAGCCTGGCGCCGTTGATGAGGTCCGCCTGCAGGACGGCAGCGGGCTTCATGCCGTACTCGACCATCAACTCCATTTCGTGCGCCTGGGTTCCATGGGGAAACGGGCCTACGTCAGAGCCAACTGCGAAGGGGATTCCCGCAGCAATTTGCTTCTTGAATTCGCTGATCTTGTAGTCGAGCAGGGCGCTCTCGCGCGCGGCTGAGGCCGGAGAAGCAGCGTGGTGCGCGAAGTATTCAAAGATGGCAAATGTCGGCACGGCGAAGATGTTTTTGTCGCGCATGATGCGCATCGTCTCGCTGCTTAGTTGCGTGGCATGGTCGATCGACGCGACGCCGGCCTGCGCGGCGTAGAGCGTGCCCGGTTCGCCCATGGCATGCACGGCGACCATGACGCCGAGACGGTGGCCCTCATCAACGGCTGCGGCAAGCTGCGGCTGCGTGTATTGGAAAGGCGTGTGCAGGGTGCCGTCGATCATCTTATCGGGGCCGGTCTCGTAAATCTTGGCGAAGTCCGATCCCTCTTTGTGTTGCGCGCGCATCACCTCGATGATTTCTTCGCTGGAGTTGGCGTAGTCGGCGTTGGAGAGGACATCCTGTGCGGGATTGTAGCGATTGGCGTCTTCGTGACCGCCGAGAATGTCGATGGCGTTGCCGCTGATGCGCAGGCGCGGCCCGGGAATCATGCCCTGGTCGATGGCGTTGCGTACAGCGGTGTCGGCGGAGCCTGCGCCCTCGGTGCCCATGTCGCGTTCGGCCGTGAAGCCGGCCATCACGTCGGCCTTGGCGGCTTGTTCAGCAAGGATGGTGCGCCAGGGGACGGACTCCTCTACTGTCTGCAAATCTTCGGCACCGGGATGCAGAAAGAGATGCACGTGCGCATCAATGAGCCCGGGCATTAATGTGGTGTCGCCGAGATCGATGACGGTCGCGCCCTGCGGATGTTCGACGGACTTACCGACAGCGCGAATGCGGTCGCCATCGATGAGTAGTTCGCCGGGTGCCAGTACAGTTCCGGTGTCGACCTGCAGCAGTCGCGCTGCGTGGAGCACGATGAGTTTTGCAGGTGGTTGTTGCGCGGTGGTCGCAATGGGAAGAAGAAGCGCAGCGACACAAGCGGACAGCCCGAGGAATGAACGGAAAAGAATAGGCATGGCTAAAACTATGCCGCATTGAAACTGGCTTGTCGATGGTGCATTTTAATAGCGGGCTTGGGATGGGCGGAGGGCGTGCGATTTAATGCCTTGCAGGAGCGGCTTTTTCGTCGGGGTGGGCAGGCAGAGCGGGAAGGACGATGGCGACGATAGCACCGTGCGATCCGCTGTTGCGCGACATGATCTGAATGCTGCCGCCATGTCTCTCAATAATTTCTTTCGAAACCCACAAGCCCAGGCCGGTGCCGACATCCTGCTTGGTGGTGAAAAACGGCTCGAATATTTTTTCGCGAATAGCTTCGGGAATTCCCGGCCCGTCATCTTCAAGGGTAAGGTGAACGACAGTGTGATCGGACTTTTCGACGCACTCGAGCGTCACGACGATGGTTCCATGCGGGCTGACGGCGTCGGCTGCATTCGAAACCAGGTTGGAGACGACCTGCTTCAATTCGCCTTGCACGCCGCGGATGCGCGGACACTCGCCGAAGTGGCGCTCGATTTTGATTTTCTTGCTTTGAAACTTGTTTGAGTAGAGTTTGAAAACTGACTCGATCAGTTCTTCCAATTGAATTGGTTCAGGCTCATTTGAGTCGCGGTAGAAGCCGAGCGTCTGGCGTGTGATGTGCGCGATCCGCTCCAACTCCTGCTCTGCCATGGTCAATTGATTGACGACCGGGGCTGGCAGCCCCTGCGCGCACTTGGAGATGAAGACGAGATTGATGACGGCCTCGAGCGGATTGTTAATTTCGTGTGCGACGGTCGCGGCGAGGCGCGCTGCTGCAGCGAGCTTCTCGGTCTTGCGCAGGATCTCCTGCGTCTTGCGTTCATTGGATACATCGCGGAATACGAGGACCACGCCAATCAGATCGTTTTCATCATTGCGGATCGGAGCTGCGCTATCGGCGATCGGCGTCAGAGTGCCATCGGGTTTGCGCAAAACTGTGTGATTCGCGAGGCCGACGACGATACCTTTTTCAATCACCTTCGATGTTGGATTCTCAACCGGCTCAAGGGAAGTTTCGTTGAAGATCGGAAAGACATCTTGAATATTTTTACCCACGGCTGATGATGTTGTAATTCCTGTAAGAAATTCCGCCGCAGGATTCAGGAACGTCACAGTGCCCTTTTCGTCGGTCGAGATGACGGCGTCGCCAATGCTGGTCAGCGTGACTCTGAACCACTCCGCACGCGCTCGCAACTCGTGCGCATATTGTTCGCGAAGTCGCATTCCACGCAGGATGTAATACGCAAGGAGAGTCAGGCCGATAGCGGCCAGGATGCAGGCCAGGTAGATGCAGCCAATCGTTAGCGAAACGCTTCTGTTGTAACGCTCATTTCTGGTCGCATAGAGGGAATTTTCTTCATTCTCCATGCGGGCGATAAGCGCGCGGATGTTGTTCATGTAGACGAGGCCGGAATCGGCGAGTACCAGCCTTCTCGCGTCGTCTCCCCACCCGGATTGGTAGAGTGAAATGGTCTGGGCCAACTCAGTGAGTTTGGCATGCCCCTGTTCGCGAAGTTGCGGAATCGTCGCTTGCTGCCGGGGATTATCGGCTGTCAATTGGGCTAGTCTGTCGAGATGAGAATCAATTGCGGTAAGGGCGAGATTGTATGGCGCGAGGTATTTTTCTTCACCGGCATAAAGGTAGCCGCGTTGCCCGGTTTCGGCGTCTTTGAGCAGCGATTCAGTCTGACTCAGCTCGAGGAGCACCTGGCGCGTATGCGTGACCCAAGCAGCCGTCTCAACCTGAATACCGAGCTGGTGCCGGGTGACGAACGCGTCGGCAACCAGAAGAATCAGCAACAGCACAAAGCCGATGATTACACTGAAACGTTTATAAAAGGTCTGCATTCCTGACTCTTATCGTATCGGAAAACCTGCCTCGCATGCTTAAGTTCTTATGTTACGGATGTACATTCACGTGTTGTGCAGCTTCATGCGGCAACACCTGCAGTGGCAAAGAGCGCCGCTCCTCCGGGTATGGAAACTTCGACGCACTATGCCTGAGGACGCTGATTCTAAGCTAATTTTGGGCGCACCCCCGTCAAGCAGGGTTGCGCCCCTGGCTCAGATTTAAGCAACTCGGAAGTTTCATCGCCTCAATATGCGGCGATTCCCGTAATGTGCTGGCCGAGAATGAGGGCGTGAATGTCGTGGGTGCCCTCGTAAGTTTTTACGGATTCGAGATTCATCATGTGGCGCATGATGGGGTAATCCTCGGTGATCCCGTTCGCTCCCAGGATGTCGCGAGCCATGCGGGCGGTCTCAAGTGCCATCCAGACATTGTTGCGCTTGGCCATGGAGATGTGTTGGTGGCCGACAGTGCCCGCGTCTTTCAGGCGGCCCACGTGGAGCGAGAGTAACTGGCCCTTGGAGATTTCGCTGAGCATCCAGACCAGTTTTTCCTGAATGAGCTGATGGCCGGCGATGGGCTGATTGTTGAACTGCTTGCGGAACTTGGCGTACTGCAGCGCGGTGTCGTAGCAGGACATGGCGGCTCCAATGGCTCCCCAACTGATGCCATAGCGTGCCTGGTTGAGGCACATGAGGGGACTTTTGAGACCGCCGGTTTTGGGCAGGAGATTGGCCGCGGGCACATGCACGTCTTGCATCGAGAGGCCGCTCGTAATGGAGGCGCGCAGGCTCCATTTGCCGTGTACTTCGTAGGCTTTGAAGCCGGGGCGATCGGTCTCGACGAGGAAGCCACGGACGAGATTGTCCTCGTTTTCAACCTTCGCCCAGATCACGGCGACGTCGGCAATGTTGCCAGAGGTGATCCACATCTTCTCGCCGTTGAGGATGTATTCGTCGCCGACTTTGCGGGCGGTGGTTGTCATGCCGCCGGGGTTGGAGCCGAAGCCGGGTTCGGTCAATCCGAAGCAGCCGAGTTTTTCGCCTTTGGCGAGAGCGGGCAGCCAGGTGTCCTTTTGTTCATCGGAACCGAAGGTGTAAATGGGATACATGACGAGAGCGGACTGCACGCTGACAAAACTGCGGAAACCAGAGTCGCCGCGTTCCAGTTCCTGCATGACGAGGCCGTATTCGACGTTGGACATGCCGGCGCAGCCGTAGCCCTCGAGATTGGCGCCGAAGAAGCCGAGCTCGCCCATTACGGGTACAAGTTCGCGCGGAAAGCGCTCGGTGCGAAAACACCCTTCGATGATGGGAATGAGGTTGTCTTCAACAAAATCGCGTGCCGTGCGGCGGACGAGAAGTTCGTCTTCACTGAAGCTGGCGTCGAGATTAAGGAAGTCGAAGCCCTGAAATTTGAAACCCATGATTGTACCTGCCGTTCTGAGTCGAGCTCAAACAAGCAAGGTTAGCAGACGGGCGAGCAGCGGGGAAAGTCGCTGTTGGTGCGATGAATATCAGGCGGCGGCCTTTATGCGGTGTTCGAGCAGATGAATCAATTCCAGTTCTTCTTTGCGCAGGGCGATGGCCTTTTCTGCAATTTCTTTTTCGGGGGATTTCTCGAGGGTCTTGAGCAATTCGCCGCACATGTAGCACTCGATGACGGCGGGATGCACGTAGCACTTTCTGCATACGGCTGGCGTATTGCCGAGGCGCTCGGCAACCGCGGAGATAGCTTGCACAACATTCTTCTTTGCCTGAGTGTCGGATTCGAAGGCTTCGAATCCGCGCAACGAGAGGCAGGCCAAGACGGTGCCGGCCCAGGTGCGAAAATCCTTCGCAGTAAATTGCTCACCCGAGATTTCGCGCAGATAGTCGTTGACGTCAGAGGAGTCGACTGAATGCAACGATCCGTCGTCCTCGACGTACTGGAACAGCTCGTACCCGGGAAGGTCCAGACAGCGCTTGACGATGCGCGCGAGGCGACGATCACTGAGGTCAATGTTGTGGTTTTTGCCGCTCTTGCCCTTGAATTTTAAATGGACGGTGGCCCCTTCCACGTCGACATGCTTAGTGCGCATCGTGGTTAGACCGTAGGATTGATTTTCGCGCGCATACTCTTCGTTGCCAACACGGATGATGGTGGTTTCGAGCAGACGCACGATGGTGGCAAGAATCTTTTCGCGCGGAAGGCCCTGTAGTGCGAGGTCATGCTCAACGCGTTCGCGAATCGTGGGCAAGACTTCGCCAAACAATCTCATGCGCTCGTATTTGTTTTCGTCGCGCACTTCGCGCCAGCGCGGATGGTAGCGGCTCTGCTTTCTGCCGCGTGCATCGCGGCCCGTGGCCTGCAGATGGCCATTGGCGCGAGGACAGATCCAGACATTCGTCCAGGCGGGCGGGATGACGAGGGATTTGATGCGGCCAAGAGTCTCCTCATCTCGGATCAATTCGCCCTCCGCATCGAAGTAGCGAAAGCTTTTGCGAAAGGGCTTGCGCGTGATGCCGGGCTTCGCGTCGGTGACATAACGAAGTCCTGCGATCTTAGAAGACTCAATCGGATCTGCGATGGTTTGAAGTGATGACATGGCCCGGGCGAGTGCACATTTCCCTGAGCACATTGGATGCAGGGTTAGGCGAAATCAGTCACTCCAATGCGCAGCGAATTTTACGGCATCAAATTCGTGCAACCGATGCTTGTCTCTCCGCGCTTACTCCTCGCTGCCGGTGTCCTCGCCATACGTTGGATAAGGCTCTGGCTCCGTGCTTGTGGGCATGCCGGCGAGAACGGCGAGGTCCGCTTGCACCTCGGCCCATCGCGCGGGATCTTTTTTTGTGGTGATGGGCAGATCAAGGTTGGCGTAGTAGCTCTGCACATCCTCTTTGATCCCGGGCGGGATGGGCTGCGCGGGCTGGCGCGTGAGTTTGTGCAGCAGGTCTGCATAGGTCGAGTCGGTCAGCGAGTAGCCGCCTGGCTGTACGACGCGTCCAGTATCGAGGTCGCGATTTGAGAGCGGGTGACGCGCGCTCTTCGATTGACGCGGCACATCCTGGCTGGCTGCCGGATTCGCGGGTAGCGGATGCGATGGCGGCGGCTGCGACGACGTGTCGGCGGAAGCCGCACTGGCCGCCGTCGATCGCGTGGTCAGCGGCGGAGTGAAGCGGGCCAGCATTCGTCTCAACGCATCGGTAGAGTGAGCGACGCTGCGCATGTAGTCGGCTTCAGTTGCTTCTGTCGGTCCCTTAACCGCAGCGAGCGAGAGGGGGCCGATCTTGGGCAGCACAAACAACAGCCCGGCCAATGCATAGGTGCCGATGCCGGCCCTGTGACGATAGGCATCCCAGTCATTTTGAACAGCGAGCGCCGCGATCTCTTTTTCGATCTGCCGTGCGTCAGGAGAATCAGGATCCGGCGGTGTGTGCCGGCGATGTAACAGGGTGACCGCATAGGCGATGCGTGGAATGAAGGCGCGCACGGCGAAGCGATAATCGCGCACGTTAAAGCGCCGGCCGCGACGTGCTGAGAAATCTTCGGTGAGGCCGTAGGTCTGATAGAACGCGAGGGCAAGTTGGCGAACAGGAACCTCAAGGCCTACATGGCTGTGGTAGCGGAGCGGTGCTACGCGGTGATGCGCAATTTCGTTGATGTCGAACGCGAATTCAACTTGCACATGCTGGTGCTCGCCCTCGGCGTAGCTGACTACAGGGCCGTAGCGAGCGCGCAGTTTGGGAAACTGAACTGGCACGGCGAGGTTGGTCGCTTCAGAGTGGCCAATGGTGTCGCCAATGTAGTGGGAAAGCGCGCCGACGGCGAAGGCCAATTCGTCAGCGTTGCCGGCGTTGCGAAACAGGTTGACGACGAAGTCGCCGGAACGCACGTAGTGGGTGAGATCTGAAAATGCCAGGTCGCCGAAGGGGTAGTAGCCGATGTCCTGAATAACGCAGCCGCCGTAGGCATAGGCGCGCGCGTGTTCGAGTTGCGCTGGGGTGATGGTCGGATAGCGGCTCTTGAGCAGGGGAACGATCGAATCCTGCCAGGTGAGATCGATGAGCTGCTCATGGGTGAGCAGGGAATAGCCGGCGGCCGGCTGCGCACACAAAATCAAGAGCAGCAGCCGAAGAAAGAATAGCGATCGTAATGCTACGCCTGTGATTCGCGTCATGGGCCGGATCAGCATCAGGAGTCCGCGTTGTATCGACTGCACTGAGGGTCGAAGTAAAAAGGTCTGGGGCATGATGGGCGTGTGAACTTATTCCAGAAATTCGCGTACGAATGGGTCCTGGCTACTGACGAGTGAATGAAGAGAGCCGTCGAAGATGAGGCGGCCCTCTGCCATCATGAGGAACGTTGTGTTGGGGTCCACCTCGCCTTTGGGAAGGGGAACCATGCGGCCCTCATCGGTGTCGTAGCGATGAGTGCACATGGTGAAGGCGTCCTGGAGGCGGTGCGTCACGAGCAGCGAGGGCGTGCGATAGACGTCGCGCTGTTTGACGATGAGTTCAATGATGGTCGTCGAGGTAACGGGGTCGAGGCCGCCGGTAGGGGAATCGTAAAGAAGCAAGTCGGGGTGGTGAATGAGGGCGCGGGCGATAGCGACGCGGCGCCGCATGCCTCCAGATAGGCTACCGGGAAAGAGGCGGAACGTATCGGCCAGGCCGACAAAGGTAAGTGCCTCCAGCACGCGGGAGTCGATCTCGGCGTCGGGCACTTTCTCCTGGATCAACTGGTAGGCCACGTTGTCGCGGATGGTGAGCGAATCGAAGAGCGCTCCCTCCTGGAAGACCATGCCGGTGCGGGTTCGCAGGGCGAAAAGGGCTTCTTCACGCATGCGTGAAATCTCTTCGCCGAAGAGATGGATGTTGCCAGTGTCAGGGCGGAGCAGTCCGTTGGCCAGCTTGAGCAGGACGCTTTTGCCCACGCCCGCTGGGCCGAGCAGAATGCGTGTCTCCGCGGGAGCAACGGAAAAGCTGACGTCGTCGAGCACTGGGGGTCCGTCGAAAGCGATTGAGACGTTGCGAAACGACAGCACGGGACGGGGATCGGCTGCGGTCGCGGCGATCTGCTCGCGTGAGATGGAAGTCGAAGAGATGTCAGTCATTAGCCGAAGATGGAAAGCATGATCTGGGTAACGAGGAAGTCGACAAAAATGATCAGGACCGAGGAAGTGACGACGGCTTGAATGGTGGAGCGACCCACGCCCTGGGTTCCGCCGGTCGTGCGGAGACCGTAGAAGCAGCCGATCGAGGCTATGATGAATCCTGAGAAAAGCGGTTTGACGAGGCCCTGCAGAATATCGGCAAAGTGCAGATATTCATAAGCCATTGAAAAATATTGCGTGCCGTTCTGATGATTCATGTAGATGGTGACAGCGGCGCCGCCGAGGATACCGAAAAAATTGGCTACGATGGTGAGAAAGAAGAGCATTGTCACGCAGGCAAAGATGCGTGGGGTAACCAGCTTGCGAATGGGGTCAACGCCGAGGGCGCGCATGGCGTCTATCTGCTCAGTGACGACCATGGAGCCGAGTTCGCTGGCCATCGACGAGGCGTTACGGCCAGACACCATGATGCCGGTAAGTACCGGGCCGAGTTCGCGGATCATGGACATGCTGACAAACCGGCCGGTGATGGCCGCGGCGCCGAACTGGGAGAGGGTCGCAGCCGACTGCAGGGCGAGTACGCCGCCCGTGAAGAAGCCGGAAAGCAGTACGATGGAAGTTGAACCGACGCCGATGATGTCGGCCTGTACCAGAAAATCGGGCCAGTAAATCGGTGGGCGAAAAATATTGATAGCGCCGCGATAGGCAAACAGTGAGTACTCCTGCACCGTGAGCACAACGTCTTTTGCGGTTTTCTCGATTTTGTCGAATGCCATCTGTTTACCGGGCCAGGACTTGCAGGATGGCGCGAGGCGCGCTCTCTTCGACAGGATAGCGCATGGAGCTAACGTGGGGCGGTCGGGTCGACATCTCGGCTGACTTAATGCACGAATTGCATTACCATCCGGTAGGAGTTTCGCATTCGATTTAGAGTGAACTTGTATGTGACTCAGGAATTGAGACTTGGATTTTGGTTTTTCCCGCGCAGCTCCGTTTCTGGAGGTTTTGCATCTAAGTAACCAACCCAAAGGGGGTTTTTGATGCATTCGTTTCGCTTGCGGCTGATCCTCGCTCTGATTGCAGGCGTAACGCTCGTTTCCATTGCCTCGACTTATTTTGAAGTGCTGGCCCACAAGCACGTCCTTCGTCAGCAACTTGAGCAGGGATCGATGTGGATGGGTCCCAGCGTTCAGCCCGATTTTGAAAGGGCGCTTGAGGACGGGAATTCGTCTGGACTCCCTGACCTGGTGGAACGAACCAAAGCCAAGATCGGCGCCCTTGGGATAGGCATCTACGACCCTGCCGGGCAGAGGGTGGCTTCGGCTGGCGTTCCAGTAGTTTTCCAGGCTTTGGGTCGGCCGTTGTTTCAGTCACTGGCCAGTTCACCTTTGCAGCGCTCTCTGAAAAAAGGTGCGGTTGTCAGTTCGTTCGGACATACGGACGATCAGCAATGGCTCGAAGAAGTCTTCCCCCTGCATGACGGAAACCGGCTCGAGGGCGCGCTTGTCATCCTGATTGATTCGGGGTACATCCGCGACCAGGGAAACGATTTGTGGCAGCGCAGTTTCTTGCGTATCGCGGCCACGGTCGTGCTGATCGTGGGCGTCACGTTCCTGATGGTGCGCTGGTTCCTGATGCGACCGCTGACGCGCGTTGCCGAGCGGCTGCGTCGAATGCGGATGGGCCATTTCGACAAGAACTTCGGCTCAGGCGCTTTTGAACTGAGTATTTTCAGTCCCATCGCTCGCGAAGTTGAGACGATGGCCGAGAGCCTGATTGCCGCGCGCGCCGCCGCTGCAGTCGAGGCTCGATTGCGCGAAGCCGGCGAGCACCATTGGACCGCCGAGCGG
>ODAK010001648.1_pt1 | contig 24011 bp, 19 predicted proteins | sample 1539591 | NCBI WGS metagenome assembly ODAK01 (sample SAMEA3539303, study PRJEB22396) | soil metagenome | biome: tundra; feature: field; material: soil | place: USA | collected 2010-05 | depth 0.15 m | reverse complement strand
TCGGTCAGGATCTGATTCACGTGGTGGATGTTGTTGTAGTTGATCTTGTTGTTGGTCATCGCGGTCGTCGCGCTTGTCCAACCGTAGCCGACCGAGATCCCGGTGTAGTTCGTGTGCGAGACTTCGTTGTGCTCGATGTCCACGTACGCCGGGTAGCCGCCTGCGATGCCGACGGCGCCCTGGAATTCGGTGGTCACGTTGTCGATGAAGTTGTCCTTGATGGTGTCGCGTGTGCAGATCTCGTTCTTGTCGGTCGGGTTGTAGGCGACGTGATACTCGGTCGTGTCGTTGGCGGTGAACTTGCCGATGGAGATTCCGTTACCGGCGATGTCGGTAACCGCATTGCCGATGATCATGTCGTCGTGGGTGCCCGAGATGAAGTCGAGACCGGTCGCACCCATTTGCGTGAATAGGTTTCTCTCGAAGTGGAGGTGATTGGCGTTGGTGACACTGACCCCGGCCGGCGGCCTGCCGATGGTCTGGTTGTTGTTCGCATCCGAGGTCAGGTTGCACTGGCCCGCCTGCGCATCGAGAAAGCCGTCCTGGCTGGGACGCATGTACGTCGAATGCGCGAAGCTCAGGCCCTGGAACCAGAGGTAGCTGGCCTGATCCGCGGTGCTCGTGCCGTTCACGCTCACGATTGTCTCTACCATCGGCGCGATCACGGTGGCCTTCGTCATGTCCTCGCCGGTGCGTGGCTTGTAGTACACAGTGTTCGCCGTCTCATCGAGGTACCACTCACCAGGCTGGTCGAGAAACTCGAGCGCGTTCTCGAAGTAGTAGGCTCGCCCCGAACCCCATCCGACCTGATCCATCCGTGGGTTGGGCCGCACGAAGACCATGGGAGATTCCGGGCTTTGGAACTTCACGTACGCGGTATTGCCCGTGGTCGAAATGGACGCAATCCGCAGGGTACTGTCGCCCCAGGCGATATTGATGTGCATCTCGACCTTGGTGAGATTGTTCCAAGTCGCGACGGCGGAGCTCGGGACTTGAACGTTGTTCGCGGTCTTGTCCCAGCCGGAAAGTCGGTTGAAGTCGGGGACGTTGTTCGCCAGCATGTTGGGGCTGCGTGCGCGGATGGCTTTGACGCCGTTGACGTAGAGCTGTCGGAAAGCCGTCGTGCCGGCATCCGCCGAGTAGATGTTGTTGGTTGCGTCGGACACCTTCCATCCTGTGATGGCTTTTCCTCCCGTGATGAGAGGCCGCTCGCCGGGGTACGCCATGTACTTGACGTAGAATCCGCCGGTTCCCGAGTCGGCATTGGCAAAGGTCAACGTGGTCGTTTGCGGATAGGTTCCGGCGCGCAGGTAGACCGTCATGTCGGCGGTCATCGCGCTGTTCTTCGTGCGCACCAGGTCGCGCGCTTTGGCCACTGTCTTGAGCGGCTTGTCGAGCGTGCCGGGATTGGAGTCATCGCCGCTCGGCGAGACGTAGATCGCTCCGGCCACGGCCGTTCCACCTCCCGCGCCGGTCGCACCACCTGCGCCGGTCGTGCCGCCCGAACCGACCACTCCGCCCGAACCGGTCAGCCCCCCCTGGCCCGTCGTGCCGCCCGCGCCGGCCGACCCGCCTGAGCCTGCCGCTCCGCCCAAGGCGCTCGCGCCGCCCGAGCTAAGCGCGCCTCCGCTGCCTTTAACCCCTCCCGTTGCAGACTGGCCTCCCGAGCCAGACTGGCCACCGGTGCCGACGCTGCCGCCCGTCCCAACCTTGCCGCCGCTTGCCGACACTCCGCCGAGACCGGCCCCGCCCTTTCCACCATTCCCCGAAGAAGTGGAGCTCGAGCACCCGAAGGCAAACGCCAAACACAGTGCAACAGCGGGAAGAACGAACGCATGGTCAAATTGCCGAGACTGCCAACATGTCATAAAGCTTGCTCCTCGTGGACTCTGCAGAACACACTCACGCCGTGAGCCGGACGTCCGCCGATTATTGGCAAAATGACCTTGGCTTTGTCACGGTCGCAGTGCCCGAAATTGGGTCTGTTTGCCGGACGGTTGCCGCAGGACTTGGTCGGTGCCGAAGCGAGCCTTGAGCGCGACCCGTTTGAGCTACGCTGCCAGTGACGTCGCTGGTCAGCTGCTTTACTGCTGGGTCATGTGGTACGTCCCCTATTTTTATACCGACACCTGCAAGATTCCTGCGGCGGGGGTCGCGGCGATTCTTCTCGGGACCCGGTTTCTGGATGCCATAGACGCTCCCCTGTGGGGCATTCTGGTCGACCGTACCCGCAGCAAATGGGGCAAGAGCCGGCCATGGTTCCTTCGTTTGTGTTTGCCCTTCGCCACCTTCGGGGTTCTCGCGTTCCTGGTGCCTGACGTGGGATACAAAGCCAAGCTCGGGTATGCCGCCGTGACCTATGCTGCCTGCAACATTCTTTTCACCGGCATTAATACGCCCGTGACATCCATCCTTCCGGCGCTCACTGCAGATCCTAAGGAACGGCTGGTCCTGACCACGTTTCGCATGCTCGGCTCGAAGCTGGGCGTGCTGGTCGTCAACCTGACTGGCCTGGCGCTGGTGCGCTACTTCGGTCAAGGCAACGACCGGACAGGCTTCGCCCTCACGGTGCCCATCTTCGCTGCCTTTTCGGTGGCGCTCTTTCTGATCGCGTTTCGGAACCTGAAGGAAACGGCCCTGCCGTCGAGACCCCGATCGGTGCGCGCGACGTTCGGAGCGATGAAGGGGAATTGGCCGTGGCTGATGGTCGTGATCGCCACCGTCCTCTTCTGGATGGGATTCATTTCGCGCATCACCGTGGCGCCGCACTTCTTCAAGTACGTGCTCCATCGTCCCGATTTGCTCGGTCTTGCCAATGGTCTCGATGTCGCTTCGCTCGCTACCGCGCTTCCGATACCGTGGCTTTGTCGAAGGATGTCCAAAAGCCGGCTGTGGGCTCTCGGATTGGCGGGCATGGTACTTGGGCAACTTATTCTCTGGCTCGGTGCCGCGCGTGGGCATGACATGGGCTGGTGCCTCACCGGGTGGACGGTCGGCTTCGTGTTCAGCGGCGCCGCCATGACCCTGCCGTTTTCGATGTTGGCAGACACTGTCGACTACGGCGAATGGAAGACAGGCGTGCACGCCGCTGGGCTATTGACTGCGATCGGCAGCGCATTTTGTGTCAAAGTGGGTGCTGGCTTGGGCGGCGCTCTGCCCATGTGGCTTCTTCACCTCGGCGGATACGTCGAGGGCCAACCGCAGACGCAAGCCGCGCTCGCTGCGCTCGACTACGGCATCGTCGCGATCCCGGCCATCTGTTTCGCGCTCGCTCTTCTTCCCGCATTGCTTTACGGCCGCTTTGAACGTCTCGAGCCGGATATTCAGGCAGAGCTCGCGCGCCGCCGGGCCGAGCAGCCCCATCCGAATTGCGAAGATCTCGGCGGCCCAAGTGGAAGGAGAGTATAGCCGTGTCGAAACGAGGCCCGTCAAAATCGCAGGTGGCGGAATGGCGGCGACGCACCTACCAGGTGCTGACCGGCGACGTCGTGGCCAAGTGGAACGAAGGCCCGCCGCCCCCGCAAGAGTGGGCGAAGCCTCTGCGTCATCTTACCGACTTACTCCGCAAGCCGGCGCCACCTCCGCTTTGGTGGACACTGAAGACGGCGTACTGCGGAAGCGTCGAGACGCGAACCGATCCCACCAGCTACTACTTCGACGGGATGAACCGCCCGGGTCCGGATGACCCGCCCGTGGTCTATTTTCAAATGGGCCTGAGCGGGTGGGGAGACTTCCGGCTTTACGGTCAGGAGGCGCAGCGGATCACGCCGGGCAAGGCGTTCTTCATCCTGGTTCCTGCGCGCCATTGCTACTACCTGCCGCAAGACTCGCCGGGTTGGACCTTCGCCTGGTTCGGTATTCACAATCCATCGCTGGTTGCGCGAATCACCAAGCAGGTCTTGGCCCGCGGTCCCGTGGTCGATGTCGAGCCCGACGGGGTCCTAGCGGCCAGCGTCCTGCGGCTTCTTCGTGGTGCGATCAAGAAAGATTTTCGTGACCGATTCGAGGTCGAGCTGGCTTTGTTCGAGTTCGTGCTCGCGTATGAACGCTGGGCAGAACAGGGGGACGGCTTTGGCGCAGGACAACGACTCTTGGACGAGACACGGTCGCGCATTCTCGCGGCCCTGCCCGGAACTGTGAACGTCGCCGATCTCGCCGGCCAGGAGGGCATGAGCCGGAAACACTTCGGCTTCCTCTTCCGCGAGCGCACCGGACTGACGCCCGCGCATTTCTCCACTCAGGTGCGAGTGCACGAGGCCGCCCGCATGCTGATCGAGACCCGCCTACCGCTCAAGACCATCGCCTCTGCCTGCGGTTTTGCGAACGCGAATCATTTCAGCAAAGTCTTCCGCCGCTTTCAACAGTTGAGCCCCGCGTCTTACCGACGGACCATGCGTTAGGCGCACTCACAGCGGCTCGATGCGTGCGCAGACGACGGTAATGTTGTCGACGCCGCCGTTGCCGTTGGCCGCGGCAATCAAGCGTTCGCACAGCTTGTCGAGGTCGGGCTCCTCGATGGCTAGGTTGGTGATATCCGAGTCGGAAATCATGCCCGACAGGCCATCCGAGCAAATCACGTAAAGGTCGCCCAGCCGAAGATGCTCGACGAGAACGTCCACCTCGACGGACGATTTCATACCGAGCGCACGCACGATGACGTTCTTGTGCGGAAAGTTGGCGATTTCGCTTTCCGACATGTGCTTCATGCGGATGTAGTCGTTGAGCAGCGAGTGATCTTCGGTGATCTGCTCGATGGCACCTTCGCGCACGCGGTAAAGCCGACTATCGCCGACGTGGCCGACGATCATCACGTTGTCGAGAAAGAGCGCCGACACGATGGTGGTGCCCATGCCGTGGCATTCGGGCTTGCGCTCGGCTTCTTCGAAGATGCGCTGGTTGGCAAGCTTGACCGCCGTCGTCATGCGGTTGATGTCGAGGTTGCTATTGCGATCGACCTTGAAGGGCCAGGTCAGTTGCTGGTCGCTCTCGGTCTCGCGGAAGTAGGCCACGATGGTGTCGACGGCCATGCGGCTCGCCACCTCGCCCGAGGCGTGGCCGCCCATGCCGTCGGCAACGATGGCCAGCCGCTCATTCACCGGCAGGTAGAACGAGTCCTCGTTGTGGTCGCGCTTCAGGCCGACGTTGGTGTCGCCCGAGAAGCGGACGCGTTTCCCTTCCATGGGAAAGGAGGTGCTCATGCGAAGGACCTATCGTAGCGTCGGCGCGACATGGTTTTCAAGGATGCTGTGCACTTGAGCTCACTTTCGTGGCTCCCGGACGCCAGGCCGAACGATGTGCAGGGTTGGGCCAAGCTCGACGGCTATCGGCCCGCGGCGGCTGTAGAGGTCGCCGTCGAGCGTGTAGGCGGACTCGGCAGCTTCGGGCGCGATGTCGAGGCGACTGGCCAGAATGCTGGTAGCGCGCTTACGCGAGATACCGCGCCCCAGGCGAACGTCGAGAAGGTCGCGCAAAAGTGCCAGCGGTCCGCCGTGAATGGCTAACACCTCCATGCGCGTGGGATCGTCGTCAGCGCGGTGGTGAAGCTTGAAGCGAAAGCCGATCTCGGTGACCGTGGCGGCGCCAATGCTGGTCAGGTGGGTTTGGGGAAGCGCCTGGTCGTCGACGCGCACGCGCCCTCGGAAGCGCCGGAAGATACGCTTGGCGTAGCCTCCCGTCGTGAGGATCGAAATCACGATGCGGAAGATGATCCACAGGGCGCGCCAGGTGCCGTAACGGCCGCGGGCGTAGTATTCCTCGAGGAAATTCGCAAGAAGTCCGTTGCCGAAAATAAAACCGTATTCGTTGCCGACGCGCAGGCAACGCCGTTCTAGGGTCGCCGGCGCCACCCCTGCGCGCTCGGCCTCGGCCAGCTCGGCGAGCAGCTCTTCGGGTTTCACGCGAATGTCGAGCGACGCGGCGACGACGTTCATGGTGCCGCCCGGCAGAACGGCAATGGGCGGCAGAGGTCGGTCGCCGTACGCCGCGAGCAGCGCCGTCAAGGTCCGGTGAAGCGTCCCGTCGCCACCGTGAATGCTGATGATCGACGGCGCCTCGGCGGCGGTGCGCTGGGCCTCGATGGCAAGTTGCTCCAGGCTGGGCGGCGCTGCCACGCGGCCCTGCGCTCCGAGGATCTTGGCGAAACGCTGGGCACAGGCCGGATCTCTTCGATTGGCCCGCGAGCCCGGGTTGACGAAAACGACCACAGCCACGCTCCGTACTTACCATGTCCATCGGCGGCCCAGCATTTGTATTGACACGACAAGCGCGAGGGCGATTACATGCCCGAGGGGCGTGATAGGACAGGTGAATTTTGGCAGAAAGCAGCGAAAAAAAGCCAGCCGTCGAGGGGACCCTCCAAGAGCGTCCTCTGCCGCGTCTTCTGCAGCAGCTCTTTCGTAAGAAGCTCACCGGCTACATCGTCGTTCGCGACCAGACCCGTGACGAAAGCGAAGTCTATCTGCGCGACGGCTCGCCCGTTCACGTGCGGCGGCCGGTGGACACGGACCGGCTCGACAACTTGCTGGTCGAGTACGGCGTGGTGCCCGCGGAAGCGGTGGCCGTAGCTAGCGCGCAGGTCGGGCCAGGGCAGCGCCTCGGCGACGTGCTCGAACGCATGGGCCTGCTCGACCGTGGCAGGCTGGCCCAGGTTCTCAAAGCGCAGGTCGTGCGCAAGCTTACGCGGCTGTTCTTCGTGGCCGAGGGCACGTATGCGTTCTACGCGGAACCGCACGACTATGGCGAAGGCGACGATCTTGCTCTCATGCGCGTCGATCCGCGCAGCGTGCTCTATCCAGGCATTCGCGCCGCCTACGCCCTTCCGCGGGTCACGCAAGAAGTGTCGCGCCTGGTGGGCCAGCGTTTTCGCCTGCGCGAGGTTTCCGACGGCTTTATCACGGCGATGGGCATGTCCGCCGAGGACGCCACCATCGAGGCGCTGCGCATCCGCTGGCTGACCCTCGACGACCTGGACGCCATCACCTCACGTCCTCTCGAAGTGCGCTCGATCGTGCTGGCACTTTACTACGGTGATTTGCTCGAACGGCAAGCGCTGGCGCCGATGCCCGAGGCTGCGCCGGGCTCGGCCGTGCCACGCGCGATTCAGCCGTCGTCCTCGTCGTCGTCCTCGGATCCAGCCACGGGCATTCGTCTGCCGGGCGATTCCGGATCGGACCTGCCTGGTAGCGCGCCAACGGGTTCGGTGGCCGCATCTGCAGCCCCTTCGTCGGTGCTGCGGACCACGGGCACGCGACCCATCATCACGGTGCCACTCCCTCCGCCGCCTCCCTTGGCGGTAATCATTCCAGCCGCGCCTGCGGTCGAAGCCGTTGCTTCGCCGGTCTTGGCGCGCGTTTCGCCCGCATCGACACCCGCTTCTGGCGTGCCCGTGGTGACCTCTCCGGCCAACACGGCGCCCTTCTATTCGGGGTCGGCGAGGCCTGCGGTTGCGCCAGCCGTCGCGCCATCGCGTGGCATCCCCGTGATTCGCCAGCCCGTCTCGCCTGTGCCGCGTGGCGAGCCCGTCGCCAGTAAACCTGCGCCGCCCGCGCGTCCCACGCTCACGCCCGAAGCCCTGCGTCTTGCCGTCCACGACATGGAGGGCAAGCTTGCCAAAGGAACGCACTTCGACTTGCTCGGGGTCAGCCAGAACGCCAGCCCCGACGAGGTTCAGACCGCCTTCCTCAAGGCTGCGCGCCAGTTTCATCCCGATCGCCTGATCATTTCCGGCTTGCCGGACCTTCAGCCGGTGGCCGAAAAGATCCTCGCGCGGCTCAACGAGGCTGCGATGGTTCTCGGCGAGGCCAAACGCCGCGCCGAGTACGTCGCCTCGCTTTCGGCAACGCCCTCCGCATCTCGCGCAGGTGGACGGTCAACATCGTTGCCGAGCGTGCTCGAAGCCGAAAACCTGTTCCTCAAGGGCGAGGTCTCTCTCAAGAAACGCGACTACGCCAAGGCCATCGAATGCTTTGCCGGCGCGACCCACGCAAACCCCAGCGAGCCCCAGTACCGCGCTTACTTGGCATGGGTTCGCTTCGACGATCCCCGGGCGCACAAAGAAGCGATCGTGCGCGAGACGCTCAAGACCATCGTCGAGGTCACGCACGAGCGGCCGAAGTTCTCGCGCGGTTTCTACTGGGTCGGCCTGCTGTGGAAATTCCTCAACGAACCCGACAAGGCGGCGCAGGCCTTCCGTGAAACCGTGGCGCTCGATGCTTCGTTCATCGAGGCCAGCCGCGAGCTTCGCCTCATCGAAATGCGCAAGAACAAGCAATCAGGCACGCGGCCAAGCGGCAAGCCCGCCTCGGGCGGCGGCCTGATGAGCAAGTTCTTCAAGCGCTAAGATGCGGCGGACCCGGCCGGACTACGTCTCGTCTTCGACAGCGGCAGCGCCGTCGTCATCGCCACCGGCTTCGGTGGCTTCGGTGGCTACGGTGGCGTCCGCCATCTTGGAGTACCAGCGCTCGAAGATTTCGGTGATCTGCCTCGCTTGCTTTTCGCTCGACACATTGAACGACGATTGCTTGCGGTAGCTGCCCTTGAACTTCTTGAAGCGCACGATGGCGATCTTGGGAGCGCGGAACGTGCCTGCCGTTTTGTCCAGCTCTTGGTAAAGGAACATCAGCGTGGCCCACGAGCCCTTGGTCAAGACGACCTTGTCGAGCTGCTTGCGAACCAGCACGCCCTCGTCTTCGTAATCGTAGGTCAGTTCGTCGAGTGTCTCGGCCATGTCAAGCTCCTCCTAGGTTCCTGTGCAGCTATTTCGTGGGGTTGGATTTGGTCAAGTCGCGCAGATTTTCGGCCAGTGCGCGGCGGTCGTCGGGCGACAGCCGCGCGAATTCCACGCCCATGCCTGCGGCGGCCTTGGCGCCCGCGCCGCGGGTAACCCAGGCGACACGTCCGTGGGCAACGGTGGACTTGCCGCTCCTAAGTGGGATTTCCAGCGTCAGGTCCTCGCCGACTTCGAGAAGCAAATCCGAGCGTAGGAACAAGCCGCCCTCCGAAAGGTCGGTCGTGTCGAGGCGCACACCAGCTTGGATCTTGTTGCCGGCAGCGCGCACCACGATTGGAATCAGGGCAGGTCGCCGGACGTATCGCCGCACAGGTTTCGGTTGCGGCGTCTGACTCACGGACGCAGTTCCAGCACCGCTGACGAGCGCGCCTCGAACGAGATGCGCGTGGTCTCGCCCCCGGCTTGCACCGTTTTATCCTCGCGCCATACCGCCTCGAACGAGACCGGGGCGTGGCCGGCCGTCGCCACGAGCTTGGTCAAAAGGTCGTGCGGAACGACGACCCAACCCCCCGAGGACACGGCGCACGCAATGGCGGATGGGGCACCAAAGGGCCGAATTTCAAGGAAGGTCCGCGGCGGGCCCGACACGCGCAGCACGAGATCCCCCTTCATGCTCATGGTGATGTGAGCATCGAGAGGCGTTTCGCTGCTGTCGCTCACCGATGGAGCGTTCGGCAAGCTCAGCTTCACCATGGCGCGATCGCTCGTCGGGGTCGCAATGGCAAGGGTCAACGTCTCGGGAAGCCGCCCGAGGTCGAGCGGCCCCGCCTCGGCAATGACGCCACCTACCACGTCGGCGAGCGGCGGGTACACGCGCGGTGCCGGATTCAGCAACTCGTCGGCGGAAACTTGCAGGGTCACGCCGCTCAGCTCTTGCAAATTTACGCTGCCGCCTTGGGTGCGCATCGTGCGCGCGGTGCCGCCCACGTCCCGCAGCTCACACGACGAGACCGGCGCGTCGACAACCAGCGGATCCACGGCGCCCAGAACATCGGCCGCGGTGACATCGACGGCCTCGGCACGAAAGGCCAGGACCGAAACCGACGGTGCTCCGCCGCTCGGCAGATCCATGCGGACCGCAACCTGGGCCATCTGCTGACTCGTGGCGGGCGATGCGTCCTTGCCGCGCGAGCCACTGTCACAGCCGAGACCCGCGCCCAGCGCCAGCGCCAACAACGCAGTCCATCCGTGAATTCCACGGATAGGCTTGGTTGGTTTCGAGCGCTCGGTCCTAGAAGACAACATCAGAAATCCCGACAACCGAACATTATAGGCAGATTCGCTGCGTTACGCTAGTGCGGGGGGCGCGCTAGCCGACGGCAGAAAGATGGTAGAAAGAGCACGACATGCCAAGAATCAATTCGGAGGAAGTTCGCGAGATCGCGGCGCTTGCTCGGCTTCGCCTCGACGAGGCGGAGATCGAACGCATGACCCACGAGCTCGACGGCATACTCGGCTACATCGAAACCGTCAAGAACCTGCCTACCGCCGACGTCGAGCCCATGACCCACGCGGTGCCTTTCGACTGCCCCATGCGCGAGGACGTCGCTGGGCAGTCGCTTACCGTGGACCAGGCTCTGCAAAATGCGCCACGCCGACGCGACGGATCGTTCGAGGTCCCGCGCATCGTTCCGGGAACGGGAGGCGCGTAGTCATGGCCGGAGCTCCTGATGTGCGCGGCGCATCGCTGCGCGAGCTGGCAGCCGGGGTTGCCACGCGAAAATGGAAATCGCGCGACCTGGTCGACGCCTACCTCGACCGTATCAAGCGCCTTGATGAGAAACTCGGCTGTTTCCTCTTAGTGGACGAGGGCCGTGCGCGCCAAGCGGCCGAGGCCATCGATCGCAAGGTCGCCGCAGGTGAATCGGTGGGACCGCTCGCCGGCGTGCCCATCGGCCTCAAGGACATCTACGTCACCCGCGGCGTGGAAACCACGGCGGGCTCCAAGATTCTCAAGGGATTCATTCCGCCCTACGAGTCGACGGCGTCCGGGCGCTTGGCGGCAGCTGGCGCCATTAGCCTCGGCAAGCTCAACATGGACGAGTTCGCCATGGGCTCATCTAACGAAAACAGCGCGTACAAGCCGGTGCACAATCCGTGGGATCTCGAGCGCGTGCCCGGCGGTTCGTCGGGTGGCTCGGCAGCAGCGGTGGCGGCCTCGCTTTGTGCCGGCACTCTCGGAACCGACACCGGCGGATCCATTCGGCAGCCGGCTTCGCTGTGCGGAATCGTCGGGGTGAAACCAACCTACGGTCGCGTTTCCCGTTACGGCGTCATCGCGTTTGCCTCGTCGCTGGATCATCCTGGTCCGTTTGGCCGCACCGTCGAGGACGCGGCGGCGTTACTTGAAGTCATCGCGGGGCACGATCCCATGGACAGCACGTCCATTCCGCAGCCGGCCGGCAGCTACGTGAAGGCGTGCTCGGCGGGGATCGCTGGCATGCGCATCGGCATGCCCAAGGAATATTTCCAGTCGGGCATGGATCCGGAAATCGAAGCAGCCGTGCGTGCCGCTATCGACGAGCTGGGCCGGGCTGGCGCGAAAGTCGTCCCGGTATCGCTGCCACATACGCAGTACGCGATTGCCACCTACTATTTGATTTGCACGGCGGAGGCATCGTCGAATCTGGCTCGCTACGATGGCGTTCGCTACGGCCATCGCACGGCCGAGGCAGCCTCGCTGGAGGAGCTGTACGCCAAGACCCGCGGCGAAGGCTTCGGCAAGGAGCCCAAACGTCGCATCATCTTGGGGACCTACGTGCTGCGCGCTGGCTACTACGAGGCCTACTACGGCAAGGCGCTGCGCGTGCGCCGGCTCATCGCCAACGACTTCTCGGCAGCGTTTGGCGAATGCGACGTGCTCGTTACGCCGACCTCGCCAACGCCCGCCTTCAAGCTGGGTGAGCGCTCGGCGGATCCGCTGCAGATGTATTTGGCCGACATTTACACCGTGGCGCCGCCGCTGGCCGGTGTGCCCGCGCTTTCCCAATGCTGCGGCTTCACCCGCGCAGGGCTGCCGATCGGTTTGCAGACCATCGGCCCGGCGCTCGGCGAAGAAGCGATGTTTCGTGTGGCCGGTGCGTACCAGGCGCGTACCGATTGGCACAAGCGATTGCCCCAGGATGTCCCATGAGCACCGACGTTAAGCAGAGCAAGCAAGACAAGCAAGACAAGTACGAGGCCGTCATCGGGCTGGAGGTTCACGTCCAGCTCGCCACGCAGACGAAGATCTTTTCCATTTCGTCGGCGGCCTTCGGTGCCAGCCCCAACGAGCATACGGATCCGGTTTGCCTTGGCCTGCCGGGGGCGCTGCCTGTGCTTAACCGCGCGGCTGTCGAATCGGCGGTGCGCCTCGGGCTTGCCTGCGGATGCCACATCCGGCCGCGCTGCCGGTTCGCCCGCAAGCACTACTTTTACCCTGATTTACCGAAGGGCTTTCAAATCTCTCAGTACGACGAGCCGCTGTGCGAAGGCGGCGCGGTGACGTTTCGGCTAAGCGGCGAAGTCCGGCAGATTCGGCTCACGCGTATCCACATGGAAGACGACGCGGGCAAGAACATCCACGACCCAAGCGGCGTCAGCTTCGTCGACTACAACCGGGCCGGCGTTCCCCTGTGCGAAATCGTCAGCGAGCCCGACATTCGTTCTGCCGACGAGGCTGCGGAATACTTGCGCGCCATCCGAACGCTGGTGCGCTACCTCGGCATCAGCGACGGCAACATGGAAGAAGGCTCGCTCCGCTGCGACGCCAACGTGTCCATCCGCCTGCGTGGCGAAACCAAGCTTGGCACCAAGGCCGAGCTCAAGAACATCAACTCGTTCAAGAACGTGCGCGACGCCATCGAGCACGAGATCGCCCGCCAGACGGTGCTTCTTGATCGGGGCGAGAGGGTTATGCAGGAAACCCGGCTGTGGGATCCCGACCGCGGTATCTCGGCGTCCATGCGCTCGAAAGAGCAAGCGCACGACTACCGCTACTTTCCCGAGCCCGATTTGCCACCCGTGGCGGTGGACGAGGCGTGGCTCGCTCGTGCCCGTGCGGCGTTGCCGGAATTGCCCGAGGCGCGCCACGCTCGCTACCTCGGCGCCGGCCTTTCGGCGCAGGACGCTTCCGTGCTGGTGTCCGAGCGATCCATCGGCGACTATTTCGAAGCGGCGCTGAAGGTGGCACCGGCCCACCCGAAGAAAATCGCCAACTGGCTCATCAACGAAGTGCTCGGCCGCGTGGACGACCCGCGCGGGCTGATGGCTGCCGAGGTTCCGGTTCCGCCAGCGGCGTTAGCCGAGCTGGTGGAGCTGGTCGAGAACGGCACGTTGTCGGGCAAGTTGGCCAAGGACGTGTTCGGTCGCATGTGGACGGAAAAGCGACGCGCCGGCGAAATTGTGGCCGCCGAATCCGTCAGCTTGGTTTCCGATACCTCGGTCCTCGAAGAGGCGTGCACGCGCGTGGTCGAGCGCAGCCCCGACGAGGTCGCTCGCTTCCGCGCCGGCAACGCCAAGCTGATGGGTTTCTTCGTCGGCAACGTGATGAAAGAGACCGGCGGCAAAGCCAACCCCAAGATCGTGAACGAGATCCTGCGCAAGCTCCTCGGTTAGAATCGTCCATCGCATGGTTCTCGCGCCGAAGCCTTTGTCGATGGGTTCGTGCGACGGACGGCTTTCGCCGCGTGAATGGGGTGTGATTACTCTGGGCGCCCTCGCGCTGACAGTGCTGATCTGCGTGCGGGAGCCCGACATCTTCGGGACGACCGACTGGGTGCGCATGCACAGCCTGTACAAGGCGTACATCCAAGCGTCGGTTGCCCAAGGCCGCCTGCCGCTGTGGAATCCCTATCACTGGCTGGGCCGGCCTTTTCTCGCGGACATCGAAACGGCGTTCTTCTATCCGCCGGAATGGCTCTATCTGGCTCTCAATATCTATGCCGCTTGTCTGCTCACTTGCGCGATTCACTTCTGTCTTTGTCTTTATGGCGCCGTGAAATTGGCGCGCGGATTAGGCGTCGATCAGCTGACGAGCTTCTTCGTAGCCTTCACCGCCGGGCTCGGGATTCCGCTCGCCGGCTGTTTCACGAGCGGACTTATCCACTACGGCCAGGCACTGTGCTACGTGCCTGTGGTCCTGTACTTGGGGACGCAACTGCAGCGCGCGCCCAGCCGGCGTGGAATCGCCCTGCTTGCGTTAGCGTTGGGCCTGCAAATTCTGTGCGGTCATCCCCAGGCCGCGTGGATTACCGAGGTGGGCCTGGTCGTATTTCTCGTCGGTCGCCGAATCGAACGACCGTTTCTCCCGTCGCTCGCCGACGCCGTTCGTGACCTAGCGCTTGTCGGGCTGGCGCTAGTTCTTGGGCTGGCTTTGGCGGGCGTGGCGGTGTTGCCCCTTGCCGAGCTGGCTAGTCAGGGAAATCGCCCGGCTTCCTCGCCTGCCTTTGCAGCGTATTTCTCCGAGCCGCTATTCGGCTGGGCGACGCTCCTCGTGCCGACGCAAGCGCCGTACTTTCATTTCCAGGCCAACGGGCAGCTGTACGTGGGCGTGATTGTCCTGTTTGCGGGCATCGCAGGACTGTCGAGAGTCGCAGACCGCAATGCGCGCGCGTTGCTCACACTCGCTGCTTTCTCTGGGTTGGTCGCGGCTGGCGAAAGCACACCCTTATTCCGCATTCTGTTTCACATCGTTCCGGGGCTCGGCTGGTTGCGTATCCATTCGCGCATGACGTTTCTTGTCTCCTTCGCGCTGGTCTTCGCTGCTGGGCTGTGGCTTTCGCAGCAGCGTTTTTCGCGCAGAAGTTACCTCTACCTCGCTGTGGCGGCTCTTGCAGCGGTCGGTCTTAGCATTGGGTTTTGCTTCGCATGGCCCGACTACGGATGGGCGGCGTGGCGGGTTGCCCTCAGCCGAGTGGTTGTGATTTCACTGTCTGTCGCAGCGCTGGTCGGTTGGATGGTCTCGCGACGCTACGGCAAAGTCATGGTACTCGCCGTGGCTTCGGTCGATCTGCTTTTCGCGCTCGCCTCGCTCAAGCAGCAGAACCAACTGGGCGTGGACGAGCAGCAAGAACAGCTGGTTCGTCGCGTGCTTGAAAGCGAAGGACTTTTCGCGGCCGGAGCGCCGCCGCCGCGCGTGTTCATCCCCGAGCCGTTTCGCGAGAACGCGGGCATGCTCTACGGCTGGAGCACACCGTACGGCTATTGTGCGCTCGCACCCGGTCGGGTTTGGAAATACATGCACGAGGTGCTCGGGGCGCCGGCACCCGTCAACGCCAACACCTTCCCTTCGCTCGCCTTGGCGAAGCTGGGACCGTGGCCCTACGATTCCATGTCGCTGGTAGCAGGGGTGGATCCCAAGACGTCTCATCTGGCAAGAAATCGGCGTCCCGATCCACGCGCCTACGTTGCGACAGCGGCGCTAAGCGTGCCCGGCGTAGACGACGCCATCGAGCGGATGCGCGCCGGCCACGACTTCCATCATGTCGCGCTGGTTGAACGTTCCATCGCGTTGCCCGAACAGGCCCCGGCGTCCGACGCCAACGCCGCGATCACACACTTCGAGCCCGAGCGCATCACCGTGACCGCGCAAAGCTCGGCTCCCGGATTGCTGGTGTTGGCCGAGACTTGGTTTCCGGGTTGGAGTGCCACGGTGAACGGCATCACGACAGCGTGCTTTCCTGTCAACGCGTGGATGCGCGGTGTGCAAGTACCCGCAGGCACGAGCGAGGTCGTCTTCACCTTCCACTCGACCTACCTGCAAGCCGGTGCGGCACTATCGTTATTCGCACTCCTTATCATTGCCGCCTTCCTGCTCCTTGGTCGCGGCGCGCACGACCAAACCTGAAACCGCTTCCTTCGCGCACCGGTAAGACCGTTCAAAGGCCTTGTGATGGTGGATCGTAAACGGCGTCGGACAGACGGCGGCTATTGAAGGCCGAAGTGGCTGATTACCAAGTCGTTGGTCACATTGCTTGTGCCGCTTATGAAGTAGCCCCAGATCCCCGTGATTTGCGCAGGGCTCGTAATTCCGAGCTGTGCCCAGGTCACGTGCAAGGTCGTCGCAGTTTTCGCTACGGCAATTTCCGTGTGCCCTTTGCTCCCGTCGGCCAAATTGACGCCGATCCCGACGCTGGTGATGGAACCTGAAGCGCTCGAAAGCGTGATGGAGAAGCCCGAATACGCTGAAAGGTCGAACGTATTGCAGCTCACGTCCGCGCTCGTGGCAGTGTCGTGGACCTTGCCCATGAGCGTGAAGCCGAAGCCCGCCTGGTTGGCGCCCGTGGTGGTGTTTGTGCCGACGATTCCCGAGAAGGTCCAGTTTCCGCTCGCACACGTCGCCGAGATGGTGCTGGCGCCGTTTCCGTAGGTCCAGGCTGAGCTGTCCATTGCCCCATACGTCCCGTTGCCGTAGTTGCAGCCGCTGGTGGCGAAATCGTTGATCACGGCGGTGAGCGGCTTGCAGACCGTTGCGGTCGGGCTCGCGGTGCCACCCGTGCCGGGCGCGCCGCCCGAGCTCGTGGTTCCGCCCTTGCCCGGTGTGCCTCCCGTACTGCGGATGCCGCCCGAGCTGCTTGTTCCGCCCGAGGCTGTGATCGTGCCGCCCGTCGACGCGTTGCCACCGCTACCCACTGCACCTCCCGACGAAAGACCTCCGCCGAGCCCCGGTGTTCCGCCTGCGGCGCCTCCTGCAGCATCCTGGCCTGGCTGGCCGCCGCTCACGGATACCGAACCTCCAGTGGCGTCAGATCCGCCGGTGGACGTCACGCCTCCGGCTTCGGCGGAACTGGTCGTGCCGCCCGTCGATGGAGAGCCGCCTGTGCCCATCGGCTCGAGGGAATCGGCCGGTCCATCGGGCGGCGGCAAGGCTGCATCGCTTGAATTGTCCGAGCACGTCCCCGCCTGCGCACATCGCTCGACCGCCTCCGGTTTCGTCGTGGAAACGCAGGCGAGCAAAACAACGAGCAAGAGGGCGCTTAGCGGCCAAAGTACGCGGGTCACAAGTCCTCCTCTGAAATATCGTACCACTCTTTGGACATGGCGGCCCAATCGGACGACCCACTGAGCTTGGCGGTACTCACGCAACCGCTGGCATGACCCTGGCGCCAGCGGGCGTCAGCCGCCGACACCGTTTCGCCACAGAGTCGTAACGCAGCTATTGCTGCCGTAGGGGGCCGAAATATTGTGGAGTAAAGGCATGCGTACGATGATTCTTTGCTTGGGCCACGAAGGGCTGTGGAGCGATGACATCGCTGCTCGCGTGGGGTGCGTTCTAAAGGCCTTGCCACTGCCATCGCCGATGGCGGTGCGAATTGTTTCGAGGCTGGACTGGGACAGCGTGGATGCTATCGCCGACTGCGAACAAACGATCGTGGTTGACGCTATGGACTCTGGGGGGGAGCCCGGCACTTGCTTCGTCGAAGAGGCGTCCCAAGATGCTTCACCGACCTTCCGCCTTTACTGTAGGCACCGTCAAATGGTGAACGACATCGTGGAGCTTGGTCGGCTCTCGGCCATGGAAGGTTCGAGGAAGAGGTTGGTCTTCATCGGTGTCGAGGTCGGCGGCTTGCGCTGGGCCGACTCCCATTCCGATGCGGACTCGACGTTGGGCGTGCCCCTTGCGGTGGACTCGGTGTTGCGATCCTTCGGCGCCGAGGTGGCGTTGCGAACGATGGTTTCGCGTGCCTGCGCCCGCATCGAATCCGCGGACGGCGCCGCAGTCAGCTGGCAGTACCAAGGCGCAGCCTAGCAACTCAATTTCGTTGCAGCTACCGAGGCTCGACCCGGCGATACGCCACAAGCTCGGACTGTGGACAGTCACAGATGGTTAGGTGCGAGGTCGTGACCCGATGGATGGGCTGCCATGCGGAGCTAGTGCGCAGATGTGGTACGAGTGCGGGAAACGATGCAACCAAGTTGATGTTCGCCAGAGCGGCCGCCGTCGCGCCATCCCGATGCAGGAGACGGTGGTTGTTAAGTCCCATCAGATCCAAGACGGGATGCTCGCCGAAGTAGCGGGCCGCGCCTGCGTCCGTCACGGCGATCGTCTCGCCGGGGGCAGCGTGGTCGCGAAGCCACTTCGCCATGGCAACGTTCAGCTCGTCGATGTTCTGGCAGTTCCAAGCGTAAAGGTTGGCACTTCGGCCAACGGCCGACGGCAGGGCGACAAGCGGTCCAAGAATCAACAGCGCCGCCACCATGGCCCGCGCGGGTGCCCAGGACGCGCGTCGCTTCTGCCACGCCCAGGAGACAAGGTGCGCGGCGCCGGCCGTCACGCTCAATAGAATGAAGGGTAGGGCAGGTAGCCAATAGCGTTGCCAGTAGAACGGCCAGGCCTGCGAGATGTACTGCGAGCTCGCAGCGGCAAGTAAGTACGCCACGGGAAAGGTGGCGGCAAGAACGCCCGGCAGCCCGCGCCGCCAAAGCACGAAACCGCCCACGCCCCACAGGCCAAAGCCGAGACCGCGGGCGAACCATGGCCAGGCTGGCAAGACCTGCCCGACGATGAGCACCACGTTGTGACTGAAGATCTCAGGCTGACTCTTGAACTTCGCGTAGAAGGTGCCGGGCAGCGGATAGCCGGTGACGAGCTGGCAGTAGAGCATCCAACCTCCGACGCCGACGAGCAAAGGAACAAGCACCAGCAGGCGCATCGCCGGACGGGCGCGCTGCCGATGCATCCTCCACTCGATCGCTGCGAGCACCGGTAGCGCGATCAGCATCATCTCGGGTCGCGCGAGTGGTGCGAGCGCTGCCGCAATCGCCGCGGACCAGATGCGCTCGGCCGCCAACTCGGCGACCGTCCACAGCGCGAGCGCGGCCGCCAGCATCACTTCCATGCCCGAGACCTGCGCGAACGCCAGTCCGGGATCGAAGGCAATGGCTAGTCCCACGACCACTTGCGCCGCCTGACCGAGACCGAGAGCCCGCGCAGCTCGCGCACCGCCGAGGCTGGCGGCAAGGCCGGTACCGATGCCGATCACTTTGGCGGGTACCACCACGCTGATACCGAAAGCGCGCGCTAGGAATGCCGCAGGCGCAAGCAGGATGGCCCACAGTGGACTGGTCGAGCCGGTTTCGAGCTGTCCCGGGTTGTACGCGAAGCCTTGCAACGCCGCCAGGCTGCGGGCGTAGACCATGTGAATCCAGGCGTCATCGAGCGGCAACCCGTAGAGCGCCGCTGCAGTTCCTGGCGCGCGATCGAACAGAAAGTAGATGGCGGTCGCGACGTGCGCGGCCAGAAAAATCAATGCCAGTTTCACGAGCGACATGGGCTCCGTTCCACTCGCCGCCAGGCCGACCGGGGCTCTGCTGCTACCATGGCAATTCATCCTACGCGAACCGCGCCGGCTCTACCTAACTATCCTGCCTTTCCAGCTTCCGCAGCGGCCAGCACTGCGCGCGGGTCGATTCGGCGGCGAAAACGGACCACGCGTGCGCAGGCAGGCAGGTCGCCGTCGCTGCATGCGCGGGCTTCGTCGAGACACAGAATGAGGTTGCCTAGATTCGCCTGGCGAAGCTGGGCCAATTTGCGGGCGACGTAGTCCGCCGACCAGAACCCCATGACTTCCACGAAGAAGCTGCGTTCGGGATGCAAGCGATGGCGCAGCAGAAAATCGGGAAAGATAAGGGTGCTTGCGACGGCAATCGGCTCGGGCTCGCGCACTAGATCCCAGTCCGGGGCCACCTTGCGCAGATCGCGCGCGAAGCGTTCTTCCAATTTGCTGTCGTAGGGTTTCGCTTTCTCCGTTGGGAAGATGGGGTCGCCGGTTTGCAAGTCGAAAGTGGCGTCACCTGCGCGCAAGACACAATCCGCGCGCAACTTGTAGCGGGCACAGTGGGGCAGAAACTGCACCAACTCGCCGAGCGCGCGTCCATAGAGGAGCGTATGCCGAAACACGGTGAACGGCCCCGAGATATCGAGGATGGGCTCGCTCGCTCGCGTGACCGTGCAGAGCAGGCCGCGCAGCTTGGCTTGGCGGACAACCGGCCGCACGGCGCCCTCGGCCTTGATGCGGACGCGGCGAGCATGGAAGAGCAGGCTGCGCACGATGAGCTGATTGGTGCGCAAAGCGATTTCTTGCGGCGACGGAATGACGTCGGGCGCGCGGACCAGCCGTTCGCCGGGAAGGTCGGCAAAGAGCGAGCGTTCGATCACGGCGGGCTCCACTCCGAGCGCAGCCGCGGCACATTCCATCGCCAAAGCGCGCGTTCCGTGCATCGTTCGTGCGCAAAACAGCGTCTCGCGCGCTTTTTCGGGGGGCACCGCCGAAACTGGCTCGCCCTTCCACAAGCGCAGTAGAACTGCAACTGCCGCGCGTTTCTTGAAGGGCGGCGTCGGGCAGGGCAGGGGTTGGCGCAAGCGTTCGAGTAAGTCGCGCACGGGCTGCGACCGAAAGCGGTCAATCTCCTCGACCAGAACGCGCAGCCAGGGGACGTCGCGTGCGTCGAGGAACGCGGGCAAGACGCGGCCGTGCTCGACGCGGAAGGGAATAGCGGCTTCAGGCAGCAAGGGCATCCCTCCGCCTTCGGGCTGCCTTCACCTCGCCGGTTGCGCGCACGACCAACTCGTAGACCAAGGCGCGCTTGCCTGGCCTCGGTCGCAGTACGCGGCCCACGCGCTGGACGTGCTCGCGCTCGCCCTTGCTGCCGGCCACCACGATGCCGACCTCGGCGTCGGGAACGTCGAGCCCTTCGTTCAGGACCTGTGCCGAGACCAAGGCGCGCAATTTCCCCTCGCGGAAAAGCGACAAGACACGCTCGCGCTCTTTTCGGCCGATGTCGCAGGTAAGCGGCATAATAAGGTGCTCGCGACTGATGGCGTAGGCCGTGGGATTGTCCGCGGTAAAGACAATGGTGCGCGAGGCGCAGTGGCGCTCTAGCAGGGCGGCCACTGTGGCACGCTTCGCGACCGGAAACGCGGTGAGCTTGCGGGCTCGGTGAAAAGCTGTAATGGCGCGACGACCTTCATCGGTACGCCCGGCAATTGACACAAATTCATTCCACGTGGCGCCCGGGTGAAAGCGCTGGAATCGGTGCATGACATCGCGGAACTGCGCCATCAATGCCTCGTACTCGAAGCGCTCTTCGGGCGTCAGATCTAGGTGCAAGACGATGGTGTCGAAAGGGGCAAGAAATTCGCCGACCAGCTCGTCGACCCGCAATTCGTAGATGATGGGCCCGACCAAATCGTCGAGGCGGATCGCCCCCGGGCCTCGCGGTTTGGTCGCCGTCAGGCCGAGGCGGAGCGGCGCCGTGCACATGTCGAGCACTTCGTCGCGCAAGCCGACTCCGAAATGGTGGACCTCGTCAGCGATGAGCAGTCCAAATTGATTGCCGAGTCGGTGCATCGAACGCCAAGCGCTCTCGAAGGTGGCGACTGTAATCCTCTCAATTCGTCTTTCGCCGTCGCCCAGCCGGCCAGGCACGACGCCGAGCAATTCTGCGATAGCGCGTGCCCATTGATCGAGCAGCACACGCGTCGGCACGAGGCAGAGTGCAGACACGTTGGCCCGTGCGATGGCTGCGATGGCTGTACGGGTTTTGCCCGATCCCGTCGGCATGACCGCAATTCCACGCCGCCCCGACAATTCCCATGCCGTCAAAGCCGCCTCTTGATACGGACGCAGCTCGATGGCTGGCGCGGAATCCGTCGGGGTTGTCTGTCTATCGGCCACCTCGTCCGAAAATTGGACGCTTCGACGGCGTAGCTCGGCGAGCAACGCCTGGTAATAGCGAGCTGGACAGCGAAAAGCCGCAATCCGCGCATCCCACAATGCGCCCGGCAAACGCGTGGGATCTACGGAGCTCGCGTCGAGCAAGACAATGGTTCCACGGTCGAATAGAAGTCGCATGTGAAAGTGCGACTGCAGGAGGCGTGCCGGCGGACGGCGACTTGAGCTGGAGGGCCATGGTCAGTGACGTTCACTCGGTGAAATGGCCTTCCCGAGTCCGAGCGCGAGCTTCACTCGAACCTCACCCGGCCAAAGCGCGAGCTCTTGTGAAAGTTGCCTTGGCCGCGGATCGGCGACCAGCCGAGAGCCAGGCGCTGACCGTCGCGGAAGCTGTAGAGATTCAGTCGCCATACGTCGCCGGGGCGGGGCGGGATCGATGTGCGAGCGGACGAAAACTTGCTCCAGGGCAGGGCCAGCTCGATGGTGTACGAGCGGCCGAAACTCACGGTGGCGGCGCGCTCGGCCTCGCAGCGCCAGTCTTGGTGGCCGAAGACGCGAGCGGCTGGGCTGCCAGAGAGAGGCGTCATGTAGTCGTCCCAGTGAGTGTCGAACACGGCGCCCCCGGTATCGACTTGGATTTCGTAGTAGTCGCGATTGTCGCCGGGATCGCCGGGCTGAAGCATGATTTCCACGGCCGAGCTGCTACCCCACAGGTGCGGATCCTCATCGTCGCGGTGGAAGGGTGTGCTCGGGCGTTTGTCCGCCACGACGAACCCGAGGTAAAGGTTCGTGGTGTCCCAACCGATGCGAGCCGTGGCATCGACCGGATGGCTTGCGGACACTTCGCGCCCGCTTGCCGTGTCCACGAAAGGGCCCAGGACCGTCGCAGTTTGCCACACGGGCTCGTCCAGCTTACCGTCGATCACCGGTCGGGTAGTGAAGTGGGGCACGCGGGCGGGCTGGCCGTTGATGGTGCTCTCGCCGGAAATGCCGCCGCCGCCGCGCCGGCAGCTAGCCGCAAGCGCGAAAGACAGGAAGACAGCGAATGTTGTGGAACGCACGCGACTGAGTATAGATCGTCGGCGCGTAGGCATCGTGATCACCGTCAATCGATTCTGTTGCAAAGGGGCACTTTTCGATCGGGACAGCTGGATACGCAGTAGTCTATCGTCAAGGAGACCAAACGATATGAGGAACCGATCTTTGCTTTGGTTTTTGGTGACGGCTGGGGCAGCGGTCGTGGTTGCATTGGCGTGGTCGGCCGCCCGGGCAGCTCCCGCGACTGACCCAAGCTTGGTGCGCGTGCCGGCGGGCTCGTTTTCGATGGGCAGCGACGGCGGCGCGGCGGACGAAAAGCCCGTCCATCGCGTGACTGGCTCGGCGTTCGCGATGGATCGCTACGAGGTGACCAACGCGCGCTATCGGGCATGCGTCGGTGCCGGAGCATGTGCCGCGCCGTCGCTGACCAGCTCGGCGACCCGAGCGCATTACTTCGACGATCCGGCCTTTGCCGACTATCCGGTCATCTTCGTTTCGTGGGCGCAGGCGAAAGCCTTCTGCGCGTTCGCCAACGGACGCTTGCCGACAGAGGCCGAATGGGAGCGCGCCGCCGCAGGAAGCGATGCCCCGCGCACGTACCCGTGGGGCGAAAGCCCGCCCGATTGCTCGAAAGCCAACTTCGCCGGCTGCGTGGGCGACACCGACCGCGTGGGTCGACGGCCGGCAGGACAAAGTCCGTACGGCGCCTTCGACATGGCCGGCAACGTATGGGAATGGGTCGCGGATTGGTACGACGCAGGCTACTACCGGACGAGCCCAAGCCAAGATCCGACGGGTCCCGAGAGCGGCACCCTGAAAGTCATGCGCGGCGGTTGCTGGGTCAGTGGTGTCAGCTCGCTGCGGACCACCTGTCGCAAGGCAAGCCTGCCCGATGCGTGGGCGCCCAATGTTGGCTTCCGCTGCGTGTATCCGGAGGCGCAGCCATGAAGCGGCGGATTGCCTGCGCCTCCGCGATGGTCACACTGCTGACGAGCGCCGCCGCCTTTCCCTGTGGCATGTCCTTTGGCAACAACGTCACCATCGACCCGCACCAGGACATCATCGTAGCGTGGAAAGACGGCATCGAAACTTACGCGTTCCAGCCGACATTCTGTGGAACGGCCACGGACTTCGGTTTGATTCTGCCGGTGCCTGCGCAGCTGTCGAAGAGCCCTGACAATACGACGATAGATCCGCAAGCGTTCACCGCTGCGGCGACATTGTCCGAGCCCTACAAGCACCAAGTGACTGAGCAATCAAATGTTGCCGGCTGTGCCACGACCGGCTCGGGGAGTGAGAACCTCGCCGGCGGTACGGACGACTCTCCCGCGGTGGTCGCCAGTGGGCGGGTGGGCTTTCTCGACTGGGTCGAGCTCAAGGCCAGCACCGAGTCTTCATTCACCGACTGGTTGACCGCTAACGGCTACGCGTACTCCAGCGCCGCCTCCAGCGTGTTCTCGTACTACGTGACGAAGGGCTGGTACTTTCTCGCCTTTCGCATCAGCCAAGCCGCGGTGTCAGGAAACGGCACG
>ODAK010001645.1_pt1 | contig 24025 bp, 18 predicted proteins | sample 1539591 | NCBI WGS metagenome assembly ODAK01 (sample SAMEA3539303, study PRJEB22396) | soil metagenome | biome: tundra; feature: field; material: soil | place: USA | collected 2010-05 | depth 0.15 m | reverse complement strand
GCGGATCATTGTTGCCCGGTCCTGAGCATTGAGCGTGCCGAAGATCTGTTTCAGTAGCCGCTCACGTGTCGCGGAGGCCACGGCGAGAGCGGCGTGTCCCGCGGCCGTCATGGCGACGAGCTTGGCTCGGCGGTCAGTCGGATCCGCCAGGCGCTGGGCAAGGCCGTCCCGTTCCAGCGCGTCGACGATGTCGGTGATCGTGTGCGGCGCCACCCCGAGCCCGGCTGCCAGCACGCTCTGCCGGGTAGGCCCTCGCCCCAGCCGGATCAGGACCTTGGTGCGGGCCAGCGACAGCCCGCTCCGGCACATCTCGTCGTCCACGGCGCGGTGCATTCGGTGGTGGACAGCGAGATAGCGCTCCCCGAGCTGCTCCGTTGAGACCATCCCGACTCTGACCATCCCGATGTTCAAGGTTTCTGAGGATCCTCATTATGAGGATCCTCAGTACTTTACCGCGCTGTCCGCCAACGCGAGCCGTGGTAAAGGTCCACGGGTCACGCCAACCCCCGCCACCCCCGCCTCCTGCCGGAACCAGCGGCGACATAGCAGCACATCTGTCTGGCGCGAAGGAAGGGGCGTGGGGCGGCGCAGGTGGCTGCGATGGTTTCGACGGTGACGGGCTCGCGGGGTTCCCGGCCGAGCAGCTGGATCAGGGCGCCGAGCACTTCGGTGGCGTCGGCGTCCAGGCCGGGGGCCCGGGCGACTGGACCCGCCTGCTGGCCTGATCGAAGAGTCCCGGGAGAACCCTCGTGCCCGGCCATCCGGCGCGGCTCGAAGGCAGCTATCCAAAGCCGTGACCGTGCTCGTCCGCCTCGGGGCTTCGGCCGGCGGCTGCTCGGGTCCTGAGCTCGCGCTCAATTGTCGCGACCAGGTCCGGGTATGCGCTCAGGCCCCACAGGACCTCCGGCGGAAGTCCGAGCTGACGGCTTGCTTCAGCCACCACTGACTGGATCATGCCGAGAGCTTTCGCCAGCGCCTCGTCGCGGTTGTACGTCGGCGGCAGGTCATCAAGCTGGAGCTCGGCTGGCCGGCGAAATGTCCCGTCCGGTCCGGGGAGCCATGCACCGCTCGTCGCTGCCATGCCGATCGCCGATCTGATGTTCTCCCGGCTTGAGTCCGTGAATCCCTCGCGAACTGACTTCTCGACGACTCCGGCGACGAGGTGGCGGTTCGGGACAAGCAAGACGTCCCAGACGTATTCAGATCGAGCATGGGTCGGGTGGCGCAGCGCGAAGTCCAGGCCGTCGATCTCCGCCCCAGGATCGAACCCATCGATGCCGCGTTCGTGCCGGGCGAATTCGTCGGCGATGACCACATACCCGAGCTGATCCGCATCCAGGGTGCGAAGCGCAACGTTCTCCCGGATACCCATGTCGCGTAGTTGAGCGAGCCAGGGCCCATAAGAATCGCCGGCGAACCAGGCGTCAGGGTTCCCGTCAAAGTAGATCTCCAGGAATTTGGTCCGCTGGTACAGCCTGACCGGCGTCATAAGGCGCCGCTCCCCCGTCGCCGCGTTCTCTCCGATGAGGAAGGCAGTTTGCTGCAGCTGCTCAAGAAGGCGTTGCCGCCTGCCGGCGGCCGCCTCGGCAAGCGCGCGCACGACGCATTCAAGATCAGCGTCGTGCTGCGCCGCGTCCAGGTCCGCAACGTCCAGGCTGCTGTACCGGGGAAAGATGCTGTCCAGTACCTCGGCCACCACATCCGGCTCAGTGAACTTGAGCGCTTCCAGAAACTGCCGCGCAGCGGGGAAGTCCGCCACGGCGCGCCGCACGGTGGGAAGCCCCGTCCTGCCCGGCCCGGGGAGGTAGGCGGCAGGGCGGTCCTCGGAGTCAAATGGTGTTACGTGACTGCCATCTTCGAGCCGGATGATCGGCCTTGTCCTTGCGGGGCCGGGCTGTTCATCGGGGAATCTCGGCACCCTCCACAGAGCGGGGTTCTGATGCAGGAACACGTAGAAGCGCCTGATCCACTCATCTGACTGCATGACAAGAAACTCGCGCGTGACTCTCGCGACAGCGGCTCCCGGCGTGACCTCATCGATGCCAATCTCTTCCCGGAGATATCGCCACAGCAGAGGCGTCCGGATTTCCGTGATGGACTCGTGCGCGAAGGCAAGAGGCTGGCCAGCTCCGTAGAGCACGCCAAGCTGAGCCGGGAGGAAAAGCTCGCGAAGTCCTGCGCCGCCGGCAAGCTTCAGTTCCGCGGCAGCGCCATAGCCGCCCCCGGCGACGGGAATGACCTCCTCCTGGGCGAGAGCCGTGCGCACGCAGTCGAACAAGGGGCGGAACATCGTGCCGGGCTGGAATCGCGCAGCGTCGAGCGGCAGCGCCTGCAGGACATCGACCGTAAGGAGCCCGTCATCGCAGAGCTCCAGCAGCACGTCGGCGAGCAGCGCGGCTGTCTCGCGCACCAGTGCCTGGTTCGATGGATCGTGCTCAGGGACATTGTCGCGGGCTGGCGTCGTCCGGTACGGACCCTGAATCAAGAAGCCGAGGAAGGTCTCCTTCTGGGTAGGGAAGAACACGACCAGCGGGGAGTCATCGCGCTGAACGAGCCGGCGTTTCCCGTTGGCGGCACCCACACGGAAGGCGATCTCGACCCGGTGCGCCGGATGGCCAAGGTCCTCGAGGCGACGGTGCCAGACGAACCACTCCTCGTCCCCGCGACCACGGCCTTTCGTCAGCGTGACGCGACGACTTGAACTCGTGCGACTCGCATCCTCGCGCTCAAGGACCGAGCCAGCGACCTGAACGCCGCGGATGCGCACACATTCGATGTTCCTGAGGAACAGCAGGGTACCGGGCTCGATCTTGTTCAGGGCCGAGGAGATCTCCGCACCGGCGGTCGCTGCGGAGACGGTGTCATGGTCGAAAGGAAAGACGAAGAGCGTCCCGGACGCAGGCTCATCCGGCGGATCTGCAGAGAACGGCCGGACATACTTCTCGATCCGGAAATGCTCGTCCGAACTGTAGACGCGCGGGGTCTTGGTGTACGCGTACACCGACTTGAAACCGATCCCGAACTTGCCGATCTTCGTGAGATCTCCGGACTTCCCGCTCTTGCCGACTCCGCAGACGCCACGTACGTCGGCTTCGGTGAAGGGCCGGCCATCGTGCTGCACCTCCAGGTGATCGTCGAAGAGCTCGAAGGTCAGCTCTGTCGCGCCGGCATCCTCGGCGTTCTGGATCAGCTCGAAGATGAAGTGGGTGCGCTCGCTGTAGAGCTGCCCGAGCAGGTCCAGCACGGCTGTGTCCCAGCCGTAGCGGGCAATGTTCTCGTCCCGGATCTTCTCGTAATCAGCTGACACCGACGACCTCCGCAAGTCCCGCTGCCGCGCGCAAGGACAGCACTGCCCAGGCTCGGTGCGGCAGGCTCCCGACTGGACAGGTGGCATTCAACAAGCGCGTCCGAACTGCCTCCCCCCGGCGGCCGCTTCGTCCCAGTCCTGCGCGTTTCCCGGCCAAGGACGCTGCGGTGTAACAGGTGATGAAACCGAGCAGCCGCACGGCTGGACTTTATCAACGCCGTCCGAAGCAAGATTGTCCGGTCACTCGTGCCCCTCGCGCATCAGCCGCTCTCCGAGCTCATCAAGCTGTCACAGCCGGCCTGACCTACCTGCTCGTCAGCCTCGGCAAGCAGTACACCTTGACCAGCCGAGCGAACCATGGGAGTCCCACGACGCGCAAAGGATTCTCAACCATTTCGGCCCGCCAGGGAGCTGATCTGTCGCTATACGGCCTCCGGTGGGGCTGCCGCGGTGACCACGGTCACAGTGCCAGCGCCGGCTTCAGCGGGGCGCCGGCCGTGATCACGAACCCCTGCGCAGGCGGCACTCTAGCCGCGATGCGTGGCCGGCTTGGACCAGTCGAACGCGACGGTGGGCTGCGTGCTGAACGGCATCCCGCAGATGCACTGGCCGTTGCCCAGATCCGTCCATCTCACTGTCCCGGGAGTGACCTGCCACGATGACGAGCCTTCACTGCGCAGGGGGCCGCTAGCAATCCCGGAGCACGTGCCTCCCGACCCGAACCTGGTTGATTGTCATGCCGCCGACAGCAGGAACAGCCTTCCCCACCAGGCCATATGCCCCAACCGCCATACTTCTTGGCCGTCGTCGGCGTCGTGCGAACGTCTCGTGATCTCGGCTCGCAGCCCAGCCTTCAGGCTCACGACCGCCAGGCAACATTATTCCATCCTTTAGGTAACTAGTATCAGGATATTATTCAGGCTAAAGTTTCAAATCGTCCTCGCGGGTCTAGATTTTAAGCCAAGACGGTCTAAACCGGCGCCCGCTGCCCTCCAAATATTCGTGCTCATACTCCCCGACCGGATAACGGGGGCGCCTCTTGAATACGTCGGGTAATGCAGTCCATCGCATCCGACACGCTGCCATGGAAAGCCGATCCCCAATCCGGCCTTTCCGGATGGACATACCCGGTGCTCGAATCAGCGACGGCCAGCTGTCATGGCCTACGCATCGGGTCATTAGTACTTCGGCGTACCGCAAGAGCACATACTCGATCCATATCACTTCAAGTGACCATGTCGCCATCGGAGTGCTTGCCGCAGAGATCGGCAGCCGCGCGGCCGCAATTGTTACTGACCACAAAGTGGACGCATTGTATGCTGCAGATATTAGCTGTAGACTTGCCGACCATGGCATAAAGATTCGAAGCATCGCCATCCCAGAGGGCGAGCGAAGCAAGAATCTTCACACGGCTTATGGACTCCTCGACTGGCTCTCCCAGATTGACTTCGAGCGACGGGATGTATTACTCGCCGTCGGCGGAGGCGTCGTCATCGACACTGCGGGCTGGGTGGCGAGCACCTATATGCGCGGCGTTCCGTATATCAACGTTCCGACGACGCTGCTAGCCCAGGTCGACGCAGCGATTGGCGGCAAGGTCGGGGTCGATCACAGCTCTGCGAAGAATCTGGTGGGCGCTTTCTACCAGCCAAGCGCGGTCGTATCATACGTTGGCTATCTCGCTACTCTTGACCCACGCCAGGTTCGCGCGGGCCTGGCCGAGGTGATCAAGAAGGCAGTGATCGCATCCCCGCAGTTGTTCGAGTTTATCGAGCGGCAGCTTGGACTGGTGCTGGCGCTCGACCCGCCAGTCCTGCTGTCCCTGGTTCAAGCGGCGACTGCGATCAAGAGTAGGCTCGTCGAACGCGATCCGTACGAGACCGACCTGCGCCGCAGCCTGAACTTCGGGCACACCGTAGGCCATGCTGTCGAGACCGCGACAGGCTACGGTCCGGTACTGCACGGCGAAGCGGTTGCCTTCGGAATGGCCGTCGCACTCCGAATAGCTGCCACCCGCGGTCTACTTGACGATGCGACGGCCATGCGAATAGTCAATCTTCTGACGGCCGCTGGGCTGCCAGTCCGGCATCAGGACTTGCCGTCCGCGCCGCGCGCCGAGGATGTGCTCGCAGCCCTCAAGAAGATCCGGCAGGTGCGCGACGGTGGCTTGCGTTTTGTGCTACCCACCGGCATCGGGAGTACCGTCGTCTGTGACCACGTCACTGACGAGGAGATCCGCGCCGCTTTCCACGCGCCCATGCCGTTTGGCAAGGGGATTCGATGAGCTGGACGGCTACGGCGCCCCGCATCGTGGTTGTCGGCCACGGGCTACTGGGTGAACCGCTCGGGAATGCCCTGCGCATTATGGGTGCGACCGTAGTCACGGTCGCGCACAGGTCGGCGGACAACGGGGTGGACCTGGCGGCCGATCTGACCACCGGCCCGGGTCGGCGCGCGCTCGCAGCACTCCTCGCGGAGCAACAGCCGACATGCGTCGTGCTCGTCCACGGCCCAGGTGACGTCACGTGGATCGAGGGCAACGAGAAGGTCGCCCGCGACGCCCATGTGGGCACGGCCAGGGCAGTGTCGAGTCACCAGGTCCTGCTTGTCTCCACTGACAACGTGTTCGACGGCACGGCCCCGCCCCCGGCGGATACCGACCCGGTCAGCCCAGGAAACGCCTACGGCAGGGTGAAACTTGCGGCCGAGCGCGCAGTACTCGCGGGTCCGGCCCCAGCCACGATCGTAAGGCTCAGCATGGTTTACGGATGGTCAGCGCCGGGACGGCGCGCGACCTACGGGCATCGGTGCATCCAGGCGGCCCGGGCCGGTCAATCCATCGTCGCGCCCATCGACCAGCACTTCACGCCCCTGCACGTTGATGACGCCATTAGGGCCCTGGTCCGCCTCGCATTCGGGTTCCCGGGCGACCGCATATTCCACTTCGCAGGTCCGGTCGAACTCAGCCGCCACGAGTTCGCGCGACTCGCCTACGCCGCAGCCGGGGCGGACCCGGAACTCGTCGTTCCCGTGCCTCTGATGCAAACCGAGTGGGCATGCAGGCCGCGTCGTTCCAGGCTACGAAATAGCGACCCAGCGGTCCTCGCGCCGTGGCTGGATTGGCGGCCCATGGAGCCACTGGAGGGACTGAAACGGATGGTCCATGCGGCTCCGGCCCGGCCTCCTGCAGTGCCGTCGTGAAGACCTCAGACCGGCCGCTCTACGCGGTCGACGCCGGCGGGAGCACCACATCGGTAGCTGCCTTCGACGGCATCCGCTGGACCGGACCATCGGTGAACCCCAGCTCGGTCGGCCCGGAGAAGTCCGCGCGGCACCTGCGCAACGTCCTGGACGATATTCGCCGTCACGCCGACCGCTCCGGCCGAGGTGCTAAGCCTGCTATCTGGCTCGCATCGGCCTCACTCAGCCCGAGATCTCCCGGCCATGAGGTGCGGCGCATCGGCGGTATGGCACGCGAGGCCGGATTGTCGGGTGAACTCGTCGTCTCAAACGACGTGACCCCGCTTGTCCTTACGCCTTCAGCCGACATCGGCCGCGTTGTCACTGTATGTGGGACCGGCTCAGGTTTTGTTGCGAGTGACGGACACAGCCCGCCGGCACAGATTGGCGGCTGCGAGTACCTTGGAAGCGATGAAGGGAGTGCGTTCGACCTTGGCTTGCGCGGCCTGAGAGCCGCCGTGCGCGGGCTGGACGGGCGGGCCCCGTTCACCACACTCACCGGCTTGCTCGAAGCTGAGGCCGAGGCCCCGATGCGGGACTTGGCCCGGGCACTCGCCGCCGAACCTTTCCCAAAGACCTGCGTGGCAGCACTCGCCCCGATCGTCATGCGAGCCTGGCTCGGCGGCGACACAGTGGCGACCGATCTGGTCCGATCCGCAATCAGCGAGCTTGTGCTCGGGGTCAAGGCAGTCCGTGACCTCGCGTCACTGCTCCCAGGATGGTGCCTGTCAGTGACCGGCGGCGTGATGACAGCCTGCCCCGAGTTCTACGATCAATTCGCCGCGCAGGCCGGTGAACCTCTGGGCGCAGCCTCCGTGATGCTGGTCGCGGACCCCGCCGCCGAAGTCCTTAGCACACTTGCCCGGCTCACCACCTCGGACGGCATCTGGCTGCCAGGCCCCTGGCTTGGTAAGCACGCGTGGCACATCGATCTCGGCGACAACAACCGTGGTAACAGGCAGGGAGGTGGACGTCCTGCACGCTGACGTCGACGCACCGGTCGGTATCGGGCTTTGCCTCGCCGCATTTGGCGGTGCCCCGCTGGCGACCGCCCTGGAGGTGGCCTGCTCCGTCGGGCTGACCCAGGTCGATCTGCCCACTGACACCAGCTTGGGCCTAGCCGATGTGGTGCGGCTTGACACCGATCCCAGCTATCGCGCGACCGTGCTCCGCGCGATTCGGGCCTCTCCCGTGCGGGTGACGTGTGTGAGCAACAGTCGTGATGCCCAGTTACTGCTCGGTCCGCATGGCTCGCACACCGACAGTGTGCGAACAGGTTCGGCCAAAGAGAAGCGGGCACACGGGCTACGGGCCGCGTTCGGGACCATCCGGCTTGCTGCCGACCTGGGTGCCAGCCACGTCCGGCTCATGCTCGGCTGCCCCGACTACGCCCGCTGGCTTAACTGGTGGGGGAGCGACGTGAGCTGGTCGGACAACATCGCCTCCTGGGTCGACGAGGCGGCACCCGTCCTAGACGCCGCCATGGACGCCGGCGTAAGTCTCCTCGTAGAGCCCCACCCCAAGCAGGTGGCCTACGACCGGTTGAGTGCTGAGGAGCTGCTGGCAGCCACGGCGGCGCAATGGCCCGGCGTGGCCCGGTTGTGCATCGACCCGGCTAACCTGGCCGCCATCGGACACGACCCTGAGGACGCGGTCCGTGGCTGGGGAGACCGTCTGGCCGCTGCCCACGCCAAGGATCTGCAGCGGTGGAAAGGTCGCGGGGCACCACAGGGCACCGGCTGGTGCCGTTACGGCCCACAGCCGCACATACGATTCCGCACGCTCGGCTCCGGCGAGCTGCCATGGCCATCGATTTTGGGCGCTCTGCTCGACGAGCAATTTGGCGGCACAGTTTACATCGAACACGAAGACCCCTTGCTGCCCCGCCGGCAGGGCATCGCATACGCCGCACAGCAACTGCGCTCGCTTCTTCCCGCCTGCGGTCCGGAGGGACGCTCATGGTGACCTTGCCACGTACCCGGTTCAGGCATGCCCGGTTTTACATCACGTTCCGCTGCAATGCCCGGTGCGGGTACTGCAACGTGTGGCAAGACCCGGTCTTTTCCGGATACGACGAACTCGAGCCAGACGAACTGCGGCGCAGCCTCGACCAGATACGTGAGCTCGGCGTGGAATATGTCGACTTCACTGGCGGCGAGCCAGTCCTGCATCGCCATCTCGCCGTGGCCGTGCGCCACGCCAAGCAGATCGGCATGCGTGTCGAGGTCACAACGAACGCTATCCGCTTTGCGCGGCAAGCAGATGATGTCGTGCCCTACGTGGACACCCTCAACATCTCCATCGACACCCTGAGCGCGGAGCGGTATCACGCGATCCGTGGCACCGACACGCTGCACCGCACCGTCGCGCTGGTCGAGCGGCTACGCGGCCAGAGTGCGGCCAATCTCAAGCTGATCGCCGTGGTCACCGATCAAAATATCGCAGATCTGGACGACTTGATCAGCTTCGCCCAGGTCAACCAGATTCCGGTTTATCTCTCGCCGATGTTCGAGTATTTCAATGGGCAAGATGAGGTCCGGGACCCCACCCGCACGATGCGGTCACTGCGCCTCCTGAACGGGGACGGGGATCCCGACCGCCAATTTGGACGTCCGGCCACTACGGCAAGCCGCCGTCCCGGTGACCGTGCGCGATTGCTAGCCGCCGTCCGTGCACGCACGCACACCCCGTACACCATTGTGAACCTTGACTTCCTGCGCCACATAGAGACACTTGACCCGTCGACACCAACGGCGTGCGGCGCGGGTTCGCGCATCCTCACAGTAGGACCCGACGGCCGGCTGCTGCTGCCCTGCTACCACGAGTGGAACTCCTCGCTCGAGTGGAGCCGGCCGTACCTCGACCTCGTCGAAAAGCCGGAGTTCCTTCGCGTCCGCGATACAGAGGTCGGGAAGCGACCCGGCTGCCGGAGTTGCGCCGTTTTTCCCTACATCGGACTGGCCAGCAGCTACCGGCTGACGGAGGACTTCCTAGTACAGGCGGTCTCTACGGAGATCAGCAAACTGAAGGCGTGCCTGCAGGACGCCGGCGTTTCTTCGGCGGAGGGAGGGAACGACATGTGCCAGGCTACGGAACGGCTTCTCGACCGGCTCGCCCGCCTGACCCTGCGGCCGGGGACGCACCTCGACGAGCTCTATCACTTCAGCACCGTGCCGGGGCGCGGAGCCGTCAGTGACCTGGCGGCCGGACCGGTCGCTGTCGAAGAGATCCTAGCCGACCATGCGAACGAGGACTGCTGGCGCGTCCAGCGCACGCCGCACCGGATCGCGCGGCAGCTATACGTCAATGTCCTTCCCGCGCTCGCTGCGCTCGCCGGTGGCGGCTCTGCCGAGGCACTTCACCTAGCGCGGACCGCGCTGCGCGCCCACCTTGGCCTGTGGGAAGTCTGGCTGGATCTGTTCTCCCCGGCAGGCTCCACGGGCGCATCCCGGCGAAGCCGCACGGATCTCACCGGCTGGTGCCAGCAGGCCGGCGACGTGCTCGCTGCCTCAGGCCTGGCAGCCGCGACCAGCTCGGTCACCGCCATAGCCTTGCTCACCGACGTATCCCCAGCGCAGCTGCTGACGTGGGGCGGCCTGGCTGGCCATGCTGACGAGCTGTTCTTCGCCAAGTTGGCACTGAAGGGGCTCAGTCCGACGCGGCGGATGGCGCTCGCCCCTTGCTTCAGCAGTCCGCTGGCAGCAGTACTCGCCGGACATCAACGGGCCGGCCCGCGGCCGCAGCCCGCTAGGCCCGTGCTGAACGTCGACCTGGCACGCGCGGCTAGCGGCGACCCGAACGAGCTGGCTGGCGTCTGCGCCCTGGGGTGGCGGCATTGCCTCGCGGGCGACACGATGGCCTTCCGCAAGCTGGTCCGCGCATGGAAGGCGACCAGGGGTGGCGACTCAGTCCGGCTTGAGGGCATGTTGCTCGCCGCGGAACTGGGGACTTCCAGCGCCTCCCTGCCGGCCGGCCGATGACGCGCGCCCGGCCCGACCGTTCGTCCATACCGGCCGAGGCGAGCGCGCGGCACCTGGAGCAAGAAGCGCAGCTGCTGGCCGGAGGGCCCGGAGAAGAGACCAGGCTGACTGACCGCGTGTGGCGGGCAGGCCGCGGCGCGCTGCTGACCGATATTGACGGCCGCGAGTATGTTGATCTCGGAAGCGGCACGATGACCCAGACGCTCGGGCATTGCCATCCAGAGGTCGTGGCCGCGGTGCGCGCTCAGGCCGGCGAGCTGGAGAACGTTCACGACTGCCCCACTCCCGGCCGCCTGCGAACCGCGCAGGCCCTGCGGCGGCTGTTGCCGCGGCACCTGGACAGGACGGCCTTCTTCAGCACTGGATCGGAAGCCGTCGAGGCTGCGCTGCGCGTCATCCACGCCACCGCCGATCCGGCCCGCCGCCGGATCGCCGCGCTTCGCCGGGGCTTCCACGGCAAGACGCGCGGGGCCCGGTCGATAGTCCAGTGGGACGTTGCCGGGGAGTCGCCCGCGTCGGCCGCTCTTGGGTACTCAGCGTACTGTTACCGCTGCCCGTTCGGCCTTTCCTATCCCAGTTGTGACCTGTTGTGCGCCCGGGTAACCGTACGCGAGGTTTTGGCCAGGGCAGATGTCGCGGCGCTGGTAGCCGAACCGGTGCAGGGCGCCGCCGGGGTGATAGTGCCACCCCCCGGATATTGGGAGATCCTCTCCGAGGCGTGCCGGCGCGAAGGCCTGCTGATGGTCTCGGATGAAGTGATTACCGGAGGCGGCCGTGCCGGTACATTCCTCGCCAGCGAGTTCTTCGGCATCGAACCCGACCTGGTCACGCTGGCCAAGGGAATCGGATCTGGCTACCCTGTCGCCGTCCTGGCCGGCCGCGCCGCCCTGCTGACCGGCGCTGCCCATGTCGCGGTAGGCGGCTTTGCCAGCACGTTCGGCGGCAGCCCTGTGGCGCTGGCTGCCGCCACGGCGACGCTCGAAGTCATTGCCCGCGATAATCTACTCACCAGGGTCCGCGATCTGGCCCGCGTCATGGCTGACGCGCTCGGCCCACTGGCTGCAATCCCTGTCGTAGGAGATATCCGGCAAGTAGGCCTGCTCTGCGGCATTGAGTTCGTCATCGATCGGGAGACCCGCCAACCAGCGCCGGAACTCGCCGGCCAAGTGGTACGCCGCGCAGCCGCCCTCGGCGTCCGGATCATCCCTAGTGGCCACGTGATCAGGCTGGCACCACCCTTCGTGATCGACGAGGCTACGTTGCGCGACGCTATTGGCAGGCTGTTCCAGGCGATCAATGAGGTATGGCGGTGAGGTGCCGCCTAAGAGCACCAACCGGGACCGAAGTTCTCACGGCAGTGGCACCGAGATGCCGCGAATGAGCCACCTCAGCGACCGTGGACTCGGCAGGCTGGCGGCTGAGGTCCTCGCCCATGCGGAGTGGTTTCCCAGGACCGGCCCCGGCCGTAGCACGGTGTCCATCGCAGACACCCTGACCCTCCAGGACGCTGTCCTGCTGTGGGCGACGGTCCCTGGGCACCCGGGGCAGCCAGTGCTACTGGCCGCGCGGCAACAGGGAGAGCGGCTCGTGCCGATGTCGACGGCCACCGCCATGCTGTCGTTGACGGCTCGCGCACACTGGCCCACCTCAGCGGGGGGCACGGTGAGCTGGACCGGGCCAGGCGGCGACGCCCGGTTCGTCGAGCCGGTCGGTACCACGGCCACCAACGATGTCGTGCGCATCCATCTGCGCGACTCGCCGGCGCTGCTGAAGGCCTACCGCGTCGTGGGCGACGGCAAGGCAGAGCATCGTGCCCTGACAGCCGCAGCTCCGGGTCAACTGGTGCCACGGGTGCTGGCCAGGATCGGTTACCGCGGCACCGGAGCGGCCGATGAGGCTCCCCTCGCCCTGGTCACCGAAGCGGTTGCCGGACAGACCCTGGACGTACAGTTGCGGCGCAGCCTAGAAAGCGCCTGGCAAACCGGCCGCAGCGAGCTCAGCGCGCCCAGTCGCGAGTTCCTGCGCCGGATCCGGGGGGCGGTGCAAACGCTGCACGGCTGCCTTCTCCTGGAGGATTCGCCAGTCCGCCACCCATTGGTCATCCGGTTGCCAGACCTGCTTGCCGACATCGGGGTCGTGGAACGGTTCCTGCCCGAGTTCAGCCAGGCGCACCGCCTCCTTGACGCGGCGGCAAGACAAGCCGCCGCTCTGTGCGCATCGGGCGAACTCGTCACCGGGGGCGCGCACGGCGACCTCCACTTGTCGCACGTCTTAGTCGACGACAGCCAGGTCCGTTTCGTAGATCCGGGCAGCGGCCGTGCTGTCACGCCGTCGGACGACTTCGCCGCACTGCACCGGGCCGTGGAATGTCTGTGCCTCGACCTCCAGGTGGCCATGATCGCCGCGGGCGCCGAGCACGATACGGCCTCAGCGCTTCGGGCCGTGGCCTGGGCGGCGGATCCATCGGCTCAAACCGGCAGCCCGTGGGAGCCCCTCATCCGCAGTGCGGAGACCGCGGCATCCACGCGCGTGGCGGAGCTGTGGTGCGCGAACGTCGTCGCGGAACTCGTGGGACGGCGCCAAGACCCGGCAAGCAAGCTGCTCTACCTCGCCCGGCTCCTTCATGATCTCCGGTATCACACCGAGCGTGGGCGGACCTACTACGCCGACCTAGCCTGGTGGCACCTTGCCAGGTTGCTCGCATTCCAGCCCAAGAACTCCTCTGGGGGGACAACGCGGTGAACATCATCGAATGTCACTTCGAGTTCGGTGGTTTCGACGACCGGCTGGTCCGGGGTGGCATCTCCGTCTACCTGTGGAACTTGTGCCGCCAGTTTCGGGCGACCGGTCAAATGGTGACAGGCTTGACCGCAGCGCACGGCCTGCTGCCGGAGATTCGACGTCGGTACGAGATCGAAGATCTTAGCTGGAGCGACCACGCTGAAATCCCGATGCGGCTTGACCCGCAGGTCTGGCACGGCTTCCCAGAGTGGGTGACCATTCCCGCAACGGTGACTGCGCACAGGCTGCGGGTCGATGGCGTCGATGTCGTCATCCTCGCCGGTGGTCCACTCGACGAGCACACCGCTACGTTCTACCCTCCGTATGAGCTGAAGGGCAAGGACCTGTCATTCCTCAAGCCCCTCGTATTCCAGGTGATGGCCAGCCGTTTCCTCCGCGCCACGGCAGCTGCGGGTGACGTGGTCCACCTCCACGAGCCCTACTATCACTATCTCGTTCCAGCCGCGCTAGAGGGACGAGAAATGATCATAGTCTCCTCCGTGCAGAGCAACATGCCGGTCAATAAAAAGGTCTACGGGCCCGAGGTGCGGACACTGCTCCGCTACCTCGGCGCCGACCCGGCCGTGGCAGACGGGCTGAGCGATCCCCCGCTGGACACCCCGGCGCAGCAGGCGATGCGAGCCTACCTGCCGGGCACCCTGCTCTACAACGACTACCCAGAGCGCCCAGGACATGACTACGTTTCCGTGCTCGGTCTGGTATTGCGCTCAGCCCACGCGCTGGACTTTCTGTCTCAGGGCCAGCTAGAGCACGTCGTAACCCAATCCGACACACCATTCCAGCAACTGTTCGAGGACCTCGCCGTGCGCCGCGAAATGCGCACCCGACCGAACCACCTGGTTGTAGGCGGCTGCGGGATCGGCGAGGCCTGGCTCCACGTGCGGCGATCCGACGATCAGCGGCAGCGGACGCTGACCGGGCTCGGGCTTGACCCTTCGCTGCCAACCATCTACCACAACGCGCGCTACGCAGTCCAGCACAAGGGCCAGGGTGAAATGTTCCGCGCCCTGCTGCGCGTGCTCGACGCCGGAGAACGCACCAACATTCTCCTGCATTGCCTGGCTCCGGTGCCGCCGGACGACGGCCAATTGAACACGCTCGCCGAGCGGCACCCAGAACTTGTCCGAGTGCGAATCGATTCGATGGAAGAGGGCGAACTGATTGACTGGGCCGCCGCCAGCGACCTTTGCCTGTTCCCGTCAAAATTCGAGATGGACACGTTCCTGCTGGCCATGGGTGAGGCGATGGCGTGCGGCGCGGTACCGATCGCCACGGCGCAGCGCGGCATGTCGCACTTCGGCCAAGCCTTTGATCTAGCGGAACCGAACGCCACCGGGCTGGCGCTGCCGCGGTCCTTCCGAATCGACGACCCGCTGCTCGTAGACGCGATTGAAACGGGCCTGCAGGAAATGCTCCGGATGGTGCGCACCCAGCCAAACTCGATCGCGGCCCTGCGGGCCAGGGCCATCGCCGTCGCCCGCCAGTTCACTTGGGACCGCACCGCCGAGCGCCTCATCGCGATCTTCACGGCGTGCGCTGCCGGGACTCTGCCACCGCCAGAGCCCGCCACGCTGCTTGCCCGCGGCTGGGCTGAATTGCTCACCGACCTGCAGATTGCCGACCTGGGCGAGGTTGCAGTGCGCGCGGCGCACCGGACTGGCGACCTCAGCCTCGTTCACAGGCTATCTCCGGACATACGGCCGGAACAGCAGGATCTGTTTACCGCCGCCCGAGCTCGAGTGGACCTGGCCAGCTGCCACCGGATCGCTGCCGAGGGCACGGACACCGACCTGGCGGCAGCGCTCCGGGGCCGCGCCTCCATTAGCCGCGACGCCGACGGCGTCCGCGTCCGCTGGGGCTTCGCACCGGCCGCCCGCGTCGAAGCAATCCTGCCGCATCCTGCCCCCAGCCAGCCGCCGAAGGTCGTACCGTTGCGCGCGCAGCCGGACGGGTCATTTGCCGGCCGGGTCTCCGGAACGCATGTCCAGCTCGCACTACTGGTCACACTCCCGGACGGACGGGTCGTCTGGGACCTGCTGGTGCAGGACGACTTGCGGACGCCGACTGATGCGTAACGTGCGCGCAGCCCTGCTCGCGGGTGGACGTGGCGAGCGCATGGGCCGTCTCACCGACCACGTTTGCAAGCCCCTGTTGCCCTACGGCGGCGTATGTCGGCTCGTGGACTTTAGCGTCGCTAACGTGGTCCGTTCCGGCATTCCGGAGATCGTCGTACTGTCCCGGTATCGCGAGGGCGAGCTCATCAAGCACCTATTCAGGAGCTGGGATGGCAGCAGCGGTCTTCGGTTGAACCTGGGGCCGCATGACGCACTGATACGCGAGCAGGTGAGCGTTTCGGGCGGCGCCGCTCAGTTTGTGCTGCCTGCGCGTCCCGAGGAGCTTGGCACGGCCGACGCATTGCTGGCCAGCGCCGAGTGGGTTTTCGCTCCCGGCGCCACGGACGTGCTTCTTCTGCACGCCGATCACGCCTATGTGTCCGATTACCGGCATATGGTGCGCGAACATCGCGAAGCCGGCGCGGATGTGACGATCGGCGTCCAGCGGATCGAGCGGCGGTTCGTCCCCCTGTTCGGCATGGTCGAGGTAAACCGAGACGGTGCAGTGTGCCAGCTGGTGGAGAAGCCGTCAGAGCCGACGTCGGACCTGGTGTTCACGGCGTTCTGCCTGTTCCGTCGGGCCGTCCTGGAGGAGGTGCTGACCGCCCTGGCCCGACTTCCAGCCAGCGAGTGGCAGCACGACATAAGCCGGGACGTGCTACCATTTATAATTGACCACGGGTACCGTGTACGGGCTTTCACAGTGCGCACATACTGGGCAGACATCGGGACCGTCGAGCGCTACTACCTCGGTCACCTCCATCTGCTGCGCTCCCCCGCTGCCCTCCCGCTCCTTGACATGCCGCGCACCCTGCCAGGCTCGGGCCCGATGCAAATCGGCCCCGGCCAGGTCATGAGCAGCGACCCGCGACGCCGAAAGTCCCGCATCAAAGAAGCGGTGCTGTACCCCGGCTGCGTTGTCGAGCCAGCCGCCGTGATAGAGCGTTCCATAGTGCTTCCCGGCGCCCGTGTGTGCGAAGGCGCGCAAGTCCGCGACACTGTGATTGTCGAGAACGAGACAGTAACCGGCGTCCGGGAAGGACTGGCCGGGCTCGCGTGACGCGCCAGCTCATGGACGCAAGAAGGGGGCGCAGTGAAAGACCTGGACGTGTTCGTCATCGGCGGCGTCGGCGTAGACACGATTGTTCGCGTGCCAGCACTCCCGCTGCCGATGAAAGACTCGATCCTTGTGCCACCAATCGAGGACTTCGTCGGGCACACTGGCAACGGCGTCGCGCTCGGTTGTCATGCGCTTGGCCTACGGACCGAGATCGCCGACGTTATCGGTGAAGACGACCGAGGCCGATTGATCCAGCGAACCTACGACGCTGCCGGGCTTGCGCACACATTTCATGTGCACAAGAGTGGTACCCGGCGCAGCGTGAACCTGGTCGACAACATGGGTCGCCGCGTCGCGCTCTACGACCCCCGCCACCCCGCCGACATGGAAGTGGACCCCAAACTATACAAGACGGGAATAAACCGGACGCGGCATGTCCACGTATCGATCATGAACTGGGCGCGTCAAGCATTGGCAGTGGCAGTAAAGGCCGGCCAGCCGACATCCACGGACCTGCACGATTGGAACGGCGTCAATGCCTACCACCGCGACTTCGCCTACGAAGCGGACATCGTATTTATGTCCACCGCGGCGCTCGGCGACCACGCGGACGATGTGGCGCTGGACATCCTCCGCCGCGGCCGCGCCCACGTTGTAGTAGCCATGGCCGGAGCCGACGGCTGCCGGCTCACTGCCCGCGGCCAGCCGACCCGCGCGGTCCCGGCAATCCGCCTTCCCGACCTTCCGGTCGTCGACAGCAACGGCGCCGGCGACAGCTTCGTAGCAGCCTTCCTATACGCCCACCTAAAGGGTCAGTCTTGGGGTAACGCGGTGCTCGCCGGCATGGTGGCCGGCGCCTTTGCATGCGGAAGCGCCGGCACGCATACTAGCTTTATCGATCGCAACCGGCTTCAAACTGAGCTCGATCGACAATCGATATAGGTTGTATGCAACAACGGCCACCGCAGTCTCGTATGAGCGTCAGTGTCATTCGCTTACTACAGCGCCGCGATCAGTCCGGCATTCTCGTTCAGCCAGCGCAGGTTGTTGATGTCTTCTCTCAGAAATCCCCAGCGACGGGCCGGGTTGGCGCTTCGCCGGCTGAGTTGCCGCCAAGCTGCGTCGACGTAGGCTAGGCGCACGAGCGGCAGCAGGAGTCCCGGCGCCGGACTTGCTGAGGGACAGGATGAACGCAGCTCGCTGAGCATCTCGGCCATTCTTCGGGCTACCTCCGTCGCTCCAGCAAATGGTGCAAGCGAGAACGTGGCGATGGCCAGGGCCCCCGCCAGCGGCACCAAGCCGAAACGGAGTGCCTCGAAGTCGAAGATGATTCGGACTCCCCCGTCATCGCCGTATCCGCAATTAGGCGGAGTGAATTCGGAGTGAAGCAATCCTCGAGCAGCTATATTGAGGCTCTCACGGTTCTGGACTAGTTCATTCCTAACGATTTCTCGTTGTTCCTGAAGGAATCTCAGGGAGCCGGGCGACAGTCCCGAGGTTTGGTCAGCATCATAACGCGCCTGCTCGGACGCGCTAAACTCTGGAATGAATTCAGCGGACGTGGCGTCGAGTACTGAATCCAGCACTGCGGCTCTTGACTTCGCTTCTGACGATGCGGAGAAGCGGTCAAGCCTATTCTGCAACTCTCCAAAGCCTTTCGCTGCAGCGCGGCGCTGCTGAGCGGTACCAGAATAGGCCGTGCTGTCCACCCACTCATAGACAGATATCGCACTAGCTTCCCACAGGATCCCCCAGGCCTCGGCCTGCATTGGCGCTTTTGACTCTCGCGGGGACAGTAGGACAGGCACTGACGCGAATGTCGGCCGGACGGCAGGAAGCAGTTCAGCTTCGAGGCGTTTACTTGACAATAATAGCTCATCGCACTCTTGCACCTTCAGGGCGTAAAGCTGGGTACCATCCGGTGAAACGCATACTAGTCGGTACAGAGAGCTAGTCCCTTTATAGACTAGGGCCTGCTCTATGGCCGAGCCTAAGGCGTAGCAAGAGCATATAGCGCTAGTCTCTTTCGCGGCAAGCTGGTTACGGCTGATCACGATCTTGCCTCTCAGGCACGGTTCAGGAAAGTCCAGCACTCGTGCGAGCCTGGGAACTCCGGCCTGCGGTAGAAGCCCCTGACGCGACGCCTGCTTGCCGACTTGGCGGAGCCTGCTGGACATACAGTTTAAGGCCGAAGAGACCCGAGCGCCAGGTCCGCGCCTATCGCGACGCATTGCTGCCTGAACGCGCGGCGGTAGAGTGCTCGGCTAGCGCCGCCAGTGTCTCTCACGTGACGGCCGCAGCACACTTACCAGCTATGTGACATTGTGGTCAGTACAGAGACACGCACTCCCTTGAAAGCGCCAGCGATGCACGCCGAGACGTTAGACCAACTTCGCGAACGAGCATCCGCACTCGGCGTGGCCACCGGTTTCCGAGACGGCACCGGCCGCTGGCGAGACGTGGGCGAGGACACCTTGCGCACGGTGTTGCATGCCGTCAGCGAGGACGTGCTGCCAGATGCACCGTGGCCAGCCGTGCTAGTCGCCCACTCGGGCCGGCCACACCCTTGGAGGCCGCCGGACGGCGAGCCGGTCCACGTTGTTCTCGAGTCAGGCGACCAGCGTGCGCTGCCCATCGTGCTGCCCGGCGACCTCCCGACCGGCTACCACAGGGTGATCGGTGCGACCGGGCTGAGCGACCTGGTGGTCGCCCCCCAGCGCTGCTACCTTCCCGCGTCTCTGGCTGAGGGAGGACGCGCTTGGGGCTGGGCTGCACAGGCCTACGCTGTCCGGTCACGGACCAGTTGGGGAATCGGTGACCTGAGTGACCTTGCCACACTGGCGACAGACGAGGCGCTGCGGGGTGACTTCGTGCTGATCAATCCGCTAAATGAACCCCCTGCGTCGGCACACCCAGGACCCTACCGACCTTCGAGCCGCGTCTTTCGCAACCCGCTATATCTCGATGTGGAGCAGGTCGCTGAGAGAACTGCGCTGGCCGGCGGTTCGCGTAACCGTTTCAACGAGCTAGCTCTGGCTGGTCGAAGGCTCACCGGCAACCGTCTGATCGACCGAAAGGCAGTACATGATATCAAGGACGAGGCACTTCGGCTGTGCTACGCCGCGCTGGACCAGCTTCCCGGACGCCGCAGCGAACTCAATGCATGGCGGACAGCCAACCCAATGGTGGAAACGTTCGCAGTCTTCCGCTCGCTACAAGGAATGTACGGCGATGATTGGCTCTCCTGGCCGTCCGAATACAAGCACCCTTACGGGATGGCAATAGACGGTCTCCGTATCCAGCGCGTCGATGAGGTGGACTACCAAGCCTGGCTCCAGTGGTTGCTGGAGGCCCAGCTGGCCGCTATTCCCAAGACGGCAGTTGGGATCATCAATGATTTCCCCATTGGAGTAGCACGAGGCGGCTTCGACGCCTGGCTGTTTCAGGGCCAGATGGCCTCTCAGGTTACCATTGGCGCCCCACCCGATGCTTTCGCGTCCCGCGGGCAGAACTGGGGCCTGTCAGCACTTGCCCCTAGCAAGCTCACCGCCAGCGGATACAGGCCATTCATCCAATCTATCCATGCCGCCATGACCGGTGTGGGAGGGTTGCGGATCGATCACGTAATGGGTCTTTTCCGCCTATTCCTGATTCCCGCCGGCGCTGAACCGGGCCAGGGCACCTACGTGCGCTATCCGGCTGAGGATCTACTTGGCATCATTGCCCTGGAGAGTCAGCGCGCCAAGGCGCTCATCGTCGGCGAAGACCTGGGCGATGTCGGGCCCGGGGTTCGCGACAGGCTCGCGGCCAGCAACGTACTGTCTTCACAGGTGGTCTGGTTCGAACGCGATCCCGGCAACCAAGCCTTGCCGCGGCGCGCGATCGACTACCCGAGGCTCGCGATAGCGGCTGTGGGAACCCATGACCTCGCGACCGTGGCAGGAGTCTTCTCCGATTCTGACGTACACCATCAACGCGATCTTGGCCTTATCCCCCCCGAGCGCTTCCAAGGAGCCCTGGAAGCCAATCGGCGTTTGAAGCAAGACTTGCTCGAGCTACTTCAGCATGAGGGCTTACTCGCGGAAAGCTCTCCGGACGTTGGATTGGTGACCGCAGCACTGCACACTTTCCTCGGCCGCACACCTGCGATGCTGGTTGCACTACGGCTAGAGGACGTCCTTCAAGTGCACGAACGGCCGAACATGCCGGGAACTACCAGGGAGCAGCGACCTCTCAACTGGCGGCTGCCTCTGCCCGCGCTGCTCGAAGAAATGCGCGGCGACCCACGCATTCAAGGCTTGATCACTACCCTTCGGGCGCTTATCCCCGAGCAGCACCGCGATCGTTTTTTATAGGCGACTCAATCGGGGGCCCACGTTTAGGGCCGGGGACCACGTCAAGGCGCTGCCGCAAGGAGCCCGTTATCTGCCTTTTCCTCATCGATCTGCATCGCCGCCTCTGAGGCGAACAGGTTCGGCACCGGGCTTCCATGTCTGCCCGCTGCCCCGCGTCGAACCGCCGCACCGCATGCAGCACGAGCTGACGGCTGCGGTCAGCTTGGGCGCGATCTCGCAATGCTTCCGTCGGGTGGATACAGTTCTGCCGGTGAAAGAACTGCGCGTGGTCGTGGAAGGCTCCGTCGCGTCGGTCATCATCGACCGCCCGGCCAAGCGGAACGCGCTGACGCAGCAGATGTGGGCTGAGCTCACCAAGATCGCCCGGGCGGTCACCGGTGACCCGCGGATCCGGGTCGTCGTGATCCGCTCCGACGTAGCCGGAGTGTTCAGCGCCGGCGCCGATATTGGCGAGTACCGCGCGCATGCCGGAGACGTCAGCTGGGGGGTGCGCAGCCAGGCTCGCGTCGAAGAAGCGCTGGGGGCATTGCGCCAGATCCCGGTGCCGACGATCGCAGTCATCGACGGCCCGTGCATGGGCGGCGGCGGCGGTATAGCGATCGCCTGCGACTTCAGGGTTGCCACTGACCGTGCGGTCTTCGCGATTACGGCGGCGCGGCTGGGCCTGGTCTTCCCGTTTCCTGAGGTAGCCGCACTCGTCGACCTAGTGGGCGCCACGGCGGCCAAACGCATTCTTCTCACCGGTGGCATATTCGACGCTGAGTGGGCGAGGCAGGCGCGGCTGGTCGACACCGTCTGCGCGGCAGCCGAGCTGCCGGTCGAGCTGGCTCGCTGGATTGCGGAGCTGGGCGGGGCAGCACCCGGATCGTCGCGTGCCATGAAAAGGATGATTTCGCTGGTTGTTTCCGGCCAGCGGGCTGCCACCGACGAGACCCGCGAGATGCTGCTCGCCGCGCTCAGCGGCGACGAGCACCGGGAAGGTGTCACGGCGTTCCTGGAAGGGCGGCCGCCGATATTCGTGGCGCCGTCGGCATGAGGAACCAGACTGGTCATCGCGTCAGGAAAGCGCAGTGGCTTCGCCCGCGCCTGACGCATATATGCCGCTTGCCCTGCCGTTCTCTGCCAGATCCCCATGGCCTTACCCGGCTGGTGCGGCCAGATCCTGCTGCCGTCGCGCTGCCACAAGGATCAAGGCCTGATCGCCGCTCCCGGGATCAGGCCTCTCACCTGCAATTTCCTGGTAGCGGGGCAGGATGAACCTGCGGCCTCTGGGTTATGAGCCGCACGACGCCTCCGGCGCCCCGCCTGATGTCCTCCGGCCGTACTGTCCCGTGCACGCGCGGACTCGCTGACCTGCGTCTTCCCCGTCATCCTCGCCGCTTCCGACATTGATCCTGATCCCCCGCTTGCAAAGGTGGTGGCTCTGATTGAGTGACGTGCGGCTCCGCAGGTCGCAAGCGTTTCCGGTTACCCGTGAGCGACCGGAGGGCGAGTTCCTCGTGATCGCGGTGCCCGGTGCTGCCGCCGAAGATGCTCACGTACCGCTCCCTCTCGGCCAGGCTCAGTGCCACCGGTGTGAGCTGGCCTACCCGCACGGCCGGACGCGCCGAGGGCAGAAGGCGGGTCGCTGCCCCGTCCTGGCCGCGCAGTCCGAGCCACCCCGTCCCGCGCAGCGCATGATGACCGGCCGCGGGGGCCAGCTGCCCCAGCGCGTCATCTACTTCCTTCAGCGCCAGCTGAGCTGAGATCCTGCTTCGGCCACGGACATATCGAAAGCCAGTCATGGCCTCACGACACGCCCGGGCTCCACACAGCGATATGAGTGACCACGCGTACCAAATTGTGGATAATTGGCCCGGTCAAGGTGGTTGAGCGCCGGAGTGGAGAGAGCAGTTGATCAAGCAAGCTAAGCCTGGACGTAGCGGCACTGTTCGCGTCACCTTCGCACTGCCAGTCGATGACCCTGGCGGGGCCGTGTCCGTGGTCGGTGATTTCAACGACTGGGATCCTTTCGCCCATCCGCTGCGACGGCGCGCGAACGGCACCCGGAGCGCCGCGGTGACTGTCCCAGCCGGCAGCACGCTGCGCTTCCGTTACCTCGCGGAGGGCGGGGTATGGTTCGACGACGAAACCGGCCTCGCACGGGACGGCCAAGGCGTCGCCATCACGGTCTAATACCGGCGCGCTAGCAGCTCGCAGGGGAAAGGCACGGAGCCTGGCACACCTGGCAGGCGCCCCTCGTCGGCTGGAACTCGCGGTGGCGCATCTTTAAGGCAAAGCGGCGCGGGCTGAAGAGGCCCAGTAACTGCCGATCCGTATCTGGCTGATCCCGGCCCACTGCCGCAGCAGCTGGAGCAGTTTCCGCATGTCCCGGCTGGCTGACGCCAGCCGGGCATCGGCCCGCACTTCAGAAAGCCCGCGGCGCTATCTCCGGGGGGTGGGCCAACGCGCTGTCGCGCATCTTGGTTGCTTGCCTGCCGGCGTAGTTCCTTACATGAGGCTGCGACCTCTGGGTTATGAGCCAAGCGGCTCTGTTTAACACAGGCCGATAGCGGACGTGACCAATCATCACTGTCCAGTAAGAGACAGCCCGCGCTTGTCGTCAGGTCGCGGAGGGCGGATCGAAGGGATCGCGCAGCAAGAGACCGCTGCGCGCGAGATCACCGACGTTGCGGGTCACAAGGGTCCAGCCGCGGATCTTGGCTGACGCCGCCAGCAGGCCGTCGATGACTGGCAGCCGGTCGTGGACGTTGAGGCGGCCCCATTCCTCGGCGAAACCGGCGCCGGCGACAAGGCGGCGCAGAACGGGGTCCCGCTCGGACAAGATGGCGGCGGCCGCCGCGTAGCTGCCCACCGGGCGGACGGGTACTGGCCGGCCGGCATCAGCTAAGTCTGCCACTACCTGCGGAAACGGCCATGACGTGCGAAACACCCGGCCTCACGGGGCCGCTGCGAGCCGGTCGGCTGGCGGCCCCCCGCCATTTTGCTGGTAGAGCGCCGTTCGGTAGAGAGTTACATTGACCTGGTACCGCATATCACGCGGCAGGCCAAGACCAACTGGATGGTCGTCATGCGCCGGTGCCTTGTCGTCGCCAACCGGACACTGCTGAGCGCTGAGCTACGGGAAGAGCTTCGCCAGCGGATCGAATCAGGACCGAGTTCCTTTT
>ODAK010001643.1_pt1 | contig 24030 bp, 21 predicted proteins | sample 1539591 | NCBI WGS metagenome assembly ODAK01 (sample SAMEA3539303, study PRJEB22396) | soil metagenome | biome: tundra; feature: field; material: soil | place: USA | collected 2010-05 | depth 0.15 m | reverse complement strand
GCAGGTGGCAGTCGACGCAGAAGCTCTGCTCGCGGTGGCAGCTCTGGCACTTCTGAGTCTCCATGCGCGCCTCGATGGCGTGCATGTTCAAGTAGTCGCTGGGGTGAATCGTTCGGGGGCGGGTGCGGCCGTCGTGGCAGTCGGTGCAGAAATCTTCTTTGTGGCAGTTCGCGCAGAACTGCGAGTCGTCGGCCGCGACCTGCTTGTGGCGCTCGAGGAAGTCTGGCGTGTGCTCCGCGTTGTGGAGCCAGCGCGGCGGTTGCAGGGTCCCGCTGGCGAACATGGTCTTGATGACCGTGCCGCGGTCCCCCTTGAAGTGGCACGTGTCGCACGCGCTCTTGGCTTCGCCGCGCGACGCCGAGTCGGGCTTCTGGTGGCAGTTGAAGCAGCCCTGCATACGCGGCAGCTGGTCGCGCGTCGCGAGCTCGAGCTGGTCGATCGCGCCGTGGCACTGGGCGCAGGCGATGTTCCGGTCGGCGTGAGTCTTGTGATTGAAGACGAGGTTCGCCCGCGGCAGGGCCAGCGTCGGCACCGTGTTGCCGTCGCCGTTCTTGTAACCCACGTGGCAGAAGGCGCACTGCCCCATCGCGTCGTCGCCCGGCTTCACCTTCGCGAGGTCGGTGTGGTCGGTCGAGTGGCACGCGTCGCACAGCTCCCCGTTCGGCACGAGGGCGTCGTTGGCCGTCGTGCTGGTGTAGGCGCCCCCGTGGCACGTCTTGCACTTCGTGCCGATCTCTTTGCCGAGGTGTTTCGCGTGGTTGAAGCGAATCGTGATGGCCTGCTGCGGGAAAATGACGTCGCTCGGGCCCGAGTCCATCTCGGCCGCGCCCGGCGGCAAGAGGGCCCGCGGCACCTGGCGGTCGTCGGACAGGGGCGCGAGCCCGTGTTGTGACGTTCCGCCGCCGGCGGGGTTCTCCGCCAGCGCCAGCGGCACGATGAAGAGGATCCCGAAGAGCGGCGCGAAGAGGCGCACGAAGGCCAGCGTGACTCTCGTCAGCGGCGTGAGAGCGCTCATTTCGACGCCGCCACCTGGAGGTTCAACATGATGCGGAAGCGCTGCCCGACGAGGCCGTTGATATCATGCTCCCACTCGACCTTCGCCTGCGAGCGTTGCGCGAAGCGATAGCCCAGGCCGAGGACGTAGTTGAAGCTCGTGGTGTCGCGATCGGGCTGCAGCTTGTCAGTCCATTGCCAGAGGCCCGTGCGCCCGCTGACGACGTAGCGCGTCTCGATGACGTGCTCGGCGTTGATGTCCGCGCCAACCCGGTCGCCCTCTTCGCCGAAGTCGCCGCTCGCGCGGAGCGCCATTTCGGTCTCGCCGGTGCGCCAGCGAGCGCGAAGGTCGCCCCCCCCGTCGAACGGGTGCCCGTTGGTGGGAAACTGCGCGCCGTTCAGCGAGTAGAGCGGCGACGGCAAGTACTGCGACTGCGTGCCCGTGGGATTGAACGCCTCGGTCTGCACGCTGAAGATCCGCACGTGACCGCCCCCAGCGATCGAGAGCTTGTCGTTCACGTCGACGTTCGCGCGGAGGCCGAGGTCGTTCGTTGGTTCGCCGGCGAAGAAGTTCCAGATGCTGTCTCCGTCGAACGACGGCACGTAGTAGTCGTAGTCGGCGCTCACGGTGACCTTGCGGCCGAGGTACGCGTCGAGCGACCCGTAGATCGACGTGATGTCCGCCCGGTAGAGGTCGTAGACGATCCCCGCCTTGGCGCCGCCCAGGCTGGCCAGGCTCGCGTCCATGGCGTAGCCGATGCGCTCGGAGGAGACGCGGGTGCCCGTCTCGATGTTGGCCGGGTAGAGGCCGCTCGCGAACTCGGAGGTGTTCACGGACCCGGTGTTGTCGACGCGCCGGTACGTCAGCCGGCCGTGGATCCAGGTGACGCCGGTCGATTCGAGCGCCACGGCGTACGCCGGCGCGGCCCGGGCGGCCTGGAACGCCGTGTAGAGGGAGGGATCGAAGTTCGACCGGTTCCCGCGCCAGATGCCGTCGGACTCGAAGCGAGGAGCGCCGAGCGGCATGCCGCCCCGCTCCTCGAGGCCGCCGTAGACTTCGGCCTTGAGGTAGTAGGGCGTCGTGATGCTGGCCTCGGCGCCGTCAAACCCCCACCAGCCGAGGACGTCGGTCACGTATTGCCGCCCGGCCTTGAACCCGAGCCAGCCTCCCGCGAGCCGCCGGCCCTCGACGTAGGCGTACATCAGGTCGACGAGCTGCTCCTGGAACCCGGGCACGACGCTGGCGAACATCGTCGGGTCGGTCTCGGCGCCCGAGGCGCCGTAGTCCGCGTCGTAGCGAACGCGCGCGCGAAACGAGAGATCCGCGGCCTTCGGGTTTCCCTCGGGCGCGTCGAGGAGGTTGTAGGCGCCCACGCCGAGCGTCGCCGTGAGGCGGCGGCGCGAGAGGACCGTGCCGGTTGGCGAACGAAGGTCGTAGAACTGGGCCGTCTCATCGTTCGTGACCTCGGCATCCATGGCCTTCGCCGTCGCCGGGACCAGGAAGATGCCGAGGGGGAGGCCGGCCGCGACGAGCGTCGCAAGCCGGACGAACGCGGCAAACCTGGGGCAGGCGGCGGGCGCCGGACGGGCAGCACGCGAGACCGTTTGTGGCACGCACCCGGGCCTCATGGCGGTCATGCGCGGGTGGCGCCGAAATCCTTCTCGAGCCGGTCGTCGAACGTGTCGGCGACCGCGGCCAGGTGCCGCACCGTCTGGTCGACTTCGCCTTCGTCGAGGCCCGCCACCGGGCGCTCCGACACGACCACCACGCGATCGCCCATGAGACCGAAGGCGGCGTTTGCCAGGCCGGCGGCGTTGAGCTCGAGGAGCTTGCGAAACAGGGCCTCGTGCCTGGCGGGGTCGGCGGGCAGCGTGACCACGGGCGAGGCCACGCGGAGGTAGGCGACCCCCTCGTCTTCGCGCTTGGTCACGGCGACCAGCACCGACGCGCTGCCTCTCTTGAGCGTCCAGGCCGCCTGCCCGGCTGACGTGCTCGAGCCGCTCGACGCCCGGCAGTTGGCCGGGTCGAGGCCGATCTTGCGGATGGTGGCCTCCACGAGCTTCTTCGCGTTTTCGAAGTCGTTCTCCACGGTGGCACGGCCTCCAGGGTTCGCAGGCAAACCCTGCGGGCCGCGAGAATGGTTTCAAGTGGGCGGCATGTCAATCAATCCTCGCGAGGTGACCCCTGTCGGATGCGGCAAAATCCGCGTCCGCGTGGTGCGCTGGGCGTGGCGGAGCCGTTCCGGGGCTTTCCGCGCCGTGCCGGCGAGTGTCGCGACCACTGTCTTGACCGTGACTCCGCGTGGATGGCACCCTCTGGAGCGCGGGCTCCAGGCGTCCAGCCCTCAAAGCGACCGCGAGGCCCCCCGAAGGATATGTCCGACAGCCACCAACGGTATCGCGTCGTCGAGAAGCTCGAGTCGGGCGGCATGGCAGAGGTCTTCCGGGCCGAGAGCGAGGGCCTGCAGGGGTTCCGGAAGCAGGTGGCGATCAAGCGCGTCCTCCCGCACCTGTCGTCGAAGAAAAAATTCATCTCGATGTTCCTCGACGAGGCGCGCCTCTCGGCGCAGCTCACGCACTCGAACTGTGTCCAGGTGTTCGACATCGGGGTCGGCGACAGCGCGTTCTTCATCGTCATGGAGTTCGTCGACGGCGCGAACCTCAAGGCGATCATCGAGCACATCAAGAAGAGCGGCAAAGACTTCCCGGTCGAGGCCGCGGTCTACATCTCGCTCGAGATCTGCAAAGGCCTCGCGTACGCGCACGAGCTCACCGACCCGAACGGGGTGCCGCTCTACATCGTGCACCGCGACATGTCGCCGCCCAACGTGCTCATCACGAAGCACGGCGAGATCAAGATCGTGGACTTCGGCCTCGCGAAGGCCAACAGCCAGCTCGAGAAGAGCGAGCCGGGGATCATCAAGGGCAAGTTCTCGTACCTCGCACCCGAAGCGGCGATGGGCCAAGAGGTCGACGCCCGGACCGACATCTTCGCGGTCGGCATCATCCTCTGGGAGCTCCTCGCGGGCCAGCGGCTCTTTCTCGGCGACACCGACTTCCAGACCGTGAAGAAGGTGCAGGCCGCAGTGGTGCCGAGCATCTCGCAGATCAACAAGAAGGTGCCGCCCGAGCTCGAACGCATCTTGAACAAGGCGCTCGCGCGCGAGCCGGCGCACCGTTACCGGAACGCGCGCGATCTCGGGCGCGACCTGTCGAAGTTCCTGTTCAAGTTCGGCGTGCCGGTAAGCACCTTCGACATCGCGACGCTGGTGCAAGGCGCCCTGAAAGAGCGCTCGCGCCACCGCCCGATGCAGGCGAGCATCATCGACAAGTTGATCGAAGAGGCGCTCCTCGAGTTCACGTCGCTGACCGACGACAACAACGCGCCCACGGCCTCGAAGCCGATCGATACGTCGACCATCACCGGGTCGCTCAATCCGCCCGAGGTGACCGGGTCGATGGTCAACGTCGGGTCTTGGATCGACGAGATCTCCGTCGGTCACAAGACCGAGTCCGATTCCACGCGCCCGACGCTGCCGATGGACATCACGGCGGGCAACCTCGCCGCCCTGGAAGACGACGAGCCGGTGCCGTCACCGCCCGCGCCCTCGTCGCCCCGCGTTTCGCGCGTGACCGGCGCGTCGGCCATGGCGCCCGTGGTCGCGCCTCCGGTCACTGCGCCCTTGCCCCTCCCGGCCCCCCTGGCGCTCGCGGGACCCGACAAGAAGAATGGCCAGAAGGTCGGTGTCCTGGTGGTGCTCTTGCTCCTCGTCGCGGGCGCCGCGGCCTGGTTCACGAACCTCATTCCTCACCAGTGAAGGCGAGCGTTCATTCTTCACGCACCCCAAGAACCTTCGCGCCTCGGCGTCTTTGCGGTTTCTCCCCAGAGACCTAGTCGCAAAAGAGCTCGGTGCCGTCGACGCGGCAATCGCTCCGCCGGCACTCACGTTTCATCTTGTACTGATGCCCGTCGCACGCCAGCTCGGCTTTGTGGTCCGCGGCGCAGGTGATCCTCTTGGTCTGGATGCAGGGGTCGCCCTCGCGGGCGACGCCGTCGTCGCAATCGATGTTGTGCGGCTCGGCGCCCGGTTCGCCCGGCGCGAAGAAGCAGGCCTTCGGACCGCGGCACGACGACGCGGGAACGAGGACCTTGCCGTCGCACTCGAGCATCGCCTTTCCGTCGACGGAGCACGCGAACGTGCCGGCGCGCTCACAAGGATCGTCGGGTTCGCCGAGCGACGTGTCACAGTGGACGTTTCGGCCGTCGATCACACGACACCCTTGCGGGCCCCGGCAACGCCGCCAGAGCTCGAAGCGACCGTCCTTGCAGACGAGCGCGTCGGCGTGGCTGGTCGTGCAAGCGTAGTCGAGCGGCGGGCTTCGCGGACACGAGTCGCCGGCCGTTGCCAGCGTGTCGTCGCACACGTCGTCGTCACCGCTTCGGGTGCACCCGTGCGTACCCTTGCACGCGACGTCGAGCCAGGTTCGTGCGGGCGCGCTCGTGGCGGTCGCCGCGCTTCCGTTCGCCGCGCTGCCCGACGAATCGGCGCTCGCGGGGGTCGCTGTCGACTCGCACACGAGCGCGCGATCGTGCGCGGAGCACACCATCTGGTCGGCCACACGGCAGTTCTCCCCGGGCGCCGGCTTCGCGCGGCACCCTCCGCCGCCAAGCCCGACCAGGGCGACGAGCGCAGCGAATGCGGTCCGGGCGCGTGCTCTCCAGGAGGAGGAGGCGCCGCGAATCAGCCGTGCGATCCGTGACAAGAAGGGCAGTATGACCTCGTGGGTCTCCGGAAGAACTGTGGGCCAACCCCCGCCTATGCCTCGATGAGACCCGAGTTCGCTCTCTAGGTAAAGTGACACAATCGAGAACAATCGAGACCATCGGCCCCACGGTCGGCCCCACGGTCGGCCCCACGGTCGGCCCCACGCGATGCCCACGACCATGATGAAACTCGATCCGCGCATCCGGGGCGCCACGCCGACCATTCTGCTCGTCCTCGCGGTGTGCGCGCTCGCGGGGGTGCTCGTCGCTCCGCTCGCGCGGCGATCGGGCGGGCCGCTCGATCGCGCACGCGCGCTCACGCGGAGCGCGCAGTTCGCAGACGCCGAGCAGGCGTACCTCGAACTCGCTCGCCAGCGCCCCGCCTCGCTGCCCGTGATCATCGAACTCCTCGACAACCACGCCGCGCTGGTGGCCGAGGCCACTTCGGATCGGCCGGGCGCTCCCGGGGCTCTCCCGCCGGCTTCGCCCGCGCCGTCGCCTGCCACGCTCGATGCCCCGGTCGAAGACGTCGTGTCCGCCCCGGATCTCCCGGCCGGCATCGCGCTCCTCAGTCGGTGGTGGCTGAGCGTCCTCTTGGATCAACCGAGGGAAGGCGAAGAGGCCGCCGTGCTCGCGGCCGCGAGCGCCGAACCCCCGCTCCCGTGGGCCAACCATCTCCTGGGCCGTGAAGCCCGCCACGAAGACGACAACGAGAAGGCCGCCGAGTGGTTCGCCCGCGAAGCCACGGCGTTCGACGACCGGCACGGAGACGCCAACGCTGCCTGCCAGCAATGGATCGACGCCGACGCGTGGCCCCGGCTCGCCGAGGCCCTCTCCCATCCGCGCTTCGCTCACCAGGTCGGCGCCGGCGTGCGGATGCAAGACGCGCTGCGACGCCGCGACTGGGGAGCCGTCGTCCGCTGGTTCTTCCCGTCGCAATACGAAGGAGCGACTCTCCCGATCCTGATGCTCGCGGCGGTGTCCGCGCTCGTCTGGTTCGCGCTCTGCGCCCTCATCGGGCGGGTGGGCGAGCGACCCCGCGCGCGCGTGCCGCTCTTTTTCGTCGCGTTCGTACTCGGCATCGCGAGCACCTACGTCACGATGGCGCTGGCGATCGTCGAGCAGCGCGTGCTCTCGCTCGCCGAAAAGGGGGTCGCGCTCCTCGACCTCATCTACTTCGTCGTCGGCGTGGGCGTCCGGGAAGAGCTGTCGAAGGCGCTGCTCTTCTTGCCCCTCGTCCCTGTCTTGCGCCGCTGGGGAAGCCGCCGCGAGTCGCTCGCCTGCGGGGCGCTGGTCGGGCTGGGCTTCGCGGCCGAGGAGAACGTCAACTATTTCCACATGGGCCTGTCGACCGCCCTCTCCCGCTTCCTGACCGCCAACTTCTTGCACATCAGCACCACGGGCCTGGTCGCCGTGGCGATCGACGACGCCGTTCGAGGTCGCGAGGTCCGGGCGGGGGATCTGTCGCGTACCCTCGTGCTCGTCGTCGTCGCTCACGGCCTCTACGATTTCTTTCTCTCGACCGGCTCGGCCGACAGCTCTTTCCTGTCGATGTTCGTCTTCGTGCTGCTGACGCGCCGCTTCGTCGACGTCATTCGCGGCTTGCCGGGGCGAGAAGGCCCGCTCGCGCGGTGGTTCCTCGTCGGCCTCGCCGCGGTCGCCGGGACGAGCTTCGTCTACGCGAGCGCGCTGGTCGGGCCGGGTCACGCGGCGATGGCCCTCCTCGAAGGTATGTTCGGAATGGTCATCGTCGCCTACGTCTTTGCCCGTGAGCTGAGTCGCGTCTAGCGGCGGCGCAGCCGTCCGCGTCCTGGGAAGTTACGCGCCCGCCGCTATGTTCCGTGAAGGGAAACGGCCGTCGTCGTTCGCTACCAGTCGGGTTACGATCTCCAGGGGTCGACGCTCACCACCGCGTGCCATGCGGGCGCGTGCCCGGCGGCGCTGCCGCTCTGCGCGACGGGCGGCCAGTGCCAGCTTTGCAGGACCGGCTCGGAGTGCGCCGGCGGCTCTTGCATCGACCAGGAGTGCAACGGGAGCGAGGTTCACTTCTGCGCCCAGAACGGCTTCTGCTCGGCGCTTTGAACGGGAGGCTCGAACGGGAGGCTCGAACGGGAGGCTCGTCGCGTGAGGGTCGCGCGGGTGTCCGCGGACATGCGCGCGCCGTCGGCGGACGGTCTCGGTGCTCGATTCGCCCACGCGATGGGCGTAGCGCGGTCGGGCATGCGTCTCGCTGGGGTGCGACACGATCATGTTCGCTACCGCCCTAAGCGCCACGCTCGTCGGTCTTCACGCGCATCCCGTTCGGGTCGAGGTCGAGGCCACCCGCGGCCCGCCGTTCTTCGAGCTCGTCGGGCTCGCCGAGGCGGCCGTTCGCGAGAGCCGGGTCCGGGTGAAGAGCGCGCTCGCGCACCTCGGGGTCGACATCGGCGAGTGCCGCATCGTGGTCAATCTCGCCCCGGGCGACATGAAGAAGACCGGGAGCGGCTTCGATCTAGCCATCGCCGCTGCGGTGCTGGCCGCGCTCGGAGCGGCGCCCGTCAGCGCCGTCGCCGGGGTGCTCTTCCTCGGCGAGCTCTCCCTCGCGGGAACCGTGCAACCGATTCGAGGCGTCCTCCCGCAGCTCCTCGGGGCGCGGCGGCGCGGCGTGAAGCGCGCGGTGGTCTCGCGCGCCAACGCCGCCGAGGCGGCGCTCGTCGAGGGGGTCGACGTTCGAACCGCCGGCTCGCTCCAGGAGCTGCTCGACGCGCTCGGTGGCCGCGGCAACCTGCCTGTCGCGCAGCCTTCACCAGAGGTCTCGCCCGACGAACCGACATCCGATCTCGCCGACGATCTCGGCGACGTTCGAGGCCAGTCGACCGCGCGGCGCGCGCTCGAGATCGCGGCGGCCGGCGGCCACAACCTCGCGATGATTGGGCCGCCGGGGGCAGGGAAGACCATGCTGGCCAGGCGCCTGCCCGCGCTCCTCCCTCTGCTGTCGACGGACGAGGCGCTTGAAGTGACCGCCATTCACAGCGTCGCCGGGCTCCTCTCGGCGCGCCGCGGGCTCTCGCGGGCGCGGCCCTTTCGCGCTCCGCACCACACGGTCAGCGAGATCGGCCTCGTCGGCGGAGGCGATGGCCCGCGGCCCGGCGAAGTGAGCCTCGCGCACCACGGAGTCCTCTTTCTCGACGAGCTCGCCGAGTTTCGTCGCTCGGCGCTCGAAGCCCTGCGCCAGCCGCTCGAAGACGGGGTCGTCACGATCTCGCGCGCGAACGCCAAGGCCACGTTCCCCGCGCGGGTGCTGCTCGTCTGCGCGCTGAACCCTTGCTACTGCGGCTGGCTCGGCGACGGCAGCGGGCGGTGCGCGTGCTCCATGGAGCGGGTCCGCGCCTATCGCGCGAAGATGAGCGGTCCGCTGCTCGATCGCATCGATGTGCACGTCGTCTTGCCCCCGGTCGAAGTCGCCGCACTCCAGAGCTCCCAGCGAGGCGAGCAGAGCGCAGCGGTCCGCGCGCGCGTCGAGGGGGCCCGGTCGGTCCAGCACGACCGCCTCGTGCGGGGCGAAGTCTCGAGGGGCACGAACGCGTCGCTCGCTTCGCGCGATCTCGAGCGCGTCGCCGGCCTGTGCGCCGGCGGGGCGCGGTTGCTCTCTGCGGCCATGGAGCGGCTGGCGCTCTCCGCGCGCGCCTATGGCAAGGTGCTCCGCGTCGCGAGGACGATCGCGGACCTCGAGGGGGCCACGGCTCCGTCGCCCGCGCACGTCGCCGAGGCCATCGGCCTTCGGGTGCTCGATCGAGGCTTCCGCCCGATAGCCGCGTGAACACGCGAGCGAGGGAGGGCGGCCCTGGCGGCCTGTCCGGGCGGCCGCCCCCTTCGTGACAATCGCCTACCGCGCTGGCCATTCGACTGCTAACACCATGTGCGTGGGGAGAGCATCGCTCGGCCGCCTCGGTCTCGTTGCGCGTCTCGTTGCGGTCGGCGTCGCGGCGCTCACTGCCGGGTGCGTGCATCCGCAAGACACGAACGAGGTCGAGTTCGACCCGACCCCGCCGGCGGCCCCCGAAACGACCGTCACGCGCGACGTGGTCATCGGAGGGGACGACGACGATGCGAACGAGGCGCCTCCGCCGCCCGCCGTTCCCGCGACCCTCGTGTGGTCGAGTCTTCACGTCAATCAGCACGAGCCCGTGCTCTTCCGCCTCGGGGCGGGGCTCGGAGCGCTGGGCCACATCGATCTCAATCCGTGCCGCGGCCAGGGTCTCCCGGCCGGGTACGTGCACATGCATCTCACGTTTCGCGGCACGGGCCGCGTCGTCCGCGCTGCGGTCGAGACCCCGGTCGCGCCTCCGCCCGAGGCCCTGGAGTGCATCGGCGATCAGGTCGAAGCGACCATGGTCCCGACCTTCGAGGGGGGCGACGTGAACCTCTCGAAGAGCTTCTTCGTCAACTGACTCGCGAGCGCGTTCTGCCGGTCCCGCGGCTTCGGCGCGGCTCTACGCTCCGTCGGGGACTAAAAGAAGCTTCCCGGTCGTGCCGCGTCCTTCGAGCGCTCGGTGGGCCGCCGCGGCCTCCGAGAGGGGGAACTCGTGCGCGATGCGCAAACGAAGCTTGCCGTCGCGGATCCATCCGAAGACATCGGTCGCCCGAGCGACGAGCTCTTCGCGGCTCGCGACGTAGTTCACCAGCGTGGGCCGCGTGAGGTAGAGCGACCCTCTGCCCGCGAGAATCGTGGGGTTGAACGGGGGCACGGGGCCGCTCGACTGGCCGAAGAGCACGAGGGTGCCCCGCGGGGCCAGGCACTCGAGGTCCTTCGAGAACGTCGTCTTGCCGACGCCATCGTAGATGACCTTCGCGCCGACGCCGCCCGTCAGCCGCTTCACTTCGGCTTCGAATGGCTCCGACTCGTAGAGGATCACGTGATCGGCGCCGGCGTCGCGGGCGAGGGCCGCCTTCTCCTCGGTCGACACCGTGGCGATCACCGTCGCGCCGCGGAGCTTGGCGATCTGGCATAGGAGGAGGCCGACGCCCCCGGCGGCCGCGTGAACGACGCACGGGTCGCCCTTCGACAGCGGGAACGTCGACGTCGCGAGATAGTGGGCCGTCAGTCCCTGCATCATCGCGGCGGCCCCTTGCTTCGCCGTGAGCCCTTCGGGGACCTTCATGACCCGGTTCGCGGGCACCCTGGCCAGCTCGGCATACGCCCCGAGCGACCCCGTATAGGCCACCCGGTCGCCGACCGCGACGCCGCTGACGCGGAGCCCGATGCTCACGACCCGCCCGCTCGCTTCGGAGCCGGGAGTGAAGGGCGTCGGCACCTTGTAGAGCCCGTTCCGTTGGTGTACGTCGACGAAGTTCACGCCGGCGGCCTCGATCTGAACGACCACGTCGTCGGGTCCCGCAGTGGGGTCCGGCACGTCTTCGAACGAGAGGGCCGACGCGTCGCCGACTGCATGAACCCGAATGGCCTTCATGACCTCGTCGGCTAGCATGGGGCCGGCCGAGCGAACATCCGCATCCAGGCGGCTCGCAGGTTCGCGGCCGAGTTCGCGGCAGAAAGAGTACGAGTACGCGGGCCCGGGGCGCTTAGTCGAGCGGCCGCGCGCCCGCGTCGAGCGTCACGGAGCGTAAAAGTAGTAGTCGGCCGTGTACGGCACCTTCTGCACGGCGCCCAGCTGCGTCGCGTCGCACGGCGCGCTCGGCGCCAGGCCTCGACGCCGCTGTCGTGATGGCACCCCGCCGAGAGCAGAGCCGCGAACCCGAACCCGAGGTACCTGACGCTCATGGGCCCACGAGCATAGCGGCCGTCCCGGGCACGACCGAAGGGGCCGCCCGCGCCGCCCTGTCCACGGTCATGTCTCCGGGGGCGCTGGACGGCCGCACGGCCCGTTTGTAGCGGCGAAAGGCCGCCTCTCGCATGGCACATCGCTCGCTGACGTTCCCTTCGCGGTCACGGATCGACCGAAGGGAGCTGAGAGAACCATGATGGACCAAATCGCGGACAAGATGCGCGCCCTCAAAGGCGTGATGACGGCGGTCGAGAAACAGTTTGGAAAGGGAGCGGTCATGACGCTTGGCGATGACGAAGATCCCGAGCCGGTGGCGACGATCTCCACCGGGTCGCTCGCGCTCGACCTGGCGACCGGCATCGGAGGCATTCCCCGAGGTCGCATCGTCGAGATTTACGGGCCGGAGTCGAGCGGGAAGACGACGCTCGCGCTCCACGCCATCGCGCAGGCGCAACGGGTCGGTGGTGTGGCCGCGTTCATCGACGCCGAGCATGCTCTCGACGTGGCCTACGCGCGCGCCCTGGGCGTCGAGACCGACAAGCTCCTCGTGTCGCAGCCCGACACGGGGGAGCAGGCGCTCGATATCACCGAGATCCTCGTTCGCTCGGGCGCCGTCGATATCGTGGTCATCGATTCGGTCGCCGCCCTGACGCCCAAGGCGGAGCTCGAGGGCGACATGGGCGATTCGCACATGGGTCTCCAGGCGCGGCTCATGAGCCAGGCGCTCCGCAAGCTCACCGCGGCGGCTTACCGCGGAGGCACGTCGCTCGTATTCCTCAATCAGCTCCGGCAGAAGATCGGCGTCACCTTCGGGTCGCCGGAGACGACCACGGGCGGCAATGCGTTGAAGTTTTACGCATCGATGCGGTTCGACGTGCGGCGCATCGGTCAGGTGAAGGTAGGCGATGAACCGGTCGGCGGCCGCACGCGTGTAAAAATCGTCAAGAACAAGTGCGAACCAACGCATTGTTTACGCATCGTCCGTTCAGTATCTCCCCAGGGGGTTCCGGGAAACGCCAACCTTGGCGGGTCCAAGTCGCTGCGCGATCTGGCGGCCGACGGATAAGTAGCCACCACAGCGTGCTTGAGCGTGAGGAACGGGCGCGGGACATTGAGTTGCTCGCAGACCCGGGCGTCGAAAGCTAGCCGGGCGGGCCTAAACCGCGGTCACGGCTGCATCTGCTTTTTCCCCCACTCGATGATAACCGTCTCCACGAAGTCGCGCGGCGCGAGGCTGCTGAGCCAAGGCTCCCGTTCCGCGCGCGGTAGGAGGGGCGACGCCATGAGTAGCGACCTGCGGTCCCAAAGGCCGAGCGCCGAGGCAGACGCCTTGCGCTGGCGCACCCTCGCCGCGATGCCGGCCGTGCGGGCCGCCTGCATCTGCCAGTCGACGTCCGCCTCGGACCAGAGCTTCCTTCCGAGCACGGGATCCTCGATCAGGGCCTTTTGCGAGGAGAGGTACCAGAAGAGCCAGAGCTTCGCGAACTTGCTCGCCTTGAAGGTCTCGCTCTCGAACACGGCACGCACTGAGTCCTGGTGCTCCGTGAAGCGCTCCGGCGTGGTTACCTCCTTCAGGTAGAGGCAAGCCTCCGGCAGCGCTGGCCGCAGCTTCGAGATCTTCGCGAGCACGGGCCCGATGAGCGCAGGTGTCTTCAGTATGCGGCCTTTGCGCAGGGCGTACCTCGCGACGCCGAGGTCGAGGTCCTTCCCCTTGGTGCTCTCGTTCAGCATCTGCAGGAGGACGTCGTCCCGGAGTTCCTGCCTCTCCTTTTGCTCCCGCTGGTCCCAGCGCCGGACGGCGGCCGCGAATTCCGAGGTGTTCTCGTCCGGGGCTGGCTCGTCGCCCAACGGGCTCGCGGGGTTCGCCTGGAGGTACTTCGCTACGAGTTCGTCGATGTCCTCCTTCGTGTAGGAGTCGCCGTAGTCGAGGACGGCGCGCGCAAGCTCAAGGAGCGTCTTTCCGCCGTGGGCGTCCGGGTCGGCGAGAGAGTCCAGCAGCTTGCCGGACTGGCGCAGCGAGGTCTTCGACTGCGACAGGCTGAGCCGGTGATTGTCGTAGAGGTACTGGATAAGCTCCTCCTGCAGAATCGCCAGCGCGCGCGGGTCGTCGTGGAACACGCAGATGTCGTCCACGTACCGCGCCCAGTCGTAGCCCTTGTCCGTGAGGAACTGGTCGACGTCGAGCAGGACAGCCTCCGCCATCACGATGCTCGCCGCGGGCCCCACCGGGATGCCGGAGGACGTCTTCGCGTTGAGCTTCATCAAAAACTTCTCGAGCGTCGTCGCCGTGTCCGCGAGCTTTGGATCCGCGATGGCGATGTTCCCATGGATCCGGTGGATGTAGATGCGGTTGTAGAAGTCCGAGATGTCCGTCTTGAAGACGTACGCGTGTTTGCCGCCCAGCTCCCGGCACCGGCCGAGGAACGCGCCGTAATTCTTCTCCTCGAAGTACTTCGTGCTCGATAGCTTCATCCGGTAGGAGAAGACGACGTTCGCGGGCTGCCGCTTCGCCTCGACGCCCTCGGCGACCATGTGAGCGAGGGCCGTGTATACGACCGCGCTGAGCGGCTCGAGCTGGTGGACCATCCGGTACCCGCCACGCGCCTTGCGAGCCGGAAGGCACCGGGGGCCCTCGAATACCAAGTCCTTGACCTCCTTCTGGGTCAGGTGGCTCTTGACCATGCTCCACTCGCCCCACAGCGCCCTGTACTCGTCGCGCTTCGGGAAGGAGTCCGAGTCATAGAAGGCTTCGATATGAGCTCGCGCGAAGTCGACCGACGCCTCGGTGAGCTTGGTCATGACTGTCGACTACCAGTCATCTCCCCTGGACTCGTTCTGGTCAAGCCATCTTCCGTCTGCGCGGGCACCAACCCAACCCGAACGCTCTGACTGCTCATCGAGTTCTCGCCCTTGCTCGTCATGAGGCCAGAAGGCGGCGTAGGGGGCAAGCTCGCCGACACGCTCATCGTCGAGGCCCTCTGCGACAAGTACATCGAGCACCAGCCCATCGAGCGCCAATGCACCCGCTTCGAGCGCGCCGGCGAGCAGCGTCCAGCGCGGAGGGGTGCCAGCGAACCGCGTCACACGAGGCCTTGTAACCGAGCGTTGCAGCACGGTGAGCTGGTGTCGGAGCAAGGCGATCTCGGCGAGCAGCGTCCAGCGCGGGCGAAGCGCGTCCGCCAGGGCGGCGGGGGCACCAGGACGGCTTCGAGAACGAGCGCAAAGGTAACGCCGACGCCCTCGACTTCTCGCTGATTGCGCAAGTGGCCACGACGGGTTCTCGCGCCGGCGGTCGGAGCCTCGTGGACGCGGTCATGAAGGCTCATGGTGATGCCATGAGCTTCATGGCTGCAGGTCCGAAGCTCAGGGACGCACGACCTACGGTGAACCGTTGGGTATTGACAGGCTCCACCTGGGGCGCAACGGGCATATACACAAGGTCAAAATGGAAATCGGGGTTGGGAGGCGGGATTTGAAAGCGCAGAGAGTGCTGAATTCACGACGATTCACGTCGACTCCCGTACGGATGACGTTACGCGAGTCGACGTAAGCACGCGAGAAGTGGTCGACGTTGGGGCAAGCGATTTGCATTCTACAACCCCGTCCGCACCCCCGTCCGCGATCATCGAGAACGCCCTCGCGAGCGCGATCGAGCGGGCGTCGACTGTCGGCCGCTGGGACGTCGTCGCGCAGCTCGCGCGCGAGCTCGAGGCGCGGAGGCGAGCCGCGGCGGGCGTGCGCTCCCTGGTCGACGAGCAGGGGCGCCGCCCGCGCTTGGAGTGACGAGACGCGCGTGGCCTCTACGTGGCGGAGTACGTGGTTGCGCGCTTCCGCCCCTTGGCCTTGAGCTTCTTCTTCGCGAGGCCCTCCTGGAGCACGCGCGGCATCTCCTTGCTCTCCATCTTGAGCGCGGCGCGGATCTGCTCGGCGCGCAGGCCGTCCTTCTTGCTCTTCACAAGCGCAATTCCCTGATCGAGCGCCTTCGCGATCTGTTCGGGGGAGCGACGAGCGAGTCGACCGGGCTTGCGTGCGCGCGCACGCGGTGTTGCCGATGCTGCCGGACCCGCCGTCGACTTCGGGGGACGACCGGGGCCACGCCGTGCGCTGCCGCCCGCTTCACCGAGCAGCTCCTCGAGAGAGGCGCCCCGGATGGCTTGGAGGACGGAGGAGGCGAACGAGTCGGCGAACTCGCGGAGAGCGTTGCGGAGCGTCGGCATGATCCGCGATCAAAACGTGACGACCGCCAAACGGTCAAGTTCGTGGGGGGATGTTCGGGCGCGGCAGCGCCGTCTTGCCTCGGGGCCTACCGCGGCCTCGAACTCTCGGCTCCTACCGTGTCAACGTGACGACAGGCGTTTCTGAGAGGTACGGAGCGGTTCTTTTCCCGAAAAAAAATCGTTACCACCGGGTACCGGGGCGTCCACGCGCGTTACGCCGAGGTGGTGCGCAAAGTGGTGTGCATCCTGCCGAGACGGGGTCCGAGACAAGCCCGCAGACCGAAGCCGGCGAGTAGATCAACCGCCGAGCCGCGCGTGCACCTGCGCGGCTGAAAGTCCGCACACCTCTACCAGCTTCAGCCGTGCCGTCTGGCCGCGCACGATGGCCACGTCGCGCTTCGCGATCCCGAGCGCCCGCGCGAGGGTGGCCACGAGTTCGGCGTTGGCGGTTCCGTCCACGGGAGGGGCGTTCAGATGGACCACGAACGCTCCTTCCCGCACGCCGGCAACGCGGCTTTCGCGCGAGCGCGGCTTGGCGAGAACCTCGATGCGGACGACGCCCACGTCCTCGTTCTTGGAAGCCGACACGGGGGTAGTCTCGCGTCTCTCGGGTGCGTTCGCCAGTGCCCCGAGGTTGGAAGCGAGCACGAGGAAACGCGGGATTGCGATCGCAGGCGGCGCGATCGCTCAGTGACCTCCGGCCCGAGAAGTCGCCGAAGATCTTCGGCCGCAGCGCTAGCCTGCTCGGGAGATAGCCACGAAGGCTCACGCTCAGCGCGCACCAGCGGCGAAGTCGGCCTCGCGGATGAATTGCCAGCCTGCTTCCTCCGCGGCTTCGCGGTCTGCCGAGTTACCCCAGCCCGTCGCTGGATCATTTCCGACCATGACGTACTCGCCGGCACGAACATGCAGGCGAAGTTGGGCAAGGAAGTCCGCCTTGGAGAGCGCGAGTGGCCCGACGAACGATACGATCCGATGCCACTCGGGGACCGCTCGGACGAATGCGGCCCAGTTCCCGCAGAGCCCGACGATATGGCCCTCCTCGCGCAGCTCACGGAGAGCCGCCACGGGGATCGGTCCGTCCGAGACCTCCAGGGTCTCGTCGACGTCGAAGGCATAGAGGCGTGGAAGCATCGGATCCTCCTGGCTCGCTCACGACGCGGGCACGGGGCACGGGAAGTCCACGATAGCTGGACGCCCTCGCGAGCGCGATCGAGCGGGCGTCAGTCGTCGGCCGATGGGACGTCGTCGCGCAGCTCGCGCGCGAGCTCGAGGCGCGGAGCCTGGCCGCGGCGGGCGTGCGTTCCCTGGTCGACAAGCAGGGGCGCCGCCGCCCGCGCTAGGAGTGACGACACGCGCGTGGCCTCTACGTGACGGAGTACGTGGTCGCGCGCTTCCGCCCGTTGGCCTTGAGCTTCTTCTTCGCCAGGCCCTCCTGGAGCACGCGTGGCATCTCCTTGCTCTCCATCTTGAGCGCGGCGCGGATCTGCTCGGCGCGCAGGCCGTCCTTCTTGCTCTTCACAAGCGCAATTCCCTGATCGAGCGCCTTCGCGATCTGTTCGGGGGAGCGACGAGCGAGTCGACCGGGCTTGCGTGCGCGCGCACGCGGTGTTGCCGATGCTGCCGGACCCGCCGTCGACTTCGGGGGACGACCGGGGCCACGCCGTGCGCTGCCGCCCGCTTCACCGAGCAGCTCCTCGAGAGAGGCGCCCCGGATGGCTTGGAGGACGGAGGAGGCGAACGAGTCGGCGAGGTCGCGGAGAGCGTTGCGGAGCGTCCGCATGATCCGCGATCAAAACGTGACGATCGCCAACCGGTCAACTTCTTGGGGGCATGTTCGGGCGCTCCTGGGGCACGTATTCTAGCCGCTCCTGGAGCACGGAGCTGACGCCTGACAGGAACGTCGCGAGCGGCTTCATCGCATCGTGAAGGACGCGAAGGTTCAGCACCTCCAATGTCCGTCGATGCGCCCCTCGCGGCGTACGGGCAGCCCGTTGCGCCGATGCTCTACGAATCGCGACGTCGTCGATCAGATAACTTCGCTCCGCCCTTCGACGAAGTCTTGCCGCGGCGCTTGCCGGTCCCCGTCTCCGCCGTGAGCAATCGGAGCGCGATGAGCGCTTCCTGCAGGTGGTGGGCGAGGTCGCGCTCCTTGCTGTCCTCGATCCAGCGCTCGAACGCGTTGTGGAAGAGCGTCGTGCCCGTCTGGGCGAGCAGCGCGGCCGTGGCCTGGGGCACGCATCGCTCGCGCAGGCTGGCGAGCAGGGCCGCGGTGAGCCTGGTGGACTTGATCAGCTCGCGCTCGCGCAGCTCGGCGTGCGCGGCGATGAGCGCCTGCCGCTTGCGGACGTGCGTGCGGCGGGCCTCGAACACGGGCGACGAGGCCGCGAGCGCCTCTACGACGACCTCGAGCGGCGCCATCGTCTTGGGAGCGCTCGCCACGCCGGACACGATCAGCTTCTCAAGCTCTTCGCTGCCCGAGAACAAGACCTCGCGCTTGTCCGTGAAGTAGCGGAAGAAGGTGCGCTCGGTGAGGTCGGCGCGCGCGGCGATATCGCCGACGGTCGTGCGGTCGTAGCCCCGCTCCTCGAAGAGCTCGAGGGCCGCAGCGCGCAACCGCTCGAGCGCGTTGGGTTCCCAGCGAGCCATGCGGGTCAGTGTAGGCGATCCGGCGAGCGATGACATGGCCTGCCATGGGTGATTGCAGATTCTGACATCACGTGTTAGCAGTCATGTCAGGCTCTGACATCCAGAGGTCCCCATGCGTGTATTCGTCACTGGTGCGTCTGGTTTCATCGGTTCTGCCGTCGTCCGCGAGCTGAAGGGCGCAGGGCATGCGGTCGTCGGGCTCGCGCGCTCCGACGCGTCGGCGGCGGCGCTCGCCCTTGCGGGCGCGGAAGTGGCGCGTGGCGATCTCACGCGGCCCGAGACGCTCTCGGCCCCGACTGCGCAGGCGGACGCGGTGATCCACCTCGCGTTCGATCACGACTTCTCCAAGTTCGCCGACAATTGCGCGAACGAGCAGCGGGCGATCGCGGCGCTGGGCGACGCGCTCACGGGCACGCAGAAGCTGCTGATCGTGACCTCGGGCGTGGGCATGGTCAGCACAAGGGGTCGGCCGGCGACCGAGAACGACGCGCCGCCTTCCGAGGGCGGATTCCCGCGCACGCCCGAGCGGGCCGCCGATGCCGTGGCGCAGCGCGGGGTGCGCGTCGCGATCGTGCGGCTGCCGCAGGTGCACGACACCCGCCGCGCGGGGCTCGTCTCGTTCGTGATCGAGGTCGCGCGCCAGAAGGGCTTCGTGGGGTACGTCGGCGATGGCTCGAACCACTGGTCGGCGGCGCACGTGAACGACGTGGCGCGGCTCTACCGGCTCGCGCTCGAGAAGAACGCGACGGCGCGCTACCACGCCGTGGGCGAGGAAGGCGTGCAGCTGCGCGCGATCGCGGACGTCCTCGGGAAGGGACTGCGAGTGCCCGTTCGCTCGATCACGCCCGACGAGGCGCCGGGCTACTTCGGGTGGATGGCCGCGCTCGCAGGCGAAGACATTCGCTCGGCGAGCGAGCAGACGCGCGCGGCGCTGGGCTGGCAGCCGACCGGACCGGCATTGATCGCCGACCTCGAGAAGCTCGAGTGGGTGTGAAACGATTTGCGCGGAGGCTCCGATGAGGACCATGTTGATCTACGGGGCCACAGGCAAGGCCGGACGCCTCGTGATGGAGCGCGCGCTCGAGCGGGGCTGGGCCGTCGCGGCGTTCGTGCGCAATCCCGACAAGGTGTCGGAGGCACTACGTGCGAAGGTGACGGTGATCAAGGGAGATCTCTGCGACGCGGCGGCCGTGTCGGCGGCCGTTCGTTCGTCGCGGCCGGACGCCATCGTGGACGCATCGAGCGCGCTCCCGTTCGGTCACGCCAAGGGCCAGCCGGCCAACAACGCGGACCGTTCGATCTTCACAAAGGCAACGGTGGAGGCGCTCGAGGCCGAGGGGCGGTTGGCCGATTGCGTGATGGTCATCGTCGGCGGTCAGCTCCTGCCCGAGCCTGGGGGGACGATCGAAAAGAGGTTGGTGGCGGCGCTGGCGTGGGTGATTCGGAACGTCGCCGCACGGAAGGCTTGGGCCGAGGCCGAGGCTTGGGTCCGTTGGTGCTTCGAAGGAGCGCCGCCCGCGTTCCGATTCGTCTACGCGCGCCTCGGGCAGATGGTGGAGCAGCCGTCCCGCGGCACGCTGCGCGCGGAGCCCACGGAGAACAACATCCAGCACGGCAGCGCGTCATACTGCGACGTCGCCGACGCGCTCGTGAAGCTCGCGGGCGACGCGGAACACACGTGGGAGCGCAAGGCGCTCTTCTTCAACTACGCGGGCGCTGCGGGATAGCTCGGGTGATGACGTCTTCGCTCAGCTCCCCGCGATCCGCGCGTGCATCCCCGCCGCGATCTTGTGGTGGCGAAATAGTCGTTTTGCGCGAAGTTTACGGGTCGAAGACACGCGAGAGGCGTCGAGAACCTCTCGGGACGTAGCGACGGGTTGAGCCCGGTTACTCGGAGGGAGAGGATGACCTTCCCGTTCCGATCGAAAGTGCTGGTCCTGCTCCTCGCGTAAAGTCGGTCCATACAAGTGCGAGCCGACGGTGGATTTACGCATCGGGTGTTCAGTAACAGCGCCGGCAACCTGGCGCCGACGGGGTCGTGCAAGACGTTCCGCGATTTCCAGCTGCAATCGGCCGCGATCGAGATCTGGTGCACCACCGGAGTGTTCGGCAGCGCTCTGAGCAGCGCCTCGTGAGTTGAGGGTCCGGGGCCCGGTTCCGATCACGTTTCTCGAGGGGCGGACAAACGAAGCCCCTCAGAAAACTTGGTCAAAGTCGTCCCGAGGGGTTCGCCTCCGAGTTGCTCAGACAAGGAGGAGGCGATGATCGACCCGTTCGTGCTCAGGATCGAGTTTTTTGAGGGGCTGGTGGCGATCGACGAGGCGATCGTCGAGCGGGCGGCTGCGGAGCCGTGCCGCGAGTGCGGGGGAGCACTCCATCGCGGAGACCACCCCCGCAAGCCGCGGGGCGGCCTGCTCGCCATGGCCGGCGAGGCGTTCAGCCGCCGTTTCAACCTTTGCTGCGGCCAGGATGGGTGCCGCCGTCGGGCGATGCCGCCGTCGGTTCGGTTCCTGGGCCGGCGCGTCTATCTCGGCGCCGTGGTGATCCTCGCCGCCACGGTCTCCCTGGCGGCGGCGACGTCCGCAGCGGCGACGCGGACGACGGGCGTGCCGGCGCGCACCACGCGCCGGTGGCTGCGCTGGTGGCGTGGCCCGTTGACGGCGAGCGCCCCGTTTGTGGAGCTCTCGGCGCGTCTGGTACCCGCGCCTGAGCGGCAACGCATACCCCAGTCGCTGCTCGAGCGGCTCGCCGACGAGCGCCCCGCCGCCATCGCAAAGCTCCTCGCGTGGCTGGCGCCGATCACCACGACGAGCTGCCCGGACGGGTCGCGTTTTCTGAGGGCCGCCATGTAGCCGCGCGGCGCGACACGGTTCGCGCAGAAGATGGCGCTGCCCGTGTTTTTCCCTTCGGCGTAGCTTTCCGACGCGCCCGCGGTCCTCCGCCGCGGCGCCGGAGAGCCATGGCCAACGACGACCACGCGCCGAGCGCGCGCGTGCGATGGGCACGTCTGCGTTTTCAGATCCTCGGTCCGCTCTTGGCGGCGCCGGCGGACGACGGCGAGCTCAAAGCGCGCATCACGGCCCTCGCCGCGCGCTCGTGGCGTCACCCGACCACCGGCGAGTCGATCCGCTTCTCGTTCAAGACCCTCGAGCGCTGGTGGTACATCGCCCGCGCCGCGGACGATCCGCTGGCCGTGCTCGCTCGCAAGGTGCCCTCGCACGCCGGCACGCACCCGAGCTTGAGGCCCGCGCTCTTCGAGGCGATCGCGCGCCAGCACCGGGACCACCCTCGATGGAGCTTCCAGCTCCATCACGACAACCTCGTCGCGCTCGCCCGCGAGGACCCGCGCCTCGGGCCGGTGCCCGGCTACGCGACGGTGTGCCGGTACATGAAAGGGCAGGGCCTCTTGCGGGCCCGTAAACGTCGTCACCGCGAGAGCCCGGACGGCGAGCCGTTCGTCACGCGCGAGACGCGCTCGTACGAGGTCACGCACGTGCACGGCCTCTGGCACTTGGACTTTCACCAGGGCTCGCGCCCCGTCCTGACCGCCGACGGGCAATGGCAAAAGCCGCAGCTACTCGGCGTTCTCGACGACCGCTCGCGGCTCTGCTGCCACCTGCAATGGTACTTCGAAGAGACCGCCGAGGTTCTCATTCACGCCCTGTCGCAGGCGTTTCAGAAGCGCAAACTCCCTCGGGCTCTTCTGACCGACAACGGCGCCGCGATGCTCGCCGCCGAGACCATCGAGGGGCTCGAGCGCCTGGGCATCGTCCACCATACGACGCTGCCCTATTCGCCCGAACAAAATGGAAAACAGGAATCGTTCTGGGGCCAGATCGAGGGCCGTCTCCTGCCCATGCTCGAGGGCGAGCCCACGCTGTCGCTCGACCTGCTCAACACCGCCACCCAGGCGTGGGCCGAAGAAGAATACCAGCGCAAGGAGCACTCCGAGATTCGCGAGAGTCCACTGGCCCGATACCTGCGCGGCCCCAGCGTCGGCCGCGAATGCCCCAGCTCCGACGCGCTCCGGCGAGCGTTCCGGACCGAGGTCACGCGCATTCAGCGTCGCAGCGATGGCACCGTCACCGTCGAAGGCGTGCGCTTCGAAGTCCCGTCCGCGTACCGCACGCTCTTGCAGCTCCGACTGCGCGTCGCACGATGGGATCTCTCCAGCGTCGACCTGGTCGACCCGCGCTCCGGCGAGCATCTCGCCACGCTCTTGCCCCTCGACAAGGCCCGAAACGCCGAGCGCGTACGTCGCGTCGTCGCCCCCGCCACAGCCAACGAGACCGCAGCTCCCGTCGGCATCGCCGCACATCTGCGCGCGCTCATGGCCGACTACGCCGCCACCGGACTGCCCCCTGCCTACTTGCCCAAACACGATTCGACCGACGACACCCCGGAGGACTCATGAGTAAGTTGCTCTCACTCTATGGATTGAAGTTTCACCCCTTTCGACCCGACGTTCCCCACGAGGCGCTCTTCACGACCCCGGCCGTCGACAGCTTCGTTCGGCGCATCGAGCTCGGCATCGCCGACGGCGGCTTTGCCATGCTCTCGGGCGACCCCGGCACCGGAAAGAGCATCGCCCTGCGACTGCTCGCCGAGCGTCTGCGCGCCTTGCCCGACGTCCTCGTCGGCACCGTCGAGCATCCCCAGAGCCGCACCATGGACTTCTACCGCGAGCTCGGAGACTTGTTCGCCGTCCCGCTCGCCGCGCACAATCGGTGGGCTGGATTCAAAGCCCTTCGCGCACGCTGGGCCGATCACATCACCTCCAGTCGTTGCCGCCCCGTGCTCATCATCGACGAGGCCCAAGAGGCCCTCACCACCGTGCTCTGCGAGCTGCGCATCCTGGCCAGCAAAGAGCTCGACAGCAAACAGCTGCTCTGCGTCGTCTTCGCCGGCGACGCCCGTCTGCCCGAGCGACTCCGTTCGCCCGAGCTGCTGCCGCTCGGCTCGCGCATTCGACGACGCTTGACCCTCGACTACGCCTCCCGCGACGAGCTCCTCGCGTGTCTCGACCACCTGCTCGCCGCCGCTGGAAACCCATCGCTGATGACCAGCGAGCTGCGCGTCACGCTCGCCGACCACGCGGCGGGAAACTATCGCGTGCTCATGAATCTCGGCGACGAGCTGCTCGCCGTCGCCGCCGACCGCGAGCTCGCTCGGCTCGACGAGAAGCTCTTCCTCGAAGTGTTCGCGCAGACACCGAAGGCCAAGCCCGCCGCCGCGGGACGAAAGCGATGACGGTCGACGAGCTTCGCCGGCTGCTCATCGCCCCGGAGACCATCGTCCTCGACGTCGCCGTCGCCTCGCTCCGCGCGCTCGAACGAGCCCTGCTCCTCGAACATCCGCTCCTGGAGGCACCGCATTCGGGCGACGACCCGCTCGTCCGTCAGCGCGCCCGCGCCGTGCTGCGCCGCGCGTCCAGATTGCGCAGGGACATCCGCGTCTACCGCGGCGCCGTCGAGACCATTCTCCGCGAACACGGGCGTGACGACGACGGCTTCTGACGGTCCCGGCGGCAGGTTGCCCCCTCATTCTTCGCGATTCGCGACCCCTCAGACTTCATGACGACGCTCAGCTCGGCATCCCTCGGGCGCTCGGCCACCGCGGCCGAATCTCGCGCAAGACGACT
>ODAK010001642.1_pt1 | contig 24054 bp, 25 predicted proteins | sample 1539591 | NCBI WGS metagenome assembly ODAK01 (sample SAMEA3539303, study PRJEB22396) | soil metagenome | biome: tundra; feature: field; material: soil | place: USA | collected 2010-05 | depth 0.15 m | reverse complement strand
CCATCTCCCACCCGTACGACGTCTTAGGCCCGTACACCAGACTTGCGAACTCGCGCTGCGAGATGCCGTGCGCATCGTCGTTGCGGCGTGCAATCCCGCTCCGCAACTGCGTCTTGATCAGGTCCAGCTTGTCCTGCCGAAACGTCGGTCCCGTGAGCACGTCGTGAAACGTTCCAAGGACCTCATCGGTGCGCTCCTTCAGTGTCGAGAAAGAAACCGAACCATAGCTCTCGCCAATCTGGCTTTCGACCGACGCCGCGATATTCTCCAGGTCTTCATCGATCTGATCGCCGCTCTTCGCCGCTGTGCCGCCGCTGCGAATCAGCGAACCGGTCACGGTAGCAAGCCCGATCTTGTCCGCCGGATCGAACAGATTCCCCGTTCGAACCAGCGCGAGACCGCGCACCAGCGGCAACTCGTGGTTCTCCAGCAGGTAAATCTTCATCCCGTTCGGCAGCGTAGTTTCATCCACCTTGGGAATTTGAATGTCCTTCAGCGGCGGATACTTCAGGTTCTTATAAGAAGAAGGAATGGCCGCCGTCTGCGCAAACATAGCCGCAGAACACAGCAACAGTAAAGTGGGGCAGGCCCCCCGGCCTGCGGCCGACGCCCACGTCGGCCTCTTCACTGCGCACCGCCTTCCGGTTGGAACGTCACTGCCACAGTCCTGTTCTCCGAAGTGAAATATTCCTTCGCCACCCGCTGCACATCATCCGCCGTCACCTTATCAATCTCATCCAGCGACGTAAACAGCTTCTTCCAGTCGCCGTAGTTCACATAAAAACTCGCCAGCAACTGCGCCAGCCCGGCATTGTCGTCCAACTGCCGGATCAACCCCGCCCGCGTCCGCACCTTCACCCGCGCCAGCGATGCGTCATCCACTTTCGTCTTCTTCAGATCCGCGATAATCGTGTCCAGTTCCTTCTCGTTTTCCAGCGCCGAATGATCCGCGCCCGGGATCAGATAAAAAAAGAACAGCCCCGGATACTTACCGCCGGGGAACTGCGATTCCGCCCCAGCCCCCAGTGCCAGTTTCTTATCGCGCACCATGTCCTTATACATAATGCTGGTGCGCCCGCCCGACAACAGGCTTGAAATCACATCGAAAACCGGATCGTCTTTGTCATATTGATCCGGCCGGTGGTACGCGATGAACTCCATCGGCTGTGCGGGCGACGCCACATCCACATGCTTAACCCCTTCCTGTATCGGCTCGATCGTCAGGATGGGGTCGGGCAGATTCTTCTTCGGCAACCGCCCGAAATACTCAGTCGCCAGACTCTTGATTCGCGCCGGATCCACATCGCCCACTACCGCCATCGTGATATTTCCCGGCACGTAATACTGCCCGAAAAACTTTTCGGCGTCTTTCACCCGCAGGTTCTCGATATCGCTCGCCCATCCGCCCGGCATATTGCGATAAGGATGCGCCGCAATCGCCGTCGCCAGCATCTGCTCCATCAGCTTGCCCTGCGGATCTGACTCCACGCGCATGCGCCTCTCTTCGCGCACCACGTTCCGCTCTTTATAGAAATCCCTGTACACCGGATGCAGAAACCGCGCGGACTCCAGGTAAAACCACAACTCCACCCGGTTCGCCGGGAAGTTGTAAAAGTAATCGGTCGAATCTTCGCCCGTACTGGCGTTCATCCCGACCCCGCCATTCTCTTCAATAATCCGCGGATAAAGATTCGGCACCACAAACGAATTCGCCTTCTCGATCGCGCCCTGTACCTGCTCTTCCAGAGTCTTGACCTTCGCCGGATCGGCCTTCGCCACCTTGTTGCGCTCGGCTTCAAGCTGGTCGTAAAGCTTCTCGATGTTGTCCATCGCCGCCTTCTCCGCCGGCCAGTTCGTGCTGCCGATCGTCTCAGTTCCCTTGAAAGCCATGTGCTCGAACATGTGCGCGAGCCCGGTCCGTCCCTTCGGATCGTCCACCGACCCTGCATTTACATAGGTATGGAACGATACAACGGGCGCTTCATGGCGCTCCAGCACGATGAAGTGCATTCCGTTCGGCAGCGTAAATTCCGTCACGTGCTTCGCGAACTCCTGCAGATTCTGTGCGCCGAGCGAACAGGCGAACCCGAGCGGGACAAGCAGAGTGGCCAGTTTCAAATGAAGTGTCTCCATTGCCAATGTAGCTGATGCCGCCGTGGCGTGGTTGGGAAGAAGATTCGGGAGTTGGTGTTCTAGTGGGGCAGGCCCCCCGGCCTGCGGCCGACGCCCCCGTCGGCCTCTTCGGCCCCCGCGCGCAATCGCCTCGGCCAGCTCCAATGGGTGCTTTCGAGGAACTGAATCAGGCGCTTTGCAAGGCTCCCGAACTCGGCAAATCCCAAGTCTTCCCGCATAAAATTACGCTCCACCAGGAGTAAACTGTCTGGAGTCCAATGCGATTCGCCATCGTCTTAGCGTTCTCCCTCACCCCCACCTTCCTCCACGCCGCCACCGAATCCGGCGAAGCTGTCTTCAAACAGCGCTGCGCCGCCTGCCACGAGCAGAACAACCCGCGCATTCCCACCGTCGAAGCTCTGCGGAAAATGCCCGCCACCGCGATCCTCCGCGCCCTCAATTACGGCGCCATGATCACCGTCGCCTATACGATGAACTCCAGCCAGCGCGAAGCCGTCGCAACCTGGCTCGGCACTCCCGGCGGCGATCCCGCCCCACCTGCTTCCGCCTTCTGCAGCGACCGCTCCGTCCATATCGCGGCCACTCCCAAAATCCAATGGAACGGCTGGAGCCCCTCCGGCGACAACACTCGCTTCGAGACCGCCGACAAAGCCGGCCTCACCCTCGAAGGCGTCCGCAATCTGAAACTCAAATGGGCCTTTGCCTTTCAGGGCGACATAACAGCCTTCTCGCAGCCCACCATCCTCGATGGCAACCTTTTCGTCGGAAGTGCGGGCGGCGCCATCCACGATCTCGACCCGCAGATCGGCTGCATCCGCTGGGTCTATCAGGCGACAGGTCCTGTCCGCAGTTCCATCCTCGCCGTGCGCGATGGCAGCCGCTACGTGCTTCTATTCGGCGATCAGTCCGGCTGGTTCTACGCGCTCGACGCCACCGAAGGCAAGCTCCTTTGGAAGAAACAGGTCGAAGCCCACGACGCCGCGCGCCTTACCGGCTCCGCCGTCGCCCACAATGGCGTCGTCTACGTCCCCGTCGCCAGTTGGGAAGAAAACCGAGCCTCCGATCTCGATTACCAGTGCTGCACCATGCGCGGCAGCGTAGTCGCGCTGCGCGTGCACGATGGCTCGCAGGTCTGGAAAAGTTATATGGTCGATCCGCCGAAACAACTCGGCACCAACGAAGCGGGCCGCCCGCAATTCGGACCTTCAGGAGCTGGCATCTGGTCCGCTCCCACACTCGATCTGAAGCGCGGCGTCATGTATGTCACCACCGGCGACAACTACTCCAAACCGTCCACGCCGCTCAGTGATGCCGTCGTTGCCGTCAACATCAAGACCGGAAAAATCGCCTGGTCGAAACAGTTCGTCGAAAACGATATCTTCAGCGGCGAATGCCTCGCCACCGCCACCTGCGGCCCCGACTTCGACTTCGGCTCCTCCGCCATGCTCGTCGGCAATCTGGTAATCGCCGGCCAGAAGTCCGGCCTGGTCTACGCTCTCGATCCCGACCGCAAAGGTGAAGTGGTATGGCAACTCAGAGTAGGGAAGGGCAGCACGAACGGCGGCGTGCTTTGGGGCATGGCTTCCGATGGCCAGAACGTCTACGCCGCAGTCTCCGATGTCGCCCGCCAGCGCCGCAAACCGGCCGACCCCGCCGATCTTCGCCAGAACGATCTCGATCCCGAAAAAGGCGGCGGCCTCACCGCCATTCACGTCGCTGATGGCGCCAAAGTCTGGTTCGCGGCCGGCCACCCCTGCGACCCGCCCAAGCCCGGCTGCAGCCCTGCCCAGCCTGCGGCAGTCACTGCGATCCCCGGCGTCGTCTTCTCAGGTGCCTACGACGGCCATATGCGCGCCTACGCCGCCGAAGACGGCCGCATCCTCTGGGACTTCGACACCGCCCGCGACTTCGACACCGTCAACGGCGTCCCCGGCCACGGCGGCTCTATCGACGGACCCGGCGCCGTTGTCCTCAACGGCATGGTCTACGTAAACTCCGGCTACTCCCGCCAAAGCGGCATGCCCGGCAACGTCCTCCTGGCCTTCGAATCAAAACCCTGAGATCTGCTGTCTATCCTGCTTGCAGCCTGTGGTCTTTGCAGGTTTTAGTGGGGCAGGCCCCCCGGCCTGCGGCCGACGCCCCCGTCGGCCTCTTCGAACCTACACCAACTCCCGTATCTTCTCCCCAAACGCGTCCCTGATAATCCCGCCCGGGTCTTTCGTTCCTCGCGCAATCGCCTCCGCCAAATGCAAAGCCTGGCTCGCAGTAGTCTTCGCGGGCATCGGCGCGACATTCGGATCCACCACCGCCTCAATCAGCACCGGCCCCTGCACCGCCAGCGCCTGATCCAACACCCCGCCGCACTTACCCGGGTCTTCAATCACAAAGCTTGCAATTCCGAACGCCCGCGCCACCGCCGCGAAATCGATCGGCTGCAGATCGCACTCGTACTCCGGATTCCCCAAAAACACCATCTGTTCCCACTTGATCTGGCCCAGCGAATTGTTCTTGATCACGACAATCCGCACCGGCAGGTTGTACTTCACGCACGTCGCAAGCTCGCCCATCAGCATCGTCAGCCCGCCATCCCCGACGAACGCAAACACTGGCCGTTCGGGATAAGCCAACTGCGCCGCCACGGCATAAGGCAGCGCACAGGCCATCGACGCCAGATTTCCGGAGCAGGAAAACATCTGCCCCTGCTTCATCGGAATATGCCGCGCCGCCCACGTCGTATTCGTCCCGGAGTCCGTCACGAAGATGGAATTCGCGGGCAGCCTCTTACCCAGCTCATACGCCACCACCTGCGGATTCATCGGCACCTTATCATCGGTGCCGCGCTTCATCATCAGCTCGTTCCAGCTCTTCATCCCCTCCTGCGCCTTCTGCAGGAACGACCTGTCTTCTTTGTACTGCAGTAGCGGCAACAGCGCCTGTACGGTGTTCTTGCTGTCGCCAACAAGCCCCACTTCAACCGGAAACCGCAGCCCGAGCCGCATCGGATCCAGGTCGATCTGCACACACCGCGCCTTCCCCGGCTTCGGATAAAACTCAATGTAAGGAAAACTCGCGCCCACGATCAGCAGCGTGTCGCACCCTGTCATCGCATCTTCCGATGGCTCAGTCCCGAGCAGCCCGATACCACCGGTCGTATAAGGACTGTCATCCGCAACGCAGGCCTTACCGAGCAGTGCTTTAACAATGGGCGCACCCAGCTTCTCAGCCAGTTGCTCCAACTCCGCGCCAGCCCCGAGAGCCCCCTGGCCAGCCAGTATCGTGATCTTCTTACCCTCATTCAGAACTGCGGCCGCAGCCTGCAGCGCCCCCTCCGGAGGCAATCGCGAACTGCGCGCCGCATACCCGTCCGCATGTTTCGGCAAGTTGCGCTTCGATCGCTCATCGTCATCGATCTTCTGATCCTGCAGATCCACCGGCATCGTAATGTGTGCCACGCCGCGCCGCGCGAGCGCCGTCTGGCAGGCAAGCTCGGCGATATTCCGCATATGCGCCGCCCCCATCACTCGCTCGTTAAAACACGCTACATCCATGAACAGTTTGTCGAGCGCTACATCCTGCTGCGTGAACGTTCCCACCAGATCATGAAACTGGAGGCCCGTGATCGCCAGCACCGGCTGCCCGTCCAGCTTCGCGTCGTACAAACCGTTCAGCAGATGGATGCCACCCGGCCCGGAAGTCGCGATGCACGCACCGAGCTTCCCGGTGAACTTCGCCCACGCGCAAGCCATGAACGCCGCCGACTCTTCATGCCGCACCTGAATGAACCGGATCTTATCTTTCTGCTTGCGCAGGCTTTCTATGATGCCATTAACCCCGTCGCCTGGGATGCCGAAAATCGTATCGATACCCCACTCGATCATCGTCTCGACAAGAATATCCGCCGCAGTTTTTGCCAAGTGTCACGCTCCTCCGGCAACACTGAGCATGCAGCCTGCCAGAAAGGTGGGGCGGGCAGTTTTGCCCGCCTTCTTTCCCTCCCAGCAGCGCCGCCCAGCCCCCGCAGCGGCGCAATCCAGCCCCACACCAGCGCCGCTCAGCCCCCCGCAGCGGCGCAATCCAGCCCCACGATCCAGGCCGCCCCTATAACCCCAAGCGTAAGCGCGGGGAATAATTCTATATAATTCCAGCATCCAAACCGAATGGGAACGTACACATTTCGCCTAGCGGCAATTTTCTCCCTGACGCTCGCCTCCGCCGGCGCCCAATGGCTCGATTACCCCACCAGGGGAATCCCGCGCCTGCCCGACGGCAAAGCCAATCTCAATGCGCCCGCGCCAAAGACTCCTGACGGCAAACCCGATCTCTCCGGTCTCTGGCTCGGCGACCAGTGGGGACCCGCCGGCCGCCGCCCCACTCCCCCCAACGCCCCGCGCGCCACCACGCCAGAAATGCTCCCCTGGGCCGAGAAAGTCTTCGATGAACGCCGGGCCAACGGCATCAAGGACGATCCCGAAGCCCGTTGCATGCCGCAAGGCGTGCCCAAAGCCACCACACTTCCCTATCCCGTCGAAATCCTCAACGCGCCGAACAAAGTCGTCATGCTCTACGAAATGTATTCGCTGCGCCGCGAAATCTTCACCGATGGCCGCGAACTTCCCAAAGAGTTCATCAGCCCAAGCTGGATGGGCTATTCCATCGGCAAATGGGACGGCGACGATTTCGTCGTGACCACCGCCGGCATCAACGATCAGGTCTGGAACATCGACCTCGCGGGACACCCGCACTCCGACGCCCTGCGCGTCACCGAGCGTTTCCATCGCGTCGACTTCGGCCACATGGACATCCAGGTCACGATCGACGATCCAAAGACTTACGCAAAGACGTGGGTCATGCCCGTCATGCGCTACACTTATCTTCCCGATACTGACTTACTCGAATTCGTCTGCGAAAAGAACATCGATCCCCAACACATGGTGGGCAAATAAATGAAGCAATACCTGTTCATCGCTGTCTTACTGTCAGTCGCGCCAGTCTACGCGCACCACAGCTTCGCCGCCGAATTCGATGCGAAGAAGCCTGTAGAACTCAAAGGCACTCTCCTCGACCTCGAATGGGTCAACCCCCACGCCTGGATTCACATGGAAGTAAAGGACGAGTCCGGCAAAGTAACGAAGTGGGATTGTGAACTCGGCAGCCCGAACTTACTCATGCGCAGCGGCTGGCGTCGCGACTCGCTGAAGAAGGGCGACGTCATCATCGTCAGCGGCTCCGCCGCCAAAGACGGCAGCAATCTGGCGAACGCCAAAACAGTAAAACTTGCCGACGGCACCCGCGTCTTCAACGCCGGCTCGTCCGGCGAACCAGGCACCCCCGGCGCGCCAGTCCAGTAGCACATAGCCCCAAAAGACCCAGCCTGCCAGAAATTGGCCAGTGGGGCAGGACCCCAGTCCTGCGGACGACGCCCACGTCGGCCACTTCCCATTCAACGCACAGGCCAAGCGGCATGTCAGAGGGTCAGGCTCCTTTCCTGCTCTTAACAACTGCCGTGATGACCCAACAACCCCGATGTTGTTACTCATGCACCGCGGAACCCAATTCACGGCAACGAACCTGACACTCAAAGCACTCATAGCTGCGGCTTACGAAGTGGGGATAACCAGGTATCCGGCAATCTGCACGGCTGGATTCCGAGAAACTCAGCATCGAAGCGAAGGCACCCGACTCCTCGCCGCTGACGTATCCAACGACAAAAACCGTCGACAAGACCGGTCTGACCGCAAGTACGATTTCACTCTCGCATGGACGCCAGACGCTGTATTCGACGTACCGCCGAGCAGCCCCCACCGAACTGGAACTGAAATCGCCCCCGATATAATCGGGACACCCAGATGAAGCGCTACACCCTCTTCACCGGCCGGTTCCTCCTCGTGCCGATGATCAGCGGAACCTTCGTCGTGAGCCAGGCCCGCCCCGCGTCCGTCATCGAAGGGCGCATGTCATCACGGGCTTCGCCACGATCTACGTGATCCTCAGTCTGCTGCTCTTTTCCTTCAGCTCCCCGCAACACGTGAAACTAAGGCTCCCCGCCGCCGTCGCGTTTGCCGTTGCCCTTCTGGAAGCCATACCGGGCGTGCCGCGCCTGCACGCGCTCGTGTCACCGGTCCTCTTCGCGATCCTCGCCTGGGCTGCGACAGCACTCTTCCCCGAACCTCAACCCACCCCCGCGCGCAGCCTCTGGATTTTCGCACTGCCCGTCCTGGTTCTGCTCGCCATCTTCTACGGAGTCGGTTACCGCCATCAAACCTCAGGCGTTCTTTCTCACCTCGGCGCCTCGCTCTCTGCAGCCGGCCTCTTACTCGGCTACTGCGTCTACCTGAACGACCGTCACGCTTCGAATCGAAACCTGCGCACGGTCTGTAACCTGACCATCGCCGCAATCATTTTTCAGGTTGTATTCGGCATCGTCGCTTACATCATCAGCCTGCTCGAAATCAACGGCGGTCTGATTCTCTCACTCGCCCGCGCCGCTCACATCACAGGAGCCGGTCTGGTCCTCGCCGCAAGCGTGGAACTGGCCATCCAATACCGCCAAACCGTTGACATCCCTGCCAGTCAGGTTCCGGACGCCGTCGAAATCCCCATAGCCGCCGCATGAGCCACCCGCGATGAGACTGCATTCCCTGATCGCTGTTCTCCAGTTGTCATTGGCCTTCAAGACAAGCGCACAGACCATCATCGGATCTCCAGAGCTTCCCAGGTTCATGGGCCGCCAGATAACGATCAATGTGCCCGCAATGGAAGATGAATATTATCCGACGGGACCGGCCTCTGTCTGTCTGGAAGCTCCCCCACAACAGCAGTGCTGCACAGCGCCCAAGGACTTTGGAAAGCGTCCCGCAGCCACCGTTATCAAGGTGAACAAAGAAAAATCGGCTATCTTATTCTCGGCGGAAACCGGCGGCGTCAGCGGCTGGATGACCCATTTCGCTTTGCTTCAGCCCGGAGCAGGCGATTCATTGACTGACAGCTTCCCCTTTGTAGCTTCAATTTCGAATCAAGGCTCATACGCGTTCTTGAGTGATCCTGCAATCTCCGATGCCAGAATTTTCGTGACTGCGGACGCCACGCCCATCCCCGGTCCCGACGAGAGTCATTACAGCGACCATCGCTTCATCGTCTCTGCGTATCTTCTGAAAACCTGCGACGTTCTCGACGAGCCCCATTACTTCCTGCAGGACCAATTCATGACGGTCCGCAAGTACAGCTCCGATCTACGCGTCGATATTCTGGCTTCAGAGAAACCCGAAATCCTCAGGCGGTTGCGACTTGTAAAGCTCGAATCCGATAAAACCCGCCACTCCACCTCGCCAAAACCTAAATCCCCATAGCCTCCGCATAAGCCCGCCTGACTTCCTCCGGCTGCCCCGCCTGAAACGGATACTCCCCCGCATACTGCTTCCCCAGCACCGGATGCCGCAGCAACTCTTCCCGCTTTAAACTCTCCGTCAAAAACCGCCGCTCCGCCACGGGCAACTTCACACAACGATTCACCGCCGCATCCCGAATCAAACCCTTCGGGTCTTCACCGCGCTCCACCGCCGCCAGATCCTCGAACAGCCGCTGCCGCAGCAGAATAACCCCGCGATCCCCCGTCCCCAGATGCTCCTTCGTACGATCCGCAATCACGCCCTGCCCGATCCACGCCACGAAATCCTGATTCATCACGTGACTCGAAATCAACCGCCCGTCCGCAGCCTTTACGGGACCATGCCACGCCGGTATACTCTTCTGCACATACGGCTCACACTCCTTCGGCACCCGCGTAAACGACCACGTCACGCTCAGCGTATTCTCATCGTCCACTGGCACGCGCCACTCAAAATGATCCCCCGGAAACAATGCATTCGGCCACAGACAAACCCGCCCCGTCGTCCACATCGAGTCCGACTCCTTCATCCCCTCGCGCAGCCGCCGGTAAACGAACCCGTAATCGAACTCCTCGAACTCCAGCCGCAAATGCCGTGGCGAATAAGGCCCCGTCTCATCTCGTAACCGCACGCTCCAGTTCATATGCATCCACTCGAAATGCAGAGGATCGATCGAGTTCTCCTGGCACTGCAGCCAGTTGCACGGCACCTCCGCCATCACAATCTGCGCGAAGCCATTCGTCCACGAAAACGGCTCCCAGTCCGGCACCAGCGGCGCAGGCAGCGGACCCAGATACGCCCACACCAACCCGCCCCTCGTCTCCACCGGATAAGCCGTAATCCGAATCTTGTCCCTGAAGCAAGCCTCCGGCGCCGCTACATCCTCCCACGGCTGTTCCACACATCGACCCGCCTCATCGAAACGCCAGCCGTGATAATTACACCGCAGCCCGCACTGCTCCACGAACCCATACGCCAGATCCGCGCGCCGGTGCGGACACTGCCGCTCCACCAGCCCGAAAGTCCCGCTCAGATCTTTGTACAGCGCCAGATCCTCGCCCATCAGCCGCACCGGTTTCACCGACACGCGCTCGAACTCCGACAACCCCGCAATCGGCATCCAGTGCCTGCGCAGCAACCCGCCCATCGGCGTCCCCGGCCCCACCTGCGTCAGTAAACGATTCTTCGCTTCGTCCAGCATTCGAAGTCAGTATATGCAACGTTCTGTATCCGATATAATCCCGCTGGTACTCATAAACTTCAGGAGCCATCATGATCATCGACGTCCACGGTCACGTCACCGCCCCCGACAAACTCTACGTCTACAAAGCCGGCATCATCTCCCATCGCGGCGCCCACGGCCGCGGCAGTTCCGGCGCCACCGACGAAGACGTCAAACACGCCCTCAACGAACCCGTGTTCGGCGGCTCCTCGCACCTGAACCAACTCAAGGAAGTCGGCACCGACATGCAACTCGTCTCGCCGCGCCCCTACCAGATGATGCACAGCGAAAATCCGCGCCTCGTCAACTGGTTCATGGAAGAGACCAACAACATCATCGCCAAACAAACGAAGCTCTATCCCAACGTCTTCCGCGGTGTCTGCGGACTTCCGCAAAGTCCCGGCGTCAGCCCCAAAAACTGCTTCGCCGAACTCGAACGCTGCGTCAAACAGCACGGCTTCGTCGGCTGCCTCATCAATCCCGATCCCGGCGAAGCCAGCGGCATCGAAACCCCCGCCCTCGGCGACCGCTACTGGTACCCGCTCTACGAAAAACTCGTCGAACTCGACATCCCCGGCCACATCCACTCCGCCGGCTGTCGCTCCGACCGCCTGCCTTACTCGCTCCACTTCATCAATGAAGAAAGTATCGGCGTCGTCTCGCTCCTCAACTCCACCGTCTTCCAGGATTTCCCCACGCTCAAGATCCTCGTCTCCCACGGCGGCGGCGCCATCCCGTATCACTGGGCGCGCTTCGAAGCCGCGTCCCTGCGCGTTCCCGGAGGCTCGCGCTTCTCCACGCGCATGCGCAATCTCTACTACGACACCGTCCTCTACTCCAGTGACGCCCTCGAACTCCTCATCAAACGCGTTGGCGCCGATCGCTGCCTCTTCGGTACCGAACGTCCCGGCGTCGGCACAGTCAAGGATCCCGACACCGGCAAGTGGATGGACGAGACACGCTACCTCATCGAAGCCTTCGACTGGCTGAGCGACGCCGACAAGAAACTGATCTTCGAAGACAACGCGAAACGGCTCTTCAAACTCGACACCGCAACGCAGGCGACCAACGCATGAAACGCCTGCTCGTACTCGCGGCGCTTGCAACGCTCCCCGCCATCGCGCAGCAGCGCCCCATCACCATCAATTATCCCGCTAAAGCCCCCGCCAACTGGCCGCTCTTCCTCGCGAAGGAAGGCGGCTACTACCAGAAGTACGGCCTCGACGCGAAGCTGGTCTTCGCTGTCCATCCCGCCGGCATGGCCATGCTCGTCAGCGGCGAAGCGCAGATGACCAACTACCCGATGGATCAGGCCCTCCAGGCCGCTATCCACGACAGTTCACTCGTCATCATGGGCAGCCCTCTCAACCGCGCACTCTTCGCTATGATGACCCGCGGCGACATCAAGTCGGTCCGCGACCTCAAAGGCAAGCGCTTCGGTGTAAGCCAGCTCGGCGACCCGCCCTACAGCTTCGCGCTCGCCATCCTCGGTAAGTTCGGCATCGGCCCGCGCGATGTCGAATGGATCCCCCTCGGTACCGATGGCAACGGCCGTGTCGCCGCTCTCGTCGGCGGCCGTGTCGACGCCACCATGGTCCCGCCGCCCGCTTACTTCAAGCTCGAGCCGCAGGGCTTCAAGGAAATCGCCAACCTGGCCGATAACCCCGACCTCTACGCGCCCCTGGCCTACGTTTTCAAACGCAGCGAAATCGCTGCCAACCCAAAGCTACCCGAACAAATGATCAAAGCTCAGGCCGAAGCCATCAAGCGCTATTACGACGACAAAGCCATGGCCATCAAAGCCTACGGTGTCTACGACCAGCAAAGCCCGGCAGACATAGAGCGCATCTACGAGCACGACCTTAAGTCCAACACTTACGAACGTGTTCCCTACGTCTTAGCCCCGGCCATTCAATACATCATCAACCACCAGGCCGACGCCAACATCGCCGCGCAGATGAAGGCCTACGACTTCCACAAAGCCATCGACAACAGCGTCATCGACCGCTTAGTCCGCGAACACTACTTCGAAAACCTCTTTGGCCCCTCGGTCAAAGCCGAAGAAGACTCCAAAGCAAAAGTAGCCTTCAAATAAATCACACAAACCCTCTAACGACCACAAACCTCTAATCACACACAAAGCCAAGGTGGGGCAGGCCCCCCGGCCTGCCGCCGACGCCAACGTCAGCGCTCTTACTTCTTCTCCGGAATCCTATCCGGATAAGTATCCATCTTCACGCCGTTCTCCGTCCGCTTCCACTCACTCCCATCCTCAAACTCCACCGCCTCGACCGTAATAATCACCAGCGCCGCATCCTGCTTCCGCGACTTAGCCCGCTGTCTTAGCCCCTCCACATGCCCCATCCCGATCACAACCTTCTTACTCTCGCGAAGCCCCAGACTCACCGCCACCCGCCGCTCATCCGCAACCTCATCGTCAGCGCCTTCCGCCCGCACCGTCAATTGAAACTTAACCGCGCTCACCGCCGCCACCCCGTCGTTCCGCAACACCACCGCCTCGAACCCAAACTCCTTCGACGACTCCAGCGACAAAATCGACACCGGCGACTGCACATATCCGCGCGACGTAAACGCCACCTGCTGGCCCATCGCCATCACGCCACAGCAAACCAACGCCGGCAAAACTCCCGCACGCATTCTGGCAGTAGTGTATTACGAATAGCCTTCGGATAGACTGATCCCTTATGGCAGAAATCGTCCTCGGCATCGGCTCCTCCCACGGCCCCCTCCTCTCCACGCCTCCCGAGCAGTGGGACCTTCGCGCACAAGCCGATCGCGAAAACAAAAAACACTGGTACCGCGGCAAGACCTGGGACTACGAATCTCTGCTCCGCGAACGTGCCCCCGGCTTCGCCGCCGAAGTCACTCTCGAATCCCGCCGCGACCGCTTCGCGCAGTGCCGCCGCGCCATGCAGGTGCTCACGGATAAATTCAAGGCCGCCGCCCCCGAAGCCGTCGTCATCGTCGGCAACGACCAGCGCGAGTTCTTCGACGAAGGCCTAACTCCCTCCATCACCGTCTACCGCGGCGCCCAGATCAAAAACCTCCAGCACCTGGCCAAAGAAAATCCCCCCGGCATCAACATCGCCGAACCCGGCAACTCGCCTCTCGAAGGCGCGTCCTACCCCGGTGACACCGCCCTCGCCGATCACATCCTCGACTCACTGGCCGACGAAAACTTCGACCTCGCTCAGTCCGACTCCACGCCCAAAGGCGCCCCCCGCGGCGGCATCCCGCACGCCTACGGCTTTCTCTATCACTCGATCCTCGGCGACACACCGCCGCCCAGCGTGCCCATCATTCTGAACGTGCACTTCCCCTTTAACGTCCCGAAGAATCGCCGCTGCCTCGACCTCGGCGCAGCCCTTCACCGCGCCATCACCAGCTACAAAGGCTGCAGCCGTGTCGCCGTTATGGCCTCCGGCGGCCTCACCCACTTCGTCATCGACGAAACCCTCGATCGCCAGATCCTCGACGCCATGCAGAAAGGCGACGAAGCCGCTCTCGAAGCCATCCCGGAAAACCTCTTCAAAGTCGGCACCGCCGAAACGAAGAATTGGTTCCCTGTGATCGCGGCCGTCAACAAAGCCGGCCTGCGCTATAACCTCGTCGATTACGTCCCGTGCTACCGCTCCGACGCCGGCACCGGCAACGCCATGGCCTTCGTCTACTGGGAATAACTTAACTGTGGCGCACGCACTCTGCGTGCCGCGTCGAGACTCATCTCGACGCATGTTCCAACCGGTGCCGATCTACCCCGTCGCCACCGTCGCGCCCCACTCCGCCGGACCCACATCCCGCGCATGCCGCGAAAAGATCCACAAATGCCCCTCCGGATCTTCCGCGCCATACTGCCGCTCACCATACTCCGTCTCGTGCAGTTCCTCCACCACCCGCGCGCCAGCCTGCTTAGCATGCGCATAGTGAGCATCCACGTCGTCCACGAACACCGTCAGGCATTGCGTGTAATTCCCCGCCAGCCTGGGACTCGTCCGCCCCTCACGCGCGCCGTTCAGCATGATCCACGCGTGCCCCAAAAACATCTGCGCACCCTGCGGCGCATCTGGCGGACCATACCGGTAATGCTCCACAAACCCAAACGCTTCCGCCAGCCACGTCACCGCGCCACCGACATCCTCATAAGTGATGTGCGGCAGTAGCGTATCGACCGGAACCGAGCGGTTCTTCACCACACCCTACTTCGCGCGCCCCTTAAACCCCTGCGAGAGCATAGGAATCGACATCACGTAGTCGTGCAGGTTTGCCGCATCCCAGCCCACCACATACAAGGTCTTCTTATCCTTGCCGCTGAACGCCGCACTGATCACATCTCTCGGCGTCGGAATCATCCCCAGATACTTCCCGTCCGCCGCGATCACCTGTACTCCCGGCGCCGACGTCGTCACATAAAGCCGCCCTTCGGAGTCGATCGTCGTCCCGTCGCCATTCCCGCCGCCTTCGAGCTTCGCGAACTCCCGCTGATTCGTGAGCGACCCGTCCGGCTGCACGTCGAGCGCTGCCACCGTGTTTCCGTTCGTCACATATAAGGTCTTCTCGTCCCGGCTCAAAATGATCCCGTTCGTCCGAAGATTCTCTCCCTGCTTCGTCACTTTTCCCGTCGGGTCCGCATAGAACAGCCCGCCGAACGTGAAGTAAACCCCGCCATTCTTCGCCGCCGTCAGATCGTTGAGCACGCCGCCAATACAGTCGAACGAATCGTCGTTGTACTTGTTCGCAAAAACTTTCCGTTTTGGCGCCAGTTCTTCGATCGACGCATTCAGCCCGCGGTTATTCACAAACAACTCGCCCTTCGCATTCATCGATACCGCGCCGCTCGTATTGAGCCCCGGATACGCCACCGTCGCCTTGCCGTTCTTATCCAGCTTGATGACGTCGCTGTTCGTGTTCTGCGCAATCAGCAGCCCGCCGTCTTTCGTGCCGATGATGCCGTCCGCATTGTTGCCGGTCGCTTCAAACACCACAGTCCACTTCTGGCCCGCTGCAATTACGCCCGGAATCTCCGTGACCGTATAATCCTTCGGCGCCGCAGACGCCCCCGCGGAAGCCGGACCACGTGCCGGACCGCGTCCACCACCACCCCGCGCCGGCGGCGGCACCTTGCAAGTCTTCAGCACGTCAGCCTCTTTCGAATCCGCCGGAGCCTGCGCTCCCGGCCCGCTCGCAGGAGGCGTCACCGTATCCGCCGCGTAAACCACCGCAGCCGCCCCGGCCGCGATCATTATCAGGTGTCTGATTTTCATAGCAGGAAATATATCAAACACAGTTCCCAAATAGCGCAAATGGTGTTTCAGAAATGTGGGGCAGGCCCCCCGGCCTGCAGCCGACGCCCACGTCGGCTCTTTCAAACCCCCGGAAACCCCCGCATCCGCTCCAGCTCCGCCTCCAACTCCCGCCGGAACGCCCGATCGCGCGGTGCCTTCCCGCTCGCATAACCGAACTCAGAATTCAACTTACCCTCGCTCACCGATAAATTGCCCCAGCCAATCACCTGATCCCGCCACAACAAAGGCAGCGCGTAATAACCCATCATGCGTTTAGCCGTCGGCGTATAAGCTTCGAACCGGTACACCCAGCCCCACAGCAACTCCAGCCGGTCCCGATCCCACACCACCGCATCAAAAGGCGTCAGCAAACGCACCCGTTCCTCTGCTGCATGGCCAGTCGCCCGTTCCCCCGCCGGCCAATACCAATCCACGCCATCGATAAGCGCATGCGAAAGCCTTTCCTTCGCGCACTTCACCGCCGCCGTGATCTCACCCTGCCACTGCGGCACCGCATACCGCAGGCGGCGTATCAGGTACTGCAGCCCGCCCGCATGCAGCGGTGCGTAAATCCTCACAGCCGCGTCCGCCAGTGCATCGATCCGCAGACTGCGCTCATTTTCGTCCGCCGGTCCCGGCCCGTGCTCGTGCGCCGCGTAGATCCGGATGCCCTTCTCGCGCCGCGCCACCCGCAGCATTCCCCGATACTGCATCTGGCCGAGCAGATGGGTCGTTGCATTCGACGACCCGCCCCGGTAATTCGTGACTCTGCCGTGCGCGAAATGCTCGTCCACTTCACGCGGATGTGCCGTGCCGCGCTGCCGCACGAACTCCAGCAGAGCCGCAGCCCGCTCCGTTGTCTCAGCCGGCCACGAAGCGCCGGAGCGCGGATGCATCAGCGCTGCCAACTCCTTCGTCACAAAGCCGTAAACAACAAAGAAATCCTCTTCGACCCCGGCCTTTTCGTACAACCTCTCCAGATCGCCCGCCTGATAGTTCTTCACCCGGTGCCGCAGAGTCAGATCCTGCGCCCGCGCCCCCGGACATCCCCTTTAGGGGTGCCGGCAGGTGACCGTATCGGATCCGCCTGCACGAATCCCAGCCGGTTTAGCGCACGCTTCAACATTGTGGGAGGAAACAGACTGCGCGCCACCGCATAACGCCGCAAGTCGTCAAGAGTAACCCGCATTCCGTGATGGCCTTTTGATCTTCTTTGCGTCTTGGCGTCTTGGCGTCTTGGCGTGAAAAGCTCTTGCTTCTGATTCACCATCACGCCATACTCTTCCAGCGTATCGAAAAGTCCTCCCGTGGCAATCTCAGTCTGCCAGGTGTGGCATGCTGGACGTACGCCGTAGTCGCCTGATCTGCTCAATCGAGGTTGCTTCTTGCCGGTTCGGATTTAACGAGCGCATCTGGTTAGCATTGACCGGGAATGTCTGCTGAATAATGAGCCGAACAAGCCACAGTCCGGAGCTTCTCGAATTTGCGCGTGCCCTGGTTATTTATGAAGCCGCTTTCGACCCCCCTGACGACGCGGTAAATGGCACTCGACCCGCCTCAGGCCTGCCCGCCGGCTTTCGCGTCTGTGACAAATTGCGCCTTCCCCTGACGCGTCTCGCCGGTGTCAACGGCTTTCGTCTGCTCCTGGCTCGCGCCCTTACCCTGGCCAAAGTTCGTGCGGCGGGAGTGAATCAACTGCAGCTGAATGGCGTGCAGGTGAATCCGGAAGGGTCCCTCGATGGCATTAACACTGCCGGATCCGGCAATAACGGCGACCGCCGCCCGTCGAACAATAATGACGCGGCCGTCATCCTGATCGGCGAACTGCTCGCGCTCCTGTTGGCGTTCGTCGGTGAATCCTTTACGCTTAGTCTCGTGCGCGATGTCTGGCCCGGCTTTCCGGTCCTCGAAACGGAACTCTGGAGGAAAAGTAACTCGTGACGAACCTGAAAAAAGTTAAAATCAACAAACTCCCCACCGGCGTCCCGGGTCTCGATGAAATTCTGGGCGGCGGCCTCCCGGAATTTTCCTTCAACATCATCGCCGGCTCCCCGGGCTGCGGCAAAACCACGCTCGCTCATCAATTCGTTTTTGCCAATGCCACTCCCGAGCGTCCCGCGCTCTATTTCACTGTGCTCGGCGAGCCGGCTCTGAAAATGCTGCGCTACCAGCAGCAATATAACTTCTTCGACCATGCCAGACTCAACACGGCCGTCCGCTTCATCAATCTGAGCCAGACTCTATTGGACAGCGGCCTCGACGGCATCCTGCGGGAAATCGCCAAAGAGCTCGAAACCGTCAACCCCGGCATTGTCGTCGTCGACTCGTTTCGCACCGTCATGCGCCACGCGCAGGGCAAAGAGATGGAGATGCAGGTCTTCGTACAGGAGCTTGGCCTGCTCCTGACCAGTTGGGAGGCCACCACTTTTCTCATCGGCGAGTATGCCGAATCCGAGCAGCCTGATAATCCCGTGTTTACGGTCGCGGACGGCCTCTTCTGGCTTTACCAGGTTGTCGAGCACAACTCCGTGGTCCGCAAACTCCACATCATGAAACTTCGCGGCCAGGCCTCCGTCTCGGGCATGCATACTTTTCGCATTACCGACGACGGTCTGCAGGCCTTCTCCCGCACGCTCGGCCTGGTCGCGCGCTCCAGAAAGATCCCCGCACAGAAGCTTCTCTCCATCGGCATTCCCGCGCTGGATGAAATGCTCGGCGGCGGTATCCCCCAGGGCGACAGTCTGCTGATCGCAGGCTCCTCGGGTACCGGAAAATCTGTCATCGCCACCCAGTTCATTGCCGCCGGCCTGCGTAACGGAGAGCCGGGTATTGTGGCCGTCTTCGAAGAACGCCCCGACGAATACGCCGCCCGCGGCACCACTTTTGGCCTCGATCTGAAAACCCCGATCAAAGACGGGCACCTGAAGATCATCTACATTCGTCCCCTCGATCTCTCCGTCGACGAAGCCATGCAGGAGATACTGGACGCGATCAAAACAACCGGCGCCACCCGCCTCGTCATCGATTCCCTCGCCGGTTTTGAAATGGCCTTGTCGCCCGGTTTCCGCAGCGACTTCCGGGAATCGCTCTACCGCATGATCTTCGCCCTCACCGGCATCGGCATCACCATCCTGAGCACCCTCGAAATGGAGGAATCCTTCACCGAACTTCTCTTCAGCAAATTCTCCATTTCGTTTCTCACCGACGACATCATCCGGCTTCGCTACGTGGAAATTGAGGGCCAGCTGCGTAAGGTCCTCATGGTTCTCAAAATGCGCGGCGGCCCCCACAGCAAAGACATTCGTGAGTACGAAATCACCGATGAAGGCGTTGTCATCCGGGAACGCCTCCAGGGCTACGATCACCTGATCACCGGCATTCCCAAGCGGGTGAAAGCGGAACCCGCGTAAAGAGCGACGAATGCAAGTGAGCGCGACAGTAACAGTGAATCCGCATGATGAGGCCGGTCTGCCGGCTCTTTGCCAGCCCGTTGTCGAGCTGTCGCCTATGCCCATGATTGCCGTCGAGGGACCAGACCACATCATTCGTTACCTGAATCCCGCCTTTTGCAGCTTAATCGGCAAGTCTCGTGAAGAACTGACTGGGACACCGTTTTCCGTCGTTATCCCCGCGGCGGATCAATGTGTGCCGGTTCTCGACCGGCTTTACCAGACCGGCCAGCCGCAGATCCACATCGGCCTCGAAGACAATGCCGTGGAGAAGTTCGGCTGGTCCTATGCCATGTGGCCCGTCCAGAACGCTGCGGCCCGCACCGTCGGCTCGATCATCGAGGTCACCGAGGCAACTTCTTTCCATCGTCAGGCGACCGTCATGAATCAGGCCCTCCTGATCGGTTCGCTGCGCCAGCATGAACTGACCGAACAGGCCCAGGCGCTGAACGATCTGCTCGAGCGCGCGAATGAAGATCTGAAGCAATTCGCTTTCGCCGCCAGCCACGATCTCCAGGAGCCATTGCGCATGATCACCAGTTATTCGCAGCTTCTGATCGAAAGCCTCCATGGTGACCTCGATGGCGAGGCGCAGCTCTGTGTCGATTTCATCAGCAGAGGCGCGAAACAGATGCGCAACCTCCTTGCCAACCTGCTGACCTACACCGAGGCCGGCGCGGCCAGTTGGGAGGCGAACGAATTCATCGATCTCAACGCGACGTTCCAGAAGGTGAAGGACAATCTGCGGCTCGCCATAGCCGAAAGCGGCGCCATAATTACCAGCCGTGACCTGCCCCGCGTCCTCGGCCACGCCGGTCGTTTTGTCCAGCTCTTCCAGAACCTCATCGGCAACGCCATCAAGTATCACGGAGCCGCGCCGCCGCGCATTCACGTCTCAGCCGAACTTGGCGATGCCGAGTGGCGCTTCGCCGTTTCCGATAACGGCATGGGCATCGCGCCGGAATACTACCTGACCATATTCGGCGTCTTCAAGAGGCTCCACGGCAGCGCTATCCCCGGCACCGGCATAGGCCTCGCCATTTGCCAGCGCGTCGTAGAACGCTATGGCGGCCGCATCTGGGTCGAGTCCACAGTGGGGCAGGGAACCACTTTCTATTTCACGCTCCCCGCTTAGTGGCGCACGCACTCCTGCGTGCCGCGTCGAGACTCATCTCGACGCTTGTTCGGGGCCGCGATGTCTCATTTCCTGAAACGCAATCACTCCCGAAAAGAACGGCAGCACCTTCGTCTCGAAGTTCACTCCCACCTGCCCGTTGTGATCTCCTTCGAACGTTTCGAAATGATGCGCTACGCCCGCATCCGTCAGCGCCTCATCCATATCGCGATCCGTCTGCAGCAGGCCATCCTGCATCCCGACGCTCATCGCGATCGCCTTCATCTTCTTTAAATTCCCCGCGTACTCCTGCAGCATGACGATCAGCGAATTCGCCATCCACTTCGCCGCAATCACGGGCCTCTGCTTCCCGTCCTTCACCGGCAGGTCAATAAACAGAGGCCCGTTCTGCGCATTCGACGACCATGCCGCCGCCCGTGCCAGCGGCGACTTCTGATTAAACGACAACTTCGCCGCATCCTCTTTCGTCTTCACCGCTTCCATCTGCGTCATCGCCGGGGTCACCTCCGCCGTATCGAGCATGCAGCACGCCGACATCGCATACAGACTCGAAAACACCTCCGGATGCTTCATCCCGATCCGCAGCGTCCCGTACCCGCCCATCGAGTGCCCGGTCAACCCGCGGCTCATCCGATCGGGAATCGACCTGTAATGGCTGTCAACGTACTTCACTAACTCGATCGCGATAAACGTCTCCCAATCGCCCGTGGTTTTGGAATTCGAATAAAAACTCCCGTTATGCAGCGAGAACGCATCCGGAGCCACGAGGATCATCTCCTTCGTCGTCCCCGCCGCCATGCCTTTCTCCAGCCCCGCGACATTCGCAAACCCCACCCACTGCTGCGCATGCAGCGCATACCCATGCAGCGTATAAACCACCGGATACCGCCGCGCCGTCTCGCGCTCGTAACTCGGAGGCAGATAAACGAACACATCCCGATCTGCCGAATCGCCCTCCAGATTCCCCTCCAGCGACTTCCCGTGGACCGTGATCTTCTCCAGCTTCCCCTTGATGCTCTTCTGCACCTCCGCCACGGGCTGAATCAGATTATTCCCCCCGCGCGCCTGCGCAAACATCAGTGCTGTCGAAAACGCAACCAGTCCACAAAGCTTCAAAAAATTCATGCCCCTGATTCTACCTGTTCTACAAAAAACCGAACAAAAGAGGCTGATTCCTCAGGCTGTGTTTTGGGCCGCCAGAAGCACAGAATAAAGAAACAGCCTGAAGCACAGCCCAAAGATACAGCCCAAAGGACAGTGGGGCAGGCCCCCCGGCCTGCAGCCGACGCCCACGTCGGCCCGACCGCGCTGAGAAAATTCCCCTCCAATCCAACTACTCCCACACATGCCCTTCCACCGCCGCAGACTCCCCCATCTCCACGAAATCAACCAGCCCGTCTTCCTCACCTGGCATCTCCACGACAGCCTGCCACCCAGTCGCACCTTCCCCTCCGCCACCCTCACCTCCGGCCAGGCCTTCGCCGCCATGGACCGGCTGCTCGACGAAGCCCGCACCGGCGCCAATCACCTCCGCCAGCCCGCAATAGCAAGGATGGTAATAGAAGCATTCCACTACAACGCCGAAGTCCTCGGACACTACGTCCTGCATGCCTTCGTAGTAATGCCCAATCATGTTCATCTGCTGGTCACCCCCGCCATTCCGCTGCCGAAACTAACGAAATCCCTGAAAGGAATCACCGCGCGCCGCGCCAATGTCGTCTTAGGCTTGACAGGAAACCCCTTCTGGCAGGATGAAAGCTACGACCACCTTGTGCGAAATCGAAAGGAATTCGAACAAATCCGAATCTATATAGCGCAAAACCCAGTACGAGCGGGCCTGGCAAACGAAGCAGCCGCCTCTCGATGGTCCGGAAATCTCATCAAGCAACCTGACACAGGACTCTGAACCCATGTGGGGCAGGCCCCCCGGCCTGCAGCCGACGCCCACGTCGGCTCTTCGGTTCACAGCCCGAAAAACTTTATCTTCATCCGCCCATCAACAACTTAAGACACTCGCCCAACTCCAGCCCGAAAAAATCTGCTAAACCTGAGGCGTGAAAAAGAAATTTCGAGACCTGATCAATCAGGCAAACTCTCTCCACTCGACTGGTCCCAAGACACTCGAAGGGAAAAAGCGTTCGTCTCTGAACGCCTTCAAACACGGCCTCTCCGGCAACCACCTGGTCCTGCAAACCCACGAACTCGCGTCCTACAACCAACTCACCGCGGCCATGTTGTCCGATCTCAAACCGCGAACCGAACCCGAGCGCCAGATCGCCCAGAAAATCATCGATCTCAACTTCCGCATCAATCGCATCACGGCGATCGAAAACAACATGCTGAATTTCGACACGACCACCAACGAACCCGACTTCGAAGAAGACGAAGGCATCGCCCGCATGATGGGCCAGGCCCGCGCCTGGAAAAAAGACGCCCAGTCGTTCGAAATCCTCGGCCGCTACGAATCCCGCCTCTCACGCCAGCTCCTCCAATACCAAAAGGAACTGGAACGCCTCCAGGCGGTACACGCGACTTCAGTCGCGTTATCCCAACCCACAGAAACCGCCACACTTAACCCAGAATCGGCTTCGTTTGGCAAACCCGCTCCAACCTACGTAATGAGCGCGCCGCAACCAACCCGCATCCCACTCCCGCCGCCCGATCGCCTTCGCGTCCCGCAAGCCGCCTAAGCGCTTCTCAAACGTCAGTAAAGCTCTTTGACAACCGAATATCCCGCCATCGCACGCGCTTCACTTACTGGTGATGATCGTGATCGTGCTCGTCATCATGCGCCACAGCCGCGCCCGCCGTCCCGATCTTCACCGCATGGGCCAAATTCTCTTTACTACCCTCCGGCACATCCACCGTCACCTTCTGCCCCTGCTTCAGATCCAGCATCTTCGCCTTCACCCCCGCGCGCGTGTACTCCGTCTTCTCGTCCAGTTTCACCTCCACCGTTCGCGTCGACGTCTTCAGCGTCAGCCCGTGCTCCGTCACAGCCGTCACCGTCCCGGTCAAATGGTCGAAGCCATTATGCGCAAGCAAAGGCATAGCCGAAACAAACAACATCCCGGCCAGCAGGTTCTTCATCTTTTTCATAGCAACCATCCTACCCCCTGAACCGGAACTCTTCCGCCGCCTTCACCACCCCGGCCAGTTCCGACTCGCTGAACCCGAACACCTCCCGCGCCAGCCCAAACTCCCCCGCCAGATCGCATTCGAACACTCCCGGATCGTCCGTGTTCAACGTGATCGGCACGCCCGCGTCGAACAACCTCCGCACCGGATGCGCCCCGAGCGACCCTACCGCGCCCGTCTTCACATTGCTCGTGATGCAAACCTCCAGCGGAATCCTCTCCTCCCGCAGCCGCAGCATCAACTAGATCGGAAGAGCGTCGTGTAGGGAAAGAGTGTAGATCTCGGTGGT
>ODAK010001641.1_pt1 | contig 24071 bp, 25 predicted proteins | sample 1539591 | NCBI WGS metagenome assembly ODAK01 (sample SAMEA3539303, study PRJEB22396) | soil metagenome | biome: tundra; feature: field; material: soil | place: USA | collected 2010-05 | depth 0.15 m | reverse complement strand
AGGCGCTCGGCTCAGAGCGGGTGGAGCGCAAGCTGGGCGAGGCGCTCCCCGGAGGTGACGGCGCGCTGCGCGCCAGCCACACCTCACCCGCAAATCGCTGCTCCGCGGCGTTCGAATCGCAAAGCGCCGAACCCCCGAAATCCCTTTGCCGGCGGGGCCTACCACAGCTTCAGCTGACCTCCACTGTCAGGGTTGTCCTGCCTCGACAAGGCGGAGGTCGCTGGTTCGAGCCCAGCATCGTCCATCGACGCCGTCGAGTCTGGGATCTGGCCGCACGTGCGCACGGAGCTCGCTGCATTCAAGGTGCCACGGGAGATCGAGTTCGTCTCCGAGCTGCCACGCAACGAGGCCGGCAAGGTCATTGAGACCCGGCTGGCTACTGATGCGGCGAGCATGTGTCTACGGATGACCGGGGCACGCTTGTGACGTAGGGTGTCAGTGACTGATTCACACACGAAGGGAGCACCGCAATGGCCTCGACCACGACCAAACGCAGTTCGGCGGCAAAGGCCCCGGCAGCCCGCAAACGCTCCACCGCAGCCAGTCGCGCGAACCCGATTGACAGGACCAGGCAGTTGTCCGAAGAGGTACTCGATTCTGTGGAGGCCGGTCAGCGGGCCGCGATCGAGGCGGTACACAAGTTCGTCGACACCGTCGAGCAGGCGCTCCCCGGACACGGCGAGGCTCCGTCCAGGCGCCAGGAAGTGGTCGACTCCGCAATGGAGATGGCCGACCGGCTCGTCCACACGCAATACGACTTCCTCCGCAAGGTCATCGAGAGCGCCGGCCAGTCACTGAGCAAGTCCGACGAAAAGCGCCCGAACCGCAGCAAGTAGTTCGACGGGTCTGCTCGCGCGCGCCGGAGGTCTCGACCAGACGCGGTCCCGGCTATCGCGAACGCGATAGCCGGCACCGGCGACCGCCTGCGCTCGCTGCCGCTGCCGCGGCTGGGAGGCTAGGCGCCGGTGCCGGCTGGGCCGTGGAGACGGTCACGCGTGGGGCTCAGCCGGCGATGACGCGCATCCGCGACCACGGGATGCTGGCCAGCGAACCGCCGACGCCCGCCGGCCAACGGCCGGTCGCCGGGGACTCCGCGTACAGGGCCAGCGTGCCGCCGGAGTCGGTCAGGATCGCGCCGTACCGCTGCAGCGCGCGACAGATGGTCGCGATCCACGCCGGCATGCTCGCGGGAATCTGATACGACGGGTCAAGCTGGATCCGGGCGCCTTCGGGGATCCCGCCGGGGGTGCGCCCATCGGATGCCTGGGCCGGGGCCCTGAAGCCGGGCGCGGTCTGAGGGATCGTGAAGGCCAGTGCGTGCTCGATGTCGCCGGCGGAGATCTCTGACGGGCGCACGAGACCGGCCAGCAGCGCGATCCGGGTCGCGTTGGCGCCGCCGGCGTTGCCCAGATTCGGCGGGCACTGGGCCGAGCTGGAGAACGGGCCGCAGCTGTTCTGCCACAGCGACCATGCCTGGGGCGTCCCGTTGCTCGAGCGTGAGAATCCCCAGAAGTCGGTCTCGACGCCGTCGCCGAGGACCACGAGGTGCTGGTCGGTACCTGTGTTGGCGACCGCCGTGCGCGGCACGTGCGCCAGGAAGTACTGGCTCGTGAAGTAGACGCTCCCCGACAGCGCATAGCCGGGGTCCGACGCGGTCGTCTGGTAAACGGGAATGCCCCACTGCAGGCTGTTGAGGAGGTTCGCGCTGGCCGCGTCGCGTTCCAGCAACGTAACCCAGCTGGAGCTGTTGGGGTCGATCGCCGGGTTGGCGGTGATCGGCGCGTTGAAGACATCGCTTGACGCGAACGGCCTGACCGGGCTCAGCGTCGTGATCTCGGACTGATCGATCCAGCTCAGAAGCGGCGTCACGACCTGGTAAAAAGGTCGCGGGCCGCCGATCAGGCCGGTGAGGATCGTGGACGCGACGGTCACGGCCAGGTTCGCCGCGCGCCGCGCGCCCCGGTAATTGATGCGCCGCTTCACGAGGATCAGGTCCCCCGCGAGCCTAGTGCATAGTCCTTAAGGTCGAACTCGGATCCTGGCCCCCTGGCGGTCGGCGCCGGGCGGGGCCGAGGCGGCTGCTGTCAGTCCAGCAGGCCGTGGTGACGCACGTAGGCAACCAGCTCGGCGCGCGTGGTGAGGCGGATCTTCTGCTGGATGTGCGCACGATGCGATTCGACCGTTCGCACGCTCAGGAACAGCGACGCCGCGATCTCGCTGTTGGTGTGACCAAGCGCGATCAGCTTGAGGACCTCGACCTCCCGCGGGGACAGGTTGTCAGGCCGCCCTTCGGGCATCGCGGGCTCGGCGGCGAGCTTCGCGCCCAGCTCCGGGTTCAGATAAGTGCGGCCCTCCGCCGCCAGCTCGACGGCGTGCACGAGCTCGGCGTCGGCGGCCTCCTTGAGCACGTAGCCGAGCGCCCCGGAGCGCAGTGCCTCCCGCGCGAACGCCGGATCGTCCTGCATCGTCAAGACGACGATCTGGGTCTCCGGGGAGTTCTTGCGCATGCGCGGGATCGCACCGAGACTCGACTCGCCCCCCATGTTCAGGTCCAGGACCAGGACCTGGGGTCGGTAGCCGAGCACCTTCTGCTCAGTGGTGTTGACGTCGCCCGCCTCGGCGAGCACCTCGAAACGTTCCTCGGCCTCGAGCAGCATCCGCAGGCCTGAGCGCACCACCCGGTGGTCGTCGGCGAGCACGATCGTGATCGGACTGATCGGGCGCTCGGCGTTCGCTTCCATTTCGCGCAAGATAACGCGCCGTTCCGCGGCGGAGTCGCCGGCAACACGTGGGGACATGTGAGCAGGTTATTAACCACCCCGGTGCCCGACATCGGCCCCAGATACGCTCGCGCGTCAGTAATCGCCACTGATGTGGCCGGCAGCTCGCAAATCTACGCTCGCCCCAGACATCGGATGAGCGAGCAAACGCATCCCGCCGGCGGCTACTCGACGGCGCTACGTGGCTCCGTTCCTGGCGGGCTGGGCGGAGGACGCCGAGTCGAGGCTCTCCAGGTAGGGCGACAGATAGCGACCGAGCAGCTTGCTCGACGCCGGCCACAGAGGCTCCAGCGAAGCGCGTGAGGTCTGTTGCAGGCGCTCGCCCAGCTCGGCGTACAGGTAGCGCGGCTCGCGGCCGCCCATCAGCACGGCTCGCAGCACCGGCCGGAACTCCGACACGGCCCCCGGCACTCCGAGCTCGGCCGCCAGCACGGCGGCGATCACGTCGGAATGCTGGGTGGCGATCCCGCCCTGTTTGACGGGATAGGCCGTGGCGTCCCCCGCGGCGAACACACGCTCGACACCGACCACCCGGCCAAACTCATCGATGCTGAGATAGCCGTCACGGTTGTGGGGAAGGCCGGGGATTCGCGGGCCGCTGAGCCGCGGGAGCGAGATCGCGGTCTGGGCGCCGAGCTCCCCGCCGCCGGCCAGCACGAGTCGCCCGGCGTGGAGCCTGAGTGCATGCCCGGTGACGAATTCGATCCGATTGGCGTCCAGCAGGGCCGCGACCTCCTCGCTGACCGGCGTGCCGAACAGCGCCAGCGGCGCTCGTTCGGGGCTGACGAGCGACAGCGGCGTGCCGGTGACCCCGCGGCTGCGCAGCCAGTCCGAGGTGTGCAGAGCGACCTCGTACAACGGCAGCGGCCAGACCTGCCCACTGGAGACCACAAATGCTACCGGCGCGTGGCGGCCGGCCTGGGAGTCGCTCAGCAGCGCCTTGAGCCGGCTTGCGTCCTGGGCACCGCGGAACGGGATCGCGCCGGGAACCGGCGCGGCGTGACGTGCGCCGACCGCGACGATCAGCGCGTTGTAGCCTCGCCGCTCGCCCGAGCCCAACGTGATCGTCTGGGCGTCGGCGTCCACGCCCGCCAGTGCGTCGACCACCAGCTCCGCGTCGACATCGGCCGCGATCTGAGCGAGCGGATAATGATGCTCGTGGCCTTCGTGGAAGGGCGCCAGCACCTCGTAGGCGCGGACCACGAGCTCACGGTTGGGGGCGATCAGCTCCAGCGAGACCCGGTCGCCCGCCAGCTCGCGCAGGGCGAGCACGGCCTCGACGGCCGCCGGGCCTCCGCCGGCGATGATGACGCGCGCGCCTGACGGCGACATTCAGTCAGCGTAGGCATGGCGATCGCTAAGGCCATCGGGGAGCTTTACTGACCATCCGCCGGAGAAGCCGAAATACTCGCGGACTCCGCACGCAAGAGGTAGCTTTGCGCCTGACCCACACGCTCGACGCGGTCAGGCGGCTGGTCGAATCGAAGGTCTGAGCGACCGCCGGCTAGCTGTTCGCCAGCCGGCGGTAGTGATCACGCCAGATCAGCTTGTAGATCGGGATCCGCCGAGGCAGATCGTTGATGCCGGGGATCAGCGGGATCAGGACGAAGACGACGCTCAGGGCGCTCATGACCGCCATCACCAGGACGTCGGCGTTGGCCGAGGTCGAGAACGGCTTGATCTGATACCAGAAGGTGTACAGCCACAGCCACACCTGACCCGGATAGCTGCCGGTCTCGTTCATCATGCCCCACTGGTCGCCGCTCAGGTGCTGTTGCTGGGCGCGGTTTGCGAGCACGGCGCCGTCGGCCATGAACATCAGTGGCTTGGTGTAGTCGGTCTGGTAGAAGTGGTTGCTGGTCAGCAGGGCGCCGTCGAGACCTCCGCCCTGGGCGTAGGTGAGCAGTGAGCCCATCATCGTGGAGACTGGGCCGTAGTCGCCGGCGGGAAGCGAAACTGAGTTGTCGGCGGCCACCTTGGCCTTGCCCAGCGCGTTGGTGTAGGCGGTCGTCCAGGTCGTCTGCTGCTTGGCCGGCGCGGACTGATAAGTCGAGATCGCGCTCTGTAGCGCGGGCTGAGCCGGAAGCGAGCTCAGCGGGGCGAGCACGAAGTCCTTGGCGGCGTCGATCGGATGGCTGACCCCGAGCCACTTCTGCAGGTAGACGAAGGCAATGTGCTGGCCGTCGCTGTTGTGGTTGTAAGGCGGGCCGTAGCCGGCGGCGCCGCTGGAGCCGTCTAGCTCCGACACCGCGGTGGTCACGAAGTCGACCGGGTCGGCGCGCGACCACGACCGGATCGTGCTGGGTGGATCATCCGCTGAGGAGAAGAGGATCGTCAACACCACGCACAGCGCCAGCACGACGCCGATCGCGATCGAGAACTCCTTGACCAGGTCGTAGGGGCGATAACTTCCCGTCCACGTGCGGGCGGCGTCGTTCTCGGCCCGGCGGCGTTCGCGGCGGGTCATCGTGGGTCTTCCGGTGCGGTCGTGGTGTCGGAGTTCGGCGAGACGACGTTCGGCTCAGCCGCCTCGGGCGTCGCGGTGGTCTGCGGCGCGCCGCGGGCGCCATCGACCGGGGGAGCACCGTCTGCGCCGCGCGTCAGCGCACTGCCGGTAGCGCCAACGCGTTGCTCAGCGAGCTGGAACGGCGGCACAACACCGTGCCGGCGGACCAGCAGCACGTGGGCGACAACGAGGGCGACGACCGCCAAGGGCAGCAGCAACACGTGGTAGCTGTACATCTGGCCGAAATTCATGAGGTTGAAGAACGCTCCGACGCCGGCCGAGTTCATTGCGTCCTTGGCCTGGGTGGAGATCCACTGCGCGTCGAAGTTCTGCTGTGACACGTAGCCGGTAAGCGCGCAGGGGATCGCGATCAAGAAGCAGACTGCACCGGTGACCCAGGTGCGGACCCGACCGCCCCGCCAGGCCGCCATCCAGTATTTGCCCCACAGGTGGATGACCATGCAGAAGAAGAACAGCTCCACCGCCCACACGTGGATGCTGTTGAAGAAGTGCCCGATCGCCGTGTAATGCCACCAGGTGGGTCCCTTGAGCGACAGGATCGAGCCCGAGAGGATCAGCATCGTCAGCGACGCCAGCGTCAGCACGCCGAACACGTAGATCCAGGACGAGACGTAGGACGGCTGTTGATCGGCCAGCAGCTTCTCAGGCGGCAGCGCATCAACGGCCCGCTCGCGCAGACGGAGCGTCCACGACTTGCGCGGCTTAGGCGCCGGCGTGGGCGTGACGACGCTCATGATCCGGACTCCCCCGCGTCGTGACCCGGGAACGGGAGCGCGATCGCCAGCGCGAACACCGCCAGCATTATCACGATCACGACCACGTTGGCCACCGACAGGCTGATGAAGTGCCAGTGCAACGTGTGCGCTGGATGGTTGAGATTGAAGATCGCTCCCATGGGACGGCAGCTTGAAGCGTGTCGCAGCGGCACACATCAGTAGTCCGCCACATCCAGACTACAGAAACCTCGGTGAAGCGAGCCGCCGCGAGGCGCGGTCAACCGTGGGACAGCTCAGTCCCGAGAACGCTCAGGATCGGGGGGCTCAGCCCAGCGCGCCGCGATCGAGCGGCGCCACCTTGGAGGATCCGCGCCCGTTCTGGCGGCGATGCACCGGGAAGCTGACCGTGACGGTCGATCCCCTCCCCGGCGCCGAATCGACCGCCAGCGTCCCTCCGAGCAGCTCGGCGCGCTCGCGCATCCCCAGCAGGCCGAACCCCTCCGTCTCGCCGGTCGGGTCAAATCCCGCACCGTCGTCACGCACAGTCGCGCACACGGTGCGGTCATTCTCGGTGACCTCGATGATCGCTCGCTTGGCATGGCCGTGCTTGGTCGCGTTGGTCAGCGCCTCCTGGACGATCCGGTACACCGCCGTTTCCAGCTCGGGAATGGGCCGCGCTTCGGCGCGGCCCTGCTCGTAGGCCAGATCGACGCTCACATCGACATCGAGCCCGGAGCGTGTCAGCCGATCCGCCAGAGCCCTGATCGCCGCCTCGATGCCCAGCTGGTCCAGCGTCGCCGGTCGCAGGTCGGTGATCAGGGTGCGCAGGTTTGTGATATCGAACTCCAGCTGGCCCATTGCCTGACTGACCGCCGCGGCCATCGCCTCGGGCTCACCGCTGCGCTGCGCGGCGGCCAGCACCAGGCGCAGGTTGCCGAGACCCTGCAGCGTCTCATCGTGCAGTTCACGCGCCCATCGCGTCCGCTCGGCCTCGGTGGCAGCCAGCCGCTGGCGCCGGCGGTCCTCGGCCGCCGACCGGGCCGTGGCGACCGCCGTGGCCGCGCTGGCCGCAAACGCCTCCAGCAGGCGCTCGTGCTCGGCCGTGAAACCGCCGGTGGCGTGGTCGAGGGCGACCAGCACGCCGTAGGACTCATTGCGGAAGATCAGCGGCACCACCAGCCCGTCTTTGGCATGAAGCCCCAGCTGCCCGGCCCCATGCTGTTCGAAGCGGGTGCGGTTGAGCTCGTCGGTCAGGCGCTGTGACTGATGCGAGCGCAGGGCCGCACTGGCCACGGTGTCCTGGAGCTTCACCCGCCGGCCGAGCAGATCGGCGGGGATCTCACCGGCGCCGGCGGCGATCTCCAGCTCGTCCCCGCGCCGGAGCTCGATCACCAGCGCTCGCGCCGACACCAGCGCGCGACCGCGTTTGGCCACGAGCTCCAGGATCGCTCCGAGGTCGGTCTGGCCGCCCAGAGCGCGCGCGATCTGGATCGTCGCGTCCAGCGCGCTCACGGTGTTCTGGAGCTCGACGCGGCGCTCCTCAGAGCCCGTGTAACGGCGCGCGTGGTCGATCGCGACGCCGGCGAACTGCGCGAACAGCATCGCCGCCTGCTCGTCTTCCTCATCGAACTGGTTCGCGCCCTGCTTATCGGTCAGGTACAAGTTGCCGTAGGGCTGGCCGGCCACGACGATCGGAACCCCGAGGAACGACCTCATCGGAGGGTGTCCGACCGGGAAGCCATACGAGTGCGGATGGCCGCCGACGTCCGCGATGCGCAGCGGCTTCGGATTTCTGATCAGCTCCCCGAGCACGCCGCGGCCCGTCGGCAGCGGCCCGATGATCCGGCGCGTGGCCTCGTCGATCCCCAGCGACAGGAAGCGCGAGAGCTCCGTCCGGCTCTCGTTGAGCACTCCGAGCGCCGCAAACCGCGCGTTCGTCAGGCCCCTGGCCGACTCGAGCACGTGTTCGAGGACGATTTCGAGATCGAGATCCTCCAGGACACTGCGAGCTACGGTCAGGATTCCCAGCGTGGCTTGATCCATCATCCAATCAGTATCGACGGCGCCGCCCACCGCAAAGGTAGCGGCTCAGGAGGTCGAAGACGAGTCCGGCAACTTGATCAACAGGCGTCCGGCAACTCGATCAACCGGGTGAAGTTTGCGGCTTACTACGCGGGGCGTCCTGAATGATCCCTCATCGGCGGCATCCGGGCGCGTCCGTTGCGTAGTCGTACTTCGCCCCGTGACTTTGGCGCCTTTGCCCGGTGGCGGGCGGGACTGGGCAGCCCTAGATTTGAGTCATGCTGGTCAATCCGCATTGCGCGCCGGCCGACGAGAGCCCGTCCGACGGTCACCGCCCGGCCGGCGCGGTCAGGGTTGTGCTGGCCGACGATCACGCGGTGATTCGCCGCACGCTGCGGCGGCTGCTGGACGGCGAAGCCGACATCGAGGTGATCGCGGATGCGGGCGACCTGGAGACCGTCGTGGGATGCGCACGCGATCGGCGCCCGCAGGTAATGGTGCTCGACCTGAGCATGCTCGGAGAATCCAGCCTCGACGCGATCCGTGATCTGCGCAGGCAGGTCCCTGACACCGAGATCGTCGTGCTCTCGATGCAGGACAGCCCCCTGCTTGCGCGCAAGGCCCTGGACGCGGACGCGATCGCCTTCGTGCGCAAGGAGATGGCCGATGCAGACCTGCCCGAGGCCGTCCGGTGCGCGGCCCGGGGCGTGCGCTACGTGAGCCCGCTCCTCGCGGCTCAGCTGGTCGCGTTCGACGATTTGCCGGCGATCCACCATCGGGGCCTACAGCTAGGTTGAGTCGGGGAAACCCCCGATGACGACAGGCTAAGACCGGCGTAGCTTCAAACGTGACTATTCAAGACGGATGAGGAGGTACACAGACGTGTCACTCGACACAATCCAGCCATATCACGGCAGCTATCTGATGCCCGCCTTCGAGCAGGCCACGGTGGCCGATGCGATGCATCCGGGAATCCTCTCCGTGAGCCCTGATGCGTCGCTGACCGAGGTGGCGCGGATGATGGCCACCCGCCACATCCACTGCGCTGCGGTCATGGGCATATCGCATGAGCACGGAGGCGAGTCGCTCGTATGGGGCATCATCTCCGACCTCGACCTGGTCCGGGCGGGCCTGGCGACAGAGCCGGAACAGACCGCCGCCACCCTGGCCCGGCAGCCGATCATCAGCGTCAAGCCGTCGACGCCGATCCGTGAAGCCGCGCAGATGATGCTCGGGCATGGAACGGCGCACGTCGTCGTCATCGACCCCGCTACCCAGCGACCGATCGGCATCCTCTCCACGCTGGACGTGGCGGGCATCCTGGCCTGGGGCGAGGCCTGATCGCCAGCTCCGCGTGAGCAGTGAAGTGACCGCCGGCGATCAGCTCAACTGACCGTCGGCGACCGCGTGCCCATCGCGACGAGGACGCCGGCGGCAGGCGATAATCGCCGTATCCGCGTCGCGGCCGATCTCCACTGCCACATCCTTCCCGGCCTCGACGATGGCGCCCGTGACCTGGAGGACTCGGTCGCGATGGCGCGCCAGGCGCAGGCCGACCACATCGCCGCGATCTGCGCCACACCGCACATCCGCCACGACCATGAAGTGCACATCCCCGAGCTTGCCGCGAGGTTGGCGGAGGTCAAGGCGGCGGTCAGCGAGGCGGGTTGCACCACGCGCATCCTGCCTGGTGGCGAGTTGGCGACCACTGCCCTGGACGGGCTGGACGACGATGAGCTCGCCGCGGTCTCGCTGGGCGGGGCCGGGCGCTGGATCCTGCTGGAGCCGGCCCCGGGGCCGCTCGATGAGCGCCTCGATGCGGCCGTGGACGAACTCCGCACGCGGGGGTTCCGGTCGCTGATCGCTCACCCCGAGCGTCATCTCGCGCCCGATCTCGTGGCCCGGTTGAGAGCGCTGATCGCGCGCGGAGCGATCGTCCAGGCCACCGCGGCGTTCGTCACCGACGAGGCCGCGCGCCCCGGAATGCTCGCGCTCGCTCGTGCGGGTGTCCTGCATGTGCTGGCCAGCGACGCGCATTCCTCCCGCGCGGGTCGCCCCGTGGCGATCTCCCGGGCACTGGAGGACCTGGGCAACGCCGCGCCGCTGTCGGCCCACCTGGAATGGATCGCGCTCACCGCTCCGGCCGCGATCATCCGCGGCGACGAGCTCACGGCGCCGTTCTAACTACCACGAACTCCGCTCCTGGCTCGGACGATCGGGTTGACCGGTCGCACGACGACGGTTCTGGCCAGTTCCTGCACGGTCTCTCGCTTCCCGGTCCCCAGACCGTGCCGGAGGAAGTTCCCCGAGCCCGCGGCGGCCCCGAGTACCAAGGCATCACGCAGCGGCAGCCCGCGCGCCAGACCGGCGGCCAGCGCGCCGGTCATCGCGTCACCGCACCCTTCGCGGAAACCATGCGAGAAGCGCGGAGGCACGATCTCAAACGGTTCGTCGTCGCCCGACAGCACCAGGATCGGAGCCTCCGCCCGGGTCAGCGCGACGGCGTGCGCGCCGGCGTCGATCAGCCGCCGGACCGCGTCCAGTGCCCGAGGCCCGTCGACCGGCCCGCGCACGTACTCGGCCAGCTCCCAGTCGTTGAGCTTCACCACGTCGGGCTCGGAGGCAAGCGCCCGATCCAGACGCGGGCTGGACAGGTCGATGATCACCGGGATGCCGGCCGCCCGCGTGTCGGCGATCACGGTCTCATACACCTCGGCCGGCACTCCCTCGACGGGATAGGGGTTGCACATCACGAGCACTGCGCTCCCGAGCGCGGCGGCGCACGTCGCGGCCACCAGATCGTCAACCTCATGACGCGTGGGCGCGGGCCGGAGCGACACCGCCGCCACCCGGCGCTGGCCGGTGCGGCGATCGACCACGTAGCTTCCGCTGCAACCGGACGTGATCACGGCTCGACGCTCGCCCGGCAGCGCGTCCAGCAGCGGACGCAGGGTGATGCCGGTCTCCCCGCCCAGCATGCAGCACAGCACCGGGCGGGTGCCCAGCTCGGCGGCCATCCGCGCGACCCAGACCCCCTGGCCGGCGGCGTGGACGTGGATTTCATCGCCGGAGCCGCACGCCTCGATCGCGACGCTCAACAGCGGGTCGGGACCGAACACCGCCACGCGTGGACACTCGAGCTCAGTTGGCATCGGGCCTCCACCAACGCCGCCGGATCAGCAGGCAGAGCATCCGTCACCCGCTCAGCGGCGCTACCACTCAGGTGGCGCCGACGAGCTCGCGCGCCTCATCGACTTCGAGGTCGCCGATGGCGACCTTGAAGGCCACCGTGTCCACGTAGTCGGCCGATCCGGCCTGGGTCTTCATCATCGCCATCTGCGGGGTGATGCCCGCATCCGCCAGGTCCTCCGCGGCGGCCGGGTCAAAGCAGCGCGCGTGCAGCCACTCATCGACGTCGGCGGCATTGAAGCCCGCTTCCTCCCACGCCTGCGCGGCGGAATCCGGATCGTCTTCGTGGGCATCGTTGCCATAGCGCTCAATCACATCCCTGATCGACATGCACACACCGTAGGACCTATGGCCTCGGCACTCATCCGCAGAGTCCCTTGAACGGCTTCAGTAGATGACCCTGAGCCCCGCAGCTGTAACCCGGGAATCCACGGCGCCGGTGCAGCTTTCGGAGCGATCCGCGATGGGGTCTCCCGCTCAGCCGGTCACCGATGAGCCGACAACCGCTCTGCCTGCGCCAACCCTGATAGCGCCCGCGGTGCCGTCCGAGTGGCGGTAGGGATCCCGGCGGCGGCGTACGCGTCGGCCTCATCGAGCGTCTCATGCTCGAGCAGCGCCTGGGCCAGGAGATCCAGCTGATCTCGGTGCTCGGCGAGCATGCTCCTGGCCTGCGCGTAGCAATCAGCGGTGATCCGCTTGACCTCGTCGTCGATCAGCTCGAGCGTGCGCTGCGATGCGGTTCCGGTGAAGCCAGGGAAGCCGAAGCTCTCCTCACCCGGCCTCGGCAGCGCGGAGAGCAGGCCGATCTGGTCCGACATGCCCCAGCGACCCACCATCTGGCGGGCCAGTGCCGTCGCCTGCTCCAGGTCTGATTCGGCCCCGGTGGTCGTCTCGCCGTATACGAGCGCCTCGGCGGCCCGGCCGCCCAGCAGGCCGGTCAGCCGCCCGCGGAGATACGTTTCGCCGTAGCCGTATCGATCGGACTCCGGGCTTTGGAACGTGACGCCGAGTGCCTGTCCGCGCGGGATGATCGAGACCTTGCGCACCGGATCGGCCCCCGGCTGCAGCATCCCGAGTAGCGCGTGTCCGGATTCGTGGTAGGCGGCCCGCCGGCGCTCGTCGTCGGAGATCACGATCCGGCGGGCCGCACCGAGCACGATCCGCTCCAGCGCGTCGGTGAAGTCCTGACTGCGGACGGCCTGAGCCTCGCTCCGGGCCGCTCCGAGCGCCGCCTCGTTGATGAGGTTGCGCAGATCCGCGCCGACCATTCCGGGAGTACCGGAGGCGATCGCCGCCAGATCGACGTCATCGGCGAGCGAGACACCACGGGCGTGGACCCGAAGGATCATCAGCCGGCCTTGCTGGTCAGGAGGATTGACGCTGATCCGGCGATCGAAGCGCCCGGCGCGGAGCAGGGCCGGGTCCAGGATCTCCGGCCGGTTGGTGGCGGCCAGGACGATCACGCCCTCGTTGTCGGTGAAGCCGTCCATCTCGGTCAGGATCTGGTTGAGCGTCTGCTCGCGCTCGTCGTTGGCGCCGCTGAGGCCTCCGGCTCCGCGTTGACGTCCGATCGCGTCAAGCTCGTCGATGAACACGATCGCCGGAGCGTCCTGCTTGGCCTGCACGAACAGGTCGCGCACGCGGCTGGCCCCGACGCCGACGATCATCTCGACGAACTCCGACGCGGAGATCGAGAAGAAGGGGACGTCAGCCTCGCCGGCCACCGCCCGCGCGAGCAGCGTCTTACCGGTGCCGGGAGGCCCGCTGAGCAGGACGCCGCGCGGGATCCTGCCGCCGAGCCGGCGATAGCGATCCGGGTGCTTGAGGAAGTCCACCACCTCGGCGAGCTCCTCGGTGGCCTCGTCGATGCCCGCGACGTCGGCGAACGTCGTGCGCTGCTCGTTGGCTTCGTACTTGCGCGCTTTGGAACGGCCCATGCCGCCGAACATCCCGCCGCCACCACCGCCGAGCGAGCCGGAGGCCCGGCGCATGATCCAGAAGAAGAAGCCGACGAACAGCAGCGTCGGCACGAACCCGACCAGGATCGTGACGAGCGTCGACTGGCCCGAGCTGATCGGCTTGGCGCTCACCACCGCGCGCTGGCGCAGCAGCGCGCTCAGCACCTGGTCGTCGGCGAACGCCGGCCGTTGGGTGGCGAAGTCGACCGACGAAACGCCCTTCTTGCCGGAGGGATAGGTGACGGCGTGACGGAAGGTCCCCTGGATCGCCGAGCCCTGCGCGTTCACGGTCGCGATGTTGCGGTCCTGCAGCTGGGTGCTGAAGACGCTGTAGGGAACGGTCAGACGGGCGGGGCTGCTCGGCTCGCTGGTCAGCGCGATGAACCAGTTCAGCGCCAGCAGCAGCCCCAACACGAGCCAGAGGGTCGGCCGCTTGTGCGGCGGCGACGACGGCGTCGCCGGCGGCGCGGGACGGGCCCCCTCCACCCTCCATGGGCGGTGGCTGCGTGCGGGCGATGCGGCTTCGCCGTCGGCGGGCGCTGACCCGCGTGAGCTAGGTTTGTCTGCCATCTTCCCTACAGCGTCGAACGGCCGGCGTCTTCCCACATCCGCTTCGGGCCACACGCGGACCCGTAGTTGCCCCCAGTCCATGCGACATCAATGCGGATGGCCGATCGGGTCTTTTCCCCGGACGACATGCGGCGATCCGGGCGCTAGGTTTGGCGGCATGTCCGCCAGGCCAAAGCGCAAGGCTCCGGACGAGAGCCCTGAGCCCCAGCCGTTCCGCCATCTGCGCCTGCGAAACGAACGCCGCGACCGCGCGCGGCGCGAACGCATCGAGCAGTTGGTGGCGCTGGCGCGCAAGCGCCGCAGCTCCGGCAATCGCTAGCCCGGGCTAGCGATCGGTCATCCCGAGCGCGTCCTCCAGGGCCAGGCACCCTCGATGCCACAGCCTCAGCGGGCTCTGTTGCCGGCCCAGGTCCTGGTCCAGGTTCAGATATGAGGAGGACCGCAGCGTGCCGTCGACCAACTGCACCCAGAACGGCTCATAGACGCCAATCCGATCGCCGCAGCGTGTGCAGGCCGGGATGCAGGGCTGCGGTTGCATGACGTCTGACCGACTTCCCCCTATCCAGATTATCGGAGCCGTGGCCTGCGAGCAGACGTTAGGCGAGGCGCGGCATCGCCGACAACGGTGCGGACCCGGGTTTCCGATGCGGCCTAACTACCGATCGAAGCGGCTCAACTCCGGTGGCCGGCGGCACGCCCTTACGCCTTGTGGGCCGGCACGACCAGGACGGGGACCTCGGAATGTTGCAGCAGCGCGCTGGAGACGCTCCCCAGCAGCGCGGGCACCACCGCGGTCGCGCCGTGCGTGCCGACGACGATCAGCTTGGCGTCCTGCTCCAGCGCGACATCCAGGATCGCGCGCCAGACACTGGACGTATTGCGCTCCACGCGGACGTCGAGTTCAAGCCCCAGGCTGTGGGCCAGCTGCTCACCCTCCTGCGCGACCTGTTGGGCTCGCGCCAGCCCCTCGTGCTCGAGCTTGTCGTCGTTCGGACCCGAGGGCGAACTCGATGTGCCGAACGAGTCGGCGAGCACCGCGGCCGGTGGATTGAAGACGTGCAACAGGGTCACCCGGTCAGACCCAAGCGATTGGCGAGCGACCGCGACCGCACGCCGTGCGCTGGGCGAGCCGTCGTAACAGATCAGAGTGGACATCGAGCCTCGCGTTTTCGTGGTGGCCTGGAGACCGTCACGCTGAGCCCCACGCCGGGCAGACTCATCGTGGCGGCACCCGTTTTGGCGTGGGGGTGTTCTACGGAGCCCGCGCTCGCACTCAGTGGCGATGGCTGGCGCGCTTGGCGGCGACGCCAGGCGAAGGCACGATCATCACGGGACGGTCGGTGTGCTGGAGCACCGCCTGGGAGACGCTGCCCAGCAGGATCGACTTGATCCCGGTCAAGCCGCGGCTGCCGAGCACGATCACGCCGGCCTCGATCTGCTCGGCCTGGTCGAGGATCGTCTCCCAGATCGTGACGCCCCGCTCCGCCACGCGGGCCTCGGCGTCAAGACCGGCCTGGCGGGCGTAGCCAACGCCCTCCTCGGCCCGGTCGCGGGCGGTGCGCTCGCTCGAGTCGTCGATCTCCTCGAAGTTCAGCGCGGCAACGCCCAGCCCCGCTCCCGAGCGGGCCAGCACCTCGGCGAACGTCTCCCAGACGGTCAGAACCCGGGCGGGCTGGCCGCTGAACAGCTCACCACCCCGCTTGATCGCCGCCTGGGCGTCCTCGGAGCCGTCGTAACAGATCAGGATCATTGAGCGGCGATTCTTGCACGAGCTGGCGCCCGATCGAGTTGCTCCCCGAGGATCTCATATTCGAGCACCCTGTGGTAGGCGTCGCAGACGATCAGCTCACAGGGATGGGAACGCTCCGCCGTCGCGTGAGCCAGACGTCTGGCGTCCTCGAGCGTCGGGCAGCTGATGCGCCCGTCCCGGCCGGGGAGCGAAACCTCCCATGCGCCGTGGCTGCGGGCGCCGACACGAACTGTGGCTAGCGCTGGCGTTGCCATGAGAACAGCCTGACATTCCCGCCCGCATCCGCCATCCGTGCGTTCCCCCGCGCGCGCTCCGCAGCAAGCCGCAATCGCCGCGACCGGCCGGCTCCGGCCGGGGCAGGCGGGTGCTCAATCCATCAGTCCGTACTCGCGCGCGTAGGCGACCAGAGCCGCTCGGGTCGTGCGCCCGACCTTGCGCTGGATGTGGGCGCGGTGGGATTCGACGGTGCGGACGCTGAGGAAGAGCTGCTCGGAGATCTCCGCGTTCGTGTGTCCGAGCGCCACCAGTCGCAGCACCTGCACCTCCCGCTCGGACAGATCGTCGGGCAGCCCCGGCTGGACGTCCGGCTGCGCGGCGATCAGGGCGCCAAGCTGAGGGTTCAGGTAGCTCACTCCGGTCGCGGCCGCGCGCACGGCCGCCACCAGCTCGGTGTCGGCGGCCTCCTTGAGCACGAAGCCGAGCGCCCCGGCGCGAAACGCCTCCCGGGCAAAGCGCGGCTCGTCCTCCATCGTGAGCATGACGATCGACGTGCCCGGCGACGCCTCACGCACGTCCGGAATCCGGGCCAGACTCGGTCCTCCAGGCATGCTCAGGTCGAGCACCAGCACTTTGGGCTTGTAGGCACGGACCTTGCGGACCGCCTCGTCGGCATCACCGGCTTCGGCGACCACCTCGAACGCCTGCTCGGCATCCAGCAGTACTCTCAGGGCACTGCGGACGATCGTGTGGTCGTCAGCCAGGACGATTGTCGTCGTTTCGGGATCAGATGAAGGCTCATCCATGGCGCGTACGCTATCGCGCCAGACACTCGGCTTGGGGCTCCCCAGGAGAAGACTCTGACCTGGACGTCAGCCGAGAGCGACGGCGCGCGAGCGGACGTCGAGCACCGCGGGGTGGCCGGACAAGCCGTCAGTAGTTTAGTCGTGGGCCCTTACCGCCAGCTGCAGGGCCTCCGTGCGGACCGCGTCGCCGAGGCGGTCAAGCGACCGGGCGACCGGACCGCTGAGCGCGGCGCCGGCTTCGAACTCGGCGCCCTCGATGCCGTAGACGATCACCCGCGCCGGAAGCGTCCCGAGCGCGCGTGACAGCTCGATCGCCTCGGCCGGCCCGATCGCGTGGCTGGAGCTGCTGCGCCGCGGCCAGGCGATCGGCGCCGAGCTCGCGTCGAGGCGCAGAATCGTGCCCGGCGGCGCGCCCGAGCGCATTGCGTCGACGATGATCACGGCCGGCGCGCCGCGCCACAGCTCGATCATCGAGACGGCCTCGCCCCGATGGGCCGCGACCGCGACGGCGCTCGCCGACTGGCGGCCCGCCAGGCGCCGTGCCAGCTCCAGGCCAGCGCCATCGTCTCCGCGCAGGTCGTTTCCGACCCCGATCACCAGCACTGGCGGCAGCGTCAGCGTCGATCGACGGTCAGATCGAGGAAGTGCGTCGCGCAGGAGATGCACGGATCGTGGTTGCGGATCGCCTGCTCGCAGCGCAGCCGAAGCTGCTCGTCGGGCAAGTCGACGTGCCGGGCCACGACGGCCCGGAGATCCTCCTCGATCGTGAGCTGATTCTGGGAGGTGGGCGGGACGATCCGCGCATCCAGGATCGTGCCGTCGTCGTCGATCTCGTAGCGGTGGTAGAGCATCCCCCGGGGGGCCTCGGTAGCTCCGTGGCCGACGGCGCGGCGGGGGTGCACCTCTACGGCGGGGGGGTCAGGCGGCTCGTAGGACTCGATCATCGACAGCGCGTCATCGCAGGCCTGCACGAGCTCGACCCCGCGCACGATGATGCTCTGGAACGGGTTGCGGCAGGTCGGCTCCAGGCCCGCCTCCAGCGCGGCCTCCTGCGCCAGCGGCCGAAGCTTGTCGAACGAGAGGTTGTAGCGCGCCAGCGGGCCGGTCAGATAGGAGCCGCGCTCGCGGATCCGGGCGTGCAGTGCGTTGGAGTGCTCGACGTGCTCCTCGAGCACGTGCGCGTCGAACTCCGACGGGTCGATGTCCAGCCCGCGGTCGGAGACGATCCGCCCTAGGTCGATCGGGTAGGCGCCGGGATCGCGCAGCGCCACGAGCTCGGGTTCGTGGTTGACGTCAGGAAACGTGAGCTCGGCGGCCCAGCGCACGGTGGCCAGCGCCGTCTCCCTCGCCCGCTCCAGTGGCTCCACCAGCGTCTGGAGCTCGGGGCGGCTCGGGGCGCGGTAGAAGCCACCGACGCGAACGTTGATCGGGTGCACCTCGCGGCCCCCGACCACGGTCATGAGCTGATTGCCCGCCTTCTTCATCTGCAGCCCCTGCTCGGCGATCTGCGGATGGTCGCGCGCCATCTCCACGAAGCCGGGGTAGCCGAGGAAGTCTGGGGCGTGCAGCAGATACACGTGCAGGCTGTGGCTCTCGATCCACTCCCCGCAATAGATCAGGCGGCGCAGGTCACGGATCGGCCCGTCGTCGATCGTCACGCCGCACGCGTCCTCCATCGCGCGCACCGAGCTCATCTGGTAGGCGATCGGGCAGATCCCGCAGATGCGAGCCGTGATGTCCGGCGCCTCGGTGAAGGCCCGCCCGCGCAGCATCGCCTCGAAGAATCGCGGCGGCTCGTAGATCCGCAGCTTGACCTCGCGCACCTCGTCGCCGTCCAGCGCGACATACATCGCCCCCTCGCCCTCGACCCGGGCCAGGTAATCGGTGCGGATCGTCCGCCGGCCGCTAGCGGGCTGCTCGCTCATGAGCCTCGCTCGCCTCCCGGAAATCTGGCGCGGCGGCGTTGAAGGTCCGGTACACGCGGACGAGATCGCGCTGGTCGGATCCCAGCTGCGCCGACCGGCGGCTCAGGGAGGGGGCGTTGGGGGACTCCTGGGGGCCGTAGCACCCGTAGCAGCCCCGGTGATAGGCGGGACAGATCGCGCCGCAGCCGGCGTGGGTAACCGGCCCCAGGCAGGGCGTCCCGTGGGCGACCATCACGCACACGGTCCCGCTCCGCTTGCACTCGACGCACACGCTGTGGGCGCGCACCTGCGGCCGCCGGCGGTTGAGATGAGCGCTGATCACCTCGAGCAGTTGGTGCTTGTTGATCGGGCAGCCGTTGAGCTCGAAGTCGACCGGCACATGCGCGCTGATCGGGGTGGAGGTCGCCAGCGTCGAGATGTAGTCCGGGGAGGCATAGACGATCTGGGTGAACTCCTTCACGTCGGCGAAGTTGCGCAGCGCCTGGATCCCGCCGGCCGTGGCGCACGCGCCGATCGTGATCAGGGCGCGGGACTGGGCGCGGACCTCACGGATCCGATCGGCATCGTGTGCGGTGGTGACCGACCCCTCCACCAGCGAGACGTCGTAGGGACCTTCGAAGACGGCGCTGGAAGCCTCCAGGAAGTAAGCGATCTGAATCCGGTCGACCAGCGCCAGCAACTCGTCCTCCAGGTCAAGCAGGCTCAGCTGGCATCCGTCGCAGGAGGAGAATTTCCATACGGCCAGAGTCGGCCGGTCTGAGCGCGGCGCCATCACAGCTCCCGGATCGACAGCCATCGCTCGAGCTCTGACCAGCGGTAGACGGGCCCGTCACGGCAGACCAGCGAAGGCCCGAGCTGACAGTGACCGCAGTGTCCGATGCCGCACTGCATGTTGCGCTCCATCGACGCGAACATGCGGTCGGCCGCCACGCCCTGCTCAGCCAGCGCGGCCACCGCAAAGCGCATCATCACCTCCGGCCCGCAGGACATCGCCATCGTGCCGAGACCCGAGAGAGCGGCTCGGTGGACCAGCCGGGTCACCACTCCGACGTGCCCCAGCCACTCGGGGCCGGCGCTGTCGACCGTGACCAGGACCTCGAGCCCGCGCTGGGACCACTCCTGCAGCTCGTCGGGGTAGAGCAGCTGGTCGGGGCTGCGCCCGCCGTAGAGCAGCACCAGTCGCCCGTAGCGCTCCCGACGAGCCAGCAGCGCCAGGATCGCCGGGCGCAACGGCGCCAGGCCGATGCCGCCGGCGGCGATCACCACGTCGGCGCCCTCCGCCTCCCGCACCGGCCACGGCTCGCCGAACGGCCCCCGTACGCCGAGCCTGGCGCCCGGCGGCGCCTCGCAGATCGCTCGCGTCGCCAGTCCCACGGCGCGAACGGTGTGCACCAGGCGGGTGCGATCGTCAGGGTCGCCGCTGATCGAGATCGGCACCTCCCCCGCTCCCCCGGCCGACAGCATCGTGAACTGTCCCGGGGCGAACCGCAGTCCCTCACCGGTGGAGGATTCCAGCTCCAGCGTCCAGGTGTCAAGCGTGTCCTGGCGCTTGGCGATCACCTCAAACGGCGCGGGCATCATCGGCCCCGGCCGGGAGAGCTCGAGCCTAGGCTGGAGCACGGCCATACACGTCGATCAGCTGAAATCGCGTCGCCTGCAGCCGGTCCACGATGTTCGCGGCAAAACGGCTCATCAGCTGGTAGCCGAGCTCATGATCGTCGTCGCACTTCGCCCGCAGGCAGGCGCCGTCGAGGGCGATCAGGCTGCACGGTTGCACGGCCCGACCGTCCATGCTCCAGCGGTAAGGCGCAAACAGCCACGACCAACCGACGACGTCGCCGTCGGTGAGCGTCTGGATCGTCAGCGGGCCGCTGCCCGGAGCGTGGACCTCCAGCGCCACCGTCCCGTGGCGGATCAAGTAGAAGCGGTCGGCCGGATCGCCCTCGCGCAGGAGATAGGTTCCGGCCTGCACGCGCAGATTGCGGGCACACCCGGCGATCAGCGTGAGCTGATCGGGCTCCAGGCCGGCGAACACCGGCGCCTGGGCGATCAGCTCCTCAAGCCCTCGCATTGGTCTCCCCGTCGGTTTCGCGGATCGCGCGCGCCTCCTCGGTGAGGTCGATGCCGACCGGGCACCACGTGATGCAGCGTCCGCAGCCCACGCAACCCGAGCTCCCGAACTGGTCGTGCCAGGTAGCCAGCTTGTGGGTCATCCACTGCCGGTAGCGCGAGCGGGCCGAGCTGCGGGCGGCCCCGCCGTGCATGCCCGAATAGTCGATCGTGAAGCACGAGTCCCAGCGCTGGTGGCGTTCGACGTGCTCTCCCTGCAGGTCAGTCACGTCCTCGACCGTGGTGCAGAAGCACGTCGGGCAGACCATCGTGCAGTTGCCACACGTCAGGCACCGCTCGGCGACCTCATCCCAGCGCGGATGTTCGTAGTTGCGGTACAGCAGCGCCTTGATGTCGGTCACGTCGAGCTCCCGGCCCATCTGCGATGCCGTCCGGGCGTGAACCTCCTGCGCCGCGCGGCAATCCCCATCGGCGGCCGGGCGGTGGGGAACATCGGCCAGCACCTCGCCGCCGCGCGCGGACCCGACCTCGACGACGAAATGATGCTCGTGATCGCCGAGCACCTCCGTCAGGGCGAGATCGAAGCCCTGCTCGGCCACCGGGCCGGTGTTCATCGAAACGCAGAAGCAGGTTCCGCCCGCCTGCCCGCACTGCACCGCGACGATGAACACGTCTTCGGTGCGCGCACTGTCCGCCGGGTCAGGATGGGCACCCCCCAGCAGCACGTGGTCGAGGATCCCGATCGCGTGCAGCTCGCACGAGCGGGCACCCAGGAACGCGTAGCGGGGAGGCGTGCGCTCAGGCTCGACGGCGTCGGTCAGCCCGCCATGCTGATCGACACCCGCCTCCCACAGCTTCACCTCGGCCGGCAGCTGGAACTGCTTGAAGGAGTGCGGCCCGACGGCGTAGCCGAACAGCGCCTTGTCGTCGCGCCGGCGCAGCCGGTAGTGGCCACCGTCCTGCTCGTCGGTCCATCCGATCGGGAGCTCGGCGGCGCAACCGACCTCGTCGTAGATGATCGCGCCGTCACGGATCGTGGGCCCGATGATTGTGTGGCCACGGCGTTGCAACGCGCCAAGCAGGGCGTCGAAGTCGCCTCGTTCGATAACGACGCTAGTGGCCATCCAGATCTAACTCTACGTTCATTGTCGAGCGGCATAAAGAAGCCCCCAAGGCGCTCAGCAGGCCTCGGGCCGTTCCGTCCGCAGTCCTGGCGGTCCCGCGGTTGCGGGATCAGTCGATCACGCGCAAGGGGGCGCGCCATCCGGGCGAATCCCGGATGGCGTTTGGGGTTAACTCCTGATCCACATCCGGGGTTTGAAGTTCAGCTACGCTGAGCCACGGTGCTCTGTGCCTGACGATCTGAGCTTGCTCGACGCCTACTGGCGAGCGGCCAACTACCTGTCGGTCGGTCAGATCTACCTGCTGGACAATCCGCTGTTGCGCGAGCCGCTGCGCACCGAGCACATCAAGCCGCGGCTGCTGGGGCACTGGGGCACCACCCCGGGTCTGAACTTCGTCTACGCGCACCTCAACCGGCTGATCGCCGCGCGGGATCTGAACGCGATCTACGTGACGGGCCCGGGACACGGCGGCCCGGGGCTGGTGGCCAACGCCTATCTGGAGGGCACCTACAGCGAGGTCTACCACCACATCGGCCGCGACGAAGAGGGCATCCGGCGGCTGTTTCGCCAGTTCTCGTTCCCCGGCGGCATTCCCAGCCACGTGGCGCCTGAGACGCCGGGCTCGATCAACGAGGGCGGTGAGCTCGGCTACAGCCTCGTGCACGCTTACGGCGCGGCGTTCGACAACCCGGACCTGCTGGTGGCCTGCGTGGTCGGCGACGGCGAGGCCGAGACCGGGCCGCTGGCCGCCAGCTGGCATTCGAACAAGTTCCTCAATCCCGCCCGTGACGGCGCGGTGCTGCCGATCCTGCATCTGAACGGCTACAAGATCGCCAACCCGACCGTGTTGGCGCGGATCGGTCATGACGAGCTCCGCGCGCTGTTTGAGGGCTACGGCTACGCGCCACATTTCGTGGAGGGTTCAGATCCCGGCGAGATGCACCAGCTGATGGCCCAGACGCTGGCGGCCACGCTCGACGAGATCGCTGAGATCCAGCGCCGCAGCCGTGAGGACGGCGTAACCGAGCGGCCGCGCTGGCCGATGATCGTGCTGCGCACGCCCAAGGGCTGGACCGGCCCGAAGGTGGTCGACGGTTTGCCGGCCGAAGGGTCGTTCCGCTCCCACCAGGTGCCGCTGGCGCGCGTGCGTGAGGATCCCGAGCACCTGGCCGCGCTCGAGGCGTGGCTGCGCTCCTACCGGCCCCAGGAGCTGTTCGACGAGCGCGGTGAGCTGGTGGGCGAGCTGGCCGCGCTGCCGCCGAGCGGACGGCGGCGGATGAGCGCCAACCCGCACGCCAACGGGGGCGTGCTGCTGCGTGACCTGGAGCTATCGGACTTTCGCGACTACGCAGTCGAGGTCGCCGCTCCCGCAACCACGACCAGCGAGGCCACGCGCGTGCTGGGGGCATTCCTGCGGGATGCGGTTCGCTCCAACCCCGACCGGTTTCGGATCATGGGTCCCGACGAGACCGCGTCCAACCGCCTGGGGGCGGTGTTCGAGGTCACCGATCGCGCCTGGGACGCCGAGCGGCTTGACAGCGACGACCACCTGGCCCCCGACGGTCGCGTGATGGAGGTGCTCTCAGAGCATCTCTGTCAGGGGTGGCTGGAGGGCTATCTGCTCACCGGCCGTCACGGGCTGTTCAACTGCTATGAGGCGTTCATCCACATCATCGACGCGATGTTCAACCAGCACGCCAAATGGCTGAAGGTGACCCGCGAGATCCCCTGGCGCCAGCCGATCGCCTCGCTGAACTACCTGCTCTCGTCCCACGTCTGGCGCCAGGACCACAACGGCTTCTCCCACCAGGACCCCGGCTTCATCGACCATGTCGTCAACAAGAAGGCCGAGATCGTGCGGGTCTACCTCCCGCCCGACGCCAACTGCCTGCTGTCGGTCGCCGACCACTGCCTGCGCTCACGCGACTACGTCAACGTGATCGTGGCCGGCAAGCAGCCCGCGCTCGACTACCTGACGATGGACGAGGCGATCGCCCACTGCACTCGCGGGATCGGAATCTGGGAGTGGGCCTCCAGCGACGGACAGCAGGAGCCCGACGTGGTGCTGGGGTGCGCCGGCGACGTGCCGACGCTGGAGACGGTGGCGGCCGCCGCACTGCTGGCCGAGCACCTCCCGGACCTGCGCGTGCGCGTGATCAACGTGGTCGATCTGATGCGCCTGCAGCCGGAGACCGAGCATCCGCACGGGCTCTCAGACCGCGAGTTCGACGCGCTGTTCACCAGCGAGCGCCCGGTGATCTTCGCCTATCACGGCTATCCCTGGCTGATTCACCGCCTCACCTACCGCCGCACCAACCACCACAACATCCATGTGCGCGGCTATAAGGAAGAGGGCACGACCACCACGCCGTTCGACATGGTGATGCTCAACGACCTCGATCGCTACCACCTGGTGAT